>ERZ761602.758-NODE-758-length-65215-cov-54.733794_pt1 | contig 65215 bp, 40 predicted proteins | sample MGYA00512165_ERZ761602 | MGnify/ENA primary metagenome ERZ761602 (study PRJEB28899, sample SAMN02445085) | bioreactor sludge metagenome | biome: EBPR sludge; isolation source: Thorneside wastewater treatment plant | place: Australia: Brisbane, Thorneside...
ACTTATGTAACTGATATACACATTATTATGTAATCTTATTTTCAAGTTGGGTTAATAGAAATCTCTCATTTAAAAAAATTATTTGTAGCTTTTTTCCTTCATCCTCTCGAATGATCAGATGAAACATAACCTGAAGATCTGGTATTTGCAAAAAAGGTTATTTTTTGATTAGTTGCATAACGACCAAAGACCTTCCCGTGGTATTTGGAAAAAGAACTTTCTGAATTATCTTCAGTCCACCAGAGGGTCAAACATCCTTTCAATCAGAAAGTCTGTGACTGGGTAAAGATGGTTTTCTATTGTCTGGTTATTCTGTTTGCAATTGTCTACCAAAATTTCTGTAAATACAATAATTACCTGTCGCTTGTTATCTGGCCCTCAAAAAACGTCGGCTGTTCTCCTAAAGTTAATTACATTTTTTCATCTTAAAGAAGTTGGTTCCCGCCACAAAAAAAATCTTCAATCAAAGTCTGGATTCTTCGCCAGTAAGTTTCCTACAGTTACTATTTGTTGAAAAGCTTTCGGCTGTTCAGCATTCCAAATTGCATCAAATTCATGTGGAATATCGTCCTTAATACAAATTGACCGGAGATAAGAATTTGTCAAAAGTTCAATATATTCTAGTTTACTGTGCAAATCTGATTCTCCCTTGAACAAATTGAATATTTAACTTTGAGATGTCTCCTGCAGTGTCTGAGCTTAACCTGATTCTGATTCATAGTTTAAAGCATGAACTATGTCCTGATATGGTAAATTCCCATCTCCTTCTATGAAAATCAATTCCTGCATCATAAGATTGTTCCTGAAATTGATCTTCTGTAACTTTCATTTAATTATACTGAATATTTCAGAATTAGTGTCTGATGCTTCTCATACAATCACATTAGCTTAAACTTTTCTAACATGACTAATTTGTGTAATCATTGAATCCAGTAGATATGCGAAAGCATAGGAGGAAATAAAGGGAACTTCGTGGAACAACTCTTTTTAACCCACCCCGAAAAGCCAGGAACGGACAAAAAGACAATTTGTTTTAATTTTTAAACCACAAAAAATCATGTGCTGACAAAGTAATGTATTTCGTTTGTTCCCACTCAAAGCCCATTATTATGAAAAAATTAATTCACTCGTCAAATTTTCACAAATCAAGGATTCAATTTCTCACAAGTTTTGTTTATAAAATACAAATCCAAATCTTTCGGCCTAAAAAATCCAATTGAAATAAGTTCCACAAATGCCCTGTCAGCTTTGTTGATCACTGATTCCAACACCAGTAAAAATACACAATTCTCTACATTTACCTGTAAATACATTTTATCCATCACATAAAAAACAACCATTATATCACATCATTATGTGATGACTATTATTTGCCTCCAAAAGATAATTGCAGGATTTTTGACTTATTGATTTGAAATATAACACAATTATTATTGGTAAAAAGTATGATAAAAAAATCAATATAAATCATGTAAGCATTGATATTTTTCACAAAAAAGACAATATGAAACATAAGAATTTACAGAAACTCAGTATGCAAATATTATCATTCAGCATGATCCTTATAATGGCCGGAACCATTACAGGACAATGTTTGTCGTCACAAATGCAATCGACAGCCTATTTTACCGGAGAGTGCGGAAGCCATATCTTTCAAAGCTCCACAGGAAGCACCAACAGCAGTTTCGGTTCGTGTGGCAACCTATATTTTACACCGCCCATCACTGAAGGAGATTTAAGCACTGGAGTTGACAAGGAAATTACCGGAGATGTAATTATCAGACCAAATCCTGCAAGTGAGCGACTCGAAATTGTTTTTGACAGTAGACTAACTCTGACAGGAATCTCCATCTTCAATACTACGGGACAAATTGTACTCTGTACGGAAAGTTCCCATGTCCAGAATTTTATCGATCTGCAATCCATTTTACCCGGAATATATTTCATCCGGATCAGCCTTAATGGTTTGAAGCCGGTAGTCAGAAAATTTGTCAAAATTTAATCAGAAAATATAATAATCAGACATATGAAAGCTTTAATCTTTTCGTTTTTCCTTTTCATACTTTCTTTCAATCTGTTTGCTCAGTCAGGATTTACCTATCAGTCGGTAGTGAGAAATTCATCCGGAACACCACAGGCAGATATAGATGTTTTCCTTCGTTTTACAATACGAGACATGTCTCCGACCGGAACTTCTCTTTACAGCGAAACACAAACCATCAGGACTGATCAGTTTGGTTGGCTGAGTGCCACAGTAGGAAATGGAACAGCCATCAGCGGCAATATCAGTTCGATCAATTGGAACAACGGAGCAAAATTTCTGACAGTAGACTGTGCAGAAAATCCTGAGGGTAATTATCAGGAAATTGGAAGCTCACAAATAAATAATTCAATTTTCACCGGACCACAAGGACCACATGGGCCACAGGGACCGCAAGGCATTGCAGGACCCCAGGGTGAACAGGGATTGACAGGCCCATCAGGACCGCAGGGTCCTCAGGGACCTGAAGGACCTCAGGGCGCTACAGGTCAAACAGGTGCACAAGGTTCAACAGGTGCACAGGGACCGGAAGGACCTCAAGGACCTGCAGGACCACAGGGAGTTCAGGGACCTGAAGGTTTGCCCGGAGCACAGGGTCCTGCAGGACCACAGGGAAATGATGGCGCACAGGGACCACAGGGATTGCCCGGAGCACAGGGTCCTGAAGGACCGGCTGGTCCTGCAGGGCCACAAGGACCGCAAGGACCACAAGGGCCTCAGGGACCACAAGGGCCGACAGGACCAGCCGGAACATACACTGCAGGTACCGGGATCAACATCTCAGGAAATACCCTTAGCGCATTAAATACAGATGCTTTGTGGAATGCGAATCAACTCCAGGGAAGAATGGTTTCATCCGGCGCCCCTGTTCAGGGTTATGTGTTGAAATGGTTTCCCGGCAACAACCAGCTATGGGAAGCTGCTCCTGACAATGCAGGACAGTGGTCCAATGTTTCAGGAGGAATTGAATACCAGGGTGTTCGCGTGTTGGATAATGAAATCAGGTTTGGTTCCTCCGGTGGATCGATTGAGGGTAGCACATCTTCACTTCTACTGGGTATGAACGGAAACCCTGCTCTTGGTTATTACCCTTCAACAACTGAATTCGGACCTGTTAATAACAATACCATCAGACTCGGATCCAGCTCGTTCCGCTGGAGTGAGATCTGGAGTGTCAACGGCTTGAACCAAACATCGGACAGGCGCCTGAAGAAAGAAATAAATCCTTTGGAAAACGGTTTGACAAAAATACTCCAAATGAACCCTGTTTCCTATAAATGGAAAAAAGATGACGGAAAAACGCATCTCGGTTTCCTGGCCCAGGAAATGGAACAGGTACTTCCCGAAATCGTTACGACACCTTCTACTTTCAGGTCTGATGATCATTCCGGCCGGATAAAACCTGATGAGGCTGACCTGTACGCAGTCAATTACTCAGAGATCATACCAGTATTGGTGAAAGCGATCCAGGAGCAACAGGAACTCATCAAGGCGCTGGAAGCAAAGGTAGTCGCTTTGGAGAAAAAGTAATTGGAAAAACCTTGAACTGACCATTAAAAAGATCCTGATGAATAAAACAGTTTTAGTATTAGTAATTTTACTGATCAATATTCAAATGCTTATTTGTCAGGATCTTTCTCAATTGAAGCAAGAAAAATGGAGCAGTTTTTCAGGTTTTCTCGGAGGGAGCACTACCTATTCGACTTTAAATACACGGACACCTTTAGGTTATTATATCAATCTGGGACTGAACTGGAAAATCAAAGGATTTAATCTACCACTAAATCTTAGTTACGGAGTAAACGGGTTCGGAGCAAATACAATTAACCTGCGTCGGCTTGGTTTTAGTCCCGGTTATAAGAATTTAACATTGCATGCAGGGTACAGATCATACCAGTTGAACAATTACCTTCTGACCGGAAAAACAATCATCGGTGGCGGGATAGAATGGAACCCAAAACGATTTGGAATACTGGCATTTTATGGAAAATTCAATGATCTGTATAGCGCAGGCAATGATTACTTTTTACTCGATGAAAGTATCCGGGCATATGACAGGTGGATCATAGGTGGAAAGCTCAGATTTGGAACCGAGAACAATCATTTCGCTTTGGGTGGCATGAAAATCTACGAAGACCCCGAATCAGGTTCATTTGACAGTTTAAAAATACTGGGGATTTCACCTAAACAAAATTTTGGATTGAACGCAGACTTAAAACTCAACCTATTCAAAAAAATACAGTTTTTTGCTTCTGTTGTGGGCAGCATAGTGACCAACAATACTGAGGGTCTGGAAATCGTAGCCAGTCCTGAGGATCAAAAAATCATTGACCAGGTAAAACCATTGCTCATAGTCAACCAAACCAGTCGCCTCGGTCTGGCTTATCAGGGTTCTTTGTCATTTCCCATAGCCCGGATGCAATTGGGCCTGAAGTATGAAGCTGTTGACCAGCATTTCAATTCACTGGGTGTTTCATTCAATCAAGGCAATTATGAAAATATAACAGTGAATCTCTTCGGCCCTATAGGAAAACGGATCAACTTAGGCATCTCAGCCGGACAACAAAGGGTTCATAAAGAAGGATTTACCGGATTGCCCCAGCGGAGGTTGATCGTCAACGCCAATGCAAACTTTTTGATCACAAACAATTTCAGCTTAAACGGAGGATACAACAATAATCAACAAAACTCTGCACCCATTGTGGAAGAGGTGCAGGATTCCATACGTTTAAAAATCAATAACAGCGGGTGGACTGGTTCTTCAGTCTATACCTTTGGCAAAAAGGATAAAATGCACAGGATCATGCTGAATGCATCTTCCTTCCAGTTTGAATTAGTCAGTCAGGATACACTTCAGTCATCCAATTTGAGTAATAATTATGTTTTAAGTTATCAGTATATTCCAAAAAACAACTGGCATTTTGGAGGAGGAGTCAATTATCAGACGACCAATATCAATTTTGAACTTCCAACGCAAAGAATGGGTGTATCCACAAATATTTCAAGAAGTGTGAAAGGTGGCCTGAATATCAAATTTGACGCTGGGTTCAGATTAAACAATACACAAGGCAACAGTGATGGCTTTATCATTAATGCCGGCACTAACTTTAATTATCCAATCATGAAAAAACATAAGCTGACTTTCAGCTTCCAATACTTTGACAGAAAAACAAGCATATTGAAAGCAAAAAGAGGCTTCCAAGTTCGGGCAGCATACAACTATACTTTTTAAAATGTAAAAAACAGCATTTGTTTGCCAAAAAAATTTTGGTCAGCCATTCAAAAGCATTTTTTATTGACATGGTCATTAACCTGATATAATTCCATTCAAATGAAATTCAATTACATAAAAACTTTCATTATTTCAGTCATTATTCTAATTTCCGGCAAATCATTCAGTCAGCAACAACTGGAGATCGATCTCAATCAGGCCGGTGTGATCAGTGCAGATATTGAAACTTTGCTGGATAATGTATTGATCCAGGTCAGGAATCTCACACCTGATCCTGTTGCTACACATTTTGTCGCTTCAATCATCGGAACTGACAGTGAAGGAACCAGGATCAGGATTGATAATTTTTTCAGTGAATTCCATGAGGTGATCATTGAACCGGGAGGCGAGAACTTCACGATCAGGAGATTAGTCGAGGAATACCAGGGTACTACACTGGAAGACTACAATTTCGTTCCGGAAGACCGTCGTGACCAGATAATACAATCCAGAAGACTTCCTGAGGGCCAATACCAAATCTGTTTAGAAGCCAGATCCTATCCTTTTGGAGAGTTGATCAGTGAACCAATGGTACAAAGCTGTTTTCTTTTTGAAATTCAATATCTTGATCCTCCTATAATCACATCTCCTGATCACAATGCATTGGTGACGGGCAACCCACTGGATGAAGTGATCGTGTACTGGAACATGGCACAGGCAAGGGCCGGAACCACTTTTTTATTGGAAATGGTCAGATTTGATTCCAGGGCTCAGGCTGAAATTTTTGAAAGTCAAGGCAGACCAGATGATATTTTTGATGCCCTGCCTCGTCTACTGGAACAGGATGAAATCAATTCGTATTCCTACAGCACTTTACAAAATGACTCACCATTGGATTTGGAACCCAGAGACATCATCGGGGTACGTGTAACTGCAATCAACCCGAATTTATTTATCCGTCAGGAAGGAAGGTCGCGCATAGTCATATTCCATTATGGTGTGGATGAAAGCATGGCTTGCAGGTTGCCTAATGTTACCGGTGAGATCGTATTTCCTTTGCCTGGAGACACTATACCATATTCGCGGATATATAGCGTGGCAAAAATATTACCGGATTGTGACAATTATACAGAGATTGATTTAAGGTTCAATTTTTCATCAGACCGGGGCAGCAATCTAATGAATATTTCGCAGGGATATGATTATACTGTGTCCGGGAGTCCCCGTCAATTCCTGACGGATTTTATCAATAACAGCGGTTCCACGTATAGATCCAGAATGGATTACTATTACCCGGACGGATCTGACAGACATCTCGATTTTTTGCTGTATGATAATGGGCCAACCATGTTTCAGGTTGAAAGAGGCGATGAATTCGCGATCATCGGACGGGCTGATGTAAGTTTTAACAGTGATCTTGCCGGCACCTTGCTGACCCGCTCAGTCTCTTTTAATGAATTTGCCGGGAACATGGGAATTTGCGGTATGCCAAAACCAAGGCTCTCCTATCCTGAAGAAGGCTTGGACATTGCTCCTGGAGTGGTTGGATTTGGTTTTGACACAGGAATGCAGCCTGTAAAACTGGTTCCTCCCTATAAAATGTATACTGTTCAGCCAGGGCAGCCACCCACTGTTCTGCAACTGAGGATCATAGAAAAATGTGTGTTGCAGATCGCTAAGAACAGGGAATTCACCCCTGAAAGCATCATTTATTCTCAGGTAAAAAAGATTCAGGCCAACATCATGAATTCTGAGGATAATTTCAATGAAGATAATCCTGAAATAGAGGCATTTTCTCCGGTTTATGACACTGCGCCGGAAATGTCAATCGATGAATCTGCATTCGTTGAAAAAGTTTACAGGGACTTTTCAACCACAGCATCCATCGGTGAAAACGGCGAATATTTTTGGAGAGTGGTGTGGCTCAAAGACCCGACTATGGTGAATGTGGTCAATCCTCATTTGGAAAATATTGAAATAACTCCGGACATGATCTATCACGCCAGTCAGACCAGGCGTTTTACGATTTCTCCTGATGGTGTTTCCGGAACGGGAGGCACAGAATCAGAAGAAAGTGCTGAACCCAATGATTGCGAAAGGATCTGCAATTTCACACCTGTCCCTGAATCTCAAAGGGCTAATATCAGAAACGTCAACAATGGTCAAACCATCATGGCAGGCCCATTACAGATCAGGGTCACTTCCATTACAAATAATGATTCCGGACATACCGGGACCGGAGTGTTGATCCTTCCTTCGCCTACATTGGGAGAAATAAAGATCAGGGTTCGATTCAATAATATTGGCATCAATGCAAATTACAAACTGATCTCCGGAACCATAACCGCTGAAACAAATAACACAAGCAGCAGACCGACAGATGATGATGAAGAAAGAGCAGCTGTAGTGGATGCTATATCCTGGCTAACCAGATTTGCTGAAGCTACCACTGACGACGGCACCAGCCTGCCGTTGGGATTGGATGTTACGGATAACGATGAATTGAGAATAGTCTGTGCGATTGATCAGATCAGTATCACGCCTTCAGGGGCAAGGGCTACTTACCTGGCAGGAGTAAAATTACCCGAAGATCTCAATGCCCCGGCCTTACTTTTCAAAGCTGAAAATGTATGTTTCAATCCTGAAGGCATGACTTCAGCCGGAAAATATATGTTGGCAGAATCCATTGAGGCTGAATTGGACAACGGTTGGACCCTGGGTATTAACGGAGGTTCAGGAGCAGGAAATTCAACCTACATTGAATTTGACTGTGATGGGTTCAAGGAGTTTGCATTCAGAGGAAAAGTCACCTTCAGCAGGGACGCCATTGTGCCTGAAAATGAAGAAACCGGTGAAATAGTTGAAGGAGATGACAAAAAAGTTTCGGCCATTTTTGGTACTATCATCACCAAACCGAGACCTGCCGGTTCAGCCCCACCTTCAACCGGAGCAAGTAGCTCCGAACCCCGAAGTGAAAACTTTATTATAGACATCACCTTTGACAAACCATTTCAGATCACAGCCTTGAGCGGAGTCGGATTCACCATCACATCTGCAGTGTTGGATCTTTCGGAAGTATCCAATCATTCTTCCATGGAATTTCTCGATGATTACGATCTGGCATATTATGGTGAAAGATCAAATATGTCAACATTGTCGGGTGACCGGCTCAGGAATGCCTGGACCGGTTTTTTCCTTAAAACCCTTGATTTAAGATTACCAAAAGAGATCTCCGGATCCAGAACAGGGATCGGTATCAGAAATATGCTGATCGATAATTCCGGTCTGACAGTTTCCGTGAGGGCTGCATCGGGATGGGCTGAACTGAGGGACTCCGAAGAAGGTTATTTACTCTCACTTGATGCGTTCAGCGTTGGAGTGGTCCAAAGCAGGAGTGTCTTTTTTTCACTTGAAGGCAAGATCGGACTGCCTGTATTCAGAGAAGAAGATTATCTGCGTTATTCTGCTGCCCTCGTGATGGGCGGACCCGCTCCGGAAGGTTCAGATCCGGGTGCTGTAGCTGCCAACCTGGTCTTCAACATAAGGGTTCCCTCCGGCAGGAAACTTTTGATACCTATGTGGGATATTGCCAACATTGAACTGGATCCAGCCACGAATGTGGAACTCAGTCTTGGAACCACAACGAGATTTTCTTTTGGAATCACAGGAAGCGTTTCTTTTCAGAGTGAAAACAATGAGGAAAGGGAAAGTGATGACATCACGATCGATGTCCCGCACCTGAGATTGGAAAACCTCAGATTTTCAACCAGCGAATCCGGCTTGAAAGGTTCCATAGTTCTGGTCAACGGTGATTCAAGAACCAATCTCTGGTCTCACACAGGAGAAGGGGATAGCGGTGACTCATCATCGGAACGGGAAGAACGTTCCAGTGAAAGATCCGGAAGAGGTTCCGGTAGCGGTGAGTCAGATCAATCCTCTACAGCTGGTTTCCCCATCAATCTTGAAGGCATTAGTCTTGGCCTTTCCGAAGGTACTGATATCAGTGACATGACCTATGACATCAGGTTTATGCTTTCCCTGAGTTTCAGTGATCAGATCCGGGCGGCGGGCGATCTTGGATTCAGATTTAAATTGGGTGACAGTGGAAAATTCAACCAGTTTACTTTACAGGAGTTCTTGCCTCCGACTACCATTGAAGTGGAAGCTAAAGATCTGGGAGGCATTGAACTGATGGGTAGGGTAAGTTTTTGCAATCAGGGACTGAATGAAAGGTTCATTGGGGCATTAAAAGTAAAAGTTCCTTCTTTGGGAGAGATCAATCTGTATGCTGATTTTGGCACCAAACGGGATAATACGACCGCAGCTTTCAACACAGAAGAATACTTTTCTTTCTTTGCGATCGAAGGCTCCGTGATTCTGAGCACAGGAATAACATTGTTTCCGGGTGTGGCATTATATGGTTTGGGAGGCGGTGTTTTTTACCGGATGGCGAGAAACGACAATCCATCTCTTACCATGCCGCCGACCAGTACCAAACCGGGTGAAAGACCTGCTGATGCGGATGCGGATGATTTCCCGGAGCCTGTTGCACTCGGATGTAATAATGCACCCTACAGACCTGATTTCAACACCTTTATGGGTTTCAAGTTCAAAGCATACCTGGGTGATAACGGAGGCGGGTCGGCCTATAATCTGGACATCATGATACAAGCCATGCTCGAAGGAAACGACAGAGGAGAAGTAGTCGGAATCTCTTCTGTGAATTTTGAAGGCAATTTATACGTTGCCACCAACATAGGAACTGGTTCCGATGAAGCGCCATTGAGAGCCAGGGTAAATATCGATTATACACGAAGCAGGGATGGCGAAACCTACTATGAAGGCATCCATGGTGTGATTCAGGTATATCTGAATCTGGCAGGTGTTCTGACAGGATCAGGTCCTGACAATAAAATGGTAGATGCAGTATTCCATGCAGACAACAGAGATATGTGGTATTTTTTCCTGGGCGCGCCGGCAGGCATTCAGGAAAGGACATTTAAGGTAGACGGAAGGGAAGGAAGTGCGATGGCCAACTATCCCGGACCTGCAGGGATAAAAATTTTGGATGCATTATCTGTGAATACCTATTTTATGATCGGAAAATCCATCCCGGATATTCCGCCCATCGATTCGGAAATCGAAGCGATCATGGCTAAATCCAAGGGATTTGATGACAGGCTGACTGCATTGCCCGTTGACCCGACCAGACCCAGCGATATGGAAAGCGGTGACGGCTTTGCACACGGGCTGAATTTCAGAGTGGACAATACATTCAACTTTTTGCTTTTTTATGCCAAAATGAAAGTGATACTTGGTTACGATATCAATTTCAGATATTATGAAGGCAGCACGTGTCTGAGAAGTGATGGCGAAGTCAGACCTTTGGGGATCAATGGTTGGTTCGCAAAAGGGCAAGCCTATGCAGGTCTGGAAGGGGAATTTGGCATAGGGGTTGATTTCGGCTTCTTCTCGGCAAAAGTGCCCATTGTTGAACTGGGATGTGCCGTGACCATGCAGGCGGAGTTTCCCAACCCGGAATGGTTCAAGGCAAGAGCAGGTCTGTATTATACAATTTTGAACGGCGCCATTGAAGGACGTGCCAACTTCGTATTTGAAATAGGAGAAAAATGTTATGATCCGAACTACAGCCCGCTGGATGCACTGGATTTCATTTCGGAAGTATTGCCGGAAGGAAGCTCTGGTACTTTTGCACGTCCGACAGTATCTTTCGTGCTTCCCATGAACAAGGAGCTAAAACTGGAAGATGATCAATACAGCGGTCCAGATTCAGACAGACCTGTTTACCGATATTTCATCCCACAATTCAGGGACATGGAAGTCAGGAAGGTTTCCAGGGACACATTGATCCCCCTATTGCCGGATATTGACGAATTTAACGGAGGTTACAGCCTCAGGCAATATTTTGTGGATGAACTGGAAGGACATACCGAATATAAGATAAAGGCAACTGTGATCGCATTTGAAAGGATCCCGGGACGCAGTGGATTGGTACAGGTGTTGAAACCGGGAGGTGAACCATGGACAAACTCGAAAGAAGTGACATTCAGAACAGGTTCTGTCCAGGAAATGATCACTTTGGACAATCTGATCAGCACTTATCCGTTTATCGGTCAGAGAAATTTTATGCCGGGTGAAAACGGACAATTTGGATCGGAAAGAAATGGCTGGATCGATCTGCAAAGCGGTGCCAGGTGCCTGGTTCCCTCAGGTGTTCAAACCAATACCATTTCCAAAAGAGTTGGCACCAATACAGTCAGCAGATCGGTCACTACTTCGACAAGTTATGAACTTGAGCTTACACCTTCGGACAATGCTAATCCGGAGGCAGGCGTTTTAAAAGTTCCCGTACAATATCTTTCCAACAGAAGCTTGTCTTATAACATTCCGGCAGATCTTATCAATGGTCAGATTTACCGAGCACGACTCATCAAACGTGTAAGCAAAACAGAAGTGGGCGGCGCCAGCCCTTTCATGACAGCCAGAAAGGAAACGATCAGAACGGTCACCCGAAGTTCAGGGACAGAAACTAGCAGTGCCGAGATCAAAGGCTATCGGATTGGAACTTCATCAGATGATGGGTTGGGTCTTTTTGATAAAGAACTTTTGGAATTTTATTTTAGAACAAGTATTTATTCAAACCTCAGGGAAAAGTTCGCAGACATGACACAAAATCCGGTTTCAAAGGTTTGGGGGGCACAGATCATTAGCTTTACCGGTGCAGAACCATTTGACAAATTTGATAAAAACGGCTATTTGGCCCCCTACAATTCATCCAGAGTTTTTAAATCATTGGTGGAGTTCATCGAACCTTATACTGATCCGACTTTAAGCCGTGCCAAAAACGGTGTCTATAAGTTTTCAGAAGACCTTGGCAATACGGTTTGGACACATACATTTTTAAATGATCCAATGAATCCAGACTACGATCATGATCTGAATCAAATGATGATTAACAGGTTTCGGATAGAACCAGAACCCGGTCAGTTTATTTACACAAATGAATATGTCAGGGTAGCTTACCGTTCGTTCTACAGATGGACTGTTCCGGGACAGCTTCCTCAGGCTATTCAATTGGGCGATGTTTTGGAGGAATTGAATGGATTTGAAACGACTTTCAGGAGAACATCAGGTATTGCAGCTGCAGTTACATCAGTAACTTCCGCTCCGGGAAGCAGCTATCTTCCCACAGGTGGTATCATTTCACATTTTGGAACTTCCGGGTCATCATCGGCATCACGACGCATCACCATTATCAATGCAAATCCATGGGAATGGTTGATCGATCATAACCGCCTGAAAAATAAAACAACTGCAATATCAGGCAGGTTTGAAAGTCTTGTCCATTCTTTTGAACAGAGCGGTTCAATGCCGGTGCGAATCAACCGCAATTGGAACTACTGGTTCAATGTCCGAACTTCCCCATCACCGCTGATGAGTGGAACCACACTTTTGGGAACAAAATTCAGTCAAAGACCGGATTATACAGGCAATACTTCCTATCAGTTGGAAGTGGGTTACAACCGGCCAAAAACATCCGTTGTCAACCGAATTCCTAATATTCGCTGGACAGCATCAAATTAAAACTTAACATCAGATCATGAGATTAATATCAATAGCACTCATCTTTTTGGGCATTACTTTCCAGGGATTAAGTCAGATCAAGGGTATCATCAGACCCACGGATCTGGATCTTGCTCAAAGAGACACATCCAGGTACGACAGTCTGGAAAAAGTTAAACTTATAGGCAAATATACGGAAACAGGTATCAAATTGAAATGGGCTCCGGTATCATTTGAATACTGGGAAAGGTACAATCAACATGGTTATACACTGGAAAGATTCTGGTATGACAGCCTGGGTGCCGGATCTAAAAAATTTGAACTATTGACCAGTGAAAATATAAAACCATGGTCTTTAAAAAAACTGGAACTTTATCTCAATAAGCCTGATTACGATGAATACGTTGCCATCGTTGGACAGGCTGTTTATGGTAAAACAGATGCATCTAAATTCCAGAGCTGGACAGATCCCATTGATGAAAAAGAAAACAGGTACGTTTATGCGTTATTATCAACCGAGTTTTCCAAAGACGCTGCCGATGCTGCAGGATTGTATTTTGAGGACAAAGATGTCCGGGCTAACAGAACTTATCAATACAGACTGATCGCTCATGCCTTGAAGCCAAATCAACAAGATACGGTATACCTTTACATAAATACCTATGAAAAAGATACAATACCCCAACCGTTCATTTCAACTTCAAAAATTGAGGACGGCTACCTGATCATCGGTTGGAACAGGCAAATGCACAAGAGGTATTTCAGCGGATATTACATTGAGCGTTCTTCAGATGGTAAAAATTTCAAACGGATGAACAAAAAACCATATGTCAATCCTGAAACAGAAAACCTTACGCTGGGATCTGAATTAATCACCTGGAAGGATACTTCAACAGTCAATTATATGCAATATCAATACCGGATCATCGGTATTACAAGTTTTGCCGAATTGAGCAAACCATCTGCCGCTGTCACATTGATGACGACAGACAAAACGCCGCCGGCGCAGCCAACGAACATCAGAACCAGACATCTCGGAGCAAAAAGAGTGGAAATTTCCTGGGAGCACGATGGGAATGAACCAGATCTCGCCGGCTTTATGATTGGCAGGAGCAGAAATGCCAATGCCGGGTTTGAAAATATCTCAGGTGATCAACCTATCCGTAAAACCAGGCGCGCTTTTATTGATGAAAACTGTGATGACAATTCCACTAATTTTTATATTGTCGCAGCCGTAGATACAGCCGGCAACGCAGCAGCTTCCCTTATCTCTTATGCTGCCATCCTGGATTCTATTCCGCCATCTAAGCCTGAAGGTCTTACCGGAACGATTGATACTGCCGGCATAGTTACCCTTAGTTGGGCTTATGGAAAAGAACAAGATATTAAAGGTTATCTGATCCATACCAGCAATGACGTCCATCATATCTTTACCTGCATTACCGGTGATGCAATTCAGGATACTTTCTGGAAAGATACGATCACCTTGAGGACATTGACAAAAGAGATATTTTACAAAATACAGGCCGTGGATCTGATGGGCAATATATCTGAATTTTCAGAGCCTTTAAAGCTTTTAAAACCGGACATCGTACCGCCTGTTAAGCCGGTGATACATGATTTTTTGGTGGAAATCGGGCAGGTAACCTTAAAATGGCAACCATCCACCAGCAAGGATGTTGAATATCACATTTTGAAAAGAAAAAAAACAAATGACACAGCCTGGACAGACCTACATAAAATAAATGTTCAATCCATTGCAAGTTACACAGATCAGGATATTGAACAACTGCAAGACTATTATTATACCCTGGTCGCGGTTGACAGTGCAGGGAACATATCAGATCATGCTACTATTATCCCCGTAAAAACGCTGAAGGATCTGAGAAATCCATTGCAGAATTTCCATGCATCCCTTGATGAAAATTCCAAAGAAATACTTTTTTCTTGGGATGCCAAAGCAAATTCAAGTTTCAGGGAAGTGATCATTTACAAAGCGATTAACAATGGCCCGGTTTTGTCTTATAAAAGGATTCCGGCTATAAATGGCCAAAGAATTACATTTACTGAAAAAGCTGCTTCAAAAGCTGAAGTAGTAGAATTTACGACTAAAGTAGTTTTTGAAAATGGGATGACTTCGGGGTTTTCTCCAATGGTCAGGCTGGAATTAAGGTAGTAAATGCAGATTAAGGATTTACTGAACTGCATAAATACTTGTGCTTTTAACCACAAATTCAATAAAGTTTTTCCAAAAAGGATTGTACCTTTTAAAATTCTGCTACAGTATGCTGCATCTAATTTTGGACTAAAGACCAAAAAATTATCTGTTTCCAGAACTTAATAATTGCAAAAATCTATTCTTTTCTTTGGTATTATCCTCACCCTCAAATACCTTTATGTCATTATTACACTAAGTTGCATACAAAAAGTAATCATGACGTTATTTTCAAATATATTTTATATCATCACCAGTATTTGGATGTTCGAGTCCTATCCGCAAAATGCACATTTATCCATTCAATCTTCAGATATCTCTACAACCAATGCACCGCTGACCATATATTTCCAGAAACCTTCCGGTTGGGCAAATGCCAAAATCTATTTTTGGAGTGCAACACCAGCCGGTTCAAATCCAGATGCCAGTTGGCCGGGAGTCAATATGACGCTGATGCAGGCTGGCTGCGACTGGTATTATTATACCTTTCCGGCAGCGGTAGAATGTACAAATCTGATCTTCAACTGCGGGAACAGTTCCTGTCAGACATCCGATTTATCCAGGTGCACAGACGGATATTACATCCCTGGAACAGGCTGGTCAGATACTCCACCATCCGGTTTCTGCGGCAATCCTCCGCCATCGGTATCTGTTGATCCTGAAAGCCCTTTTCACTCAAATGATCCATTCTCCGTAACCATCAATATCTATGACAATTCAGACCCTGATCCAGTTATCTATTATACCCTGGATGGGACCACACCTACTACATCCAGTCCAAACGGGCTCAACGGTATGACGCTGAGCATCACAGAGAACACTACATTATCCGTTATGGGACAAGACGCAGACGGAGGCACTTCCGGGATTCAAACGCATTATTACACGGTAGGATTACAGCCTCCGTTTACTGTATATTTTAAAAAACCTGCTGCATGGGGTACGCCCAAAATCTATTACTGGAATCCGATACCGAACGGTTCCATTGCCGGTGTAACCTGGCCAGGTGTCAACATGACCCAAAACCAACCCGGATGTGATTGGTATTATTATACCTTCCCGGCGGAAGTTCAGTGCATCAATCTGATCTTTAACAACAACGGTAGCCCTCAGACACCTGACCTGAGCAGATGTGAGGCAGGTTTTTACACAATGGAAAATGGTTGGTCAAATACACCACCTTCAGGTTTTTGCAGTCAGAATGCTCCACCGACACTCACTGTTCTGCCAGAATCTTCTTCCTGCAGTTTACCCGAAGAACTGAATATTTCAGCTACAGATCCGGATAATGACCCGATTACCATCCGTTACACTCTGGATGGTACTGCACCCAATACTTCCAGCCCGGTATGGATTCCCGGCACAACACCTCCGACCATACCTTTTACCTTACGGGTAAAAGCTTATGATGACCAGTCAGCGGTTTCCGAAGAGGTGATAAGGAATTATGCTTCGAATGACCTGGCGCCGACACATGGAATCAATCCTTCAGGCCCTTTGACTTTCAATGTAGCTCAAAACGTGCAGATCACAGCAATGGATGATTGTTCTGAAGAAGCATACATTTATTATACCACTGATGGGAGTGAACCTAACCTGACATCCGGTTTTGCGATCAATAGTCTAAATCTGTACATAAGTGCAACAAAAACAGTGAAATATTTTGTAACGGATGCGCTTGGTCATGCAAGTGAGGTACAAACCCATGATTATGTATATGATCCAAATTTTGGTTGTGGTACAGATGAAGATAACTATTTTTCCTGGGACAATGCCACTGTTTATTTTTTGATGACGGATCGTTTTTATAATGGCAATACTGGAAATGACCAGAATTTTGGCAGGCAAACAGATCTCGTAGGTGGATTCCATGGAGGTGACCTGGCAGGCGTTACCCAGAAAATCGTAGAGGGATATTTTGACAGTTTGGGCGTAGATGCTCTTTGGATCACACCTCCGGTGGAACAAATTCACGGTCATGTACCGGCATGGGGAGACGATCCCGATTTTCTGAAACATTATGGCTACCATGGCTATTACACCCTGGACTGGACAGAACCTGATGCCAATTATGGCACAGCTGATGAATTCAGGACTCTGGTGGACTCTGCTCATGCACATGGGATCAGGATCGTCATGGATGTAGTGATGAACCATACAGGTTATGATACTCCGGAAGATATGGACGAATTCGGCTGGGATGACTGTAATGACTGGTGGTCAGCAGATTGGATCAGAAAAGATGATATAGATTACTGTACACCTTGCGGCGGCGGATATCTGCAATCCTGTCTGGCTGGCTTGCCTGATATCATTACCGAAGCCACGGAAGAAGTGTCTTTACCACCTGTATTGCTCACCAAATGGAATGCTGCCAAAGAAGCACAGGAACTCGCAGAACTGAACGACTTCTTCAGCACGTCAGGTTTGCCCCGCACACCGGTCAATCACATCGTCAAATGGTTGACTGATTGGGTGAGAGAATACGGGATTGATGCATTCAGGCTCGATACATACAAACACATAGAACTGGAACACTGGGGAACATTGAAGACTCAGGCCGAGATTGCATTGGCTGATTGGAAAGCCAACCATCCGGATAAGGCATTGGATAATAAACCGTTTTGGATGGTAGGAGAAAACTATGGATCGGGCATCGGACGATGGGATGATGCGATCAATATCGGACTTACAGATGCATTGATCAATTTTACTTTCCAGGGACAAGCAGGAAATCTGGCAGGTATAGACAATGTTTATTCCAGTTATGCAGCCGTCGCAAATCCCGATCCGGAATGGAACTTTTTAAGTTACATTTCTTCACATGATACTCAACTTTCCAACAGGGACAATCTGATCACCGAAGGTACGACCATGCTGTTATTGCCGGGAGCAGTTCAGATCTATTATGGGGATGAAACCAAACGTTTGGCAGGTCCCGGACCCGGAGATCAACCTACACGTTCCTTTATGAACTGGAGCAGCATTGATCAAAACGTCTTAAATCACTGGAAAAAGCTGGGTCAATTCAGAAAAAATCACCCTTCAATCGGCGCGGGCAGCCACACAAAGATCAGTGACTCGCCATACACCTTTAAAAGGTCTGTTTCAAGTACTGAAGTTCAGGATGATATCATCGCAGTGGTTGGTGCTTCAGGAAATGTTACGATCAACGTTTCTTCCATTCCTTCATGGACGAATGGAACATTGGTCCGAAATGCCTATAACGGTCAAACTGCATTGGTTACCAATGGCCAGGTAACTTTCCAGGCAGGATCCTATGGAGTGATATTGGTGGAAAATCCCAATCCGGTCATTCTCCCCGCCATTTCGGTTTCACCGGTCAGCAATACTTATGATCCCGATGGTGTGAATGTATGCTTATCAGGATCATCCATAGATTGTGCACCGGTAACTGTTTATTATACTTATGATCTGAATGCTTCAGAAACAGACCTGAGCAGTTGGACAACGTACTCAGGTTGCTTCTCTGTTTCTGAAAACACAACACTTAAAGCAATTGCCGTCAAGAACAGCGATTCGTCCTTAAAATCACAGGCACAAATCCTGAATTACTTTGTAACGCTCCCGGATATGAACATATATTACAGGAATACACAAGGCTATGCCAATGTTTTTATGTACCACTGGAATACCTTGCCGGCAGGAACCGGTAATGCTTCTACTGCATGGCCAGGTAAGGCGATGACACTGGCTTGTAACAATGGAACACCGGCATTGACAGATGACTGGTATGTTCTGACCCTGCCGTCAACATTAAGTACCAACCTGATTTTCAGTTGTGGCAGCAATGCCTGTCAGACTACCAATCTGACAGCTCCCGCGACCGTTTGTTTTTACGAGAATGGCCAATGGAGTACTTCTATCCCCGGAAGTTACTGTACTGATTGCATGACTGTGAGCAATACGCAGAATGACGGAATTGGCTCTCTGAGATATGCTATTGGTTGCGCAGTTCCGGGAAGTTCACTGTCATTCAGCTCAGTTTTGGACAATAGTATCATCAGCCTGACTGAGGGCATTGAAATCGAAACAAATCTTGGCATCTCGACGCCTTTGAATCTTACGGTTGACGGCAGTAGTCTGGTTGGACCGGTCTTTAGTATAATGGACGGGAAGACAGTGAATTTGGATGGATTGAAAGTCATTTGCAGTGAAAACGGGCATATCAGATGTATTTCGAATGAGGGTATACTGATATTGGATGATATGCAATTTGAAGAGAATGCGGAAATAGAAGGTAGTTCGTCTGTCATCAACCAAAACGATGGGCAGATCCGGATACAAAACAATGTCATTTTCGACAGGCAGCCATAATTTGGTTGGATATTCAATATAGAAAAGTGCGTTTAAACATGAGGATGGATATTTATTCTTATAAAGATTTGAGTCTGCTCCGAAAAGTCCAATTTGTTGATTTTCAATCGTTTTTTGCCCCAACCCCTAAAGGGAAACGGTTGAAAACCAACAAATTAAAAATCCCCTTTTAGGTGGATTTAGGTGTCAAAGACTTTTCGGAGAAAACTCAAGATTTTTTAAGTCAAATTATTACATGTCAAGATGTATCTGCTACGAAAAATTATTTTATCGCAGTAAATTTATAGCAAATCAAGATGGACAATACACGAATTTTCAAAATGCCTTTTGCCAGAGTTTACCCGATGTACATACAGAAAGCGGAGAAAAAGGGACGCACCAAAAATGAAGTAGATACGATCATCTATTGGCTGACCGGTTATGATGCAGCATCGCTTAAAATGCAAATCGACCGGAATACCGACTTTGAAAGTTTTTTTGCCGAAGCTCCTCAAATCAACCCGAATGTTTCCAAAATAACGGGTTTAGTGTGTGGTATCAGGGTTGAAAACATCGAAGACAGGCTGATGCAGCAGATAAGATATCTGGATAAACTGGTAGATGAATTAGCCAAAGGAAAGGCAATGGAGAAGATTTTGAGAAGTTAGCGAATTATGGGAAAGTTAAAATCAATCTGCCGGAGAGCGCAAATAAAGATCTAAACAAATGCTCGCTAAATCGTTAAAAAGCAAGCCATTACGCAATTAGCTCGAAACAGACTGTTGTTAATGTAACTTCATGTCTATATTGGTTTTTATGCCATAATAGTCCAATTCAAAGCAGCCATGACCCAAAAATATTGCCGGGTTTATTCGATATTTTTCAGCAAACTCAAAAATGATCCCATCATTTTAAACCCAAAAAGAATGTTGACATTATTAATGTTCATGCTTCCTTGCATTCCCAACAAAACAACCATTACTGTGATCAGAAAATAACTCATTGATTTACCCTTATACCTGAGATGCAGTATTTAAAATATGATCATTTGAGTCTCCAAATAATGAAATATCCACCTGGTATAACAAGTGAAAATTCAGCTTTATACCATATTTTTTACGGTATCATCAATGAAATCGATAGTATAGAAATCAGCAAGCCAATTATGATATAAAATATCGGAAACAGATAATTTGTTCTAATATCTTTCCTTTTTAAATCGCTTATCAGGTTTAATAAAACTTCACGATTTGCCTTACTTTTAGATCTGATTTGTGCTGTTCCAAGCCATGATTGAACACCAATTGACATTTCAATTTCCGGATCTTTAATTTTTAGTGTTGAAAAACTTTGTTCGAAAACATATTGATGATCCTCTAAACATTCAATAAATCTTTTTTGAAAATCAGACCCATTTACTCCCAATATAGTATATCCTTTAAGGATAAAAACATACCAAATAAGCAAAACCACAAACATCAGGAATGGAAGAGCACTTATAATCGATGGGGATTCAAAAAACATTACTACGGTGGATAAAATAATTGGGAGCATGGATAAACCAATTAATACCAGCATCCATATTGAATTTAAAATCAATGGTTTCCTGAGCAGAAACACATATAAGCCCATCCAAATAAAAAACAAAGAAACAATCAATAAAAAATAAGGCATAATGTTGAAAAAATCCATATCAATTGAATTTAGTTATTGAATAATCTATAATATTTTGCCTGGTCAAGTCAGTTAGCTCCTGCTTCAAAGAGAAGTCTGCTGTTGGATCTGATATTTGTATTGAAAAGTTTCCATAAGCCATAATAAGAATTCTAAGGAGTTCCAACCTGTCATGTTCCATTGAATCCAAAAATAATATGCTATGCAAAAGATCACAGGCTATTCCAAGGTACTTATTATGACCCACTATATTTTTGATCGCTTAGCATACTTTTTGCTGGTTTTGCAACCATTCATCATTTAATAATTGTGTCCCCAATAACAACAAGAATCCATTTTGAATTGATATTACCTATTTTTCACCAACTTGCAATTATCAACTTTGGCATCGCATATAATACTTATTAAAATATAGACTCAGGCGCTCCAGTAATTCAATTTCAAAGATTGAAGCATTTTTCCAATCCTGATTTTGACCTTTCTGCAAACTCCATTTCATAGATTACGCTCAAGTCCGATTATCTCCCAAAACTCTTTCAATGGATGGGTACCTAATCTTCTTGCAAACGCTACAAAGATAATAAATAGTTCCGATAGGTGTTAGCTATTTCTTGTGTTTAAAAAACGGGCATACTCTAAAATTTTCCTTACCCAAAAAACACCATTTTTACATTTTCAATTGCAAACATTAAGGGTAAGTATTCAATAATGTGTTTCTAACTTATTCGTATCCAAAGCAAACTTTTCCATTTTTAAGACAAAAAAAGGTTTTTAAAAAAAATAATAATTAAGGATAAGCTTGATTTATAACAAGATATCCATAGGCTGAAGATTGAAAAACCCCTACCTGACAAAATGATTATTGCTTTAAGCAATTTTTAATTCATAAAAATCTCAAAAAGTATGAATATTATAACCCTGACATGCAAAAAAAATGAGATAATTGCGATACTTATTGCATGATCTCTTACCTGGATAAAATTGTAAACTTATTGGACAAGGATATAGCTATGTAGTAGATTATGACAAGTCAGACTATATTAAATCGATTTTTTAATCATTTTTTATTTTGAAAACCGTGCATTGGCCATACTTAACGATTTAACAGATACAAAACATCAACACACGATTGACTTATAATTTACTTTCAAAAAAACTTTTAAATCGAACCTTCCTTTCGCTTTAAAAACATCAACTATCATCATGATTAAACACATCCAGCTAATTGTATTGAGCAGCCTTATTACCGCTTGTGGTACATTCCGACACCCTGTGTCCATTCCTGAAATCCTTCCGATCGATTACACTCAGTTTGTCAATCACCTGATCGGCACCAGCAAGATGGGACATGTCTTTCCTGGTGCAACCGCACCCTTCGGAATGGTACAACTTAGCCCGCAAACGAATTTTGTGCCGATGTTTCTTCAGGATGGTAGTTACAACAAGGAAACCTACGCCTACTGCGCCGGATATCAATATTCTGATACGACCATCATCGGTTTTTCACATACCAGTTTTAGCGGAACAGGACATTCAGATCTGGGTGACCTGTTGGTAATGCCAACAACCGGTCCACTCATCTTGGATCCAATAAAATCAAAAGAAGGCAACAAAGGTTTTTACTCGACATTTTCCCACCCCGAAGAAATTGCTACTCCCGGTTACTACAAAGCAAACCTGGATAGTTACGGTATCCTGGCTGAACTGACAGCCAGCGAAAGGGTTGGTTTTCACCGGTATACTTTCCCTCAGACCAATGATGCACATATACTGCTGGACATGGTTTACAATGTGTACCATCATGATAACAAGAATGTATGGACTTTTATCCGGGTGGAAAACGATTCACTGATCACCGGCTACAGGCAAACCAACGGTTGGGCACGCGACCGGAAAGTATTTTTTGCCATCAGGTTCTCAAAACCATTTAAAAGCTATGGCCACAAAAAATATGATCAGGTCACTTACAATGGCTTTTACAGACGTTTTAATGAAACAGAAAACTTTCCCGAAATGGCAGGAAAAGACCTTCGGGTGTATTTCAATTTTGATACGGAAGAAGGTGAAAGCATATTGATGAAAGTAGCCCTATCTTCAGTCAGCACAGCCGGCGCCCTCAACAATCTGAATACGGAGATCCCACATTGGGATTTTGACCTGATCAGGGAACAAACCCGGCAAAAATGGAATACTGAACTATCCGCAATCGACGCTCAGATGCTTAGCCAAAACGAAATGATCACCTTTTATACCGCTTTGTATCACACCTTTCTTTCACCCATTATTTATGAAGATGTGGACGGGCAATACCGTGGACTGGATCAGAACGTTCACCAATCCAGCGGTTTTACGAATTATACCGTTTTTTCCCTTTGGGATACGTACAGGGCTTTGCATCCTTTGTTCAATATCCTACAACCAAAACGAAACAATGATATGATCCACAGCATGCTGGCACATTACGACCAAAGCGTACACTCTATGTTGCCCATCTGGAGCCATTATGCCAATGAAAACTGGTGTATGCTCGGCTATCATGCTGCATCTGTCATTGCGGATGCAGTGGCTAAAAATGTCGGGGATTTCGACAGAAAACGGGCATTGGAAGCCAGCGTCAGCACTGCAAATGTAAAGTATTTCGATGGCCTGGGTGATTATCTGAAATACGGATATGTACCTGATGACAAAAGCCATTCTTCTGTTTCCAAAACACTGGAGTATGCCTACGATGACTGGTGTATTTCACAGATCGCCCGAAGGTCAGGCGACAAGTCAATGGAGGACATTTTTCTCCAGAGAGCCGAGCATTACCGGAATGTATATGATCCGGCAGTGGGTTTTATGCGGCCTAAACTCTCAGATGGCAGTTTCAGAAAAGATTTTGATCCGATGGATACACACGGACAAGGATTTATAGAAGGAAATGCATGGAACTATGGTTTGTATGTTCCTCAGGATATACCGGCGATGATTGAGATGATGGGTGGCAAAACTTTCTTGACAAGACGTCTGGATTCTTTGTTCACCATGCAAATCGAGGATAAATACATCGAAAAAAACGAAGATATCACACGTGATGGCATCATCGGCAACTATGTTCACGGCAATGAACCAGGACATCATATTCCTTATTTGTACAACTGGACCGGACACCCGGAAAAAACCCAGTCAAGGGTCCGAATGATCATGGACAGCATGTACGGAGCAACTGTGGACGGATTGTGTGGCAATGACGATGCAGGACAAATGAGCGCCTGGTACGTTTTCAGCGCTCTTGGATTTTACCCGGTGACTCCCGGATCAGAAGTATATGCTTTGGGAAGTCCGTTGGTGAAAGAGGCAAAAATCAAATTGTCAAATGGAAAAACACTGACGATCCATGCCGAAAATCAAAGCAGGGAAAATGTTTTTGTAGAAAAAGTAATGGTCAACGGCAAGGAATTGAAGGGGAATTTACTTTCACATCAGGACATCATACATGGTGGACAGATTGTTTTTTCGATGAAGCCCCGTAATTGAACATTTCTCCTCAAAAGTTTTTTTAACGAACACAATCATTGGTGATTTCAAATAAAAATAATTTTGCATTCAAATATTGCCATACTATGGAAGAGCACAAAAAAGAAAAACGTTACAGCCGCGTTTATGACCAACTCGCTGTACTTGTCAAAAAAAGTCACAATCAACAGGCCAGAATGGCTACGGTGGTGGCAGTTTTGCACCATAAAATGGATCATTTTTTCTGGACGGGATTTTACATGATCGATCAGGGTGAGATGACGGTAAACGTTTACCAGGGGCCGGTTGCCTGTCAGATACTTGAAAAAAATAAAGGCGTTTGCTGGGCAGCCTATAACCGTAAGGAAACTTTGGTGGTTGAGGATGTCCATCAATTTCCTGGACATATTGCGTGCGATTCCCGGTCCAACTCTGAAATTGTGGTTCCTTTTAAAAACAGGGAAGGTGAGATTTTGGGCGTTTTGGATATTGACAGCAAGGAAAAAGCTGCATTTTCAGCTGTGGATGCCGGATGGCTCGAAAAGATCCTTCAACTGATTATCCTTTGATATGTTCATTCCATTCCAAATAATTTGCCGGATTCAATTTTTTTTAACAATTTGACAATGATGGGAACACGCGTGATATTTATTCCCAATATAAAGAAAATATGAAGCCTTTAAACCAAAATCAAATAGATTTGTCATATTAATAAATCTGACTCATTTTGGAATGTGTTCCAAACCGTTCAATAAATGGTTTTTTCCAAAGGAATAAAGTTTTATTGCCTATAAAAAAATAGACCATGCAACAGTTATTGTATTCTCTGATCTTCTTCCTGACTTACATTTTTTCCCTAAACGCTCAGACTGTCTCCACCCAATATGGACCCGTATCTGGTCATTTAAATGAAAATGTTTTTGAGTTTTTAGGCATACCTTATGCATCTCCTCCCATCAACAATTTTCGGTGGAAACCCCCAACTGCTACACCGGCCTGGACTTCCCCGTTAATGGCAGATAACTATGCGCCGGTTTGTCCGCAAAAAAGCTTTGAACAAGGAAAACCCGATTCTGTTTACACACTCGCGGGAGATGAAGATTGTCTTTATCTGAATATCTGGAGTCCCGACATATCAGCCAACCTGCCTGTGATGGTATTTATTCATGGGGGAGGCAATCAACAGGGATCAGCAAGCCAGTTGACCGGAGGCACTTATATCTTTCATGGGAAAAATCTCGCTGAAAGAGGGCAGGTTGTCGTGGTGACCATACAATATCGTCTCGGGGTGTTGGGTTTTTTGGTTCATCCGGGCCTGGAATCCGAAAGTTCAAATGGAAAATCAGGCAACTATGCAGTTATGGATCAGCTGTTCGCACTTCAATGGATCCGGGACAATATCGCAGGATTTGGTGGGGATGCATCCAATGTAACAGTTTTTGGAGAAAGCGCAGGAGGTGTGAATACCGGGAATCTGCTCACCTCACCATTGGCAGCAGGCTTATTTCACAAAGCGATCATTCAAAGCGCTGTTCCTGTGATCACAACTTATCAGGATGCCAAAGCACAAGGCATCGATTTTGTAAATGAATTTGTTATGAATGGAACGGACGCCGAAAAAATTTCCTATATGCGATCTGTTCACCCCGATAGTTTTTCTGTCAGAATGAACAGCCCTTTATCAGGTGGCATTGTGCAATCTGCCTGGAAGCCTGCAGTAGATGGAAATATTTTTACCTCCCATCCTGAGGCTGTATTTCAATCAGGGAATTTCAATCAGGTACCTTTGATGATCGGTTCAAATTCCGAAGAAATGAGTTTATCAGCACCCGTTACCGTACTCCCGTATATGGTGGATGCCCTGATCAACCTGTCTGTTCCGTTATCCCTGCGTGCGGAAGCTCATGCACTGTATCCTTCGGGAAGTACCAGCGAAGAAGCGAGGATGTCTTATGTAGGTATTTTGACTGATGGACAGTTTACTACTACGAACAGGAGAACTGCGCAATGTGTCAGTTTGAATCAGACTGAACCGGTCTGGAGATATTTCTTTACACACAAACACACGATTCCTCAGTTGGCCATGTATGGATCTTACCATGGCATGGAATTGTTTTATGTGTTCAACAACTGGGAAAATGCTACTTTGGGACAGGGCTTGTTGTTCAAACCTGCTGATGATGCCGTTCAACAGGCAATGCTCCGGTATTGGACCAACTTTGCCCGCACCGGCAATCCAAACGGAACCGGATTGGAAAACTGGCCTCAATATCTGAGTTCCGATGATTGTTACCTCGAAATCAAAGCTGAACCTGATGGAAACCAATGTGGTCTGAGAACTTCTAAATCGGACTTTTGGGATAAGGTTATCGGATATACAAGATGTACCTCTTCCGTTGGTCTTGAATCTCAGCCTGATAAAAAAGAGTTGACATTTTTCCCCAATCCAACCTCCGGAAAAATCTACCTCGATCTACCGCAAGATCTGCATGATTATGAAATATTTATTTATAATTCATTTGGGCAAAAACAACAAAGTTTTAAAAACACGGATCAGATTGATTTGTCGGGTGAAGCGTGCGGTATATATTTCATTGAGATCAGCTCGGAGGGAAAGCGATATACAGGTAGAATCGTTAAAACGGATTGAGCAAGAAAATATGATGGTGAATGATCAGAGATTGTTGATGGAAGATCTCTGATGATGGTCAAACGTTTTAATCAATCCGGACAGCAATTTCCAGTTCCTTTATGGGAATATTTGCTTACCTCTGATATTATACAATAAGCTGGTCGGTCGTCGATTTTTGGCAATGATACTTTCCGGCCGTTTGATCATTGCCTATAGAAAACCTGGAAAAAAATTAGTGTGCTTAGTCATTTTTTTTTATCATTTTGAAAACCTTGTATTCAAATGTGCAGTACTTTTAGCGGGGGAAAAAGCAATAGGACAGCTTGCTTTTTTTTTGTGTCTTTCAGAAGATATTCTAAAGAGAAAATGGATGCTACGGAACGATATCCGGATAAATTCAATCTGAGGGGGAAATTACCAAACTTTGAAAATTGACCAGTAATTAAGATAACAAATATGCCTGCAAACTAATTATTGACCGTCAAAATATTCAACAATGAATGAAAAATACAATTACATAGTTGTATTCGGTGGAACCGGTTACTACGGACGAAAAGTAGTCGAAAAATTGATCCAAAAAGGACAGGCTGTCAGAGTCGTTAGCCGAAATTCCGAAGCAGCGAAAATAATTTTAGGAGACAAAGTGGATATTTATGAGGGCGATGTGACCAATCTTTCCACGATCACCGGATCACTCAAAAATGCAGGATGCATCGTGATCTGTCTTTCCGCCATGACCAATAAACTCATCAGAAAGATGAAAGCGATAGAGCGTGATGCTGTATTGAACATAATGGAAGAAGCTGAAAAAGCACAAATTTCCCGGCTCATTTATATGTCAGGCTATGAGATGCGGGCCCGGTTGCTGGATGAGTTGAACATCCCCGAATTTGGAGCCATTAAAATAGAAATTGAATCCAGGATCACACAATCCGCATTCAATTGGACGATCTTGGGCGATGCTCCGGCCTTCGAACTTTTTTTTAAATTGACCAACAAAGGCAAAATGACTGTTCCGGGTGGCGGTTTCCTTCCGGTTCCTACCATTTCGGCTGAGGATGTCGGGGAGATCACGGCTCAGGTTGCTATGCGCAATGACCTGGGCGGCAAACGGATCAAGCTGACAGGACCGGAAGCATTAAGTTTTCCCGAAGCAGCAAAACGTATGAGTCAGTTGACGGGGAAAAAGATCAGACACATCTCCATTCCGTTGTTTATGGTCAATATCATTTCCTTTATCCTGATCCCTTTTGCCCCGTTTGTGCGTTATCTTTACAAAAGTCTTAAAATGCTCAATCATTTTCCTGAAGACCTGGCCTTAGATGTACCCAAGCAGCACCGGTTACTAAGATCATTGTTTGATTATGAACCGGTAAGTTTCGATATGGAAATTCAGAAAAGGATGAAGGAAAACAGGATATGATCCGGGAGAAATCGTTTCGATCAGTACACATTACCCGGCAATTCAATCTAGAGATTAACCAGAATTGCACATAAAGATGCACCCAAATTCCAGATAGGATCAAGATAAATTATCAGGATGATTTGTAAGATACTATCCCACTCCAATCATATAGATTTTCAAAGCTTTATTTATATTTACGCAAACAAAAAAAATAATTGCCAATTCTGCGAAATATGAAGAAAATATTGTCCATCATTATCCTGATTTGCACTCTGTTTGGCCTCCATGCCCAAATAAAAACGACTATCATCGCTGAATTAAAAAACAGTCACTTTAAGATCAACATCAATGATGAAGGGGTGCTGACCGATATAACTGATCTGCGTACCGGAGTGAATTATCTCGATACGGATTCCGTCTCTACCCTCTGGTTGTCCGGCTTGACAGGCAAATAGAAAGACCCAGGTCAGCTAGGAAACAGGGTGATATTTTGATCCTGGAATATTCCAGTAATATAGAAGCTCACATCCGGATGGAAACAAAACAATCGCACATTACCTTAGAATTGGTCTCCATGACAACCGCAGAAGCCGTTGATCTGGTTATCTGGGGTCCGTATTTTACCAAAATAAACAAAATCATCGGAGAAACGGCAGGCGTGGTTCGCGGAGAAAACTTTGCTTTGGGCATTCAGTCGCTGAATATCAAAACACTCGGAGGTTACCCTTGGAATGAAAGCGACCGTATGCCTGAGTTTGATATTTTCCGGCAGGGTAATGACCAAAATATGCATCCCGAAACCGACGGAAGTGTTTTATATCGCATAGAAGCGGCAAAACCTACCGGTCAGGGCAGTAGTTTGCAAGCTTATTGCAGGAACAGGTTCAAAGAACGGATCGTGGAAGATTTCGATCATGATCGCCTCATTGCTCCGGCATATGATGACGGAGGCGTTACGGGTTCAAAAATAGCCATATTCGGTTGTCCTGTTGACCTTTCACTGGAAACGATCGGAATGATAGAACTCACTGAAGGGCTGCCGCATCCTTTAATTGACGGTAAATGGGCTAAAACTTCTGCACAAGCAAATGCCGCCTACCTGATCACTGCCTTTACAGAGGAAACGGTGGACCATGCAATCGCTCTGACCAAAAAAGCCGGACTGAAATATTTGTATCACTATGGAAAGACTTTTGAGAACTGGGGACATTTTGACCTTTACAAAGGTGAATTCCCTAATGGCATTGAGGGTCTGAAAAAATGTGTGGAAAAAGCTGAAGCGCAAGGTATAAAAATGGGCACCCATTGTTTGTCCAACTTCATCAGCCCCAATGATCCTTATGTCACCCCGATACCTGATCTAAGACTGGCCAAAGTCGGAAGTTCAGTCATCACTGGTGACCTCGATGCAACAGCCACCGAAATACCAATCGAATCGCCGGATTTTTTTAACCAAATGAAAAACAACCACCTGAAAACGGTGATGATCGGCGATGAATTGATCAGATACAGCAGTGTGTCTAAAGAAACGCCCTGGAGATTGATGGATTGCCAGCGTGGCGCTTTCGGAACTTTCGTATCCCAGCACAAAGCCGGAACTATTATTTCAAAACTTTTGGACCATGGGTACAAGGTGTTTTTGACAGAAGCAGATCTGACGATTGAAATGTCCCGGAAATTGGCGGAATTATACAACGAAACAGGTTTACGCCAGATCTCATTTGATGGACTGGAGGGCAACCGATCAACGGGACTGGGCACTTATGGCGAGTCACTGATGCCATATACATGGTTCAATGAACTGTCTGCTGACCTGAAAGATCATCTGATCATTGACGCAAGCCGAACCACACATTTTTTCTGGCATATCTACACCCGAATGAACTGGGGTGAACCATGGTACGCCGGATTCAGGGAAAGTCAGACAGAATACAGGTTCAATAATCAGGCCTATTTCAAAAGGAATTTTATGCCCGGAATGCTGGGTTGGTTCAGGATGACATCCGAAACGACCATAGAAGATATAGAATGGATGCTGGCAAAATCAGCAGGTTATGAGGCTGGATATGCATTGGTTGCTGATATGGAAAGCATTGCCCAAAACGGTTTTTCGGAAAAAATCCTTCAACAGATCGGTGATTGGGAACAACTGAGGCTTTCCAATTCATTTAATGACGGGCAAAAGCTGAAAATGAGAAATAATTCGAAGGAATTCTCCATTCAGCGGGTTGGAGAAGGTTCCTGGAACTGGTCTGAGGTTTTTTCATACAAATTTGTGCACACTCAGAAGTTCAGACAACCGGGAGAACCATTGTTTTCAACTTTTAATCTGGATAATCCGTGCAGGGAACAGATCATGCAATTCATGATCACAGCCTCTAATTGCGATATCCATCTGGTATCTTTGGAGATTGACAATTATAAAACCATCCAACTTCCTGTGGCGTTGAAAGCAGGTCAGATACTCAGATATACGGGTAGCGTTGAGGTAGAACTTTACAGTTCAACCGGGCAATTACAGGAAACTTTGCCGGTTGACCCAAAGGACTTTCTGTTGAGAGAAGGAGCCCATTCTATTCAATTTGACTGCGTTTTTGATAAGGCGGAAAAGGAATCAGAGGTAAAATTTGAAGTCAGGCTAACTGGGGAAATTGAGGTTGTCAGGCATAATGGTTCATGATAATTGGTTAGTGGTTAATGACCAATGGTTAATGTTTATCCTAAAAAAAATAACGCACGACATATGTGAAAAAGCTGCCTCCTTAAAGAAAAAGAAATACTGCATTCTGCTATAGGTCTTTTACAAAAGGATATTGACATCCTGTAAATGGAAAATCTCTTCTCTCATTCAATATAAAAAAAACCATTTTAAAACATAAATGAAATCCTGAAAATCCTTAAATCCTCCAATTCCTGATCCAGACAAAATTGATTTACAAACCCACCCCTCATTAACCGGAATGAACAATAATTCTCTTACCTTAGTGACCTGATGTTACAGTGTCGAATGAAAACAAAAAAAACCAAAAGATGAACCATTTTAAATGCTTATCCGGAAACCGTCATAGTGGATTTTTTCCGATTTCGGTGATCATTTTACTGATTATTTTTTCAGCTTCAATAAAGCAAGCCAACGCACAAATTGTCAGTGCGCATCACAGTGGATTCACCTGGATATCCACAGAACATGTTACTGACCAGAACTTTGGTTCAGGTTATACGATGTATAGTGCGGCATGGCCAGTATTTAACCAATATCCCGGACCTGAGCGCTTCCAGACCGGATTGAGCAGTAGTTGGTTGAGCACACAACGAACAGGTAATGAACCGGAGGATTTTTATACGACCATCGAAGGAGGCTTGGGTTGGTGGCACGACACGCGTTTCGGCACCAAAATACCTAAGTTTATCATGGGTGGTGTTTCATACAATTTCTATGCATGGGCGAATGGTCCTGGTGCCGGCAGAAGTGACATATTACCCAACGGCCAAAGAGACTGGAGTACTCCTGGTGGAAAATACGGTGTCGCTCAATTATCCAATAAACTCCTTTGGGCTCCCGATGGCTTGAATATGGCACAGAGTTTGAATGGCGAAATGCTTGGATATGGATACATTCCTTTGCCATTGACTGATCCGATTACAAATACGAACGGAACTGATATCACAACCGGTGATCAATGCTGGACCTTGTTTTTGAATTCCACTAACTTCAAAGGGCCTGCAACCTTTTTTTTACCGACTTTCTGGACAGAACCAGTACTGCAAGATCCTGATCTCGAAGGATTGTTTCTCGACTCAAGGCCTGCTGATCCGAATGTTGGTTTTGGCATAGAACATGCAGGTTCGCCCGCACTCATTTCCCGGGATAGCAATGGAAATCCTTATGCTAAATTGAAAAGATTGCAATTTCCGCTAAGTAATGAAGATAATTCTATGATCCTGAGTCACATTTCAGTTTATTCCAGACAAGCATTATGGAATGATCTGCAAGCCTGGTTCAATGGTGGTCCGGCAGTCCTTCCACCGATCAACGAGACCGGAACACATCGCGTTCCCTTTGTCAATAATGGTGGCGCCATGGCAGCAGAGATCTCAGAAAATACCCAAAATGGTTTAAAACATGACATAGATTTGCATTACATTGATAATGTTCAGCAAAATGCAAACATCATGGGTTTTAAATTTGACCTGAATACTGTAGAGAAAGGTGAAAAGAATTTCATATTGCCTGAATATTTCAAACTCGATTCGGATAACCGTTGGAGACCAGTTGAAGAAGACGATGTGCCCGCCTCTACTCAATTGCTGAATACTGCCATTCCGTCTTCTCAGGGATCTGACATCCCATATTTGACACCAATGGATCCGGATTGCCACTGGCAGGATCTCAATGGTCCGTGGAATAAACCTGGTCCGATAGCTGGACCCTTTAAAGCTGACCTTGGCGACGGAACTACTGTTACCTATTATTGGTATCGTTTTGTGGATCAACCAGCCATTATCCACGCGAACCTTCCCGAAGATATTCGGACCAAATTACAAAACAGGGTTGAGCTCCTCCATGCCAACTGGCATCATACTGATGAATATCTGGCCCCGCCGACTGTAGGTCAAATAGCTACCATAGATCCGGCAGTCATTGTACAGCCACCTGCCGGACTGGAGATCGGGTATGTTCCGATCGTTACGAGACAGGAAAGGTCCGGGACTAAAGTCAGGGTCTTTGTATTAGCAGGTCAATCGAATATGCAGGGATATGGCGCCATCACTGATCCGGAAAATGATCCCGGTAGCCTGACTGATGTTATTCAAATGGATGTACATGGAAAGTGGTCTGAAATCGGCAAACCAGATCAGTGGAAAACCCTGGAAAACGCATTTGTATATTTCGAACGGAATGGCGAAACGATCAAATCAAATGTAACCGTCGGACAGGGAGCTTATGCTGATTTGATTGGACCGGAATTGATGTTTGCTCATCAGTTGGATAAATACTTCGACGATCCTGTTCTGATAATCAAAACTGCATGGGGAGGAAAGAGCCTGGCCGAAGATTTTCGTCCGCCTTCAGCCGGTGGGACAACGGGTGAATTTTATTCTGAAATGATCCAAACGGTGAAAGACGTCAGCCAGCATTTGGCAACAGCGTTTCCGGATATTGGCACAACTGATTATGAAATTTCAGGATTCGCGTGGTTTCAGGGCTGGAATGATGGTGCAACAGACGATTTTTTAAATGAATATGAAAGCAATCTGTTTCATCTGATCCGGGATGTAAGAATTGATCTGGAGGTACCTGATCTGCCTGCGATCATTGCCAGTTCAGGACAGGGCGGGTTTGAACAAACCAATGATCTTTGGGTGCAAAGCATGCAAAATATTATATCGGTAGCCCAGGAAAATGTCGGATGTAATGATACCATGTTTGGCGGGAGAGTTGGCTTTGTGGACACCAAACCTTTTTATATAGATCGGTCATCATCGCCGGAAGATGCCATTCATCATTTCAATAACAATGCACTTACTTATCTGAACATTGGAAAATCCATGGGTGATGAAATGATCCAGGCGATCAATGACATGTCATTTTGCTATAAAGACTGTGACAATCCCGTTTCCCCAGGTATCGTATCGATTGGCAACAGGGTATGGAACGACCTCAACCGAAATGGCATCAATGAACCCGACGAGCCGGGTATTCCGGGAGTATCTCTGGTGATCTGGGAGGATTCTGATGGTGATGATATTCCTGACTGGCAGGGTTTCGGCGGTGTACGGGTGACAGATGAGGAAGGATATTACAGTTTTTCAGGTCTCAAGCCCGGGAATTATGTGGTTTTCGTATGGCAGGTCTATAATTGGGGACCCGGTGAACCACTGGAAAACTTCATATCTACCAATGGTTTTGAACCGGATGCTGACAATAATGTAGATCTGGATAATAATGGTTTTGGCGATCCCTTTTCTGATATTATGTCAGGTATTGTGACGCTTACCTCGGGTGAAGAACCATTGGATGATGGTGATCCATATAATTGTTATTTTGATTACGATGCGAGTGGAAATAATACCATAGATTTTGGTTTTTATAATCCTGATATAAGTTCTTCAGAAGACGCTCAATTTGATGATGATCAATGGATAAGAGCGTTTCCCGTACCAGTTCGTAATGAGCTGACGATCAAAGGAAACCTGAGTTTATACCAGATAGAAGTATATGATGCTTTTGGTCGGCTGCTTATTATAATAGAATCTGAAGGAACATCCCATACAATTGATACTTCGTCATTTCCCGGCGGCTTGTATTTTGTTAAAACGATGCATCCTGGAAATCATCAAAGTAAAATGCAAAGAATTATTAAGTTATAGAAAGGATAGAATGCTGCCATTTGTTAAAAGTTTTGGAATTTTGAATTTCCGGTTTGGATCAGGTTTAAAAGACTATCAATACACGTGCCTTCAAGTCATTTGGCTTAAACCCATCATGAAATGTCAGCTATATAAAAATACTGAAATACATTTGTATTTTTATAACTTAATATTATAAATCGAGTCTGTTCCGAATACTCTTTGCCCCCTAAACCCTACTGACGTTTTCAGTCAGTACAGGCACTGACATTTTCAGTCAGCACATGCAATGACGTTTTCAGTCATTACATGCCTGAAAGGGAACTTTTAATTTGTTGATTTTAAATCATTTCCATATAGTCTTGTGCTGATCAATGACGTCAGTAGGTTGGGGCAAAAAACGATTGAAAACCAACAAATCGGACTTTTAAGAAGACTCAAAATTGAGTATTCTCCGAAAAATATAAATCGCCACGAATGCAAAAATAGAAACGAATACTTAAAATACTTTAAGGTTGTAATTTAGTATGTTATAAATTATAATAATATATATGAGTTTTAAACTTTGAAGTAAACCTTACTGGAGCAGACTCAAAATTTGGAAACAAGAATCCATTTTTGAGTTAGTTGAAAAAATATTATCTTTTTCATGGCCAGCATCACAAAGGGAGAAAACTTCAGGCTTTTTTTTGGATATCCAAAAAAAAACACGAAGAAAAATATTGAAAGAATTCAAAATTCTGTTGATTGCCATAAATGGCCACCAAGCCTTTAGGGTGAATATTCGTTGGATATTCAATGGATGTACCTCAAAGTGATAAAAAGTCAAAAACCAGGGTGAAGCTTTTGTTTGGATCGCAGATACTTTTGTGTCTGGTATCAACCATATCTTAAATGTTGAAATGATGCCTTGAAAATCGCAGTTACAAAAATAATCACAAGCATTATTAATGCGAATCAAGGGTTGAAAAAAAAGCTCCGAAAATCCTTTATTTGGCCTCAATCCTAAAGGAAGATAAAGGATTTTCTCGCTTTCATCCTTTAGGATCGAGGCAAAAAAGTGAGAAAATCCTGCTTATCTGCAGAATTAACTTTAACCCTTGATTCGCATTATTAAGTAATTTGTTTGGAATCTTATAGAGACATTCATGAACAAATGCATGATTTATAAGCCAAAGTATAATGTAAAACGCTTAAAAACATTCAGCCTGATCATCCTTACCAGACGAATTGTATCTTATCAAAAATTCCATCGATCTAAAGGAATAAAAAACTCAATTTAAAGCCGGAAATCTTCATTGGTAACGTATAACATTAAATCCATATTTAACTGAGACTTCATATTGCAAACTAACCTTGAATACTTGCATAAGTCTGTCAAATTCATTAATTTACGCCTTTTTTAAAGCCCTCTGGATTTGGCAACCCGTATTATGGGAAACAAACTCCAAAAGAGACAACTTTTAGCGCTTTTTTGTCTAAAAATAACCTCAAATTACAAATCGCAACGAGACACTTTCGATGGTAATATGGTTGCCGTACTTTTGCTGTCAGTTGCAAAGCAAGGTAAATGGACTACAATACCTTGAGAATATTAAATTAAGCCTGTAATTTATTTTTAACCATAAAATTTAGTGAAATGATCAAAAGATTTTTTTCTGTCTGACAATTCCAATTTTTTTTGGTACATACAATTATAGCAAGGATTTACCCAGTGCTTCATCAAGCGGCAGTGCGTCCACCTCTTCTTCATCATTTGAAAATGTTGCGGGTGTTTCCGTTACAGTAGATGTGACCGATGCAAATAAGGTTTTGGTCGTGGCCACTTTAACCAGCAAAACGACTTCAGGTTCGTCGACCGGAGCTTACAGGATAGCAGATGATTCAGACCACAACATCAACAGCGGTGAATTTCAACATTCGCATTCCGGCAAAGATGGAATCGGAACCATCGTACACATATTTGACGTCAGCAGTTTGTCGGGAAACAGAACCTATGTTTTCCAGCATAATACTACGGCCCAGACTTTGAACACTTCAGCCACGATCACAGCCATTGTTTTATATGACGGGAGCAATCAGCTGACCAATGACGTTCAGCAATTGTCGTCTCCCTTAGCTGCAAATAATGAATGGGAAAGCGTAGCGGGCAAAACCGGTTTCAGCCTGCCGGCAAGCGGAGGAATCTATGTCGCAGCTTCCATTCAAAACCAGAAAACTTCCGGCGGGTCTGCAGTGGTCAGCGCTGAATGGGTTTTGCAATACAAGAAAACAGGTGATATCGAGTGGAAAAATTTAAATTATCCGATTTTCAGAGCTCCGCTGGGAGAACAAATAGGCATGGTAAGCCTGGTAGGTGCCCTGCCCAACAATACTGAAGCAGGAAATTATGATTTCAGGGTAGCACACAGGCGGATAACCGACCCTTCTGAACATGACATTGTTACCCAGGCATGCAATATGGTGGTTGTAGGCCTTGGATATGAAAATGGTTATTTCCCGATTTTAACTTCAACAAAACCATCCGCTTCTACTACATCGACCACATTGGTTTCCGTTATGGAAAATACCATTAAGCCTCAGAGCAATACAGATATTTTTGTTCATACCCAATATGCGCTACGCTCAAATGGTACAACCGATCCTTGCACACATGACTTACAGTTGAAAAAAAGAGGGATAGAAATTTCAAAAAGCATCAGTTATCTGAAATATATAGCCAATGATACACATCGCTGCAGCGGTTCAGCCTCATCTTTGTTTCCTGATATGGTTGAAGACAGCTTATACAACATTGATTTCAGACATGCATCACGGCCCGGACGGTCGATGACGACCAGCGAAACATATACAACCATGTGGGGTTTGAACCGTTCTTCACTTCCATTTGTGTCCGCAGTAACTGTTTATGCCACTGAAGGCGTCACCAGTGCGGCATACAACACCTTGAAAGCTGCTTTGGACGATGTAAATTCAGGCATTTTCAGGGGAGAGATCATCATACATATCAACGACAACACCATAGAGACCGCGGCTTGTGAAATCAACGCATCCGGAACAGGAAACTCAGATTATTCTTCCATTTTAGTTTATCCGACTTCCTCTAACCTTACCATTTCAGGCAACACCGGAGCTTCACTCATTCACCTGAAAGGAGCAGAAAACATTACCATTGACGGAAGGGTCAATCAGATCGGAGAAGCAAATCTGAGCATTATCAACCAAAGCACCAGCGCCAATGCACGAGCCATCCGATTCGAAAACTCAGCACAAAACAACACTTTCAAATATCTCATCATCAAAGGATCTTCAACCGGAGATGTGATATTTTTCTCCAATTCATCCACCGGAGATGGCAACAATGATAATATTGTCGAACATTGCCAAATCACCAATGCCGGACAACGTCCTGGCAATCTGATTTACTCTGCCGGAACTGCCGGGCGAAGGAATTCAGGAAACATTATCAGAAATAATAGTTTTTACAATTTTCTATCCACAGAAAGATTTTCTTATGGAATCAATATTGTTTCCAACTCAGAAAACTGGGTGATTGACGGCAATCATTTTTACGACACTGAAATAATTGCACCCACTGATGCCAGAGGTTATTCCTGTATCAGAATATACACCACAGATGCTGGCAATTATACCATATCCAATAATTATTTCGGAGGTACAGCGCCATATTGCGCCGGTGGAAAATGGACCGTTACAGCTTCTACCCCGCATTATATGAGAGTCATCGCTCTGAATACCAGCAACTCAGAGACATCTGCCATTTCAAATAACACCATTCAGGCATTCGAATACACTTCAACCGGACCCAACCCTTTCGATGGTATTTACCTTTATGACGGTACGGCTTTGATGGAAAACAACAAAATAGGTGACTCAACAGGAACGGAATCCATTCGACTCATTGCCACGAATCCATATTTGAAAGCGAATATTTCTGCGGGATCTGTTAGTTCAGTGGACATCATTGGCGCAGGTACCGGTTTTGCAGTAGCACCGGAAATTACTTTCAGCGGTGGTGAAGGAAGTGGCGCCACAGCGATAGCTACCATCAATGCATATGGTGAAATCACTGAAGTATCAGTTACAAATGCCGGATCTGGATATACCAGTGAACCTCAGGTAAGGATCCAGGCTATATCTCAGACGCATTCGACATTTCACGGTATATGGATCAGAGGTTCGGGAACCAAAACCATCAGGAACAACATCGTTGGCTCTATAAAAACAATCGGGTCAAACGCTTTTGTATATGGTTTTGAGGGAATTTATGAATCAGCAGGATTTTTGGGAAATACTGAAATCAGTAACAATACATTTGGTAGTCTCAAGACTGAAAACAACATATTCAGTTCATCGTCCGGGGAACTTGCTGCTACAGGGCAAAGAATGTATGGCATTTATTCACAAAATGATGGCAATACGACGATAAAAAACAACACTGTCGGTAATATCATCAATGCATACACTGGAAATATCAACGCAACCCAAACGATCGGTATTTATGTAAACAGGGGTAATAACACCATTGAAAACAATTCAGTTTCCAATATAAAAACATATACTAAAAGTTCGGGATCAGCTAGCGCCGCTTCAATCTGCGGGATCAGTGTTAACAGAAATACAGCTGGCTTGAACCATACCATTAAAAATAACAAAATCAAAGGCATTTATAATCTGAATCCGGATGCCAGGGTAGACGCATATGGGATCTTTTTCTATGGTTCGAATGCGGACTGGAGTAACCTAAGTGGTAATCTTGTTCAAAATATTGAGATCCAGTCTTCCCATATCGGAAGCTCAGTAGACGGCATCGTTTTGTATGGAGGGAAAGCACATTTTCATAATAATATCATTCATTTGGGTAAAAACTTTTCAAACAAGTGCCTGATTTACGGGATTTGGGATCAGGCAACCTGGACGAGTGATTTGAATTGCTATTTCAATACGGTTATTATTGAAGGTTCGGTAAGCGGTGAAACTTCTTCTTCCTTTGCTTTTTACAACAGAACTTCCACAGGAACGGATCGCAATGTTAAAAACAATCTGTTCATCAACACGAGAAGCGGAGGAACAACAGGAAAACATTATGCCATTCGTGTGGGAACTGTTTCAAATTTATTTGTAGACTACAACAATTATTTTGCGCCAAATGGTGTTTTAGGCTGGCTTTCAAGTGATAAAACCACTTTAGCCGCCTGGAAAGCAGCTACATCACAGGACATAAACAGCTACAATGAAGACCCACAATTTACAGGTATTGGTATTGATCATGAACCGTTTTACCCGGTAATGACTCAATTGGGAGCGACCAATACCGGAATTGCTACAGATTATACCGGCCAGAACAGGTCAGAGTCAAGCCCCAAAATCGGCGCATTGGAGATCAATGAGATCGTTTGGCAAGGTGGCACAAATACCGATTTCAATACCGGCAGCAACTGGATAGGTGGAATAGTGCCGGACAATGGCGCTTCCATCCGCTTTGCAGAATCACCTGACAACCATTGCGTTTTAGATCAGAACCGCGTATTTGGCTCCTTTGCAAACGCAAGCGGTAAAAACTTTGTATTAAATGGCCATAAAGCTACGATCGGCAACTCCATTAATTTTAGCAGCACCGGGCAGTTTGATGCAACCGAAACAGGCTCTGTTTTGGAATTGAACGGTGAAACTGACCAGATGCTGAATGGCAATTCCTTCCTGGACAATTCCATAGATACTTTGGTAATCAACAATTCGGCTCAGGTAAATTTGTCCAACAATCTCTCGGTCAATTCATTATTAAGGCTTCAAAACGGTACTTTGGCTTTGAATAACCATGAATTGTCCCTTCAGGGAAAAATTCTGACAGTTAATGGACAATTGACCGGAGGAAATGATGCAGCGGTCAGCATAGAAGGTGACATCCCGGTCTTTGCCTTCCCTGGAATAACTTTAAAAAAACTATCATTAAATACAAGTAATGGAATAATTCTAAGCGGAAATGTAACCATCCAGGATATACTGACACTCGGGAACGGTTATATCAATGTAAATTCCAAAGTACTCACAATCAATGGATTTAACATCACAAGAACCAATGGAACCATAAATGCATCTGACGCCAATTCTGAAATTGTTTTCAACAATCAGACAAGTGTGACCCTGAGCAATGGTTTTTTCAATGAACCGATAGCCAATCTTATCATCAGCTTTGGTGGTTTGAAATCAGAGGGAGATATCACCATTACTGAAACGATTGATTTGCAATCCAATAATCCGAATTCGACAACCGGCTTACTTTCCATGCTCAATGGCACTGAGATCACTTTGTCCGGGAATGCACAAATCCTTGGCATAGGAGATATTACAGGTATTGTAATAAGAAATTCTTTTGCTGCGAACATCAAGTATTCTTTTGGGAACAGCTTTACTACCATCTCATTTATTCCCGGCGGAACTTATCCTTCCAACATTAAATGCAAAATTTCAATAGGCACATCACCGGTCTGGAAACCTGAAGCTATCAGCAGAATATATGATTTCATTCAGCAGGATGGAGTCAATTGTTTCGCCACCATAGCAACGTTTTATCTGGACGCAGAACTCAACGGAAACAATGAAAACGAACTGAGTCAATGGACATTCGGAGCCAACGGACAACAACCGAATGGCGCTTATGACTGGGGATTCTCCAATTCCAATACAAGCCAGAATTGGGTTGAAATTTCCAATGTGAACATAGGTTTTTTCCCGACTTCTTTTGGAAATCTGGAAAATACACTTTCAACCACAACCGCATCATTTGTCATATGGAACGGGAGTGTGGACACAGATTGGGAAAAAGCTCTTAACTGGACACCAAACTATGTGCCCACTACCACAAGCTATGTGGTAATTCCAGATGCAAATACAACATCAAATGACCCTATTTTGCCTGGCAATGCGGAGATTTTGAAACTTTGGCTCCAGCCTGGTTCTGTATTGAATTCGGGAACAACATCCACATTTACCCTAAACGGCAATGTCAGCACCTGGGTAAATTCACACGGTACCTTCAATCCCGCCGACGGAACCGTCATTTTCAGCAATACAGAATCTAATATTTCGGGTAAAACCCAGTTTTATAACCTGACAATTCCAACTTCATCTACGCTGTGGCTTACCTCAGATGCACACATACAAATTCAGGGAACGCTGACCAATAACGGTACATTGGCAACTTTTAATTCCGGTAATACCATTGTTGAATACAACGGTGGAAATCAAACCATTGTAGTTCCGAAAACTTCGGCTAATCGCTATTCTACCTTGATTTTGAGCGGCACCGGAACAAAAACCCTGGCATCTCAGGCACTCGAGATCCTGGGTAATTTTGAGATAGCCGGCACATCTTCAGTCACAGGAGCCGGCTCTGTTTCAATAGATGGAAATATGATCCTTGGCACAGATGCAAGCTTTGCCACCGGGGCATTTGATCATTCGATCAAAGGAAACTTTGAAAACAACGGAACTTTTTATGCTTCCATTACAAAAACCTTTGCTTTTAATGGCATTGCGCCGCAGTTTATCCTGGGGAATAACAAATCCGGATTTGGTATCTTGGAGCTCAACAACAGCCTGGGGTTAAGTCTCCTGTCGGATGTTGATATCAATAATGAATTAAAGATCACCTCGGGTGTATTGTATATTGGTGAAATGAATCTTGTGATCAACCTATATCCATAATGAAGGACAAGCAAAATATTAAAACCATTTAAACATGAAGTATCTATGATCATCTTGGGGCGAAAACCATTCGGGGAAATAAATAAGAAAATTATCCTATGATTGGCAATATCTATTAAAACTTCAGGTGAATTATAAAATGAAATCTGCTCTGATACATAGGGTTAATTTACCAGGATCATGTTAGATCAACAAAAGCAAACAAGCTATCCTTATACCTCAAAACCTTGACCATAGTCATTCATGGCCTGCATGATGGGCAATAATTTTTTCCCTTCATCTGTAAGATTGTATTCAACTTTCGGAGGCACTACTTCAAAGACTTTCCGGGAGATTACTCCCTGCATTTCCAATTCTTTCAGAACCTGAGAAAGCATTTTGTCATTAATGGTTACCAGCACTTTTTTCAGCTCACCAAACCTTAATTTTTTATCCCTTAAATTCCAGATCACTATACCTTTCCACCGGCCACCGATTATCTGCAAGGTCAGATCTACGGGACAGTAATAATATGTGCCATTCAGTTTATAACGTTTCATATTAATTGATTTTTATGCAAATTTAGTAAATGGAATCATTTACTTACCAAAATGATAGCACTTTCATTTTAGTAAGTATATGCTGATTCGTAATATACGAACATATCTTTGCGCCAACAAAAATTTATAACATGAACGCATCAAAATTCATAATCATGGACGAAAGTAAGTCCGAAACATCACAAACTGTGTATGCAGTTTCTAGAGCCATATTGCAAGCAAACTGGGAAAAACTGGACAACTTACTGGATCCGGATTTTACATATACCGGTGATGGGTACCACTTTTCAAAAGATGAATACATCGGCTTTATGCAAGATTTGCGTGGAGCCTTTTCCAATTTTGAGATGATACTTGAAAAAACGATCACAGAGAACGATTTTGTATCTATCAGATTTACGTCCAAAGTGGTTAACACAGGTAGTTTTATGGGTTCTCCTGCAAACCAAAAGAATTTGACTATTACAGGAATATTTCAAAGAAAAGTCGCAAATGGAAAAGTCTTGCAGGAATGGCAAACAACCGATCTTTTAGGTACCATGAGTCAAATTGGATTTGGAGCAACTTTTGGATATGCCGTATTTGTAACCGGTTTCAAGTTAAAACAAAAGCCCATAAGACGGAAACCAAACGATTTTTTGCATATCAATGGGAATGTTTCTAACTTTGATATGTTGAAAGCAAAAGAGAAAAATACCTATATCAAAAACTATCTGAAAAAAAATTGATTTTTTTCAAAATAACATAAAACATCGGCTGACGAATTGATAACTTGTCAGCTGTTTTTTGTATTTTCACGACAGCAAAATAGCAGGTGTTACGGTAATTAGCTTTCTAAGGTTGTGAAAACTCAAGTCAACTCCCGGGATTGGTTTTTGAATTGATTCTTGAATGATGAGTGAAAAACTGATGGAATCATGCTTTGATCTTAACGAAAAGAATTGAACTGGTTAGATTGCAATCGGCTTTATTGCCTGAAAATACATTTTGAATCTGCTCAAAATGCTTTGTTCCGGTTGGTTTTTTTTGAAAACAACATATGAATATTGCTTGATGGTTTTTTAGACTCAGGCTTTTGTTTATCCATTTCACTTGCGTCAAAGCCTTATTTTTGAGGTAAAATTGTGCTTTTCTTCCTGTATACTCTTTCATGCTTCAACCTCACAGACCAATCAGCTATTCAGCAAACTAAATACATTAATAACGATATTTAAAATTATCACATACTAATATTGAGCCTACTTCGAAAAGTCCAATTTGTGAGTCTGCTCCTAAAAGGCATATCTTCAGTTTTTTATAACATATTTATAATATTAAAATTTATAACATACTAAATTGCAGACCAAAAAGTATTTGAAGTATACATTTCTATTCGTGGCGATGATAACTTTTCGCAGCAGACTCAATATTGATCATAAAGCATTTGGTTATCACTTATTCAATTCTTCATTCACCGCAATTCATACCCTACGGAGCGGGCTCAGCTTTTAATTTATTCTGATATGGTCCAAGGTATAAACTTCCAAAAAGAAAAAAAACAATTCAATTGCCAGGCAAATCTTTATCCGATCATCGGTTTCATTCCCAATTCCATACTTTATTTTATTCCATTTTACTTAGTTTGGCAAGAATATTTGAATATTATCTACTTAGAAGAATTAACCAGGACGGTGGATTTGTCTTCCAAAGGTCAATCAGATTCACTCGTTATGATCCATACAATGATCGTTGGCATTGCGTTACATGTATTGATTGACGGAATAACCTGGTCTGCGGGCACGGAAAATGGTTTGAGATCAATCAGATTTGGGATGATGCTCTAAATGCTTTCTCCTTATTTTCAATGCAAAGAGCCGCTGAAATTAAAACATTACATGACCGGTGCCATCATGCCGGCTATAATCCCTGGCTTTTCCCCTGCAATATTTGCCAATGTGATTGGCAGTATTCCATTATTGGTATTCGGTGCATTTTTAACATTGCGGCAATGAGTGATTTCAGGATCATTAAACTGATCATAAAAGAAGACGCCGGTTCATTGGTTTTTGACCATCCCAATGAAGCAGCTTGTTATATTTATTTACAGGCAAAATAAAGTCTGAAATAGCCATCAACAGCTGATATCTTCCTGATATAAAAAGCTTTGAGATACTACTGAATGAACAGTTCAGAGATATAGAATATATTTAAATCCCATTTTTTGTTACCCTGTAAGTCATTTAGAAAGTACCATAATCTATTTTGTCGGATATCCCAAAAGATAAATGATCTTTCCACCTCTTCCATTATCAAGTTTTCCTGATCTCCAGGCATAAGCTTCACTATCGACTGAGGCTGTTAATTCGTCCAGATCCTTTGGCGCATACAATTTAAAAAGCGCAATGAATCCATCAATAAGGGTTACAATTGGTAATACCGGAATCAGATAAGTGAAAAAAATCCTTTCCAATCTGAATGGTTTTACGAAAAATGCAGTAAATATCACCGTCAAAGGAACGATCACTGTCATCCCGAATACCTGCCACAAACTATCATTATTGCCTTCCAGAATGGCAATCGGCTGCCTTCTTTGTGCAACCTGGTTTAAAATTTCCCTGGCTTTTTGTACATCAAACTGATGAAACGAATTGATACTGAGATAAAGTCCATCCTTCTCCGCATTGAAATCATCTGAATCAACTTTCAATCGTTCAATTTTTTGATCGATCAAACCATCTATTGTTTCAAATCCGGCGCCACCCTTTTTTTCTATGACAACTACCTTGTCCGCATATTGTAATCCTTCTTCAATAATGGGCAGAAAAGGTTTTGCAGCGTTGACCTTTTGAACAAACCAGGTCATAAATTCATACACACATCGGGTTAAAAAACCTGGAAACCAGCCAGAATTGGTAATCTGTTTAAATTGTTGCCTCTTCATAACGATAGATTGATTAATTTTAGCCCAAATGTACTAATAATTTAGACCACATGTACTAATTATGATTGAAACAAAGCAAAAAATATTGGATGCAGCGCTCGAACTGTACAATAACTATGGAGCGGCCAATGTTTCTATCAGGCAAATCGCTCAGATGGTTCAGATCAGCCACAGCAATTTGATCTATCACTTTCCCACTCATCAGAACATCATTTTAGCTTTACATGAATCATTGCTTAAAAAAGCCACCCACATCAATCAAGGATTGGATTTAAAGGATTTTTCACTGCTTGATTTTTACCACGCAACTAAAATTGGTTTTTCTGTTGTTTACGAATATCGTTTTTTATTCAATGATTTGCTTTGGATATGTAACACCTTCCCCAATATCAGGCAGATCATGATTAACGTAGAAAAAATCCGTTCAGCAATGTATCAGGAACTGATTTCGGTCCTGATCGCCCGGAATTTAATGAGACAGGCAGAATTCGATGACGAGTATAACCAATTGATCATTTTGATAAAGATCTTCAGTGATCATTGGTTCGTTTCTTCCTCTATTTATGATGTTTTATCAAATGAAGAAAGAATTGAAAAATATGCATATCTTCTAATGACTCATTTTTACCCGTATTTTACAGTCACCGGAAAGGAAGAATTCAAGATATTTCAGATAGCTAAAAAGAATCAGAGCGATTTGGCAAACTTCAGCGTTTTACCCGAGGCAAAAGAAAACGCAGATGACAATGGTTAACAAACCGGATGCCTGCCAGAAAAAAAATTTGCACTAAACTGAATGACCACTATTGTTTATGTAGGAAATGATATTTCTTTTTGGAAAAAAAGGAGGGTTTTCGAATAAAAAAAATAAAGACCTTGGAAAAATATTATAAACCCGGATTTTTATTATACCCTTTTTTGAATAAAATATATTCTTTCGCTGTCATTCAGGATGAATCCGCAAGGAAAATCTGATCATTTCCTCCAAATAACAACTAAAAGTAGCGAAGATACAACCAATAGTAGTCGCTTTTCTGTTGAACTGAAAAATGATGTATAATACCTTTGTCGGATTAATAAAAAACAAAATTTGGAATTTATGGAATCAACGATGATCGGAAACAAAATCGTTCTGGCAAGAAAAAAAATGAATATTTCGCAGGCTCAGCTGGCTGAAAGTATGTTTGTAAGTCCACAGGCTGTGGGGAAATGGGAACGTGGTGAATCCATGCCTGACATTATCACTTTGAATCGACTTGCAGAATTGTTGGAAGTGGATCTGAACTATTTTTCAGAAAGATTTGGAAATCAGACAAATGAAAAACGGTCTGAGGAAATGAACATCCATTGTGAACCCGAATATACGGAAACAATTAAGAAAAAACCATCCTGGGATCTGTCACAACAGAACCTGACAGGTAGTGACTTTTCAGGATTGAAAAATTTACACGAAAAACTAAGTTCTGCCAATATTCAGCGTTGTTCTTTTGTCGGTTCTGATTTATCCCGGCTTATTTTGACCAACAATCATGTCAGAAATTGTGATTTCTCAAATTCAGACATCAGTTATAGTCAAATCCAAAAGTCTATGTTAAGCAATAACACCTTTAATCATTGTTCTTTAAGAAATTCCATGTTTTTAAGGAGTTTTATCGAAGGGTGCGATTTCTCCGGAGCTGATTTCACTGAAACCGAATTCAAATCAGGTGGCTTTAGCAAGAACAATATTAAAGATGCTCAGTTGACAGGCACCATTTTCATTGAAACAGCCATTCAGGACATTGTTTTTGAAGGAATGCTGGATGATTGCCGATTTGAGCAATGTTCATTTTATAATTCAAAATTTCAAAACACAACGTTACGGAATACATTTTTTAAAAACAACAAAAAATTCAAAAGGGTACAGTTTATTAACTGTAAGGTGGATAAACTGACCTATGCTTTTCTCAAAAACAACCTGGCAGATCTTTCAGGCATAACTTTGATCGATGATCAACTGATCGGGTCAACTGAATAAAACTTTCCCTATCAAATCTTCAGAAAGCTTTTATAAGTTTTTTTGACTCCAATTGGCTTGCATTGTTATTTTTGCATAAAAACAGTGATATGATACAAAGGATTCAAAGTTTATTGCTTTTGCTGGCTGCCGGAACTTACGGTAGTTTTTTTGGTTTGCCATTAATGACCAGTGACACCATTGCCGAAGGTTTTCTGTCTGATCAGTCCTTTGAAATTCAGGATCATATAGCGCTGATCGCACTGGCTCTGACTGGTGGAGCATTGGCATTTCTGGCAATTTTCTTGTTCAAAAACAGGCGTTTACAATTAATTTTAAGCTATTTGTCTCTGATCATCGGACTCCTGGCAATTCCCGGAGTTGGCTATTTTTTACTGAGTGCAGAGCTGCGCGAACAAATGCTTTTCTCCGCTATGAATGTTGGTGCAGGCATGTTTTTGCCGCTGGTGATTGCCATCTTGATTTTGTGGGCTATCAGCAAAATCAAAAAGGATGACAAACTGGTCAGGTCAATGGACAGATTGAGATAATCATTTTTCTCTATTTGATCAGTTGCTTGCCTGTTTAGCCAGCAAAATCAGCGTAAAGATCGTCATCGCCTGGGCCAGTGAATCGCTGATCACTTTTGACCAATCTGTTTCTTTGGCTTCCTTTCCATCGGGACTTTTCCTGACTGGTTTCTGACCAACTTTGATCACAGACCCTTTTCTCACTTCAGGATAAGTAGAAAACAGAAAATAATTCCTTGATTTCCGGATCTCCCCACTCGGATGTTCCACATAGATTTCGTTTTTTGACCCGTTCTCTGCTATACCTCCAGTATAATTCTTGATGTAGAAGGACGCATTTTTGGATGGATGGAAAGGCACATTGATACCTCCGGGGTTTTGCAAAAGCTTTTCTGAATAGATCTCATTGGCTTTCGTTGCTCCGGTGATGGTTACAAAATCCTTGATCTTGGGAATATGGATCACATCTCCATTTTTGAGAATGTAATTAAATTTGGAGTTTTTGTCAGCCAATGCATCCTTCAGATTGAGTACGATATAACCCAGGCTGTCTTCCGATCTGAACAAAGTAGCGCCTTCAGCAAAAGCAAGTTCTGTGAGTCCGCCGGCATTCCCGATCATATCAGCGATCCGTTCTGTTTTGGTGGCTACTGTGTAATAACCAGGGAATCTGACTTCTCCGACAATCTCCACTTCCCTCATCAATTCAAATTCAGGAACATACCGAACTTTTACATGATCGTAGGGTTCGAGCAAATATTCTTTGGTTTTGTATTCATCAGACGTATAATCCCTGGTGTAATCAACCCTCACAATACTGATCTCTGTCGGTATATTTTCACGAATCAACACTCTGGAAATTTCAATATTTTTGGTTGATGCCATCATTTTAAATCCACCGGCCAATACGATCAGATCACTGAGTCTCATATTTTTACCATACTGAAATTCACCGGGATTGTTCACAGGACCAGAGATCTTTACCGTAGTTTTTTCTGTGAAAAGGTTTTTTGAAAGAATTTCTACCCGATCGAAGGGTTCCAGACGAATGTTTTCATGCATGAATTTACTGGTATCCAGCTTTTCAAGATTCACCCGGATGTATTGCTTTTCATTCGGCTTCAATGGATCAGAACGATGGATAAAGGCGATATTGGACGCATCGCGGGCCAAACCGCCTGCCAATAATATTGCATCTGAAACATGCATTTTCCTTGAAAAGTCATAATTGTGCCTTCCGGGCAAACGAATGGCGCCTTCAACCAGAATATACCCATCGTCAAAAAACCTGTTTTTAGACCATACAGTCAGCGTGTCTCTGTTCATCAACAGCAGATCGGTTGCTGTTCCCTGATTGGTAATGATTTCGTCCAGATTTAAACGAATGTACATACTCGTCCCATCCTCTGATTTTCTCAGTAAAAATGCAAAATCCGTCAGCGACTCTTCTTTCAAGCCAGCCATTTTCAACAATCCTGACAATCGGAGATCAGCCGTTCGTTCGTATCTGCCAGGATTCCTGACTTCCCCTTGTATCACAACAAAGTTCCTGGCAGTTTCGAAAATTTTCGCGACAAACACCACATCACCGTTTTGAAGTAAAAAATCCCGATTTGATTTAGTCAATTCATGGTAACTGATATCAGATATGGATTTTCTGTCCTCATCAAAACGTTCAACCTGAATTCTGTCTTTATTGGCATCTTCCGTAAAACCTCCGGCATATTCCATCAGCTTCCCGATGCCTTCACCGGTCTTCAATTCAAAACGTGCCACTCTCCTGACCGAACCTTTGATCTCTACAATTTCTTTTGCGATTGGCACATGAATGATATCTCCGTCTTCCATGAAAATATCATTCATTTTTCGAGGATTGGCAAGATAGGCATATAAATCAAATTCTTTGACCTTGCCATTAGCTCCGATCAGTTTTATGTTCCGCACGCTGCCGTATTCGAGGATACCACCGGTATATCTTAATGCATCCAGTATATTATGGGTTGCAGAAAAACTGTAAGCACCCGGCTTTTTCACTTCGCCAAAAACAGAGACACTGATCTTCCTCGATGATTCAAGGGAAACATTAAAATCACCTTCAGTAAAGCGAAAATAAACGGCCAGTCTGCCTTTGATCTTTTCCCTCGCTTCTGAGAGTTTCATGCCTTTGACAAAAATGCGCTGTCTGGCATCTATCAGCTCGATATACCCGTTTTTATTGACCACAAATGATTTATCAAACTGGGCATCTCTTGACCAGATCGAAACGGACAAAACGTCTCCGCTACCTAAAATATAGTTTTCGCTGATAACCACTGGTTCGGAGGATCTTTTCACCTCCAGATTGATGAACTGATGACCGTATAATGTCGGTTTTATAGTGGTCGTATCGTTACTGACTGTATCAGTTACTATGGCTTTATCGTCAGGATCAGGTATATTTTTTTCCTGAAATTCTTTATCAAGGATCTGATTTTTTTCATTCAGCTCTTGGTTTTTGGCTGCTTTTTCATTTTCCAGTTCACGGATGACCCGTTGTATTTTTTCAATTTCTCTCGGAGTGGCGAACTGAATGCTGTCGGGGTTGATATTGTTTTTTATCAGGGCAGCATTTACTTCTTCCTGAGTCAATCCTCTTTTTTGGAGTTCGCTTTGAGCCTGCATTTCCATTATTGCAGGATTCTGGGCTGAAACTCCACCAAAAAGGAGCATCAGCGCTATGGTTACAACGATTTGTTTGATCAATCTCATTTTTTATTTATCATTCATTTGTTGAGGCCGGAAAAGTATTCAGTCTATTTTCAACTCCGGATGCTATCCACACCCTGATCATTACGGTGATCAAGACTTCCTGTTTTAAATCAGAAACCAAAATTAAACATTATCAGGCTTATGTATGATACTGTTGCTGATAATAATGCATGTATTCTCCCGAAATTATATTTTCCAGCCATTCACGATTGGAAAGATACCAGTCAATTGTCTGTTCAATACCGTTTTCAAAATTGGTTTCAGGTCGCCAGCCGAGTTCGGTTTTCAGTTTTCCGGCGTCGATGGCGTATCTTTTGTCGTGGCCGGGTCTGTCCTTGATGAATGTGATCAGTTTTCTTGCTGTTCCCTGAGTTTTATCCAGTTTTTGATCCATTTGGTCACACAGGATGTGGAGCAACCGAAGGTTAGACAGTTCATTGTCGCCACCGATGTTGTAAGTTTCACCGTTTTTACCCTGATGAAATATCAGGTCAATGGCTTTGACATGATCACCAACCCACAGCCAGTCCCGGACATTCGACCCGTCGCCATAGACAGGGAGCGGTTTCTCCTGAATGATATTATTGATCATCAGCGGAATGAGTTTTTCAGGAAACTGGAACGGACCGTAATTGTTGGAACAATTGGACAGCACTACAGGCAATCCATACGTATGTCCATAAGCACGGACAAAATGATCCGCACTGGCTTTTGAAGCGGAATACGGTGAACGTGGATCGTAAGGTGTCATTTCCGTAAATTTACCTTCTGCTCCCAGGCTGCCATACACTTCATCGGTGGAGATCTGATAAAAAAGGTGATCACCCGATGTCCATTGTTTTCTTGCTGCATTGAGCAGGTTGGCTGTCCCGATCACATTGGTCTGGATGAACTCCAATGGGTGTGTGATGGAGCGATCCACATGTGATTCTGCGGCAAGATGCAACACAGCATCCACCCGATGTTTGGCAAAGATCTCACTGACAGCTGTTTCGTCTGCAATGTCAGTTTTTTCAAAAAAATAATTGGCTTTGCCTTCCATGTCTGCGAGATTGGCCAGGTTGCCGGCATAAGTGAGTTTATCCAGGACGATGATCCTGTATTCCGGATAAGTATGGACAAAATGCCTGACGACATGTGAACCGATAAAGCCTGCTCCTCCGGTGATCAGAATGGATTTTTGCATTTGTATGATCAGTTTTTGTGACTAATTGATAAATTTGAGCTTATCAGAATGCTTTCATTAGTATAACCAGAACAGCATTTGGGCAAAAATAGAAAACAATTTCAATAAAAAATTATATTGATGGCTGAAAATGAATGTTTGATATGAACATAAGAATATCAGCCGGATATCTACTGAATTCAATTCAGGATCAGGGTATGGATTTAAGTCAGAACTAAGTGCTTATGTTATAAGAATTCTGATTAACCTGCCGGGTCAGTGTAATAAACCAATATTATCAATCTGGAAGTGCTTTTATGATCAATAACGCTTCCACTTTTTAAAAATTCTCTATGAAGCAATGTTATATATTAGTTTATACAGGGTAAGCAAGGTCCTTTCTATATTGTGAAATATTGGTTTTTCAAAAACAGCCTGTCATGATCAATCAGCTGAACAGGAAATCAGACTTTCAAATTCAGGTTTTAGAAAGTGATCATCCCTACTTCCCAAACTTATGCACAAAAGCCAACTGCAGGCTGTGTCTCATGGATCTTGGCTTTCCCGGTACATCATGCAATTCTCGGAATAACCCGAGGTAAAGATGGTATTGGGGAACCATGTACCAACTGTTTTTCAATGGTATTTCATAACTGAGCCTGCTATCAATTCCGAAAAAATAATTCCGATGGATTTGAAAAGTATCTTGTCCGAACACAACCCGGGTTTAATCCGGCCCTTGCCTGTAATCGATATATCCGGTGGTTTTGTCATATAGATGCACATTCAGCACACCTCCAAAATTAAGCCAAATCCTGTTGAAAAACCGGAGATTAAGAGGATAATAGGCAAACCCGATTGTAGTTTTCCTGATCTCAGCATTTAGTGACAATGAACAGCACCGACTTGCAGTGGTTGAATTCAGTTTCCCTGAATAATGATCGATCATCAGCGAAAATCTCATTGGCAAATGATCATTTTCATTCAATAGATAACTGACGGCAAAAGAACCTCCTATTCCAGGCTGGTTGGTTGAATGATCGTTATAATTTTCCCCAAGGTTCAAATCAACATATGTATTCAGATTCGGGCCACCAGAAATTTCAATGGATTGCCCATAAGCTGAAAGACTCAACAGCAATGCAAACGGTATCAAAACTAGACATTTAATAATACGGGATCTCAAAAAATAGTAAGGATTCATCCTGTTCCCAATGTTTTTAGTTTTTGCCCTATAAGTTGTTTGAATTCATCCATAGAAAATGTTTCTGGCTGGATTTCAATTATTTGTTCCATTATTTTTTCTCTTTCTTCGATTGTTAATGGAGGTTCAGAAGAAAGTTTTCTTCTCAGATCAAATTTTTTATTATTCAAAATATACCCTATAACACAATCATTGTCATAACTCAAAAACCAGTTAAAACACATAAAAACCTCGAAAACCGGATACTTCCTGATGAACGGTTGCAACTTTGTCAGTTCATCATACTCCATCAATTTTGTTGAAGGTCCGTGCAATTTTAATATACAACTGGAGCCAATTCTGAATCTTTCCATAGATGCCAAACATGCTCCGCCACCGGAACCATTCAAAAAACCTATGGTATCGGTATTCAAATTACCCGAAATGACCTCTTCAACCAGTAATTTCGTGTAACCGCGGTAAGTTGGCGGAACAGGCGGGATGAATAATGAATCTTTAATATATTCAGGATGTTCCAGAAAGTATAGTTTCATTCTTTCTTTTTGATAAACATCAACAGGAAATGTTTCGTGTCCCAAAATCTTTACTCTGATAATCAGTTCTTTACCGGAAATCTCATGAAGAAAACAATTGAGATCTCTGCAAGTACAAGCATCCGTTGAGATCACAGAGAATTGAAATAATATGAAAACAATGAAATATTTTTTGAAGTAATTTTTCATTAGTCTATATATGCCTGATAATGTCATATGGATACATTACAATTGTTAGTTATGCCCTCAACCCTGGGCGAAAGTCAGCCTGAATCTATAATAAGTTTTTTTACCTGATGTTTATTCATTTTTTCGCAATTATACCTCTGCACTCATTTTATACTGAAGGGTTAACACACCAATTAATCATTTTTTTACCTAACCTGGACAATCCAGAACCAAAGCAGCAAATGATTTATGAACCCCTACGGGGTAAATATTCTGTTTGGCTTTATTTCTAAGATCAAATTTTTTAAAAGTTCTGCTAAAAAAATAAACGAATTCAATTTTTGAGGCACCTGTTTTTTTGGGATAACCCCAAAAAAAACCGCTTTGCGGGAAGTCAGAAGAGAAAACTTGTTTAACCACCGTCTGAAACGAACAACATGTTGGTTAGTTTTGGTTCCTAAGCACCTGATTGGACCGTCTTGTAATTGAAATCCATCAGCTTATAGTATTTTTTAACGATCAACTTCCATATAAAACCCTCAATCCTCAAAATTACATTGAAAACCCTATAATACTTAATTTTTGTAAGAAATTCCGGTTTTTATCAACTCGATAATATAAAACCGAAGTCTGGTCTTGGGTAGGTTTTGTAAATAAGGAGTTTGTTTATAAAAAATGATAGTTTCCAAAAAATTAACTCAGTAATTAGTGTTTTCTTCCAGAAACTAAATAAAGTCAGGAATTTGCTGGATGGTTTTGTGTTAGAGTTTTTTTTGTCTGAATCAGGATTTGGAGGATTTGGGATTTTCAGAATTTCATTTTTGTTTTAAAATGGTTTTTTTGTATTGTATGATGGGAGAGATTTTCCTTTTGCAGGATGGCTATTTCCTTTTGCGGGCAATCTATATTCTGTTGCAAATGACCTATAGCAGAATGCCTTATTTCTTTTTCTTAAAGAAGGCAGTTTTTCTCAGATGCTGGTAGTTTATTTCAAAATAGTATAACCATTAACCATTGATCATTAACCACTAACCATAATTTATTCAACTGCTTGCTTTCCGGTAATTAAAAATATTGAGTCTGCTCCGAAAAGTCCAATTTGTTGATTTTCATTCGTTTTTTGACCCGACCTACTGAGGTCATTGATCAGCACAAGACTAAAGAAAAACAATTGAAAATCAACAAATTAAAAGCCCCCTTACACACATGTACTGACTGAAAACGTCAACGAGTGTACTGACTGAAAACGTCAGTAAGGATTTAGGGGGCAAAGACTTTTCGGAGCAGCCTCAAAATTCATCATTGCTTTATTGCATTCCAACGCTATTTCACAACTATTTTGAACAAGAAAGCAGGACAAATGAACGTTTCTCATATTTATTAACCATTTTTTTAGAAATTTGCATTGATTTGGAACTTTATTGACCATAAAGGGGCATTTCCAATTCAATTCTGGTAAATAATTCAAGGTAAAAAACATTTAAAGCTTTAGCACTTCAGGATGCAAGAAAAAATTATCCGGGTAATTTTCATTTTCCTATCCCTTTTTGTGGGATATAATTTCAGCTTCGGTCAGGTCAGCGGAGGCAATACAACAGTTATTGTGGAAAATACGGATCACATCCTGGTTCAGAAAGAAGATAGTCTATACGTTAAATATCTCAACGGCAATATTAAAATGTATCATGCAGGCAGTTACTTTTACGCAGATACTGCTGTGATACGTGAGAACGATTTTGAAGCTTTCGGGCATATAGTCATTCTGCAGGACGACGGAACCACCGTTTTTGCCGACACCATTTACTATGATGGCGATTCGCTTTTATCCAGCCTTACCGGACGTGTTTTACTGCGTAAGGAAGATAAAACCCTCAGAACCAGAGTACTTGATTATGATGTAGGCAACAAAATAGGCCGCTACAAGTTTGGAGCCCAATTGACCCAGGATTCCAGCCTGTTGAAATCACTCGAGGGCGTATATTTTGTCAGGGAAGATAAAGTTCAGTTCAGGCATCATGTTTCCGTCATCGACTCATCTTTCACGCTTAAAACCGATTCTTTGGATTTCAACACCAGAACCAAAGTCGTTCGCTTCCTGAGCCCAACCTTTATCATACAAGACAGTTCGAGTATTTATTGCGAAAAAGGGTTTTACGATATCGGAAACAAGAAGGCTTCCTTTGAGCAAAACCCACTTTACAGGGAAAAAGATGTCGTAGCCAAAGGTGAAAAGATCATTTTTGAGGATGCCAAAAAATCCTACAAGCTGGCAGGCAATGCCTATTACAAGGATCAAGAACAGGAAGCAAAAGCAGATACCATCATCTACTTTTCGGATAATGAAAAGACCATTCTGATCGGGAATGTGGATGTCAAAGGAAAACATAATCAGGTTACCGGCCAATACGTTGAGTATTACAACGAAACAGGTGAGTTTATATCGAAAGGCCGAGGTACCATAACCGAAAATGAATTCCGGATCACGGCAGACAATTTTGATATCAAAGAAGGTGAATTGAGCAGTGTTGCCTCAGGTAATGTTGTGTTCATTGATACCATTTCAAAAATGGAACTGTATTGCGAAACCATTGCTTCCGGAGATGACAACAAACGTTTCAAAGCCTACAGCGACAGCTTGTCCAGACCATTGATGAAAAAGCTGATGGATACCGATACACTTTACCTCTGCTCAGACACCCTTTTTTCGTATGAAAAAATAGTGGGTCAGGATACTTTTCAACTTTTCAATGCATTTCATAAAGTACAGATTTTCCACCATAATTTTTCAGGAATTTGTGATTCACTGCATTTCAACGGACAAGATTCCGTTTTCACTTTGACCGTAGATCCATTTATGTGGAGAGATACCACCCAATTCAGTGCAGACACCATCAAGATTCAATTGAAAAATGACAAAGTCAGCGAGTTGACGCTAATCAACAATTCGTTGATCATCGAAGCAGAAGACGGAGGGCTTTTCAACCAGATCGGAGGAAAAAACCTGGTCGCAGGCTTTGAAAATGATACTTTGCGAACCATGGCCATCACTGGCAATGCCCAATCGTTGTATTATATGAAGGATGATGAAAACAGGTATTCCGGTGCCATTCTGACCAGTTGCAGCAGGATTTTTTTCCTGTTCAGGGATGACGATATAAAAGATATCAAATACTATGAAAAGCCGGAGTCCAAAATGACCCCGATGGCTAAAGAACTGGAAAACCCCCAGAGGCTCACAGGTTTCAACTGGAAAATCGATCAGAAACCGTTTGACGTGCATTGGCTGATGCAAACATGGAATGAAGAAAGAAAAACCGCAGTAAAAAAACTTTGGCCGACTAAATTGGTTGATGAAAATCACGCGGTACAGGAAGCACCGGGGGTTGTTCCTCCGGAACCGATTAGAAACATGTCTCAGAAAGAAAAAACAGAAACCAAATCAAATGAAAATGTCAATGAAAACAAGTAGATATATTTTACTGTCCATTACACTCATTTTTTTCGCTCCATTCATATTCACAGGCAGTCCTGTAGAAAAAATGAAAACAGCGAATGCATGGTTGCAAAAAAACGCTTATGATGATGCCATTGCTCAATACAAGCAGATACTTGCTGAAGACAAAGAAAGCGTCAGTTTGTACAATAACCTGGGACTTGCCTGTTATCACTCCGACAGATTTCCTGAAGCAGTGCTATATTTTGAAAAAGCGCTGAAACTTTCTCCTGGCAATAAAGAGGTGCGCCACAATCTGGAGGTAGTGAACGCAAGAGTGGATCACGAGGTCTATGAACTCGAAAAATTCTTTATTTTCAGCTGGTGGGAATCCTTTTACCTGTCGATGCACCCCGATTTTTTTGCGGTCATGACCTTGCTCCTGATCTTTGTTTTTTTGCTGGCCATGTTTGTTATGCTTTTCAGAAAGCGCACAAAACTGCTCAAACCCGCCAGATGGATTGCGATATTATCTGCTCTACTCGTAATTCTTTTTTTTGCTGCGGCGATGAAAGGTACACAAATGATAAAATCCGGTGATGCCCGGATCCTGATGGAAGAAGTGTCAGCTTTTGAAAAACCAGAGGAAGGCAGTGAACAAAGCTATTTGCTCAAAGCGGGTTCAAAGGTTTGGGTTAAGGAAAGTCAGGAAGGTTGGCTGAAGCTTGAACTGATCAATCAGGATACCTGCTGGGTTAAAAATGTAAGTATGGAAAAGATTTAGTTTTGTGATGATCCAATGATCTGATGTTCTGATGTTCTGATGTTCTGATGTTCTGATGTTCAAATTGCCTCATTTTCAAATTTCCAAATTACCTCATTTCCAAATTATCCCGTTTCCAAATTATCCCGTTTCCAAATTATCCCGTTTCCAAATTCCCAAAATCCATCTCCTCCATCGTTTTTGACAGAAAAAAAATGACCAACGCTTAATTAATCCAAAAAATAGAATTAAATTTGGGGCATGAACTAATTTCAATCAATTAGTTGGATTGATATGGTAAAATTTAATAAATAACAAAAAAATATTTGGATTATGGCAAAGAAGAAAGTGATCATCATCGGAGCAGCGGGAAGAGACTTTCACAATTTCAACACTTATTTCAGGGACAACGAAGCGTACGAAGTTGTGGCATTTACAGCAGCACAGATTCCCGACATTGACGGCAGAAAATATCCTGCTGTCCTTGCAGGAAAATTATATCCGGAAGGGATCCCGATTTTTGCTGAAGAGCAATTGACAGAGCTTATCAAAAAACATAATGTTGAATTCTGTGTATTTTCATACAGTGATGTAACTTACAACAAAGTGATGTCCATGAGTGCAAAAGTGAATGCAGCAGGTGCAAGCTATATGTTGCTTGGAACCGAGCACACCATGATCAAAAGCACCAAACCATTGATCGCCATCACAGCAGTCAGAACAGGTGTTGGTAAAAGTCAGACCACCCGTAAAGTGATTGAATTACTGATGGAAAAAGGGCTCAAAGTTGTCGCAGTGAGGCATCCCATGCCTTATGGCGATCTGGCCAAACAGGCTGTACAGCGTTTTGCCGTACTTGACGACCTGGTAAAACACGAATGTACCATCGAAGAAATGGAAGAATACGAACCACATATCGTCAGAGGAAATGTGATTTATGCAGGAGTGGATTATGAAGCCATCCTCAGGGCAGCAGAAAATGACCCCGACGGATGCGACGTGATCCTTTGGGATGGTGGCAACAATGACTTCTCCTTCTATCATGCTGACCTTTACCTGACATTGGTGGATCCGCTGAGACCGGGTCATGAAAGCTTATATTATCCGGGAGAAGTGAATGTACTTTTGGCAGATGGCATCATCATCAACAAAATTGACAGTGCCGCACCAGATGATATCCAGATGGTCAGAGAAAACATTGAAAGACTCAATCCAAAAGCCACTGTGATTGATGCCGCCTCACCGATCAGAGTTGACAACCCAGGCTTGATCAAAGGCAAACGAGTGTTGGTGGTGGAAGACGGTCCTACATTGACTCATGGTGGAATGAAAATAGGCGCCGGAACAGTTGCTGCCAAAAAATTCGGAGCAGCTGAATTGATCGACCCAAGGCCTTTCCTCGCGGGAAAACTGGCAGAAACCTTTGAAATATATCCTGGCATCGGTTCTTTGCTGCCTGCCATGGGATACAGCGAGCAACAACTCAGGGATCTGGAAACAACGATCAACAATACAGTTTGTGACGCCGTAGTGATTGGTACTCCGATAGATTTGTCAAGGATCGTAAACATCAAACATCCTTACACCAGAGTACATTATGACCTGCAAAGCATCGGCGAACCATCGCTCGAACAAATGATCGATGATTTCGCTTCCAAACGCTGATAAATATTAAGGCCGGCGTGTTCCGGCCTTTTTTTTTGCCTTCATTTTTTCCGGTCCAGATTGAATTAAAACCCGTTATCCCTGGCCTTAACGATGGAATTATTTCATCTGTCATAATGATGCTAATGATAATGTTCTAATAAAGCCTGATGCTGCTTCGAAATGTCCAATTTGTTGATTTTCAATCGTTTTTTGCCCCAAGTTACTGACGTTATTGATCAGCACAAGACTAAAGGGAAACGATGTAAAATCAACAAATTAAAAGTTCCCTTTTAGGGGGCAAAGACTTTACGGAGCATACTCAAGCTAAAATTTTACATTATTTTTATATTGATTTCTTTAAAACACCTGCTTTTACCCGTATCTTGTGAGTTTTATTCTTCATCAGGCAAATGACATATTCTGATCAACTTTCAAATGAAATGTTTTAAATGACCAAGCTGATCGACCCAAAAGACTTCGTTCAATCCAATCCGACCCTCCAATATTTCGGTGGTGAGTTTTTTGTTCGTTTCCTTATGCGGATTCTCAGTTTCCACCGGCTAAACGATTTGTATGAAAAAATCCATGAACTCCAGGGACTGGCTTTCATTGAAGTATTGATCAGCCAACTCAAAATAAAACTGATCTACAACGAAAATGAACTCAAAAGAATTCCCGCAACAGGTCCTGTGATCGTCACTTCCAACCATCCGCTTGGAGGATTGGATGCACTGATGCTTATTTACCTGATTTCATTCGTCAGAAAGGATATCAAAGTGGTTTCCAACCCTTTATTTACGAAAATAAGTAACGTAGAAAAATTCTTTATCGACATTAAAGACCTGGAAAAAAACTCAACCAATAACTCTTCCGCGCATAAACACCTGGAGGAAAATGGCATATTGTGTATTTTCCCAACCGGAAATACGAGTTCTTTTGAGGCAGCTTCAAAACTGATATACGATAAAGCATGGAACATCGACATCGTGGACTTCATCAAAAAAGTCCAGGTTCCTGTGGTGCCTTTCTTTTTTCAGGTAAAAAGGAAAAGGATGATCAAAATCAATATGGATATTCCGGATCCCATTAAAAATGCCAGCCTTCCAATAGAGCTTTTCCATCTTAAGAACAAATCAGTCACCGCAAGGATAGGTAAACCCATGTCCGTTGCCGATCAGCAAAAATTTGAACAAACCGATACATTTTCTCGATTTCTTCGGGCAAAAACCTACGGGCTGGAAAATAACCAGAAAATCAGGTTTTATTTTTTCAAAAACCTGCTGCCTAAATCAAAACCTGAAAAAATCGTGGAACCTGTCCAGCCCAAACTGATCCAGAAGGAAATATTGGGTCTCAAAAAAAATTACCTGCTTTTCAACATCAAGGAATACCATGTATTTTGTGCACCTTCAACAGTCATCCCAAATATTATCAGGGAGATTGGCAGGTTGCGCGAGATAACTTTCAGAGAAGTCGGAGAAGGGTCAAACCACAGCATTGACCTGGATGAATATGATTTATATTACCATCAGATGTTTATTTGGGATGAAGAAAACCAAAGTTTGGTTGGAGCGTACAGACTTGGTTTGGGCCAGGAAATCATGTTCAGGTATGGCAGAAGCGGATTTTACCTTAATTCATTATTCCAATTGAATGAAGCTTTGGATCCTGTGCTTCACCAATCTGTTGAGTTGGGCAGATCTTTTGTGGTGAAAGATTACCAGAGAAAACCGATGCCTTTATTCCTGTTGTGGAAAGGAATATTATATTTCCTGCTCAAAAACAACCAGTATCGTTACCTGATCGGACCCGTCAGTATCAGCAATAATTATTCTTCTGTATCTAAAGAGCTGATCATCAAAACGATCACCAATCATTATTTATGCGAAGAACTGGCCACGCATATCAAACCAAAAAAATCATTCAGGTTCCTGTCCAGTGCAGAGAATATAAACGCTTTGGCTGAAGACTCAGGTCATGATCTGAATAAACTGGACAATCTCGTCGGCGAACTTGACCAAATCAATTCCGGCATTCCGGTGTTGCTCAAAAAATACCTTAAACTGAATGCCAGAATAGCCGGTTTCAATGTAGATCCAAAATTCAATAACTGCCTCGACGGACTCATCGTTCTCGACATTTTTAATGTACCAGTCAATATCATTGAATCACTTGGCAAGGAGGTAAATGATGGCTCCCTGCTCGACCGGTTCTATTCCAGCAGGGAATAAGCCTTTTTGATTGTCAGCATATTATTCGGTCTCTACGAAAATGTGATGCATCATTTGTCCAAAAGAAATGCATTCATCATTCGGCGATAGTTTTTGGTGAAAATACAATGTAAACGTATCTCCCAACTCTTCGATCAACAAATCTGCCAACAATGCATTCTGAAAAACACCACCACTCAAAGCCAGTTGGTTGAACCCCAATTCAGTCGCTTTTCTTTTGATCAACATTACCAGGGAATAATGTACATTCAGCGCAATTTGTCCCTGAATCAATCCGTTTTGTAAATCAAAACGAACACCTTTTAAAATATTACGCAATACATCGGTTTCCAGAGTTTCTGATCCTTGCAAATAGTCTTTTTTTTCAGAATGATCGCTCAGAAAAACTTCTGTCGCGCATGATTCAAGCATCATAGCCGCTTCACCTTCATAACTTTGCCGGTCAATACCTAAAATCAGAGAAGCCGCCGCATCAAAAAAACGACCCATGCTGGAACTTTTAAGGTAAGTGCCGGTTTCAATCATTTTTTGGTATACACTCCATTCAGTCCGCGTGAATTTTTCCCGGATCATATCGAGCAGCTGCGCATCATTTGAGGAAATGGACAAAGCAGATATTCTGGGTTCTCTGGCCATTTTATCTCCCAGAATAAAGTCAAAATAGGGAACATGGTACAATCTGTTGATTTTACCCTGTTGATATGCAAAAAACTCTCCACCCCAAACTTGCCCGTCCGTACCATACCCTACTCCATCCCAAATAACTCCCAAAACCTTATGATCAGTACCAAAAAGCTTATGCTCGCCCAAAACCGCTGCAAAATGTGCCTCGTGGTGCTGAATTCCATATAGAGAAATACCATCTTTTTTCGCAATTTCTGCAGCAAACTGAGTAGACAGATATCCGGGATGAAGATCATGCAATATTCTCGCCGGTTTCGATCCAAACAAACGGATGCAATGACGGACATTTTGTTCAAAAACACGCTTGGTCTCATACGTAGCCTGATCTCCCAGATATTGGCTGATGTACAAAATCCGGTTGAATAAATGTGCAAAAGTACTCTTCATTTCTGCTCCTACGGCCAATATCTGTTCATGAGGCAGATCCAAAGTACCATCCACATAATTCGGCGCCATTCCTCTTGACCGCCGGAGGATGATCTTTTGTCCGGATCGATCAGAAAATTGTATCACTGAATCATCCTGGGGAATGACAATGTCCCGGTCATTCTCCACGATTACATCAGCTATTTTACCCAAATATTCTTCTGCAAGATGATTCTCAAAAACGATCGGCGAACCTGACAGATTTCCACTGGTGGCAACGATCGGTTTTCCAAATGATTGCATTATCAGGTCAAATAATGGGGTATAAGGAAGCATAACACCTACCCTGCTTAAATGAGGTGCTACCAGCTCTGAACAAATATGCGGTTTTTTACCTGGTATTGGTCTTAATAAAACAATGGGAGAAACAGGTCCGATCATTAGCTCCAGGGCATTTTCTCCGACAATAAAATCTCGCTGGACTGCTACTGTATCAGGATACATTATCGCAAATGCCTTTGTTGGACGATGTTTCCTTTCTCTCAGTATTTTAATAACTGATGAATTGTTTGCATCACAAACCAATAGAAAACCACCAATTCCCTTGATTGCGAGAATTTTCCCATTATCCAAAAAGGAAGTGATCAAATCAATTTGCTCAAACCGGTTATCTGTATTTATTTTCCCGTAATCGCCGGCAGCATTTTTTGATTTGATCAGGATACGGACAGTACAGGCAGGACAGGAATTGGTTTGAGAAAAATATCTTCTGTCATATGGATCATTGTATTCAGTTTTACAATCCGGACACATCAGAAAGCTATCCATTGTTGTATATGGCCGGTCATATGGCAAAGCCTTTATGATAGAAAACCTTGGCCCACAATTGGTGCATGTGATAAACGGATATCCGTACCTTCTGTTCCTTGCATCTTTCATCTCATTCTGACAATCCGGACAAATGGCAAAATCCGGTGTAACCAGTAAATCAGCCAACCCATTTTCATCACTATGATCGATTTTAAAACCTGTAAACAACTGATTTTCTATGGATTTCATGTGATGATCTGTTATTATTGCCAGTCTCGGAGCTTTTTCTAAAACTGTTTTGTAAAAATCATCTGCAATCGTAATTTCTGCATTAAAGACGATATGTACGCCATCGATCGAATTTTTCACCCAACCGGTAAGTCCAAAGTCTTTTGCCAAAACATAGACATAAGGTCGGAAGCCCACTCCCTGAACTTGTCCTGTAATATGTATATGGTATGTATTCATTTTAATATCCAATCCTTCAATAAATTCAAAAAATGTAAATCAGGTTTAAACAAGCGTTAAACCCCGTATCAAACAAAATATATCCAATACGTTTGCGTATGTTCAAAATACTTCTATTCTTTCTTTTTCCAAATTTAATACCTATTCCAATATATTCTATTGTTGTCATCAGGATTATAAGTTAATAGATCCATTTTCCAACCAGATGAAACATCCCAATATCAACATCTGCCAAAATTATCCAACTTAATTCCTTTAAAACCGAAGCATAATTCTTCGAAAACGAAGAACGTTTTATGCTTCGTTTTTGTGCTTAAAAATATTATAGCGCTGAATTACAATGAATTACATTTC
>ERZ761602.760-NODE-760-length-65154-cov-17.038480_pt1 | contig 65154 bp, 61 predicted proteins | sample MGYA00512165_ERZ761602 | MGnify/ENA primary metagenome ERZ761602 (study PRJEB28899, sample SAMN02445085) | bioreactor sludge metagenome | biome: EBPR sludge; isolation source: Thorneside wastewater treatment plant | place: Australia: Brisbane, Thorneside...
TCCCGCTCCGCTCTCCCGCTCCGCTCTCCCGCTCCGCTCTCCCGCTCCGCTCTCCCGCTCCGCTCTCCGCTCTCCCTCTCCGCTCTCCCTCCTCCCTCTCCCTCTCCCCTCCTCCTCCGCCGCCCCTCGTCAGTTCACCGGCGACAGCCGCAAGATCGTCCCGTGCACGTCGCCGGAGTCGGTGTCGATCTGCGGATCGATGAAGATCCGCGTGACGTCCATGTCACGCAGCGCGCCGAGCGCCTCCTCCGTCACCAGATCCCTCGCGTCCATGCCGATCGGCGACAGCTCGTCGGCCGTGCCCATCGCCTCGGCGAACTTCATCGCCGCCTCGCTCGACGAGAACCAGAAGCCGTACGGCCGGCGGCACCACATCGTGTCGCCGTTCGACGTCAGGTACCAGACACGCGGCGGCAGGAACGAGATGAGCTCGCCGGGGCCACGAGGGCTGGCGCTGTCGCTGGCACGGTCGCTGTCGCTTCCTTGATCTGACACGCGCGCACCGTGCCCGGATCCGTCGTCGAGCGCAAGCGCGCACGAGCGCGTGCTAGCTTCCACGGCGATGCCCCGCCGCACGGCTTCTCCGTTCGCCCCGCTCCTCGCCCCGGCGCTCGCCCTCGCCCTCGTCGCCTGCGGCCCGACCGGCATGTCGGGCCCGTCCATGAACAACCGCATGGGCTCGTCGTCGACCACCGCCACCGCCACCGACACCGTCGAGTCGACCGAGATCCTCGACCGCGAGCCCCGCGCCAACGCCACCAAGGTGAAGCACATCCTCGTCTCGTGGAAGGACAAGGAGGCGCGCGACCCGCGCGGGCAGGCGCGCACCAAGCGCGAGGCCGAGCGCGAGGTGCGCTCCCTCCTCAAGCAGATCGCCGCGGGCGCCGACTTCGAGCTCCTCATGAACGAGCACAGCGAGGACTTCGGCTCGGCCGCGACCGGCGACGCCTACGACGTCGCCCCCGACGCCGGGCTCGTGATCGAGTTCCGCCAGCTCGGCCTGCGGCTCGACGTCGGCGAGGTCGGCGTCGTCGAGTCCGACTTCGGCTTCCACATCATGAAGCGCGTCGAGTAGCCACGCGAACAACCCGATACGCAACTCACGCCGGACGGACGAGCCGGGCGCCGCGCCGCGCGATCGCACGCAGCTGCACGCGCAGCTTGAGGTGATCGATCCCCACGATCACCGCCGTCACCGGCCCCCCGATCACCAGCATCGCGAAGGCGACCTGGGTCAGGTAGAGCGCGGCGAGGAGCAGCGCGCCCCACGAGATGAAGTCCTTGCGCACGACGTACGGCAGGTACGTCGCCAGCCACTTGAGCACGGGGTTGAGGTCGTCGCGCGTCGCGATCGCCTGCGTCGCCGCCGGCCGCAGCCGTACGGTGTCGGGCTGGTCGCCGTCCTCGACGACGAAGCGCCCCACGTAGTCCTGGCTGTTGGCCGAGCCGACGACCACGATGATGTTGAAGTACACGATGTAGATCGTGAGCGCGTAGCTGATCGTGCCGACGACGATCGCCCACACCCACGGGTCGAAGCCGAGGTCGCCGAAGTAGTCGACGCCGAAGTACTGGCGGCAGTGCCAGCCCAGCGCGGCCATGTAGCCGATCTGCGAGAGCTCGTCGATCACGGTGTCGAGCCACGCGCCGAACTTCGACGACAGGAGCTTGAGCCGCGCGATCTCGCCGTCGCAGCAGTCGACGTACGACGCGAACAGGCACAGGGCCGTCCCGGCGATCGCCGACCACATCGGCCCGCGCGCGGTCAGCCAGCACCCGATCACGACGAGGACCCCGACGGCGTACGACACCTGGTTGGGCGTCACCGGCGTGTGCACGAGCAGCCGCGTCAGCGGGAACGAGACCGGCCGGTACAGGTACCGCGTGATCGCGTTGTCCTGGATCTTGTGGATGATGCGGTAGAGGAGCTTCGCCGCCGCCTTGCGCTCCTCCCGCGTCGTCGCCGGATGCCGCGCGATCTCGCCATGCGGCACCGCCGTCGCGCCGGCCGCGAGCGCCGCCGCCCCGAGCGCGCGATCGTCGTCGCCCCGCGCGAGCGCCGCGACCAGCTCGTCGGCCGCGTCGCCGCGCGCGAGCATCGCGCCCGCGTACGCACCGGCCGCGACGTCGTTCGCCGCGGCACCCTCGGGCGCGACCGCAACGACACGATCGCCCGCCACCGCCGCGAGCCCGCTCGCGAGCGGGGTGTGCACGAGCTGATCGGTCGCACGGATGACGAGCACCGCGTCGCCGCGCGCCGGCTCCGCCCACCACGCCGCGATCGCCGCGCGGTCGCGCGCGACGATCACGCGCGACGCCCCGGCCCGACCGGCCACGCGGCGCGCCCGCTCGACCAGCGTCAGTCCGACCACGCGAGCGTCGGCGCCGGCCGTGTCGGCCAGCACGATGGCATCGGTCCTGCTCGGGGGCACGGGGCGCGTACTCTGCGAGGTGCCAGCCACCCAGGTCAAGCGCCCTCAACCTGTGGCAGTCATTACGTTCCGGAGGCGCGGGAGTGACACCCATGTGGCAGCTTTCGGTCAGCCCAGGCACCTACTCCCGCGTCAGGTGACCACTTTTCAACACCCGATCAGGCTCAACTACCTGATTTGACGTCGTGTATGAGGTTTGCAGAGGGCCCGGCCGAATCATGAAGGCTGCCATCCTCGCTGCCGGTTGCGCGACCCGGCTCCGTCCGTACTCGGACGACACCCCGAAGACGCTTCTTCCGGTCGCCGGCGTGCCCATCCTGCGCCGCACGATGACCAGCCTCGTGCGCTGTGGCTTCGACCAGTTCGTGATCGGCACGGGCTACCTCGAGCACATGGTGCGCCACGCCGTGGCCGATTGGTTCCCGAGCTCCTCGGGCGTCGACGTCGAGTTCGTCACGAACCCGATCTTCCGCACCACGAACAACGCCTACTCGCTCTCGCTCCTGCGCCCGCACCTCGAGCAGGATCCGTTCATCCTCCTCGACGGCGACGTCGTGTTCGACCTCGGTGTCGTCGAGGCGCTGCTCTCGCGCGGGCCGGATTGCCTCGCCGTCCGTTCCGTCGGTGACATCGGCCTCGAAGAGGTGAAGGTCACTGCCGACGCCGGCGATCGCGTGCTCGCGATCGGCAAGCACGTGCCCGTGCGCGGCGCGATGGGCGAGTCGGTCGGCATCGAGCTCTTCAGCGCGGCGTCGTCGGCCAAGCTCTTCGACGCGCTCGATCACCGCGTGCACCAGCAGGGCCTGGTCAACGAGTACTACGAGGCCTCGTTCCAGGAGATCATCGACCAGGGCGCGACGCTCTACGGCGTCGATATCGGCCACCTGTACGCGACCGAGATCGACACGATCGACGACCTGCTCGCCGCCAACGCCCGCCTCGCCGCCCGCCCGGCGTTCGACGTGGCGCGGCATCCCGCCGGCGTCCGCCTGGCCGTCTGACGGCTGCCTGTCTTGCGACCGGTCGGCGTCTTTCCGGTGCCCTGGCCGACATCGGGCCGGCAACGGTTAGCAGCCGAGGGTTGCTCCCGGCCGCCAAAGTTGGGCACGATCCTGCTCATGAGCGGGACCCGTCTGTTCTCCTCCCTGGCCCTCGCTCTCGGGGCCCTCGCGCTCGGTGCCTGTGCGACGGCGGATCCGGGGGGCGGGAACGGGAACGTCGACGCCCCGGGAAATGGTGATGTCGACGCCCCCGGCGGCAACATCGACGCGCCGAGCGGCAACGTCGATGCGCCGTCCACACCGATCGACGCCCCGGCCGGCAACGTGGACGCCGCGCTGACGACCGTCACCCTGCAGCAGATGACGTCCACGGCGATCGTGCCGGGCACGCCGTCGTGCAACGTCAACACCACCGGCGTCACGCGCGAGAACAGCTACTACCGGGTCTTCCGGCTCTCCGACTTCGGCGTCACGCGCCCGTTCACCGCCCAGCGCGTCGACTTCGGCGTGGAGGAGGCCGACGCCGGCGTGGGCACCTCGCAGGCCGTGCAGGTCCGCCTGCACCGGCTCACGGGCGCGCTCATCACCGCCAACCTCACCAACGTCGCCGGCCAGAACGTCACCGTCAACGACGGCGCGAGCATCGTCATCCCGGTCGCGCTGTCGCCGGCGCCCGTGCTCCAGCCGAGCGACACGCTGGTCGCCGAGGTCTTCGTCCCCGACGGCATGGCCGCCGGCAACATCTTCTTCATGGGCTCGAACGCGACCGCCGAGACCGGGCCGTCCTACATCAAGGCGACGGCGTGCAGCGTGAACGAGCCGCAGACGATGGCGTCGATCAACTTCCCCAACGCGCACCTCGTCCTCACCGTCACCGGCGTGTACTGACCCCGAGCGCGGCGTAGGTGGCGTCGCGATCGCGCGCGATGTCGTCGAGCGCGGCGGCGACGGCGTCGCCGCGCGCACGCACGAGCGCGAGATTGGCGACCGCGACGGCGGCCGCCGGGTCGGTGCGCGGCGGCGGCGCGCGCCCGGCGATCGCGGCGACCTGCGCGGCGGACGCGAGCGTCGTCGTCTCGCGACGCAACGACGCGAGCGTCTCGTGGCGCACCGCCTGGAGCATCGGATCGGGCGAGCGCCGGAGCCACGGCACGAGGCGCCCCGGCGCGCTGACGTCGCGCGGCGCGACGGGGTGGAAGTCCGCCAGCGCCAGCACACGCGCGCGCTCGCCGGCGAGGAGCTCGTCGCGCAGCCGCCGCAGCGCGCGCGCGTCGCCGACGAAGCGCGGCATCACGACGAGCCCGATCGCCGCCGACGCGTCGGCGAGGAACGCGTCGAGCGCGGCGCCCGCCGCGTCGACGTCACCATCGACGATCGCGACCCTCACCTCGCCGCGCGCGCGCGCGGGCTCGGCCCACGGGCACAGCCCGAAACGCTCGACGACCTCGGCCTGGTAACGCTCCAGGAGCCGCCTCGCCTCGCGCTCGAGCGCCGCGTCCAGGCTCGTCATTCGCACTCCATCGTACCCGCAGAAACCCCGGGAACGCGCCCACTTGCCCTGCTACGCTCGACGCAACTCGCGGCCCCGCCGCGTGTCTTCATCCCGTGCCCCGCATCGTCTCGCTCGTCGCCGCGTCCTGCGCCCTCGTCGCCGCGTCCGCCGTCCTGTCGGTCGCCGCCGCGCAGCCGCGCACGAAGAAGCCACCGAAGAAGCCCCGGGGCCCCGACGTCGCCGCCGCCGTGGCCAGCGGTGATGCCACCCGCATCTGCAAGACCGCGATCGACCTCGGCACGCGCGGCGATCACGTACGCGCCGGCCTCCTCGTCGGCGCGTGCGAGGGCCTCGAGGCGCTCGCCGCCGATGCGAAGCGGACCCGGATCGCGGTGAGCAAGGCCGCCACCGCGGGCGACTGGTCGAAGGTCGAGCTCGTCATCAAGACCGCTGGCGCGACCGCGACCATCGATCTCTACCCCGAGATCCCGCTCGTCGCCGGCACCTACCGCCTGCCCCCCGGCTCGTACAACGTCGTCGCGCGCACCGCCGGCGGCGCCACGATGTCCGAGCTCACGCTGAAGGACGGCAACCGCTCGCTCGTCGTGCTGGCGCCACCCGCCGCGCCGCCGCCCACGCGCCACAAGACCGTCGACTTCACGAGCGGCGAGCCCATGCCGCCGCCACACGCCGGCCCGCCCGTCATCAAGCACGACTCGCTCATCCCCGCGCGCTACCGCAAGGGGCTGGGCAAGCCCAAGCCGAAGACGTGACCGGCGACGTGCACGTCGCCGGCGAGGGCGGCATGCTCGGCGCATGAAGAACCCGGGCAACATCGTGTGGTACGAGCTGATGACGTCGGACGTGAAGGGCGCGATCGCCTTCTACACCGAGGTGCTGGGATGGAAGGCCGAGCCGTGGAGCGGCAGCGCCGAGCCGTACACGATGTGGAGCGGCAGCCAGGGCCCGCTCGGCGGCGTCGCGACCTTGCCCGAGGCCGCGAAGCAGATGGGCGCGCCGCCGCACTGGCTCGCGCACGTGCAGGTCCCCGACGTCGACGCGACCGTCGCCGAGGTGGAGCGGCTCGGCGGCAAGATCTATCACCGCGAGGACGTGCCGACGGTGGGGCGCTTCGCGGTGATCGCGGATCCGCAGGGCGCGGTGATCTCGGTGTTCACGCCGACGGAGGAGATGACGCCGCACGATCGCTCGAAGCCCGGCGAGTTCCAGTGGCACGAGCTCTACACGACCGACTACGCGGCGGCGTCCGCGTTCTACGCCGAGATCGCCGGCTGGCAGAAGCTCGGCGAGCACGACATGGGGCCGATGGGCATCTACCTGCTGTGGGGCCTGGGCGACCAGCAGCTCGGTGGCATGATGACGATGCCGCCGGGCATGAAGGCGCCCGACGGCAGCCCGGTGCCCCCGTCGTGGATGTACTACGTCACCATCGACACGCTCGACGCGACGCTCGAGCGCGCGAAGGCGCACGGCGCCCGCGTGCTCAACGGCCCGATGGAGGTGCCGGGCGGCCAGCGCATCGTGCAGCTCATGGATCCGCAAGGCGCGGTCTTCGCGCTCGTCACGCCGCCGGCGGCGTAGCAGCTCCGCGCCGCGCGCGCAGGAGCTCGGCCAGCCGGTAGGCGAGCGCGACCAGCGTGAGCCCGCTGTTGGCGATGCCGGCGGCGCGCAGGATCGAGCCGTCGCACACGTACGCGCCCGGCAGATCCTTGACCGCGAAGAAGTCGAGGCTGGTGTCGCCGGGCCTGGCGACGAACTGGTCGGCCGTACCCGAGTGGTGCGCGGCGTTGCGGAAGTCCCACTTCGCCACGGGCAGGACGTTGCGCTCGAGGATGTCGTCGGCGTACTCGGCGAAGAACTTGTCGACGCTCTGCTCGTACGAGCTCAGCTCGGCGGGCGTGACCTCCCAGTTCAGCGACGGGCGCTTGCCGGGCGTGAGCCGCACCCCGCGGGTGGGCAAGGGCGTCTGCTCGCCGAGGATGAGCACCGAGTAGTAGTCGCCGCGGAAGCCGGCGCGGGTCTTGAACAGGATCGCCTCGCGCACCGCCTCGAGGTTGCCGAGGAGGCGCAGGATCTTGCGCGGCGAGAACGGGTCGTTGCGCAGGTCGGAGAGGATGTAGCGCGCGGGCCCGGTGATCGATCCCAGGCGCATGTCGATGGCCGGGCGCAGGTAGACGACGGTCTTGAGATCGTCGGTGGTGTAGATGATGCCGGCGCGCACCTCGGCCGAGCGCGTCGTGGTGCACGACACCGCCTTCAGCCGGCTGTCGGGCCGCAGCTTCACCTTGGCCACGTAGGCCATGGGGTGATCGTGGTAACCGGCGCACAGGGCGTCGTCCTGGCCGAGCGAGCGGGCGAGCACGATCGGCGTGCCGATGCCGCCGGCGCAGACGAGGACGTGATCGGCCTCGACGCGCTCGACGCCGCCGCGGCCGCGGACCTCGACGCGCGCGGCCGCGCCGTTCGTGGCCGGGACGATCCGGTCGACGTGGCCGTAGACCACGGGGATGTCGGCGCCCGGGTAGCGCTGGTTGGCGAGCTGCCACGCGTTGTGACGCGTCTGCGGCAGCACCATGTGCGCGACGGTGGACGCGCCGCGCTCGACGGCGGCGCGGTTGGCGTCGCGCGCGCGGTTGCACTCGGCGAGCTCGTCCGCCGACAGGAAGAACGACCACGCCCGGTCGTAGTACGGCGCGAAGCCGCGCGGCTCGATCCCGGCCTTGCCCAGATCGTGGTCGTCGAGCTCGATGAGCGCGTTGTGCCAGTAGCTGGTGGTGCCGCCCAGGCCCTCGGCGCGGTTGATCGACGTGTTCAGCTCGCCGGTGTCGCAGTCGACGTCGTCGAACAGCGGGCGCTTCTTCTTGCCCTGCTCGATCACGGTGACGGCGAAGTGGTCGCGCAGGAGCGCGGCGAGCAGCGAGCCGCACAGGCCGGCGCCCACGATCGCGACGCGCTCCTTCATGACGGCGAGGTCTCCATTTCGGCCGGCGATGGTGGCACGCGCGCGTGCGCGCGACAACGCGAGGCGGCCTCGGAGGGCCCGCGGTGGCGTATGCTCCCGGGGCGACGTGACGAGCTCGACCAGCGCACCGGTGGGGAGGTTCGCACCGTCGACGACGGGCGAGGCGCATCCCGGGACGCTGCTCGCGGCGCTGCTCGCGTGGCTCGACGCGCGCGCGGCGGGCGGCCGGATCGTGCTGCGGCTCGAGAACCTCGATCACACGCGGTGCCGGCCCGCGTGGGCGCCGCAGATGATCGCGGACCTCGCGTGGCTCGGGCTCGACTGGGACGGGGTCGTCGAGCAGTCCGCGCGCCGCCGCGATCACGAGGACGCGCTCGATCGGCTGGCGGCGGCGGGGCGACTCTATCCGTGCACGTGCTCGCGGCGCGACCGCACCGGCGGCCGGCGCGCGCCCGACGGCGGGTGGGCGTATCCCAACACGTGCCGCGCGCGACCGTTGCCGGCGGCGGGATGGCGCGCGTCGACCGACGCGCTGCGCGTGCGGCTCGACGACGGGCCGATCGCGCTCGTCGACGAGGGCGGCCTGGACCTGACGCAAGACCCGGCGGCGGAGATGGGCGACCCGATCGTCGTGCGCCGCGACGGCGTGCTCGCGTACCAGCTCGTCGTCGTGGTCGACGACGCGGCCAGCGGCGTCACCCGCGTCGTCCGCGGCAAGGACATCGCCCCGTCGACGGCGACCCAGGTGGCGCTGCAGCGCCTGCTCGGGCTGCCGACCCCGGCCTACCGGCATCATCTCCTGCTCGTCGAGGCGCACGGCGACAAGCTCGCCAAGCTGCACGGCTCGGCGCCAGCGACGGCCCTGCGCGCGCGCTACACGGGCGACGAGCTGTGCGGGCTCCTGGCGCACGCGATCGGCCTCACGCCCGCCGCCGTCCCGATCCGGCCGGCCGTTCTCGTGCCACACTTCGACTGGTCGCGCGTTCGGCGCGACGACCTGGTCACCCGATGGGACGGCTCCCTCTCCTACTCGGCCTGAGCTGCGCGACGCTCGCGGTGCTCGCCGCCTGCGAGCCGGTCGAGCCTTGCCTCGAGTCCGTCGCGGCGTTCACGCTGACGCGCCCCACCGGCGCGACCGAGCTCGTCCCCGGCGCGAGCGTGCGCTTCGAGTGGACGCCGGTCGACGCGCCGGGCGCCGTCGTCGCCTTCGTCCTGGTCGAGGGCGAGGCGCGGGTCCCGGTCGGCACCGTCGACACCAGCCTCGGCGTGTACCAGTGGTCGACCGCCGACGGCGGCCAGCCGGTGCCCATGGGCGTGTACCGCGTCCAGGGCGTCTTCGGCGGGTGCGCCCTCTCCGCGCCGCCCTACGACGGCGGCGCGACCCGCCTCGTCTTCGCGCAGGGCGTCACGTTCGCCGACACGTCGCTCACCATCACCGGCGCCCAGACCCCGCGCGAGCTCGAGCTGACGACGGTGTCGCTCTCGTCGGTCGAGCTCGAGCTGCTCGCCGATCCCACGCCCGGCGTCGACGGCGACGAGCTCGTCTTCGCCACGGCCACCGTGCCCGGCGAGCTGGTCGCCATGACCCGGCGCCACGCCTTCACCGGCACGACGACCACGGGCGCCGCGATCCCCGGCGGCATGTACCGCGTCGTCGCGCGCGTCCACGCGCAGGACGGCGCCGTCGTCTACGACGTCGCCGGCCCGCAGCTCACGTGGACGCCGTAGGCGTCGCTCAGCTACCGACGCGGCTACCGGGCACGCGCAGCACCTCGTTGCGGCGCACGCGGTGCGACCACGACGGGTTGCCGCGCTCCTTCGAGCCGATCTGCGTCCAGGCGTAATCCCGGTCGCCCGGGCGGTGATCCATGTGGATGAAGTTCTGGCGCGGGTACCAGCCGAGACCCAGCTCGGTGTGCGTCGACCAGATGTAGTCGCGGACCTCGGTCATCTTCACGCCGTGGATGCGGAAGTCGATCGCGCGCGCCTGACGGTGACGCGAGGTGCGGCTGTCGGTGCGGCGGTAGGCCGACACGAGCTCGATCGTGCGGCCCGGCCACCGCGCCGACACGTCGGCGAGCATCGCGAGCGAGCCCTTGTCGATCTCGTGCTGGCGCTCCGTGCGCTTGCAGCGGAACATGCGGCTGATCTCGGTGCGCGTCTCTTCGTCGACCGTGCCGTCGCGCGCGATCCGGAAGACGCGCGCCTCGCGGTGGTTGACGTCGTAGATGGGCACCGCGACCGTCGCGGTGTCATCCGCCTTCTGGATCATGTCGACCACCGCCAGACCGGCAGCGTCCACGACCGAAGGCGGCGTGGGAGTGGCCGGCGTGGCAGAGAGCCACCCGACCGCGGCGAGGGGGAGGAGGGAGAACAACATCGCGAACCGGAGACTTATCAACATGCGTGCCACCCACACCTGGCCTGAGCCAGGTTCGTTTCCCTCACGATCCTGGTGAGTTGGCCGCCACGGTGGCTGACACCGTTTGCCATCGTGGCACGACCCTCCGGAATCCGGTGGCCACCAACCGGAATCCGGAGGCAAACTGGCCGCTCCCTGCCCAGACGTCGCGACACAACGCAGCAAATCGATCTGATGGAGCCCGCCGCGCCCGCGCGCTGGGTCAGCGTGGTCGCGCCGGACGGCACCGTGGAGCGCGAGCCGCTCAGCCGCCGCCGGCTGCGCATCGGCAGCGGGACCGATGTCGATCTGATGGTGATCGATCCACACGTGTCGCGCCTGCACTGCGAGCTCGAGCCCACGCCGGTCGGCGTCGTCCTGCGCGATCTGGGCTCCACGAACGGCACCTTCGTCGGCGGCGCCGCGATCCGTGAGGTGATCCTCCAGCCCGGCGTCGTGGCCGTGCTCGGCGCGACCCGTCTGTTCGTCGAGACCGACGCGCCGGTCGAGGAGGTCCTGCGCTTCGGCAGCGCGGTGTCGGTGAGCCCGGCGATGGGCGCCGTCTTCGCGATGCTCGAGAAGCTCGCCGCCAGCGACGTCACGGTCCTCCTGACCGGCGAGACCGGCAGCGGCAAGGACGTGCTGACCCGCGCCGTCCACGAGCAGAGCCGGCGCGCGACGGGCCCGCTCGTCGTCTTCGACTGCGGCGCGGTGACGGCGTCGCTCATCGAGAGCGAGCTCTTCGGCCACGAGAAGGGCGCCTTCACCGGCGCCGTCGCCGAGCGCGCCGGCGCGTTCGAGCGCGCCGACGGCGGCACCCTGTTCCTCGACGAGATCGGCGAGATGCCGCTCGACCTGCAGCCACGCCTCCTGCGCGCGCTCGAGCAGCGCCAGGTGCGGCGCGTCGGCGGCTCCGACGAGATCTCGGTCGACGTGCGCGTGATCGCGGCGACCAACCGCGACCTCGCCGCCGAGGTCGCCGCCGGCCGCTTCCGCCAGGATCTCTACTTCCGCATCACCGCCGCCGTGGTCGAGGTGCCGCCCTTGCGCGCACGCCCCGAGGACCTGCCGACGCTGGTCGAGCACATGCTCGAGGGGCGAGCCCGACCGACGCCGGCGGCGATGGCGGCGCTGGCGGCCTACGACTGGCCGGGCAACGTGCGCGAGCTGCGCAACGTGATCACGACCGCCGTCGCGATGCTCGACGGCGACGTCCTCGACGTGCGCCATCTGATGTTCCCGGCGACGGGCCGGAAGGAGCGCGACCTCGAGGAGCTGCCGCTGGCCGGCCGCACGCTCGAGACGATCGAGAAGACGGCGATCAAGCAGACGCTCGATCAGGAGGGCGGCAACAAGACCCGCACCGCCAAGAAGCTCGGCATCGCCGCGTCGACGCTCTACGAGAAGCTGAAGAAGTACGGCCTCAGCTGAGCGGGTAAGCGGGTGTAACGGGGGCTCGGTGGCACGCGCCAGGGCGCGCGTGTACGGTCGCGGGCGAGGAGACCTATGCGCTTCACCGACGAGCACCGGCAGATCAAGAAGACCGTGCGCGACTTCTGCGAGAAGGAGATCAACCCGTACTGCGACGAGTGGGAGAAGGCCGGCGGTTTTCCGGCGCACGAGGTGTTCAAGAAGGCCGGCAAGCTCGGCCTCCTGGGCATCAACAAGCCGGAGCAGTTCGGCGGCATGGGCCTCGACTACTCGTACGCGGCGGCGGCGGCCGAGGAGCTCGGCACGTGCAACGGCGGGTCGGTGCCGATGGCGCTCGGCGTGCAGACCGACATGGCGACGCCGGCGCTCGCGCGCTGGGGCTCGGACGAGCTGCGCCGCGAGTTCCTGGTGCCGGCGATCGCGGGCGACGTGGTGACGTCGATCGCGGTGTCGGAGGTGGGCGGCGGCTCCGACGTTGCCGCGCTCAAGACCCACGCGCGCAAGGACGGCGACGACTACGTCATCAACGGCTCGAAGATGTGGATCACCAACGGCGCGCAGGCCGACTGGCTGTGCGTGCTCACCAACACCGGTGAGGGCCCGGTGCACATGAACAAGTCGCTGGTGATCGTGCCGACGAAGACCAAGGGCGTCACGATCGGGCCCAAGCTCGACAAGCTCGGCATGCGCGCGAGCGACACCGTGCCCATCTACTTCGAGGACGTGCGCGTCCCGCAGCGGAACCGCATCGGCGCCGAGGGCATGGGCTTCATGATGCAGATGGTGCAGTTCCAGGAGGAGCGGCTCTTCGGCGCGATGAGCTCGCTCAAGGGCATGGAGCGCGTGATCGACGCGACGATCGCCTACTGCAAGGAGCGCCAGACCTTCGGCCAGGCGCTCATCGACAACCAGGTGATCCACTTCCGCTTCGCCGAGCTGCGCACCGAGGTCGAGCTCCTGCGCTCGCTCTGCTACCGCGCGATCGAGGACTACGTCGGCGGCACCGACGTCACGCTGCTCGCGTCGATGGCCAAGCTCAAGGCCGGACGCCTCGCGCGCGAGGTCTCCGACGCCTGCGTCCAGTACTGGGGCGGCATGGGCTTCATGTGGGACAACCCCGCGTCGCGCGCCTACCGCGACACGCGCCTCATGTCGATCGGCGGCGGCGCCGACGAGATCATGCTCGGCATCATCTGCAAGATGATGAACATCCTGCCCGGCAAGAAGAAGAAGACTTCGCCCGACAAGTGACGCTCGAGGAACGCGTGGCATCCTCGAGCGATGCGGACCACGCTCATCTCGCTTTGCCTGCTCGCGCTGGGATGCGGTGGACGCGGAGCTGCGGCAACACCGCCGGCGCCCACCTCGCCGGCAGAGGTGCGCGAACCGGAGCACGAAGTCGGCCCCTGGGGCGCGACCGTGCCGGCCCCGGAGACCGAGGCCCGCGTCGCCGAGCTGCTCGTGCGCATGCGAGCCGGTGCCCTCGACGCGAGCGACCTCGACAAGGCCGTGGTCTTCGGGCCGGGGCTGTGGAGCACCTGGAAGCTCGCCGGCCTCAACAGCGACGAGGGCATCCCGTACATGGCGCGCGTCCCCATCGGTGATCGGTCGGTCGTCGCGCACGGACGCGCCGTGCGCTTCGACGCGCTGCCGCCGTTCATGAAGAGCGACGTCGTGACGTCGATGGCACACCACTTCGCCAATGGCGAGGTCGCGCCAGCGACCGAGGCGGAGCGCCGGCTGTATTTCACGGGGATCGCGTGGCGCATCGCCGGCGAGCCCATCACCGTCGTGCGCAAGCAGGACGAGACGCTCGTCGTGATCCTCGATGGCGAGGGCCGACTGTTCATTCTCGAGATTCTCTCTCCCTGGTACCAGCTCCTGACCGGAGGCGAATCCGCCGTCGAGAAGTACCAGCCCGCTGCCCCGTCCCCGTTGCCGTAGCGTGACGGCCCCGACGGCCGGCTTCGCATCATCGGGATCGGGCGCCGCTGAGCGAACGCAGGGTCGCCGCCATCACGCCGGTCGCCCGGTCGAGCTCGGCGGGCGTGAGCGCGGAGAACACGAGGCGGATGGCGCCGGGCTCGTCGCCGGCGAAGGTGTAGCGGCTGCCGGGCGAGACGTGGACGCCGCGCGCCGCACACGCCGCGAGCCAGGCCTGGATATCGATGTCGGGCGCGACCCGCGCCCACAGGCTGATGCCGCCGCGCGGCGGCTCGAAGGCGAGCGCGCCGCCGAGGCGCGCGCGCAGGTGCGCGAGGAGCGCGTCGCGCCGCGCCAGGTACGTCGTGCGCATGCGGCGCACGTGGCGCTCGAGCTCGCCGTCCTCGATCAGCTCGGCGACCGCGGCCTCCATCGGGCGATCGCCCTGGCGATCCATGGCCGCGCGCAGGAGGCCCAGGCGCGCGACCACCGGCGGCGGCGCGATGAGGAACCCGAGGCGCAGCCCGGGCGCCAGGATCTTCGAGAGCGTGCCGAGGTACACGACGTGACCGCCGTCGTCGGCAGCGGCCAGCGGCGGCACCGGGCGGCCCTCGTAGTGGAACTCGTGGTCGTAGTCGTCCTCGAGCACGACCAGCCGGTGCGCCCGCGCCAGCGCCGCGAGCGCGAGGCGTCGCGCCGGTGAAAGCGTGACCGTCGTCGGGTACTGGTGGTGCGACGTCAGGTACACGGCGCGCAGCGGCCTGCGCGCGGCGAGGCGCGCGATCGCCGCGACGTCGATGCCGCTCTCGTCGACGGGCACGGGCACGAGCTCGGCGCCGGCGAGGCGGAGCGCGTCCCACGACGGACGGTAGCCGAGCGCCTCGACGGCGACGCGGTCGCCCGGCGCGAGCAACCCGCGGGCGCACAGATCGATCGCCATCTGGCTGCCGCGCACGACCAGCACGTCCTCGGCGGTGCACGACAGGCCGCGGATCGCCCGCATCATCGCGGCCAGCGCCGCGCGCAGCGCCGGGTGACCTTCGGGCGCGTCGTAGGTCAGGAGCCGCCGCCCGTCGCGGCGCACGGCCCGTCGCCACGCACGCGCCAGCGCGTCGACCGGGAACAGGCGCGGATCGGGCACGCCGGCCGAGACGTGCAGCTCGCCGCGCCGGAGGTCACCGCTGTAGCGCGGCGAGAGCTGTGGCTCGGGCGGCAGGGCGAAGCCGAGCGGTCGCGCCTGGCCGCCCTGGCCGCGCCGCCCCGCCGCCGGCGCGCGCGTCACCGGCGTCTCCGGCAGCGACGCGGCCACGAAGGTGCCGCGCGCCGGTTGCGTGACGATCCAGCCCTGGGCCTCGAGCTCGGCGAGCGCCGCGAGCACCGTGTTGCGGTGGACGCCGAGCTCGCTGGCGAGCGCGCGGCTGCCGGGCAGGCGCTGCGAGGCGACGAGGCGGCCGCGCCGGATGTCGTCGACCACGGCGCGCGCGATGCGCTGGAACATGGGGCCGTCGCCGGCGGGGACCAGGGGCACGGGCCAGGACATGGATCACGTCTACCAGAGCGCGGTCCCGGCGCGGGCCATCTGGTCTAGCTATCTTCGCCAGACTGGTACTACTCGCTGGACCAGTTCGCGCGCACGCTCCGATCATGCGTCGCGCCGAGTTCGCCATGTCTCCCGCCGAAGCCCGCGCGCTCCTCGCCGAGCTTCCCGTCGTCCACCTCGCCAGCACCCTACCCGACGGCACGCCGGTGCTGCGCACCGTCAACAGCGTCGTCGTCGACGACTGGGTCGCGTTCCACGCCGCCCCCAAGGGCGAGAAGACCGGCTTCCTCGGCCGGGCCGCCGTGCTCCAGGCCGAGGAGGATCTCGGGATGGTGCCGAGCACGTTCTTCGATCCGGAGAAGGCGTGCCCGGCGACCACCTACTACCGCAGCGTGCAGGTGCACGGCGTCGTCGAGGAGATCACCGACCCGCCGCAGAAGGCCCGCGTCCTCCAGGCGCTCATGGAGAAGCTCCAGCCCGAGGGCGGCCACGTCCCGATCACCGCCGATCACCCGCACTACCGGGCGCAGGTGAAGGGCCTGCTGGTCGCCGGCGTCCGCCTCGAGCGCGTCACGGGCAAGGCCAAGCTCGCCCAGAACCGCAAGCCAGCCGAGCTCACCGCGCTGTTCGCGTCGCTCTGGCGCCGCGGCCGTCGCGGCGACGCGCGCACGCTCGAGCTGCTCCGCGCCGCCAACCCCGACGCCCCGGCGCCGCTGTTCCTCGCCGCGCCCGACGCCGCGCCCGCGGGCACGACGCTCCACGCCTGGCTCCCACCCACGCAGGCCGACGAGGCCGCCGCGCTCCTCGAGGAGGAGTACTGGAACACCGGCGCGTTCTCGCGCGACGAGCTCCGCCGCGCGCACGCGTCGGGCAACCCGTGGGTCGGCGCGCGCGACGCGTCCGGGCGCCTGATCGCGTCGGCGCGCGCGGTGAGCGACAGCGCCAAGCTCGCGTGGCTCTACGACGTCATCGTCGCGCCGTCGGCGCGGCGCCGCGGCCTCGGCCAGGCCGTCACCCGTCTCCTCCTCGACCACCCCGAGGTGCGCGGCGCGCGCCGCGTGCTCCTCGGCACGCGCGACGCCCAGGCGCTCTACGCGCGCTTCGGCTTCGTCGATCGCGAGCACCTGCCCCCGCGCCCCTTCTCGACCACGGAGATGGTGCTCGTCCGGGCGTAGCTACTTCGCCGCGCGCCAGGCCTTGCCGAAGCCGCCGTTCAGCACCCAGCGCGGGAACGTCACCCAGTGCTCGACGAAGAGGCGGGCGACGAAGTCCCCGGGGCCACGGAACGGGACCGGGGCGCGCTCGCGCTTGTGCACGCGGCCCTCGAGCACGAGCGCGACCAGGAGGCCCAGCCCGCCGAGCGCGCACCACGGCGACGTGAACGGCGCGACCGCGAGCGAGACGCAGCCGAGCCAGAAGAGCGGCACGGTGAAGAGGTGCACGACCAGCGTCGCGCGCAGCGAGTGGTTGTTGGCGTAGAGACGATGCTGCCAGGCGAGCAACCCGTCGTGACGATCGTCGTCGGGCGAGACGGGCGAGGCGGGCGAGGCGGGCGAGGTCATCACTACACCTGCGGCGCGACCTGGCCCATCGGGACCCAGACCGTCTCGCCGGTGTCGCCGACGTCGAGCTCGTAGTAGCCCTGCAGCGCCTGGCGCACGACGGCGGAGTGGAAGAGCCCGTCGGCCAGCGCGACGAGCACGCGCGTGCCCGCGGGCAGCGCGGGGCTGGCCGGCGCGGCCGGCGGCACCAGCGCCGGGCTCGACGGCGCGGCGCCCTTCTCGGTCGACTCGTTCGACGCGTTCAGCTCGCCCGAGACCACGCCCTGGACGTTGCTCGACGAGATGCTCCCCGAGGAGCCCGGCTGCTGCCACCCGTTGTGATCGCCGCCGTGGATCGTCAGCTGCTTGAAGCGCACGAACGCGACGCCGTGCACGGCGCCGACGGCCGGGTTGTACTGGGTGAGCTCCTCGACCAGGGCCGGCCAGGTCGACGGATCGGCCACGGCGGCGACCGTGCCCGCCAGGGCGACCTTGCGCGGCAGCAGCTTGCCCAGCATGCGCTCGACGCTCGAGGACACGCTGCGCATGAGGCCCTCGTTCACGCGGTCGAACGGCAGACCGACGAACTGCGCGACGAGCATCGCGGGATCGGCCACGCGCACGAGCACGCTGCCCTCCGCGCGCACCATCGTCATCAGGCCCGAGCCCGGCATCGGGAACTGCGTGATCATGTCGAACGCGACCTCGACCGGGCCGGTGAGGACGAAGTAGATCGCCGTGGGCCTGGTCGGATCAGGCGAGGTCCACGTGTGGCGCCCCGGACCGAGGTTCGCGCCCACCGCCCACGCCGGGCACATCACCGCGACCTCGTCCTGGCCGCACGACACCTCGACCGACGAGCCGACCTGATACGGCCACGCGTACACTAGATGATCGGCGCAGACCGAATCTCTCGCGACGATCTGGCTCATCCCTGCGGCCGTATTGTAGCGGATCCGAGGGCCTGGCCGGGAGCGCTCAGGCCGTTGAGCCTCATTCCGCGGCGTCGACGGGCGGGGCCCGGTCGGCAGCCTCGAGCGGCGCCAGGAGCCCGACCGGGTGGATCCGCACCTTGCGGACCCTCCGCGGGGACGCCTCCACGACCTCCAGGATCGTCCCATCCTCGGTGGTCAGCCGCTCACCGGCCTGCGGGATGGCCTGGGCCAGGCTCATGCACAGGCCGGCGATCGTCGTACGATCGGCGCCGACCGGCAGGTCGAGGTCGAGCTCGCGGTTGACCTTGCGCACCGGGGCGTACCCGTGGACCAGCGCGGTGCCCTCGGGCTCGCGCACCACGATCGTGTCGGGCTTGTCGTCCTCGCTGAAGATGTCGCCGACCAGCTCCTCGATCAGGTCCTCGATCGTCACCAGGCCGGCGAGGCCGCCGTGCTCGTCGGTCACGACCGCCATCTGCACGCGGCGGCGCTGCATCTCGCGCAGGAGGTCGAGGGCGCGGGTGCGCTCGGTGACCACGTACGCCTGGCGGACGATGTCCTCGAGGACGATGAGGCCCTTCTCCCAGGCCAGCGCCAGGACGTCGCGCGCGACGACGTAGCCGACGATGTTGTCGATCGTGCCCTCGAAGACGGGCATGCGCGAGTGGCCCTCCTCGAGGATGACGCGCTGGACCTCGTCGGCGGCGGCACCGCGGCGCAGCGCGACCACGCGGTTGCGGGGCACCATCACCTCGGCGACGGTGACCCCCTCGAACTCGAGGGCGCGCGACGCGATCTCGCTGGCGCGGGGGTCGACGGAGCCGGTCTTGGCGGCCTCCTCGACCAGCTCCTGGAGCTCGTCGCGCGAGAGCCGGGTCTCGGTGAACGTCGTCTTGTCGCCGAACAGCTTGAGGACCGCGTTCGAGACGACGGTGAGCAGCCAGACCAGCGGCCGCATCAGATACGAGAGGCCGAGGAGCGGCCGCCCGACCATGAACGAGTAGCGATCCGAGAAGCGAAGGGCGAGCGACTTGGGCACGAGCTCGCCGATCACGAGCTCGAGGAAGACGATGATGCCGATGACCGACGCGAGGGCGATCTGGTCGGGGTAGCTGACGCCGGCGTCGCGGAGCCATTCAGCGAGCGAGCCGGCGACCTGGGCGCCGCCGAAAGCGGCGGCGGCGGTCCCGACCAGCGTGATGCAGATCTGGACGGTGGCGAGGAAGCGCTCGGGTTGATCCCGGAGCGCCTTCACGGCCAGCGCGCGCGGGTCACGGCGACGGATGAACTCGGAGAGCCGGGTCTTGCGGACCGAGAGGACGGCGATCTCGGCGCCGGCGAAGAGCCCGTTGGCGAGCATCAACGCCACGATCAGGAGGATGTCGGTCATCTATGCGGTGTCGGGTAGAGCCCCGAGGCGGGCCAGCATACACTGCGCCGGATGTCGGTGCGCGACCGCACGCCGAGACCTCCGAGCTCCAGGTACATCACGCCGGCAGGCGCGAAGAAACTTCGCGACGAGCTCGACTGGCTGGTGACCGTCGAGCGCCCGCGCGTGACGCAGCAGGTCGCGGATGCGGCGGCGCTGGGAGATCGGTCGGAGAACGCCGACTACATCTACGGCAAGCGGCGGCTGCGCGAGATCGACCGCCGGCTGCAGTTCCTCTCCCGGCGCGTCGAGGCGCTCGTGATCGTGGCGGCGGCCCCGTCCGATCCCGGCCGGATCGCGTTCGGCGCGTGGGTCAAGCTCGAGGACGAGGAGGGCGAGGAGCTGGAGTACCGCATCGTCGGGGCCGACGAGTTCGACCCCAAGATCGGGTGGATCAGCGTCGATTCGCCGGTGGCGCGCGCGCTGCTCGGCAAGCGCGACGGCGACGAGGTGACGGTGCAGCGGCCGAAAGGCACGGCCATCTACACCGTGATCGGCGTGCGCTACGAGGCCGCATGACGGACCGGCGCGAAGCGCAGCTCGCTCGCGCCGACTACACGCCGGCGACGACGACGCTTCTCGCCGCCATCACGCACTACGCGCGCAGCCTCTATCGCCTGCGCCGGGGCAACGAGGTGACGGTCCTGCGCGGCGACGAGCCGTTCCCGGCGATGCTGGCCGCGATCGCGGCCGCGAAGCGCTCGGTCGTCCTCGAGACGTACATCATCGAGGACGACGTGTCGGGGCTGAAGTTCGTGGCCGCGCTCATCGAGCGCGCCGAGGCAGGCGTCGACGTGCGCCTCATCTTCGATGCGATCGGCGGGTTCGGGCTCGACGCGGTCCACGTCGAGCGCATGCGGCGGGCCGGGGTCAAGGTCGTCGAGTACCACCCGATCGCCCCGTGGCGCGCGCGCTTCAACCTGTCGCACCGCGATCACCGCAAGATCCTCGTGGTCGACGACGAGATCGGGTTCACGGGCGGGATCAACCTGAGCGACGACTACGTGCCGGTGTCCGCCGGCGGGCGCGGCTGGCACGACGTGCACTGCGCGCTGCGCGGCCCGGTGGTCGCCGATCTGGCGCGCATCTTCCGCCGCACGTGGATCGCCGAGGGCGGCGACCCGTATCCGGCGCCCGAGCGCGCGGAGGACCGGCCCAACCTGCCGGCGAACATCGCGGCGCGGGTCGTCGACAACTCGCGGCGCAAGCGGCGTGGCGCCATCCGCCGCGCCTACCTGGCGGCGATCAACGCGGCACGACGCACCGTGCTCATCGAGAACGCGTACTTCTTGCCCGATCGCGCGATCCGGCGGGCGATGGCGCGGGCCGTCTCCCGCGGGTGCGAGATCGCGGTGATCGTGCCAGGACGGAGCGACGTGCGCGCGGTCGAGTACGCCGGCCTCTACATCTATCGCTGGTTCGTGCGGCGCGGCATCCGCATCCTGCGCTGGACCGGGCCGATGATGCACGCCAAGACGGCGGTGGTGGACGGCATGTGGTCGACGATCGGCAGCTACAACCTCGACGCGCGCAGCCTCCGCTACAACCTCGAGGTGATCGTCGAGATCATCGATGCCGACGTCGGCGCGGAGATGGAGGCCCAGTTCCGCGTCGACGAGCGGATGACGACCCCGTTCGCGCTCGCGACGTGGGAGTCGTTCGCGTGGTGGCGCAAGGCCCTGGCCTGGCTGGCGTTCCGGTTCCGCAGCTGGCTGTGACCTTTCGCCGCACGTCGAGGCGTCGGCGCGTGGCATCCCAACCGCATGAGCACCATCGCCGTCGCCGGGGGGACCGGCGCCCTCGGCCGCCGCGTCGTCGACCGCGCGCTCTCGGACGGCCACACGATCCGCCTGCTGACGCGCGACGCCGCGCGCATCCCGGCCGACCTCCGCGGCCGTGTGACGCAGGTCGTCGGCGACGCACGCGCGCGTGAGGTCGCCGCCGAGCTCGTGCGCGGCGCCGACGTCGTCTTCTCGTGCGCCGGCGCCAGCGTGATGATGGAGCGCGGGCGCGGCTGGCGCGGCTACGGCGCGGTCGACACGCCGCTGAACACCGCGCTGGTCGACGCCGCCGTCGCGGCCGGTCGCCCGCGCTTCGTCTACGTCTCGGTGTTCCACACGCCGGCGATGCGGCGCCTCGCCTACGTCGACGCCCACGAGCGCGTGGTCGAGCGCATCGCCGCGTCGGGCCTGCCCTTCGGGATCGTGCGCCCGACCGGCTTCTACTCGGCGGTCACGACGTCGTACCTCGGCCTGGCGAGGCAGGGCGCGCTCCCCGAGATCGGCGACGGCAGCGCGCGCACCAATCCGATCGGCGACGACGATCTCGCGGCGATCTGCGCCGGCGCGCTCGACTCGGACGAGCGCGCGCTCGTCATCGACGCCGGCGGCCCCGACGTCCTGACCCGCCACGCGATCGCCGAGCTGGCGTTCGCCGCCGCGGGAGCCCGTCCCCGGTACCGTCGCGTGCCGGCGTGGCTCGGTCGCCTGGGCGCCGCCCTCCTGCGCCCGGTGCATCCGCGCGTCGGCCAGTTCGCGGCGTTCATCGCGGCGATCTCGACGACGGATCTCGTCGCCCCCGCGCACGGCCGCGACCGTTTGACGGACGCCTTCGCGCGCGCGGCGGCTTGCGCCTGAGCGCGCCGTCGCCGACGATGCCGGGCTCGAAGTGAGCTCGCTGACTGGCAAGGCCGCGCGCGGTGCGATCTGGACCATCCTGTCCAGCATCGGCGGACGCGCGATCGGCGTGGTCGGCACGCTCATCATCACGCGCTACCTCGATCCCGAGGCGGTCGGCGACGTCGGCACCGCGATGATCCTGGTGATGACGGTCGGGTGGCTGACCTCGATCGGCTTCAACCAGTACGTCATCGTGCGGGCGCGGGGCGATCACGCGACCGAGGTCATCTGGCACGCGAGCACGGTGTCGCTGGCGCTGGCGGCGCTCGGCTTCGGCAGCCTCGCGCTGGTCACCGGCCTGTTCGGCGACGACCTCGGCGCGCCGGAGATCACGCAGTACATCCCGATCCTGACGATCGCCGTCGCGACGCGCCGGCTGTCGGCGATCCCCGAGAAGCTGCTCGTGCAACGCCTCCAGTTCCGCGCCATCGCGATCGCGTCGACGCTGGGCGAGGCGATCTACGCCGGCACCACGATCTTCTTCGCGGCGCGCGGGCACGGGGCGTGGTCGGTCGCGTACGGCAACATCGCGCAGTACAGCGTCATGACGCTCATCATCGTCGGGACCGTCGGCGTGCGACCGTGGACGACGCCCACGCCGTGGTCGTGGGGGCGCGTGCGCGACATGATGCGCTTCGGCGCGCCGCTCGCCGTCGAGGGCGTGCTGAACATGGGGTCGCGCTACTGGGACAGCGTCATGATCCGGTGGCTGTTCGGCGCGCACGCGACCGGCCTCTACCGGCTGGCGTACAACCTGGCCGACATCCCGGCCGTGCACGTCGGCGAGCAGGTCGGCATGGTGCTCCTGCCGTCGCTCGCCGGCATGGAGCCGGAGCGGCGGCCCCGCGCGTTCGAGCGGGCGACGGCGCTCCTGTCGCTCATCATCTTTCCGCTCGCGCTGGGGCTGGGCGTCGTGGCCGACACGCTCATCGCGGTGATCATGTCGGCCGAGTGGCAGGAGGTCGCGCCGTTCCTGACGGTCCTGGCGGCGCTCTCGGTGTTCCGCCCCATCGGCTGGGTGGTGTCCTCGTACCTGGGCGCGCAGGAGCGCAACAAGCCGCTCATGTACCTCGAGATGCTGAAGATCGTCGGGCTGCTCGGCGGCATGGCGGCGCTGTCGCCGCTGGGCCCGCGCGTGGCCGCGGGCGCGGTCGGCGTCGCGTTCGCGATCCACGCGGCGCTCGGCGTGTGGCTCGTGCTCGACAACGGACCACGTCCACGCGTCCTCATCGGCGGCTTCCTGCGCCCGCTGACCGCGGCCGGCGTGATGGCCGCCGCCGTGCTCGCCGTGCGCCTCGGCCTGCAGGAGGTCGGGGTGCACGCGGGTCTCTTGCTCGCCGCCGAGATCGTCGTCGGTGCGGTGGTGTACGTCGGGGTCGCGTTCGTCGTGTGTCGTGACACCGTGCGCGACCTCCTGAACGTGCTGCGCGAGGTACGCCGGCGCCGCGGCGGCGCCAACGCAGACTGATTGCTCCGTCCTGGCGCAGGTGCTCCACCGTGGAGCAGGCAGCGGCCGGGCCGGTTCCGCGAAGTGCCCGTGATGAGGGCGCGCGCGCGTGGCATCGCGGGTGCAGTACGTCACGGCATGGACCAGCTCAGCATCCACTTCCACGGCGTGCGCGGCTCGATCGCGGCGCCCGGCGTCGCCACGGCGCGCGTCGGCGGCAACACCAGCTGCGTCGAGGTGCGCGCCGGCGACAACCGGATCGTGCTCGACGCGGGCACCGGCCTGCGCGCGCTCGGCGAGCGGCTCATCGCGACGGGACCGACGGCGACGACGATCTTGCTCTCCCACCTGCACTGGGACCACATCCAGGGCCTGCCGTTCTTCACGCCGATCTACGTGAGCGGCAACTGGATCGAGGTGGTGAGCGGACCGAACGGCACGATGCCGCTCGAGGCGGCGCTGCGCCGGCAGATGTCGGCGCCGTTCTTCCCGGTCGACTTCGAGGACGTGTCGCGCCAGGTGCGCGCGCGCGAGCCGCGCGTGGGCGAGCCGTTCGCGATCGGCGACGTGCGCGTCACGATGGCGAAGCTCAACCACCCGGACCCGGTGTACGGCTATCGCCTCGAGCATCGCGGCGTGTCGATCGTGTACGCGACCGACACCGAGCACTTCGCGTGTGTCGATCCGGCGCTCGCGCGGCTGGCGAGCGGCGCCGACGTCCTCATCTACGACGCGCAGTACACGCCCGAGGAGTATCCCGGCAAGGTCGGCTGGGGCCACTCGACGTGGGAGGCGGCGGTCACGCTGGCGCGGACGGCGGGCGTGCGCCAGCTCGTGCTCTACCACCACGATCCGCGGCGCTCCGACGACGCCGTCGACGTGCTCGAGGCGCGGGCACAGGCGGCGTTCCCGGGGACGGTCGCGGCGCGCGAGGGCGCGATCCTGCAGGTCGAGCCGCGCTCGACGCGCAAGGCGGCGTAACCGCCATCGCGGCCATCGGGGGGAGTATGCTGGCGGCGCACCGCCAGATGAGCGACGACGAACGGCGCTTCGAGCTGCTTGCCGACCTGGGCGCGATGATCGCGCGCGAGGTCGAGCTCGACGAGCTCCTGGCGTCGTTCGCCGAGCGGGTCGCGCGCGCGATGGGCGCCGATCGCGCGAGCCTGTGGCTCATCGACGGCGCGTCGGGCGAGCTGCGGGCGCGCGTAGCCGATCAGGTCGACCCCGAGGATCTGCGCCTGCCGATCGGGCGCGGCATCGCGGGCCACGTGGCGCGCACCGGCGAGACGCTGTCGCTCGCCGACGTGACCGCGGATCCGCGCTGGTCGCCCGAGGCCGACGAGCGCACGGGCTATCGCACGCGCTCGATGCTGTCGGCGCCGGTCGAGGCGAACGGCGCGCGGCGAGGCGTGATCCAGGTGCTCAACAAGCCGGGCGGGTTCTCGGCGCGCGATCAGGTGTTCGTGGCGGCGCTGGCCGAGCAGATCGGGCGCGCGCTCGAGTACACGACACTGCGTGGCGACAGGGAGCGGCCGGGCGTCGCGGTGCGCGGGCGCTTCAACCACGTCGTCGGCCGCTCGGCGGTGATGCAGGCGGTGTACGAGGTGATCGTGTCGGCGGCGCAGACCGACGCGACGGTCCTGCTGCACGGCGAGACCGGCACCGGCAAAGGGCTGTTCGCGCGCGCCATCCACGTCAACAGCGACCGGCGCGACGCGCCGTTCGTGCACGTCGACTGCACGACGTTGCCGGCGAACCTGGTCGAGAGCGAGCTCTTCGGCCACGAGCGCGGCGCGTTCACCGGCGCCGACGCGCGCGTGATCGGCAAGGTCGAGGCGGCGGCGGGCGGCACGCTGTTCCTCGACGAGCTGGGCGAGATCCCGCTCGAGCTGCAGGGCAAGCTCCTGCGCTGGGTGCAGGAGCGTCGCTTCGAGCGCGTGGGTGGCCGCGAGACGATCGAGAGCGACGTGCGCCTCGTCGCCGCCACCAACCGCGACCTCGGCGCGATGGTGAAGGCCGGCGCCTTCCGCAGCGACCTCTACTTTCGCGTGCGCGTGGTCGAGATCGAGCTACCGCCCCTGCGCGCGCGCGGCGACGGCGACATCATCGGCCTCGCCGAGCACTTCCTCGGCGTCTACGCCCGCCGCCACCGCAAGTCGGTCACCACCATCTCCGACGACGCCCACGCCGCGCTCCTCGCCCACCCCTGGCCCGGCAACGTGCGCGAGCTCGAGCACGCGATCGAGCGCGCCGTCGTCCTCGCCCGCAGCCAGACGATCGACGCGCGCGCCCTCGGCCTCGATCGCGCGCCCACGCCCGCCCCGGCCGACACCATCCCGCCCGGCCTCACCCTCGCCGAGGCCGAGCGCGCCTACGCCCAGGCCACCCTCGCACGCCACGACGGCAACCAGTCCGCCGCCGCCCGCGCCCTCGGCATCAGCCGCAACAAGCTCGCCCGCCTCCTCCGATAGGGGACAGGCTCCGGGGTCTCAACATACCTAAACCTCAAGCGAATTCTGTCCAACCGCGACTGGGAGACGTCGGACGCACCAGTCGCGCCTCGCTCGAAAAGGCGAGGAGTTGAGGGGGGATGGGCCCAGGAGCCTGTCCCCGACTGGGAGACGTCGGACGCACCAGTCGCGCCTCGGTCGAAAAGGCGAGGAGTTGAGAGGGGATGGGACCCCGGAGCCTGTCCCCCTTCTTCTTCTGGGACCTGACGCCTGATGCCTGACGCCTTCCTTGCGTAATGGGCGCTGTGGCTCGCCCGATTCCAAGCCTCGTCAGTTCAGCTCGGCCGCGGGGAGGAGCGGCAGGGTGCCGGCGGCGCAGGCGGTGCAGCGGTCGGGATCCATGACGGCCCAGGCGGGGCCGGCCTCGATGAGGTGGTCGCCGGCGATGCGGCGGCGCGAGAGCATCGCGCGGAAGCCGGTGCCGTCGAGGGCGCCGAAGACGAGGGCGGCGGCGACGGTGCCGCCTTGATCGCCGACGAGATCGAGGAGGGGCTCGAGCGAGGCGCCGGTGGTGACGACGTCGTTGACGACGACGACGGGGCGGCCGGTGGGGAGCGCGCCGTGGAGGAGGGAGCGCGCCGGGCGGCGCTCGATGTCGGTGCGCGCGACCGCGAGCGTGGTGCGCGCGCCCGCGCGCGCGCGGATCGCCTCGCCGAGGAAGTAGCCGGCGGACTCGGGCACGAGGATGACCGCGTCGTCGGGGACGGTGATCGTCGCGAGCAGGTGGCCCGCGATCGCCGCGAGCACGTCGGCGTCGCGCGCGAGCGCGCGGAAGCGGATGAAGTACTCGGTGTGCTTGCCCACCTGCAGGCCGAAGTGCCCGCGCAGGAGCGCCCCCGACGCGACGAGCGCGCGCTCGATCAGATCGGGGAGGCCCGTCCGCGGCTGGGCGACGACGACGTCGCGGATCTCCGTTTCCGTGGCGACCCGCGGCGACGACCGCATCACGCGACCTCGAGCGCCTTCACGCCCTCGGGGAGGACCGTGCCGGGCACGCTGTAGCAGTAGACCTGCTCGGCGCGCCCGAGAAGCGCGCGCACCGGTGACTCGCTCGCGCGCTCGGCGCGCACCAGCGGCGGGCTGTCGTACACCAGCACGAACGGCCGGCCGCGCTCGACGATGCGCTCGACCTCGCCGGTCAGCCAGTCGGCCGACGCGAGCAGCCGCAGATCGTCGAAGCGCCGTCGCGCGATCGCGATGTCCCACCGCTGCCGGTGCGACTCGGAGCGCACGATCGCGATCCCGCCGCGCGGCACGTGCTCGCGCGCCAGATCGATCACCGGCACCGCCGGACCCTCGGGGTCGAGCGCATGCTCGAGCGCGTCGCCCAGCACGTCGCGGAGGTGCAGCTCGGCGAGCGTCACCGCCTGGTCGTCGCTGACCACCGCGAGCCCCGCGTTGCGCGCCGCGCGCAGCGCCGCGTCGACGACGCGCGCCACCGCCGGCCGCTCGAGGTGCTCCGCGAGCGCGTCCTCGAGCGCCGCCCGCGACGCGCGCCCGCGCGCGAGCAGCTTGGCGAGCATGTACGTGGTCGCCACGACCGCCGCGTCGAGATCGATCGCACTGCCGACCGGCGCGCGCGCATGCGCGAGCTCGCCGAGCACGACGCCGCCGAGCGGCGACAGGCCCGCCCACCGCTCGCGGCCGTCGCCCTCGCTGCGGGTCCGCTCGACCAGCCCGGCGCGCTCGAGCGCCGCGAGCACGTGGCTCACGCGCCCGCGCGACAGGGACGCCGTCGCCGCGATCTCCGACGGACGCATCGGCCCCGGCGACAGCGCCTCGAGCACCTTGCGCCAGCCCGCGCGCAGCTGCACGGCGCGCGTGAGCGGCGCCAGCTCGTCGACCTCCGGTTCGGCCGCCGCATGACCGCTCGTCAGCTGCTCGACCGCCAGCGCAAAGCCGCGCAGGAGCTCGTTGCCCCCACCACCCGCCGGCGGCGCGGCCCCGGCCTCGGCGAGGTACCGGCGCACGGCGCCCACGGTCTCGTGCCGCCGCCCGGCGAGCTCGCCGCCCAGCATCCACGCCGCCTCGGCCAGGTCCTGCTCGTTGCCTGAAGCGAGAAGTTCGATGAGCTGCTCGGACGGGTGCATCGGAGCCCCCTTTCATCCACAGGGACGGCCTGGATCGTGACGTGAGGACCGAGATGACGGGCTGTTCTAGGCCAGTGTGGCAAGTAGTTTACGTTACCGTCAACAGGATAATTCCACATTGGTTGTCATCAACCCACATCTCCTACGGATTGGCTTCCCCCGACCACGTAGACGTAGCACGTCCCGACCGCAACATCTCCAACGATCACAGTATTTTCCCGTCTTGGACGGCCCACGATCGCACACTTCTCGCCGATGTTTGCTACCACCGTGATCGCCTGCGGACTGCGCGCAAGACGCTCGGCGAACGCCGTGAAATCGGCGGATTCGCGAGACATCGCCGGGACCAGCAACAGCCGCGGCGCGAGTCGTTGCACCAGGCCCTGCCAGTCCTCGCGCAAGGCGTCCTTGCAGATGAGCACGAGCAAGCTCGACCGCTCCCCGAGCAGCACCTGCATGGAGGTCCCGGGCCGGACGTGCTCGTGCCGGGTGATCGCGCCGTCCTGGAAGAAGAAGTCGGACATCTTGTCGTGCTCGGCGAGCACGCGCCCGTACGCCAGCACCGTCGTCACGTTCCGCCCGGGCACCTCCGACGTCGCGCCGACGTGGCGCGATCCCGCGACCACCAGCGGCACCTTCGCGACGCGCGGATCCGCGACGAACCAGGCGTGCAGCTCGTCGGTGAGCGAGAGCTCCGGCAGGACCAGCACCTCGGCGCCCGCGGCGATCGCGTGCGAAAGCACCGCGTCGATGCGCGCGCGATAGTCGGGCGCGTGCGGCCGCACGTTGTAGAAGCGCGGCGCCGCGTCGGGCTCGAGGCGGTCGAACGCGAAGTCGTCCGTCGAGCGCGCGAGCACCCCGACGGCGATCCGCGTCCCCCGCTTCACCGACGGCAACCACGCGCCGCACCACCGCAGGCGCACGTCGACGCCCGCGGTGTCGTCGGGGACCAGCGTCAGCCACTCGCCGCGATCCGCGGCGCGCCCGCGGCTGGCCGGATTGCCCGTCGGCACGTCGTAGCAGTGGGCCGGTGACTCGACGATGGGCCACGCATCGCCGCTCGCCACCTGGCGATCGACGCCCGCGAAGAAGCCGACGAGGTGACGCGCCGACCGCCGCTCGAGCCAGCGCGACGCCTGCCACGCGACGAGCGCCGCCGGCGCCTCGACGCACGCCCGCTCCAGCTCGCCGGCCAGCTCGTTCAGCCGGCTGGCGACCCAGCGCGGGCGACGCCACGCCTCGAACCGGGCTCGCAGGCGAGCCTCGAGCGCGAGCAACGGACGGTGCACCCCCGGCTCGGTCTTGTGCTGGTCGATGTAGGCGGCGTGCGCGCGACAGACGCGCAGGAGCGCGGCGACGATCTCTGTGACGTGCATCGTCGCCCGCCGGCGCAGCTCGTCGACCACCGGTCGCAACGCCGCCGTCGCCTCGGAAGATCTGGTCACGCTGACGCGCAGAACCTACCATTCCCTAGCGAATTCGCGACCTTTTCCTGGTCCGTCCACTGCGGCCGGTCGTTCTTTTGAGGTTGTAAGATTCGCCCCTAGCTGGTTAACCTGCGGTGCCTGCCCACCGAGGTTTCGGCACTTCGGCACCAGATGACCGACCCACGCGACATCGGCGCCCGCGCCCGCGCAGACCTGCAGGGTGAGACCCTGCCCTTCGCCACCGATGGCAAGGTGGCGCGGGAGATCGTGGTGACCGGATCCGGGGCCTCGGTAGGACTCGCACCCGGCAGCAAGGTGGGCGACTGGCTCATCGACGGCAAGATCGGCGAGGGCGGCATGGGCAGCGTCCACGCCGCCACGCACCCGCTCATCGGCAAGCGCGCCGCGATCAAGGTGGTGCGCGCGGAGATGGTGCGCTCGCCGGGCATGGCCGAGCGCTTCGTGCAGGAGGCGCGCGCCGCCAACCAGATCGGGCACCCGAGCGTCGTCGACATCTTCGACATCGGGCAGCTCCCCGACGGTCGGCCGTACCTGGTGATGGAGCTCCTGCGCGGCCGCACGCTCGGCGATCGCATGGAGCAGGGCCGCATGAGCCCGCTTGAGGCGATCGACGTGCTCCTGCAGATCGCCGACACGCTCGTCGCCGCCCACGCGCGCGGCGTCGTGCACCGCGATCTCAAGCCCGACAACATCTACCTGAACGACGCCGCCGGCACCGGCGCCGTCGGCGCAGTCGCGGTCAAGATCGTCGACTGGGGCATCGCCAAGCTGCGCGACGACGACACGCCGCGCAGCGTGTCGCTCACCACGAGCGGCGTGATCCTGGGGACGCCGCAGTACGCCTCGCCCGAGCAGGCGCGCGGCAAGAGCCTCGACGAGCGCAGCGACATCTACTCGCTCGGCGTGATCGCGTACGAGATGTTCCTCGAGGGGCCGCCGTTCGTCGCCGAGAGCGTCGCCGACATGGTCGCGATGCACCTGCGCGAGCCGCCGCCGCCGCCGTCCGACGTCTGGCCCGACATCCCGGCGCCGCTCGAGACGCTCCTGCTCGCGATGCTCGCCAAGCAGGCCGAGGAGCGTCCGTCGCTCGCCGACATCATGGACACGCTCCGCGCCGTGCGGACGGCGCTGGCGCTGCGGACGACGCAGGCGCGCATGCGGTTCGCGACCGGCAGCCTGCCGCCGCCCGTCGGCACCGACGCCGCCGCCCGGCTCGCGACCGCCGACGCGTCCCGACCGACGCCGGTCCCCGTCGTGCCGACCGGCTCCGGCGGCTACGCGGTCGTCGAGGAGCCGGCCCGGCGCCCGTCTCGGCGCTGGGCGGTCGTCGGCGTCGGCGTCGTCGCGGCCGCAACCGCGGTGCTCCTCGTCACCGCCCTGCGCTCGTCGACGTCGTCACGCGTGGCGTCGCCCGCGGCCACCGCCGCCGAGGAGGCCACGCCGGTCGCGACCGAGCCGGTCGCGCCAGCCGTCACCCCCGACGCCGCGGGCACCGTCGCGCTCGAGCCGGCGCCCACGCTGCGACTCGAGGTGCGCGGCATGCCGCGCGGCGCGCGGGTGTGGATCGACGCGACGTCGGCGACGCCACGCGGCGGGATCGTGAGCGGGACCGTCGCGCCGGGTCGCCACGTGATCCGCGTCGAGGCCAGGGGGTACGAACCGTACCGTCGGGAGATTGAGGTGCACGCGGCGACCGTGCTCGACCTCGAGCTCACCAAGGTCTCCCGCTCCCGCCGCGATCGCGCGCGCGCACACGCACCCGTCGCGCCACCGAACGCAGCGGCCGAATCGGCGCCGGTCGAGCGCAAGATCGATCCCAACGGGACCATCGAGCCGTTCTGATGAAGCGGCTCGCGATCGCACTCGCGCTCGTCACGGCGATGACGAGCGCGGCCGGGGCGCAACCCACGCCGGTCCCGCCCGCCGGCGCGGAGCATGCGGCCAAGGCGCAGGCCGCGCACGCCAAGGCGGCCTTCGATCGCGGCGACTACGCCGTCGCCGTCGAGGCCTACCGCGAAGCGTACCGGCTCGTGCCGAGCCCCGGCCTGCTCTACAACCTCGGCCAGGCGTACCGCTTGCTCGGCGCGTGCGCCGAGGCGGCCGAGGCCTACCGCGAGTACCTGCGCCTCGTCCCCGAGTCGCCCTACCGCGCGACCGCCGAGCAGAACCTCGCCGCCGCCGACGTGTGCGCCCGCGACGCCGAGGCCGCGGCGAAGCGGCGCGCGGAGCGCAAGCAAGCCGCCGAGGTCGCCGCCGCGGCGCCGCCTCCACCGCCTCCACCCGAGGACGAGGGCCGCCGGCTGCGGCGCGCCGGCGTGGGCGCGACTGCCGCCGGCGGGATGCTCGTCGTCGCGGGCGCGTACTTTGCCGTCGACGCCGCGCGCCAGGCCGACGAGGTGAGCGCGCTCTACGAGCGCGGCGGCGCGTGGCAGGACGTCGCCGACGCGGACGAGCGCGGTCGGCGCTCGGAGCTGGTCGCCCGGGTCAGCCTCGGCCTGGGCGCGGTCGCGATCGCCTCGGGTGCGACGCTCTACGTGCTCGGCCGCCGCGCCGACGAGCGCGCGCAGCGCGTGGTGACGGTGACGCCGCGCGCGGGCGGTGCGCAGATGGCGGTGTCATGGCGCTTCTAGCCCGGACGCTGCGTGGCGTCACGGCGCTCGGCGCCGCGACGTTGCTCGTCGCGTGCTACGAGCCGAGCGTGCGCGACTGCACCGTGAGCTGCGCGAGCGCATCGGATTGCGCCGGCGATCAGGTGTGCGGGGCGAGCGGCTGGTGCGCGGCCCCCGACGTCGCGTGCTCGCTCGATCCGGATGCGGCGGGCGTCGACGGCGCCGCCACCGACGGCAGCGACGGCGACGGCATGACGCCGCTCGACGCGCCGATGATGATCGACGCCGGCGCCGCCCTGCGCATCGTCATCTCCGGGCGCGGCAGCGTCGCCACCGACCAGCCGGGCGTGAACTGCCAGGCGCCGCCGGGGGACTGCTCGTTCAGCGTCGCGCCGGGCACGACCGTGACCCTCACCGCGATGGACGGCCCGGGCAACAACCGGTTCGTCGACTGGACGACGCCCAACTGCATGGGCATGGGGCGGACCTGCGTCCTGACCGTGAGCTCGCCGGTGACGCTGGTGAGCGTCGAGTTCGACTGAGCGCGCTCACGCGGTGCGCAACGAGGAGTCGAAGAAGTCGAGGTCGGCGGCCACGGCGCGCGCGACCGCGGCGTCGACCTGCTGGCCGCGCACGAGGCGCGCGAGGCTCTTCTCGAGCGGGATCATGCCGGCGTCGCGACCGGTCTGGATGTGCGTGCCCAGCATGTGCAGCTCGTTCTTGCGGATGAGCGACGCGACCGCCGTGGTCACCGGCACGCGCTCGAGCGCGACGACGCGGCCACCTCGCTTCGTGGGCAGGAGGTGCTGCGTGACGACCGCGCGGAGCACGGCCGCGAGCTGCGTGCGCGCCTGGCGCTGCTGGTGCTCGGGGAAGGCGTCGATCAGGCGATCGACCGCGACGGCGGCGCCCGGCGCGTGCACCGTGCCCAGCACGAGGTGCCCGGTCTCGGCGGCGGAGAGCGCCACGGCGATGGTCTCGCGATCGCGCAGCTCGCCGACGACGATCACGTCGGGCGCCTCGCGCAAGGCGGCGCGCAGCCCGTCGGCGAAGGTGGCGACGTGGTGCCCGACCTCGCGCTGGTGGACGAGGCAGCGCGAGGTCTCGTGGAGGTACTCGATCGGATCCTCGAGCGTGACGACGTGGGCGGCGCGCGTGCGCTCGAGCTGGGCGACGAGCGCGACCAGGGTCGTCGACTTGCCGGAGCCGGTCGGGCCCGCGACCAGGACGAGGCCGGAGCGCAGCTTCACCAGGTCGCCGAGGTCGGCGGGCAGGCCGAGCCGTTCGAGGGTCGGCACGTCGCGCCGGATGAGCCGGAGCGCGACGCCGACGCCGCGCTCGTGCTGGAACCCGTGGCCGCGCAGGCGGTGGCCGTCGATCGTCGCGCCGAAGTCGACGCTGCCCGCGTCGCCGAGGCGCGCGCCGCACGCCGCGAGCAGCTGGTGGAGGTCGACGGCGGCACACGGCGACTCGTCAAGGTCGACGACGTCGCCGTCGACGCGCAGGCGCGGCGCGAGGTCCTGCGAGAGCAGGAGATCGGAGGCGCGGTGGTCGGCGGCGACGGAGAGGAGATGGCGGATGGTGTCGGGGACCGGAGGCGGTGACGCAGACGCAGACGCAGACGCAGACGCCGACGCAGACGCCGACGCAGACGCCGACGCCGACGCCGACGCAGACGGAAACGGTGACGGACTCGGACTCGGACTCGGACTCGGACTCGGACTCGGATTTGGACTCGGATTCGGATTCGGACTCGGCCCTTTCCGTTCGTCCTGAGCGAGCGCGAGCGAACGCGCGCGCGAGTCGAAGGACCCGCTCCGCCCCGGCCGCCGCACCACGAGCCGGTGGCCCGTGCCGTTCACCTCGACGAGCACGGCGACCGTCTCGCCTCCGCTCGTGCGGTAGACGTACTCGCCGGAGCCGCGCTCGGCCAGCGCGGCGCGCGCGTCGGCGGGCACGATCTCCTCGACGAACCCGGCGACGAGCGCCCGATCGAGCGCTGGCATCGCCATCGGCTCTGCGTTCCCCGCCCGTCGCAGCGACGGCACCTGTCCAGCCGTCAGCGTCATCGCCTCGGCGTCGCGGAGCGCCATGACACGCAGGAGTGAGTCGATCGCGGCCATGCGCCGGCAACGGTGCAGCCCACGTGCCGCGCGGCCCCGAATGAGCACGCGCAGTTGGGCGCGCGACCGCGCGATCGCGTTGCCAAACTGGCAGCGACGCCCTCAGCGCTGCGTGTACGTCGGCGCGAGCGGGACGTAGTAGCCGTCGGCGCGCAGCGCCGGCGTCGCGCACCGGGCGCCCGCTGGCACGTCGAACTCGAGCCGCAGCGTCTCGCCGCGGCGGAGCGTGAGATACCGGCCGTCGTTCGCGCAGTACGCGAGCCCCGCGCCGTCGGCGCATGCGCGCGGCGCGAGGGCGACCCCGTCGACGACGAGCGCGACGTCGTCGAGGTACGTGATCTCGTCCTTGGCCTCGACCAGCTGCACGCGCACGACGTCGCGGCATCCGCCGGCGGCGTCGAGCGTGAGGTGCTGTGTCGCCTCGCGCCCCGCGCGCACGAGGTCGCGCAGGATCTCGCCCTCGTACGTGAGCGCGCCGCCTTCACCCTCGACGTACACGAGCGGGCAAGCCGCCGCGCCGACCGAGAGCCCGATGATCTGGTTCTTCTCGTCGATCTCGAACGTGATCCACTCGAAGCCCTCGCACGCCTCGTCCTCCCCCTTGCAGTCGGGCGACGGCGCGCCGGTCGACGCCGTGATGCGGCGGTGTCCCGTGCCCTTGCCACCCTCGTACTCGATCGGCGTCCACGCCTCCAGCGTGAACAGGTTCTTCTGCGCCAGCCAGCCCTGGATGTCGGCCTCGGTCGCCGGGTTGCCGTCGGCCTCGAGCTTCTTCGGCAGCGGCGGCGTGCCCGCCGCCTTCTGCGTGAACCAGCCCACGACGAGCGCCAGGTCGGCCTTGCTCACCTTCGACGCCGTGAACGTCGCCGGGATCGGCGACGGCTCCTCGCCGCGACACGTCGCGGCCAGCCCCTTCAGGTCGCGCACGTTGTCGCTCGCGACGCGCGACAGATCCGACTCCTTGAAGTCCGCGCGCGCCTTGTACCAGGGCTCCTTGCCGAAGGCCTCCTGGTACTTCGCCTTCTTGAAGCTGTAACCGTGGTGCGCGTAGATGCAGTTGCGCTGGTAGTCGAGCGCGTCGCAGTCGGTGTCGACCGGCGCCGCCCACGGCTTGCCGCACGCCTTCTCGAACGCCGCGCCGACGTCCGCAAGCGCGGTGTCGACGAGGAACCGACACGGTGCCTGGCACCGTTCGTCCCCGCCAGCGGCGACCGCTGATCCCGTGCCCGTGCCCGTGCCCGTGCCCGTGCCCGATCCGGCCGCCGTCGCCGTGCCCGTGCCCGTGCCCGTGCCCGATCCGGCGGCTTCCTCCTTCTTCTTCCCGCCGCACCCACCCACCGCGATCATCAGCACCACCGCGATCGATCTCGTCGTCAGCGCACGCGTCATCGTCGTTCCTCCCGAGGCCCCGACCCTATCACGCGCCTCACCTGCCCTATCCGAGCTCATCCGCGATCTCCCGCCACACCGGCGCCAGCTCCTCGCGCGTGAACAGCGTGAAGTGATCCGGATCGATCGCGTCACCCGCCGCGCGCGACACGATGCGCATCCTCACGTCCCCCTTCAACCTCCGCGTCAGCACCGCCGCGTCCGCCGGCGCGCACAGCCGATCGCCGGCGCCGACGATCGCCCACGCCGGCACGTCGACCTGCGCCAGCGCCGCCAGATAGTCGACGCCGTCCTGGCTCGTCCATCTCCCCGTGCGCGCCCACCCGGCGAGCTGCGCGACGTAGCTCGCCGGCTCGTCCTCGCTGCCGAATCCGAGCCGCCGGATCGGCGCGTAGCCCAGCATCCGCGCGACGCCATCGTAGGCCCGCATGGTCGCCCGCCTCCGCCACGGCCCGCGCGGCCCCGACAGCCACACCGACGTCGCCGCGAGCACGAGCCGGCGCACGCGCACCACCCCTGTCCCGAGCGCCGCCAGCGTCACCAGCCCGCCGAGCGAGTGCCCGAGCACCGCGACGTCCTCGGGCCGGCACCCCGCCGCGCCGCCGACCGCCGCGAGCGCCGCCGGCAGATCGAGCGTCACGTAGTCGTCGAACGTCCACGTGCCGCTCCTCGGCGACGGCGGCTTGCTGTCCCCATGCCCGCGCCAGTCGAGCACGAACACGTCGAGCCCCTGCCCCGCCAGCGCCGCCGCGAACCCGCCGCGCTTTCCATGGAAGTACCGCCCGTGCACCATCATCGCGTGCGTGCACAGCACCGCGCCGCGACCACTCCCGCCGCCCGCCGGCGCGAACCGCCTCAGCGTCAGCCTCACGCCGTCGGCGGTGACGGCGCTGACAGCCTCCGGCTCCACGGTCAGAAGTAGTAGCGGGCGCCCAGCCCGCCGTTGAGCGCGAGCCCGAGGCCGTTGATGTTGGGATCCTCGCTCCCGAAGCGGTACTCGACGATGCCGGCGACCTCGACGAAGACGTCGAGCGGGATCTCCTTGAAGTCGAAGAGGAGGCCGGCCACGGCGCGCGGGCCGATGCGGAAGTCGTCGTCGCCGTCGCGCCCCGCCGCGTGCTGCATGGCGCGGACGCCACCCCCGACGTAGGCCGGGAGCGTGAACGCCTCGCGCTCCTCGAGGATCCACGGGTGGAACACGTAGTCGGCGTGCACGTGGAAGCCGCCGCCGATGAACGAGAGGCCGAACGCCGCCTGCACCGCCTGATCGTCCTCGAGGTAGAGCTTGGCGCACACGCCCGTCGGCTCGCCGATGATGAGCCCCGCGCCCAGCGAGCCCTTCTCGACGCTCGAATCCGTCAGATCCTCGGCGGCGGCCGCGCCGGCAAGGAGGAGCACGGCGGCGACGGACATGGCGGCGGTGGACGGAGCGACTCGCATGGGCGCGAGGCTACCCGAGCGCGCACGCGCGCGCCAAAATCCGTGATACGAGAAGGACGGTGACCAAGGCTCGCGCCAAGAAGGCGGCCGCCCCGGGGAAGCAACCGGCCGCACGCGCCGCAAAGCCGCGCTCGAAGAGCGTCGCGGCCCCGACCGACGACGCCCACGCGCGCGGCGACCGCAGCAAGCGCCTGCTCGACCTCGTCATGCTGCTCCTGCGCGCGCGAACGCCGGTCACCTACCGCGAGATCCGCGAGCAGTTCCCCGGCTACCAGACCCACAACGCCGAGGCCGGCCTGCGCGCGTTCGAGCGCGACAAGGCCGACCTGCTCGAGCTCGGCGTGCCCATCCGCTACGTCACGCCCGAGGAGGACGACTCGCTCGAGGACGGCGGCTACGTGATCGACCTCAAGCGCTTCCGCCTCCCCGAGGTGCGGCTCACCGCCGACGAGGTCTCCGCGCTCGTCCTCGCCGCCAGCGTCGCGCGCGCCATCCCCGGCGGCACGTACCCCAAGATCGTCGACCTGGCGCTGCGCAAGCTCGCCTTCGATCTGCCCGAGAAGCCCGACACGCCGACCGAGCTCTTCGACGCCGGTCGCGGCCCGTCGCCGGTGCTGGTCCACTTCCCCGACGTCAGCCAGCAGCAGGCGTCGCGGGCCAAGCACCTCGGCGAGGTCTTCGCCACGCTCGAGGCCGCCACGCGCTTCCGCAAGCGCGTGACCATGACGTACCAGGCGGCCGGCAACGGCATGACCTCGCGCCGCGAGGTCGATCCCTACGGCCTCGTCTACCGCGAGAGCGCCTGGTACCTGGTCGGCTGGTGCCACCTCCGCCGCGAGGTGCGCAGCTTCCGCGTCGATCGCATCGCCGAGGCGGCGATGGCGCCCAAGCCCAAGAGCCCCGACTTCGAGCGGCCGGCCGGCTTCGACGTGCGCGCGTTCGTCAACCGCTCGCCGTGGACGTTCACCACCGAGCCGGTCGAGGAGGTCGTGCTCCGCCTCGAGCCCGAGGCCGCCGACACCGCCAACGAGGACTTCGGGCCCGGCGCCGAGATGACCCAGCGCGGCAACGCGCACGTCGTCCGCTTCCGCTGCGGCAACCCCGAGTTCGCGGTGTCGCGCGTGCTCGCCGCCAAGGGCGCCATCGTCGTCGAGCAGGGCGACCGCCTGAAGGCGCGCCTGGCCGCCGAGCTCGACGCCATCGCCGCGAGGTACGCGTCTTGAGGGACGTCGGCCAGAAGCTGCGGCGCCTCCTCTTCGTCGTGCCGTACGTCGCCAAGCACCCCGAGGGCGTGCCCGTCGAGGAGCTGGCGAAGAAGCTCGGCGTCGATCGCGACGAGATGGTCGCCGACCTCGACCTGCTCACCCAGGTCGGCCCGCCCGACGGCGATCCCGGCGAGTACCTGCTGGTCTCCGTCGAGGACGGCCGCGTCTTCGTCGACCTGGCCCACCGCCTCACGCGTCCGCTGCGGCTCACGCCCGCGGAGGGCTGCTCGCTCCTCCTCGGCATCCGCGCGCTCCGCCAGAGCGGCGTCGTCCCCTTCGACACGTCGATGGCGGCCGCCGAGAAGAAGCTCCTCGCCGCGCTCGGCCGCGACGCGGGCGAGGCCGAGACGCTCGCTACCGGCACCGTCGTCGCCGAGCCCGACTCGGTCGTCTCCAACCACCTGCGCCGCCTGGTCACCGCCGCGCGCCGCAACGCGACGATCGAGATCGACTACGTCTCCGCGTCGCGCCACGCCGCGCAGAAGCGACGCATCGATCCGTACGGCATCGTGCACCACGCCGGCGAGTGGTACGTCGTCGGCCACTGCCACACGCGCGGCGACGTCCGCACCTTCCGCATCGACCGCATCGCGGCGCTCGCCGAGACCACCGAGCGCTTCCAGGCGCCCGCCGACTTCGACCTCGAGGCCTATCGCCGCGAGCGCCTCTACGTCCCCTCGGCCGACGCCGTCACGGTCAAGGTCCACCTCGATCCGCTCGCGGTCACGCGCGTCGGCGCCTCGTGGCCCGTGGGCGAGGTCGCCGTCAACGACGACGGCTCCGCCGAGATCCTGATCGACTGCGAGGGGTTCGAGTGGGTGACCGGCTGGGTCCTCGGCTTCGGCCGCCACGCCTGGATCGTCGATCCACCCGAGGCGCGCACCGCCATGCGCGAGCGCCTCCAGCGCGTCGGAAGCCGCAGCTGAATCAAACGAACCGGGCGAAGCGCAGCCACTCGCCGGTGCGGCGCGCGCCGAGCTCGAACGAGTGGGCGGGCGCCCAGCCGAGCTTCGCCTTCGCCAGATCGTTCGCGATCCACGATCGGTACGCCTCACGCACGACGCGTCCCGGGTTGGGCATCTTGACCGGCGGCGCATCCGGCTCGGGCGCGCCGCCGCCACCGCGGCCCTGGAGTCGGGACTTGAGCATCATCTTCCGCTCGGCGGTGATCCGGCGGGAGACCAGCTCCTTGGCGCCGCGGATCAGCTGACCGACCGGCGGGATCGTTGCGAGCTGGGCGTGGAACGCCGGGGATGCGGCGAGCCGGACCGCGGCGGTGATGCTGTCCCGCTTGCGCGGCCGCTTCGACGCCCAGTGGGCCGAGATCTCGTCGAGCGAGTGGTCGTACACCTGCTTCTCGCCCTCGACCAGGTCGGCGAACGCGCTGATGAAGTCCTTCCACGTGAGGCGGGTGTCGCCGTTCACCAGGAACGCCGAGCCGACGACGTCGTCGCGATCCAGGGCCGCCATGACCGCGTCGCAGACGTCGTCGACGTAGACCGCGTTGCAGACGCCGCGACCTCCGTCGATCAGGCTGACCACGCCCCGACGCGCGTCCTGGACGATCGGCGTGACGAAGAAGCTGTAGGGACCGTAGACGATGGTCGGGCGCAGGGCGACGGTGGCGAGCGTGCCGCGCCTGGCGGCGGCCATCATCAGGCCCTCGGCGGCGGCCTTGGCGTCGGAGTAGCCCTCGTTCCATCGCTCGATCGTCGCCGTGCTCTCGGTGAGCACCGCCGGCTTCGGCGACGGTCCGTGCACCGCCATCGAGCTCATGTGGACGACGCGCCGGACCTTCGCGCGCGCGCACACCTCGATCAGCTGGGCGGTCTCCTTCTCGGCGGTCGAGTCCTCGGCGTGGGCCAGGTTGAACACGACGTCGCAACCCTCCACGGCCCGCGCCAGGCTCTCGATGTCGCCCATGTCGCCCGCGACCAGCTCGGCGTCGAGCCGCGCGATCCGTGCGGCGCGCGAGAAGTTGCGGACCAGCGCGCGGTAGGGAATGCGGTGCTCGAGGCTCAGGAGCTCGCAGAGGCGCGAGCCGATGAACCCGGTGGCGCCGGTCACCAGGATCTTGGTGGGCTTCACGAGCGACTCCCCTTCCACGCCAGCCAGGGTTGCGCCATCGGCGTGCGCCTGGCGTAGGCGGCCTCGATCACCGCGAGCGAGCGCGTGGCCGACGCCGCGGTCACGAACGGCGCGCGCCGGTCGCGCACGGCGCCGATGAAGTCGGTGAGCTGCGCCCGGTAGTGACTGCGCGCGTCCCACTTGTCGGCGCACGAGACCTGCATCTCGGTGATGCCCCGACGCGTGGGGCGGTGGAGGGTCAAGGTCCGGGGGCTCGAGGTGAAGGCCTCGAGCGTGCCGCGCTCGCCGACCACCCGGATGCTCCGGCGCAGGCGGTGCGACCAGCTGAACTCCAGACGCGCGGGCACGGCGCGCCCGCCGATCGTCAGCGTGCCCGACAGCCTGGCGTTGGTCTCGACGCCGCCGAACGAGTCGTCCTCGTAGGCGAGGTCGGCGAGATCGCCGAAGAGCCAGAGCACGCGGTCGAGGAGGTGGACGCCGCTGTCGAGGAGGACGCCGCCACCCGTCGCGTTGCGATCGAAGTAGCTGTTGCCCGCCATCGGCCAGTCGAGCGGCGCGCCGTCCTCGACGATCACCTCGCGGACAAGGCCGATCTCGCCTTCCTCGATAAGGTCGACGAGCCACCGGTTGTGCGGGAAGAACCGCATCATGAGCGCGACGGCGAGCACGCGCCCGGTCCGGCGCGCGGCCTCGTCCATCTTCACGCAGTCGGCGACCGTGGGCGCGAGCGGCTTCTCGCACAGGACGTCGATCCCCATCTCGAAGAGCTGGAGCGAGACCGGGGCGTGGAACCGGTGCGGCACACACACCACGGCCGCGTCGACCTTGCCGGCGAGATCAGCGAGGTTCGTGGTGATCGCGACGTCGAGCCCACTCTCGCGCGCGGCCAGCGTGGCGTTGTCCCGGTCGAGGTCGCACAGGACCGTGACCTCGACCCGCCGTTCTGCGGTGATCACGGGCAGATGCGCCTCGCGCGCGATGGCTCCACATCCCACTAGTCCGAGTCGCACCGACGCACTCTAGCGACCCGGCGGTTTCGCCGTCAACGCGGAGCGGCACTTGTCGCAGCTTGTCGACAGATCGGACGCCCGAGCGTCCGTGTCGGGCTGCCACCGTTTTCCTCACCGATCACCGTCGTGGGGTGGTCCCCGGCGTCGCCAGACAGACGACGTGATGGGGTCGAACACCGCCCACGCCGCGCTGCTCGGCCCGCGCCAGCCCATCGACGCGCTCGCGGGCGAGACCCTGGCGCGGCGCCTCGAGCGCCACGGCCGCCTGCCCGCGCTCGACGCGCTACGCATCGCCGCCCAGCTCGCGACGCTCCTCGCCGGGCTCCACGCGCGCGGCGCCGTCCACCGCGCGCTCACGCCCCACAACGTCTTCCTCGCGCGCGACGCCGAGGCGGCCGGCGGCGAGCGCGTCGAGCTGCTGGAGCCCGCCACGTCGGGCGATCCGATCACCAGCTCGCCGCTGTACGCGTCACCCGAGCAGTGCCGCGGCACCGGCGACATCGATCACCGCGCCGACATCTACGCGCTCGGCTGCCTGCTCTATCACCTGCTGATCGGGCGCCCGCCGTTCGTCGCCGACGCGCACGGCGCGGTCCTGGCCATGCACCTCTACGAGACCCCGACCCCGCCGTCGATCGTCCTGCCGTTCCTCGGCGGCGCGATCGACGGCGTGGTGATGCGCTGCCTCGCCAAGCCCGCGGCCGAGCGCCACGAGCGGATGTCCGACGTCGCCGACGAGATCGAGCGCCTCCTGGCGAGCAACGAGCTCGCGATCCCGCCGTTCGGGGTCGATCTCGCCGCCGTCTCGAACCGCTGGCAGCTGGCCGGCGTGGTCGCCGCGACCGCCGAGGGCAGCGGCACCCGCGCGCTCGCGCCCGCCCCCGCGTCCACGCTGCGGCGCTGGCGTCACGTCGTGGTTGCGCTGGCCGTCGCCGTGACCGCCGCCGTGCTCGTCGCCCTGGCGCGCTGGTTCTGAACGACTTGTCGCGCGACCGAAAGTCCGCTCTTATGCGCAGGTGATCGCGCCGGGCCAGCGGATCGGCCACTACCTGATCGAGAAGCGGCTCGGCGCCGGCGGCATGGGCGAGGTCTTCCGCGCGTTCGACGAGAAGCTCGAGCGGCCGGTCGCCATCAAGGTGCTGCCGCAGATCATGGAGCGGAACGAGGACGCGCGCGCCCGCATGCTGCGCGAGGCGCGCGCCGCCAGCGCGCTCGTGCACCCCGGCATCGTCACGGTGCACGAGGTCGACGAGCACGAGGGCCGCGTCTTCTTCGTGATGGAGCACGTCGAGGGCGAGACGTTCACGCAGGTGATCACGAAGCGCGGCAAGCTCGAGCCCCGCGAGGCGCTGCGGCTCATCCGGCCGGTCGCCAGCGCGCTCGAGTTCGCGCACCAGCAGGGCTTCGTCCACCGCGACATCAAGTCGTCGAACCTGATGGTGACGACCAGCGGGCACGTGAAGGTGCTCGACTTCGGGCTGTCGAAGCGCGTGCGCCGCGGCCCGGATGGCAACGGCGGCAAGGGCGACAACGGCGGCGGCATCGCCGCGCCGCGCGCCGAGCCCGACACCGTCGGGATGCGCAAGGGCGTCGCCGCGCGGCTCGCCGCAGCCGGCGGCGAGGTCGCCGCGGTGCCCGCCGACGCCGCGACGCGCCCGGGCAGCGGTGTCCTCGGCGGCCGCCCGCCGTCGATGCCGCAGCACGACGTCGACGCGACCGGCCCGACCGAGGCGTCGCTCGCGCAGCGCCGCCCCGCGCCGTCGAGCGACGACCTCACCGTCGAGGGCTCGGCGATGGGCACGCCCGGCTACTCGGCGCTCGAGCTGATGGACGGCCTCGAGGCCGACGCGCGGGCCGACGTGTACTCGCTCGGCATCGTGCTCTACGAGCTGCTCACCGGGAGCCGCCCGTTCAGCGGCGTCACGTTCGCGACCGTGCGCGAGGCCGTCGCGCACGAGCGGTACAAGCGCGCCCGCGAGCTCGTGCCGTCGTTGCCCAGCGAGCTCGACGCGGTGATCGAGCACGCGCTGCGCGCCGATCGCGACGACCGCACGCCGTCGGTGACGGCGATGCTCGCGCAGCTCGCCGAGGCCAGCGCGGCCCCGCGCCGGCGCCGCCGCGCGCTGGTCGGCGTCGGCGTCGCCGTGGTCGCGACCGCCGGCGCCCTCGGCGCCATGCAGCTGACCCGCGGCGGGACGCGCGCCGCCATCGCGGCCGACGCCACGGTCGCGCTCCCCGGGCCGGCCGACGCCGGCGACGGCGACCCGCTCGGTGACGACGGCGGCGGCGTCACCGGCCCGCGCGCGCCGGTGCGCCTGACGCAGCTCGGCGGTTGCGCCGCCGCGCCCGCCTTCCTCGACGAGGACACCGTCGCGTTCGAGCTGACGCTGCCCGGCGCCGCCCCCGACGTCCACCTGCTCGCGCTCGGCGACGGCACGATGCAGCAGCTCACCCGCGCCCCGGCGTGGGAGTGGCGGCCCGCGCCCGGCCTCGAGGCCGGCGAGGTCGTCTACCTCGTCACCGACCCCGACAACAGCGCACGCAGCGCGTTCGTCGCGCGCGACCTCGACGCGACCGAGCCGCGCGACGTCGCCCCCGGCGCGATGCTCGCCGCCACGGCGGCGCGCGGCGCCTACTATTACGTCCCCGAGAGCGGCAGCGAGCTCCGCCGCTTCCGCGACAAGGTCGACCAGCTGGCCGCGCGCCTCACCGGCATGACGCCGCGCGCCCTCGCCACCTCTCCCGACGAGCGCTGGATCGCCGTCGCCGGCAGCACGCGCTCGCGCCCGGCCGACGTCTGCCTCGTCGATCTCGATCGCCGCGGCGCCCTGCGCTGCCTCGATCTCGACGGCGCGCTCGGGGGGCGCGCCGACTTCGGCACCGCCGGCGCGCTGTACTACGCGGCACGCGACGGCATCCACGCGCGCTTCCCCGCCGACGGCTCGACCTCCGCCGATCGCATCGCCGCGCGCGACGTCCAGGCGCCCGGCGGCCTCGCCGTCTCGCCCGACGGGCTCGCGATCGTGTACTCGGCGTGCGCGCCGGTGAGCGCGCTGCACGACGTCGGCGCCCGCCCGCCCCGCGCGCTCGCCAGCGGCGGGACCGTCGAGGATCCGGTCGCCGGCCCGGGCGGCCTCGTCGCGTGGGTCGAGGGCGGGGAGATCGTCGTCCGCTTCCCGGACGAACGGCTCCTGCGCGTCCCCGGCCGCGCCGCCGGCGGCGGCGTCATCGCGCACCTCGCCTTCGACGCCGACGGGGACACGCTCGCGTTCGCCCGCATGGGCGGCGACGAGCCCGGCATCTTCACCGTCGAGCTCGCGCCCGACGCCGTCCCCGACCAGCGGAGCCGGCAACCCGACGACGACGTGCCGCTCTTCCTCGCCGACGGCTCGATCGTCTTCACCCGCATGGCCGGCGCGACGCCGAGCGTCTATCGCATCGCGCCGGGCGGCGATCCCGCGCCCGCACGCCCCGGCGCCCGCGCGCTCGGCGTCGATCGCGCGCGCAGCCGCGTGCTCCTCGCCGCGCCCACCGCGCGCGAGCTCGTCTGGTGGAACCCCGACACCCGCGCCGAGGAGCCCGGCCCGACGCCCGCGTTCCCGGGCGCCGACGACGTCCGCGAGGTCTCGCTCTCGCCCGGCGGCGGCTGGCTCCTCTTCCAGGTCGGCCGTGACGGCGCCGAGCTGTGGCGCGCGGCGACCGCCGACGGCGTCTTCCGTCGCGTCCACACCACCCCGGCGGGGACCATCCCCGGCCTGTCCGCGATCACCGACGACGGGCACCCGCTCGTCGTCGAGACCAGCTGGCAGGGCGAGCTCTGGCGCCTCGACGCCGGCGCCGACCCGTGGTGATCACTCCGAGACGGTCACGCGGATCATCTGGATCGGCGTCTTGGGGCGATCGCGCTGATCGGTCGCCGCGCCCTCGATGTTCTTCACGATCTCCCAGCCGCTGATGATCTTGCCGAACACCGGGTGCTTGGACGGACCGGGGGAGAACCAGTCGAGGTACGAGTTGCCGCTCGCCTTGGTGTTGATGAAGAACTGGGCGCCGCCGCTGTTGGGCTGGCCGGTGTTCGCCATCGACAACGTGCCCATCGCGTTCGTGATCTTGTGCGCCGGCGGGTGCTCGTCCTGGATGCGGCCGAGCGGCGAGTTGCCGGTGCCCGCGCGCGGGCTGTTGGGGTCCTTCGAGAACTCACAGCCGAACTGCACCATGAAGTCCTTGATGACCCGGTGGAAGTGCAGGCCGTCGTAGAAGCCGCGCTTCACCAGCGCGATGAAGTTGCCGGCCGTGATCGGCATCTGGTCGACGAAGATCTCGGCCGTGAACGTGCCCTGGGACGTCTCGAAGGTCGCAGTCGGATTCGCCATGAACCCGTTCGTATCACGATCACTTGCCGTGCAGATGGCGCAGCCAGTCGAATCGCTCGCGCGCGCGGCGGCCGACGTCGAACGAGTCGAAGAGGAGCTCCTCGCCGCGCGGCACGTCGGGCACGCAGCACGCGGCGACGTCCGGTTCGGCGGCCTCGTCGACGTCGATGTCGTCGGTGTCCGCACACGCGGTGAGGAGCGCGGCCGCGAGGAAGATGCCCGGCGTGATGATCTTCTTCATCCGACGAGGCGTAAGCAGGCGACGTGCCGTCGCCGGGGCCACGCAAGTGCGCGAAGAAGCTCACACGTACATCGTGCGCATGACCCGCGTGCGACGGGTCAGGTCGGTCGCACGCGACGTCCTACCGGCCCGTCAGCGATCCATCGCGAGGGCGATGAGCGCGAGCAGACGCTTGGCCTCCGCGTGCGCCACGTTCTCCTCGATGAAGCCGTGCAGGTACGGCTGCGTCTTCTCGAGGAGCGCCATGGTGTCGCCGCTGCTCGCGCGGTCGAGATCGTCGAACGACACGATGCGCACGCTGCGCCCCTGTCCGCGCGCGTAGCACTGCGCGATGAGCGCGGCGTGGAAGATGACGTTGATGATCGCGTCGGCGCCGCCCAGCTCCGGCTCGTGCGCGCTGACGAACTGCGTGATCGGGGTCTGCCCCTGCGCGAAGCCGCCGACGAGCACCGCCGAGTAGTTGGGGTCGCTCATCTTCTGCGAGGCCTCGGCCACCACCTCGGCGACGTGGTCCTTCTTGATGGGCACTAGCGCGTCTCCTCGATCGTGGTGATGCGCGGCAGCGGCTCGCCGCCGAAGCGGACGAGCGCCTCGGCGGTGAGCGCCGCCACCTCGGCGGCGATGTTGGTGCAGAACGCCTTGCGCCGTGGCCCGGCGAAGTCGCCGAGCGGACGCACGAGGTTGTTGCAGATCGTGTCGGGTGACTCGCCGCGATCGATGCGCGCGGCGGCCTCCTGGTACCAGGTGATGGCCTCGCGCAGCGCGGGCGTCACCGCGCCGGTCGGATCGGGGTCGCCGAGGATCTCCCCCAGCGCCTGCTCGCCGGCGCGCATGGCGCCGCACGTGCCGGTGCCGGTGATGCCGCCCTTGCGCAGCGCCTGGTACGGGCGGGTCGGTAGCCCGAAGGTCTCCGCGATCGCGATCCCGCAGCTACGATGAGGGGTGCGGATGCCCTCGTAGAGTACGTAGGCCGCGTCACGGGCGCGCGCCACGTACGCCCGCTCCTCTTCCGTGAGGGGTCGGGCGGCGGCGTGCCTGGACTCGGCCATTTCCGAATGCTACTGCGGTGGCGAGGCCGTTGCCAAAATGGAAGCCCCCGCGGATGACGCGGCCCCCGCCGATTCTCGCCGGCTGACCGCGATCGCGGTGGTCGTGTCGGTGGTGCTGCACGTCGCCGTGCTGGTGTTCCTGCGGCTCGTGGTGTCGAACGAACGTCAACGCGCGCTGTCGGTGATCGACATCGAGATCGCACCGACCGCGCCGAAGGCCGAGGCGCTCGCGCCGGAGGAGCCCGAGGTCCAGACGCCGGACCAGCCGCCCGCGCGCGACGAGACGGCGGAGGACGAGGTGGTGGAGCCGCCCGAGGAGACGGCGGAGGGCATGCGGCTCCCCGACGCCGGCGTGGAGGTCGACGCGGCGCCCGAGCCGGTGGATGCGGGGGTGCCCGTCGACGCACGGCGGCGCCCCGACGCGGGCGTGGACGCCGGGGTCGATGCCGGGGCCGACGCGGCCGACGCGGAGCAGCTCGCGCTGACCGACGACGCGGGCGCGGCGAACGACCCCGACGCCGACGCCGGCGCGATCGCCGTGGGGCTCGACGGGATCGACGGGGACGGTGGGCTGGTCGCCGCAGCGGGCGGCGAAGGCAGCGACGGCGGCGTGGCCGCCAGCGACGGCGGGCCGGGGGTGCCCGGCGCCGACCTCGTCGGCGTGGCCGGCGCGAAGCCGAGCGCGGGCACCGACGCCAACCTCCTGCCGTACTTCCCCCGCGGGCACGTCATCACCGTCCTGGTGCGCCTCGACCGGCTGCGCGACACCGAGTGGGCGGAGCGCGTGGACGCGATCCTGAGCCCGCTCCCCGACTACAAGGCGCTCGTCGGTGGCTCGAGTGTCCGGTTGACGGACATCTTCGATCTGCTCGTCGTGTCGAGCCCCGCGCCCGAGGACGCGGTCGCGACGACGCTGGTCGGGCGCACGCGGCTGACGCCGCCCGAGCTGCGCGACTTCATCGATCAACCCGACGCGCAGGTGAAGTGGACGGCGGTCCGCGGCGGCGCGCTCGGCACGCGCCGGCCGTCGCCGCGCGTCTTCCCCGGCGACCAGCGCGTGTTCCTGTCGTGGCAGCCGAGCTGGATGGTGCTGGCCCAGCCCGGCGACCTCGGGCCGCTGACGGCGCCGCGGGCCGGCGACCTCGACCGCGCGGCGAGCCCGGCCGACCTGCCCGCGTGGCTCGCGCGCGTGGGCGCCATCGCCGACGAGTCGGGCGAGCCGACCGGGCCAGCGCTCATGCTCACGGCGGCGAACATGTTCGGCACGTCGATCCCGCTCATGGGCGCGGGCGGCGCGTCGATCCCGGCGCCCGAGCAGGCGACGATCACGCTCGAGATCGTGACCAGCGGCTTCCTGGTGCGCGGCAACCTGCGCTACCCCGACGAGAGCGCGGCCGCGACGGCGCACGACGCGGTCACGCGGCTGCGCGTCGAGCTGCTCGACCGGTACGGCGCGGTGCCGTTGCTCGGCGGGATGCCGCTGCTCACCGTCCTGCGCGGCCTGGACGTCAAGCGCACGGGGCGGCGGCTCGCGTTTGCGTCGTCGGCGAGCATCGCGGACGCGCGCGGGCTGCTCGAGCTCGCCGGCAGCCTGCTCACGTCGCACTTCGCGGAGCAGGAGCGGCTCATGCAGCAGCGCCGGCGGCGGCCGGCGCCCGCGCCGCGGCCGGCGCCTGCGCCCACCCCGGCGCCCGCGCCTTGATGCGGCGGTGAGCGCGTTGCACACTCGAGACGTGCGTCCCTCCCGTGTCGTCGCGGCGAGCGCGGCCGCCGCCGCGCTGGTGTGGGCGTGCGCGGCGCCGCGGGCGCCCGTCCTCGAGCCGGCCGGGAGCCGCAACGACGACGGCACCGGGCAGCTCGCGGCCGCGTCGGTCCGCCTGCGCCGCGCCGCCGGCGGCGAGGGCGTGCGCGCCGACGATCGCTACGAGCGCCGGCCCGAGGAGGACCCCGCGTTCTTCGGCGGGTACGGGTACGGCGGGTTCGGGTACGGCGGGCTCGGCGGGCTCGGCTACGGCGGCGTGGGCTACGGCGGCTGGGGCATCGGCCACGCGCCGACCCTGGCCGTGCCGCCGCCGTACGCGGGCGTGGTCGTCGTCGACGCGGGCGCGATCGAGGGCAGCGTCCGCTGGAAGAGCGGCGGCGGCGTGGCGTGGCCGGCGGGCTGCGACGCGGCGAGGGTGGCGCGCGCGGGCGGGGCGGTCGGCGGCGCGGTCGTCTACCTCGACGGCGTGCGCGCCGGCCGCATGGTCCCGTTCACGATGGCGACGGTGAAGACCGGCGGCGTGGCGGCGGTGACGGCGTGCGCGATCGTGCCGGCGACGCAGGTGGCGGGGCCGCTGCCGTCGCAGCTCGTGGTCGAGAACAGCGACACGCGGGCGATCCGGCTGCGCCACGAGCGCCCGGGCGGCGTCACCACGGCGGACCTCGAACCGGGCGGCCGCGCGTACCTGCCGGTCGAGCGGGTGGGTGACACCCGCCTGTGGGACGGCGTGCGCGCGCCGGCCTGGGTCGTCGCCCAGGCGCACCCGTACTACGTGGTGACCGGTGACGACGGCCGCTTCGTGCTCGACGAGGTGCCTCCGGGCACGTGGACGCTCGTCGTCTGGTACCCGCCGCTGGTCACGTCGGTCGGCCCCGACGGGCCGGTGTGGGGCCCGGCGACGATCGAGCGGCGGCGGGTGACGGTCGGCAAGTCGTCCCTGGCCCGCGCCGACGTCGAGCTGACGCCGGCGCGCTGAGACGCCGGCAGCGCGCTGGCCGGTAGACCGGACACGACGTCCGAGATCCGGACGCGAGATGTCCGGAAACCGGACGCGCGACACGCCCGATCGCGAGGTTGCGCGTGGCACGGCGCTGGCAAGGGCGGCGGGGCGACTCGACCTATCGACGAGTCGCAACGCAAAGGAGAGACGTCATGAGCACGAACATGGGCATGGATGCAAACCGACCGAGGATGTGGAAGGTGATCGCGCCGATCGAGAAGAAGGACGGCAGCAAGTTCTGGATGCGCGTGGGCAGCGCGTATCCCAACAAGGACGGGTCGACCAACGTGTACGTCGACGCGTGGCCGACCAACACCAAGGGGATGATCCAGCTGCGCGAGATGACCGACGAGGACTTCGCGCGCAAGCGGAGCCACCACGACGAGCACGCGCCGGCGGCGCCGCCGCCCGAGCCGATCCCGTTCTGATCGAACCAGCGCGAAGAAGGAGCGAGGACCATGAACGAGGTGAACGTGAGCAGAGGAACGTGGGCGCGCGGCGTGGCCGTGGTGGCGCTGTCACTGGTGATGCTGGTGAGCGGCGTCGTGTGGCTCTCGCCGCGCCCGGCGATCGCCGGCCCCAAGGCGCTGCCCGGCGCCGCGGCGCCGCGGAAGGGCGTGGTGAAGGAGGAGGCCGCGCCGCCGCGCGGCGGCAAGAAGGCCGTCGCTGGCAAGCTCAACCTCAACACCGCGACCGTCGAGCAGCTCGTGATGCTGCCCGGCATCGGCCCGTCGAAGGCGGAGCGCATCGTCGCGTGGCGCGGCAAGCACGGCCCGTTCCGGCGGGTCCAGGACCTGCGCAAGGTGAAGGGGTTCGGCTACAAGACGCTCAAGAAGCTCGAGGCCAACCTCGACGTGAAGGGCGAAAGCACGCTCGCGCCGGCGAGCTAGCTTTGACCCAGCCCGGCGAGGAGGAGCGAGATCTCGATGTTATGGTGCCGGCCCATGACCTTGCCGCCGCTCGCCCTCGACGCGCAGGAGATGTGTCAGACGCTCCTGCGGATCGACACCACCAACCCGCCGGGGAACGAACGGCCGGCGGCCGAGTACCTCGCCGGCAAGCTGCGCGAGGTCGGCTACGACGTCACGATGCTGGAGTCGGCGCCGACCCGCGCCAACGTCGTCGTACGCTACCGCGGCAACGGCAAGGCGGCGCCGCTGCTCCTCTCGGCGCACCTCGACGTGGTCGAGGCCGACGCATCCAAGTGGCGGCAGCCGCCGTTCTCGGGCGAGATCGCGGAGGGGTGTCTGTGGGGGCGCGGCGCGATCGACATGAAGAACATGGCGGCGATGTCGGTGGCGATCATGCGCAAGCTCGCCGTCGACAAGCCGCCCCTGGCGCGCGACGTGATCTTCGCCGGCGTCGCCGACGAGGAAGCCGGCTGCGATCACGGCTCGCGGTTCCTGGTCGAGCAGCACCCCAGGCTGGTGGAGGCGGAGTACGCGATCGGCGAGTCGGGCGGGTTCTCGCTCCACCTCGCCGGCACGACGTTCTATCCGGTGCAGGTGGCCGAGAAGGGCCTGTGCTGGGTGCGCGCGCGGTTCACGGGCGAGCCCGGCCACGGCTCGATGCCGCGCCGTGACAGCGCGGTGGTGAAGATGAGCGAAGCCCTCGCGACGCTGGGCAAGACCCAGCTGCCCGTCCACGCGACGCGGTACGTGCAGGACTTCCTCGCTGCGGTCGCGGCGCGCCAGCCCCGGGCGGCGCAGCCGCTCCTCAAGCTCCTGACGCGCCCCCAGCTCCTGTCACGGGTCCTGCGGCTCGTGCCCGATCTCGGCACCGCGCGCTCGCTCGGCTCGCTGCTCAGCAACACCGCGTCGCCGACGGTCGTGCGCGCCGGCAACAAGACCAACGTCATCCCGGGCGTGGCCGAGGTCGAGATCGACGGGCGCACCCTGCCCGGTCAGACCGACGAGGACTTCCTGCGCGAGCTCCGCCACGTGCTCGGCCCCGACGTCGAGCTCGAGATCATGAGGTCGGCGCCGCCGACGGTGACCGAGCCGGTGGCCTCGCCGCTCTACGACGTGATCGCCAGGCAGGTGATCGCGCGCGAGCCGGAGGCCGTGGTCGTGCCGTACATGATCCCCGGCTTCACCGACGCCAAGTACTTCACGCAGCTCGGCTGCAAGTGGTACGGGTTCTCGCCGGTGAAGATCGAGAAGGAGTCGGGGATCAAGTTCGCCGAGATGTTCCACGGCCACAACGAGCGGGTGCCCGTCGCCGGCCTGCACTGGGGCACCGAGGTGCTCTCGGCCGTCGTGCACGAGTTTGCCGCCGCGTGAGCGGCGGCCCCGTGCCCGTGCCCGTGCCCGTGCCCGTGCCCGTGCCCGTGCCCGTGCCCGTGCCCGATCTCTATCGGCTCTTCTTCTTCCCCGCGTCGACCGGCTCGCCCGCGTCGACGTCCGCACCGGCATCGATCTCGACCGCCCCCGCATCGACGGCCCCGCCCCCCGCCCCGCTGGCCCGGCTCGGCCCCGTCTGCGCCGGCGTGTCGAGCACGGCAGACGTGATGAGGAACGAGAGCCCGGCGATGATCGCCGCGCCGACGACGATGAGCCACCAGCGCCGGTTGCTCGCGCCGAAGCCGGCGACGGGCGGCGCCGAAGACACCCGCATGCCCGGGTGACTCTCGAACAGCTGCGGCGCGGTCGGCGTCGGCCCGCGCGCGCCGCTCGGATCACTCCGCACGACCAGCGGCCCACCTGGACCGGCGGCGGCTCCGCCGAACATCGGCGGCCCCGGCGGCGGCGCCGGCGGAGACCCCGGCGGCGGCGCCGGCGGAGACCCCGGCGGCGGCGGCGGCGGTGGCGCGGCGGTCTGCTTGCGCCCGCGCTCGCTGCGCGGCTCGGGCGGGATCGGCGGCTGCGCGGCCGGCTTGCCGCGCACCGAGGGCGGCGGCGAACCGCCCGCCGGTGAGCGCGGGCGCGGCTCGACGCGCAGGTGCTTGTCGTCGGAGTCGTCGAGGTGCAGCGGCGGCCGCTCGCCGGTCGTGTCCTCGAGGTGGAGCGGTGCCCGCGCCGCGGTCATCTCGGCGCTGCCCCGCGCCCGATCGGCGGTCCGATCCTCCTCGAGCAACGCGCGCGGCAGCGCATGCGCGAGCTTGGTCTCTTCCTCCTCGAAGCGATCGAGGAGCTTGCGCGCGTTGAGCAGCCCGGAGCCGTCGGGATCGTGGGCGAAGCCGTCGGCGGTGCGGATGCGCACGATCGTCGGCTCGGTCGTCGCCTCGAAGCCGCCGGTCGACGGCTTGGTGCGGCGCCCGGGCTTGCCGCGCGCGGCGACGCGCGCGTCGGGCACGCTGGGCGCGCGCTCGTCGGCGGGGCTGGCGTGCGCGGCCTCGACCGCGGGCACGAGGCGCGCGAGCGCCGCCGCCGGATCGCCGGTCGACGTCTCGAGCGAGTAGCGCAGCCCGCGCAGCCGCTTGCCGAGCTCGCCCGCCGACGGCAGGCGCTTGCGCGGATCGCGCGCCAGCGCCTCGGCGAGGATCGCGTCGAGCTCCGCCGGCAAGGTGCGATCGATCTCGCTCGGCGCCTGGATGCGATCCTCGCGCACGGCGCGCAGCGCGTCGAAGTCGGCGAGCCCGGAGAACAGCCGCCGCCCGGTCGCGAGCTCCCACACGATCACGCCGACGGCGAACACGTCGCTGCGCCCGTCGACCGGCTGCCCCGCCGCCTGCTCGGGTGAGACGTAGCCGTAGCGCCCGCGCAGGCCGGTGCCGGTGGTGGTCGACTCGTCGGGGCGCTTGGCGAGCCCGAAGTCGGTCAGCTTCACCTCGCCCGAGCGCGACACCATGACGTTCGACGGCGTGACGTCGCGGTGGACGAGCCGCATCGCGGAGCCGTCGGGCGCGGGCGCGGCCTGCGCGTGATCGAGCGCCTCGCACACCTCGGCGCCGACGTGCAGCGCGAGATCGACGGGGAGCCGCTTGCGCTGGGTCTCGATCGTGCGCTGCAGCGCGCCGAGATCGACGCCCTCGACGAACTCCATGACCAGGAAGTTCTGCCCGTCGTCGCCGACGCCGACGTCGAAGATCTGCACGATGTTGCGGTGGCGGAGCGCCGACAGCACCTTGGCCTCGGCGATGAGCGCCTCCACGAAGCGCTGGTCCTGCGAGAGGTGCGGCAGGATGCGCTTGATGGCGACCGGCTTCTCGAAGCCGCCCGCGGCGACCGCCTTGCCACGGAAGATCTCCGCAACGCGGCCGGCGCCGATGCGCTCGAGCAGCTCGTAGCGGGTCACCGCCGCAAGGTACCATGAGCCGTGGCCGCTTCACCCGACGCGCCCGACGAGATCGAGTCGCGCGTAACCGAGTTGCTCGACGCTACAATCGCGCGGGGTATCTGCTCGGCCGCAGCCGCGGCGGCGGGTGATCAGACCGGCCAGCGCGTCTGGTGGCGCGGTCGGACGCGGAGCGTCCCCGACGCGGGGGTGCCGATCGAGCCGCGCACGCCGTTCGATCTGGCGTCCCTGACCAAGCCGATGGCCACGGCCGCCGTCGCGATGGCGCTGGTGAGCGAGCGCCGCCTCTCGCTCGACGACCGCGCCGCCCGCTGGCTCCCCGTCGACGGCGCGGTCACCATCGCCCATCTGCTCGGCCACGCCGCCGGGTACCCGGCGCACCTCGAGCTCTTCCACCGCATCTGGGCCGGCGATCTCGGCGGCGCAACGGATCGCCGCGCCGCGCTGACGACGATGGCGATGGCGACGCCGCTCGAGCGTGCACCAGGTGTGGCGGCGACCTACAGCGACCTCGGCTTCATCACGCTGGGCGCGCTGCTCGAGCGCGCCGCCGGCGCCTCGCTCGCCGAGCTGACCACGCGCCTGGTCGCGGAGCCGCTCGGGCTCGCCGACGCCGGCTTCGTCGATCTGCTCGGCCCGCGCCGCGCGCTGGCGGCGCCGCCGCCCGCGACCGAGCTCGACGCCGTGCGCGGCCTCGTCGCCGGCGAGGTGCACGACGAGAACTGCCACGCCGGCGGCGGGATCGCCGGGCACGCCGGCCTGTTCGCGCCGCTCGGCGACGTCGCCGCGTTCGCGCGCGCGATGGCGGGCGCACCGGACCACGGCGCCGGGCGCATCGACGCGGCGGTCGCCGAGACCTGCTTCACGTCGTCGGCGGCGCCGGGCACGTCGTGGCGCCTCGGCTGGGACACGCCGTCGCCCCAGCCCGGCGTCTCGCACGCCGGCGACGCCTGGCCGCGCCAGCACGCCGTCGGCCACCTCGGCTTCACCGGCACGTCCCTGTGGATCGACTGGGCGCGCGGGCGCTGGGCGGTGTTGCTCACCAACCGCGTGCACCCGTCGCGCACGCGCCCCGAGGCCGCGCTCATCAAGGACGTGCGCCGCGCCTTCGGTGACCTCGCGTGGGCGCTCTGCGAGCGCGGCCTCTGAATCGCGGTATGATCACCCCATGGCGATGGATCGTTCCGAGCTCGATCGTCGCATCGCGGCGGCGGTGACTGCCCGCCGCCAGCTGCGGCGGGCGACCCTCGCCCTCGCCGGGCTCGGCCGGGACCTGCTCGCCGCTCGTCGCGCACATGCCGACCATCGACCTGAACGATCCGATCGCGCTCCTGCTCGCAAGCCATGAGGCGCTGAACGCGGCGGGGCTGTCGGCCGCGACCTACGGCGGCCTCGCGCTCGCGACCTACGGCGTCCCCCGCGAGACGAGGGACGCCGATCTTGCCGTCGTGGGGTTCGGCCTCGAGCACGCGGTCACGGCCTTCCGGGCGGCGGGCCATGACGTCACGCCAGTCTTCGACGCGCTCACCTTCGGTGGGCTCCTCATCAGCCGCATGGCGCTGACGGGAGGCGGCGAGCTGAACACCGTGGACCTGGTGACACCGCGCTCGGATCGCCTGGCGACGGCCCTCATGTCGCGCGCCTTGAGCGGGACCCTGCTCGAACGCACGGTGCGGGTCGTCAGCCCGGAGGACTTCGTCCTCCTGAAGCTGCTCTCGACGCGCGAGCGCGATCTCGAGGACGCGGCGAGCGTGGTGACGGCGCTCGGGACGCTGCTGGATCGAGACCTCATCGACGCCGAGGTCGGGCTCCTGGCCGACGAGATCGGCGATCACGATGTCCGGGCGCGCGCGCGGCGGTTGCCGTCGTGATCAGCTCGACCGGGTCCGCGCGGCGCGGAACTCGATCAGCATCGCGGGCGTGATCGAGTACATCTTGCCGCAGGCGTCGCAGCGGACCTCGAGCGGGTCGCCGCCGAGCATCTTGTCGACCTCCTCGGCGGGGAGCGTGAGGATGCTGGTCATGACGCGCACCTCGCTGCAGGTGCAGCCGAAGCGCAGGGGCGACGTCGCGAGCTCGGCGTGCTCGAACGGCTCGAACACGACCTTCGCGAGCTCGGCCGCCGTGCGCCCGCGTCCCTCGAGGAGGTTGGCGATGGGCTCGAGGTTGCCGAGGTGGTCGGTCATCGCCGTGATCACCTCCTTGGTCGCCTCGGGCAGGAGCTGGACGACGTAGCCGCCGACCGCGCGCACGCCGCCCGGGCCGGGCAGCGCGGTCACCGCGATCATCGACACGATCTGCTCCGACTGCTTCATGTACTGCATGAGCGCGTTCGAGATGTCGTCGCCGTCGGGGACGGCCACCACGCCCTGGTGCAAGGAGCCGTTGAGCAGCGTGTAATTGACCTGGAGGATGTGCGCGCCGTCGGTGGCGACGGGCGCGTCCTCGCCGGGGTTGACCAGCCCGCGGTTGAGGCCCTCGGGGAGCGCGTCGGCGACGAGCGAGCGGCCGCGCCGGTCGCGCCAGACCATCTGCACGCGCCGCGTCGGCTGCGTCGTCTCGCGCACGAGCACCGCCGCGGTGAGCAGCTCGGCGAGCCGCAGGCCGAGGTCGTCCCCGGTCGCCTGGGCGGCGAGGGCGCCGCGCGCCGTCTCGGTCGTGACCGCCGCGATGAGCCGGAAGGCGCCGTCCATCGTCATGAGGCGGACGACCTGGTCGGAAGAGGCAGACATTTCGCGCACCTTGCGATGGTTCGGCCAGCTCGGCAAGTAGACCGACACCTTTCCATGGGCGTTTGACACTGAGCGTTGTCGAACCCCTCGAAAGGGCCGCCGCTCATGACGTCATCCGCCCGCCGCTGGAAGCTCGCCTGCGCCGTCCTCGCCGCCACGACCGCGCTCGCCACGTTCGCGTGGCAGCGCGGCGACGATCGTCCGACCCGCCAGGCGGCGACGACCGCACGCGCCGCCGGTGATCCGTCGCCGCGCCGGCCGATCCGCATCGCGGCCAGCGTGCTCGGCCTGTCGGAGGAGCGGCTCATCCGGCAGATCCAGAGCGCGCGCTCGGCGACGCAGCTCGCCGCGTACGTCGAGCAGCTGCGCGTGATCGGCACCGACACCTCGGTGGAGGCGCTCGCCCACATGATCGATGATCGTCGCCCCGGCGTGCCCGAGGCGATCCTCGCGCTCTACGGCGACATCGGCACGCCGCGCGCGATCACGCGGCTGGTGTCGTTGCTCGAGGACGACCGGCCGCGCGTGCGCAACGGCGCGGTCTACGCGCTCGGCGCGACCGGCAGCGGCGAGGCGCGCAACGCGCTGCTCGCGATCGCCGGGACCAGCGGCGATCCGGCGCAGCACGCGGCGGTCTACGCGCTCGGCGCGATGGGCGGCGACGAGGCGGCCGCCGGCCTGCGCGAGCTGGCGACCAGCGTCGATCGGCGCACCGCCGTCGCCGCCGTCGACGCGCTGGCGCGCATCCCGACGCCCGCCGCCGAGGCGTTCCTCGTCGAGCTCGTCGACGCCGACGATCCGCAGGTGCGCGCGCAGGCGATCGCCAACCTGCCGCCGGTGCACGACGCCGAGCTGCTCACGCGCCTCGCCGCGCTCGCCGAGCACGGCGATCCACAGGGCCAGGCGGCGGCCATCGCGGCGCTCGCCCGCTCGAAGGGCGACGGCGCGCTCGACGTGCTCGTTCGCGTGGCCGGCGCCGGCGCCCCGCAGGCACGCTGGGCCGCGGTCACCGCGCTCGGCGAGCTCGGCGGCGGCAAGGCGGTGACCGCGCTGGGCGAGCTGCTCGAGAGCGGCGACCACAACGTCACCAGCTCGGCCGCGCAGGCGCTCATCTCGATCGGCAGCCCCGAGGCGCGCGCCGCGCTCATCGGCGCCGCGCTCGCGCACGACACCGACACCTCCGCCGCCGTGGGCGCGCTGCTCCAGCTCCACGGCGACGACGTCGACGACGCGCTCCTCGACATCGTGCGCCACGGCAACCAGCGCAGCCGCGACACGGCGCTGCCCCAGCTCGTGCGCGCCGGCAACGAGGAGGCGCTCGCCCTCGCGATCGAGCTCGCGACCAGCGGCCCGCGCAACGACCGCTACGGCGCCCTGCGCGCGCTCGCCGACGCCGGCACCGAGCCGGCGACCGACGCGCTCCTCGAGCTCGCCCGCACCGCCCGCGGCCAGACCCGCACGCAGGCGATCGAGGCGGCGCTCCAGGCGCGGCCCGCCGATCCGGCGCTGACCCAGCTCCTCGTCGACACCATGACCACCGGCCGCCGCGACGAGCAGAGCACCGCGGTGTGGACGCTGGCGCGCGTCGGCACCGAGCCCGCGCGCAAGGCGCTCCTCGCCGCCGCCGCCAGCAAGGACGCGCAGCTCGCGCAGGCGGCGATCGGCGCGCTCGGCCAGCTCGGCAACACCGCCGAGGTGCGCGCCGCGCTCGTCGCCGCGGCGAAGGACGGCGCGCCGCGCGTGAAGGGCCAGGCGGTGCAGCACCTGCTCAACAGCGGCGCGCCCGAGGGCCTGCAGCTCGCCGAGGCCGCGATCACCGGCGGCGACGCCGACATGGCGCGCCAGATGATGTGGGGCCTCGCCAGCCGCGGCGGTGAAGGCACGCGCCTGCTCGTGCGCGCGGCCGCGTCTCCGAACGCGCAGCTCCGTGCCGCCGCCGCCGGCGCGCTCGGCAACGCGGACGGGACCTCGTCGGTCGACGCGCTCGTCGGGCTCACGCGCGACAGCGACCCGCAGGTGCGCAGCTCGGCGCTGTCGGCGCTGGGCCAGGTCGGGTCGGCGAAGGCGGTGACCGCGGTCCTCGACGCCGCGCGCGCCGGCAAGCCCGAGGAGCGCGCCGCCGCGATGTGGCCGCTCAGCCAGCTCGACGATCCGCGCGCCGAGGCGACCCTGACCGAGCTCATGACCGACGCCGACGAGTCGGTGGCGACGTCGGCGATGAGCGCGTCGTACAACGGCGGCGTCGCGGTCGATCGCGCGCTCACCGCGATCGTCGACGACGATCGCGCGAGCGCGTCGCGGCGCATGACCGCGGCGCAGCAGCTGCGCAGCCGCGGCGGCGCGCTGGACGAGACCACACGCGCCAAGATCGAGGCGCTCCTCGGCGGCGAGCACGGCGGTCACATCGACTGCTGCTACGACTTCTGACGCGGCTACGGTTTGCGAAAGTGCGCGTAGCCGTCGAGCAGGCCGGCGGCGAGCGCGTCGGCGATCCGCTTCGAGCCCTCGTGGGTCGGGTGCGCGAAGTCGTTGGTCAGCCAGCCGGCGCGGCGCCACGCGCGCGACGAGCCCGGGCCGCCCATCCACGCCTGCGCGTCCCAGAACGCGCAGCCGGCGGCGGTCGCCGCGGCCCGCTGCGCCTCGACCATGCGCGCGATCGACGCGCGCGGCGGTGCGCCGGCCTGCTCGTAGTCGAGCTGGTCGAACGGTGAGATGACGAGGCACGACGCGTCGGGGTTGGCCGCGCGCACCGGCGCGAGCAGCCCCGCGACCACGCGGGCGTGCTCGGCGAACGCGGCGCCGGCGAGCCAGCTCGCCTCGTTGGTCCCGATCATCACGACGAAGAGGTCCGGCGCGCGGTGCGCGAGCTGTCCCTGCCAGTGATCGCGCCGGTTCTTGCCCCACGACTTGGCGGTCGCGTTCACGACGCCGAGGTTGTCGACGACGACGCCGCGGTCGGCCTCGAGCACGACGCCGAAGAGCCGCACCCGCCCGCGCGCCGCGAGGTCGAGCCTGGCGAGGGCGGCCGTCACCGGCACCTGCGTGTACGCCGCCTGCTTCGCCGCCGCCGCAGTCGCGATCGACGTCGCCGACTTGCCGTCGACGGCGACGTCGAGCTTCCCGCCGCCGGGCTGCGCCAGGTAGTAGATCTCGGCGCGCGTGACCCGCTTGCTGAGCGGCGCGAACCGCGCCGTCGCGCCGCCCTGGCTCTCGGCGCTGGCGCCGCCGAAGCCGAGCAGGCGATCCGCGGGAAACGGCGACGACACGCCGTGCACCGTCCAAGACGCGCTGGCGGCGCGCTTCACCGCGCGATGCCGGCAGTAGTGGTGCGGCGGCACGACGTGGAGGAAGCCGGGCCCGCCGTCGCCGAAGCGCCCGCCGAGCACGTGGCGCAGGCGCTGGGCGATGATGTCGTCGGCGGTGAGCGAGTCGCCGAGGTACGAGATGCGCGCCGGCGCCGTCGCGGTGCCGGCCTCGGCCGCGGCGAGCGCCGCGAAGAAGCCGTCGAGCGCGCGCGTGCAGCTCGGGCCGGTGCCCTTCACGCACGGGTTGTCGAGCTGCGCCGGCGCCGGCGCGGGCGGCGGATGGGCCGCCGTGCGCCGGACGAGCTTCTCGGCGTGTGTGGGTGCGGTGATCGCCGCGAGCGCGCTCACCACCAGCGCGCACGTCACCACCAGGGGAGCCCGCACGTCTCCCATCTTAACGGAGTCGCGCGGCCCTCACCACTCCGAGGCGTCGTCACCGAGCGTTCCGCGCTGGGGGCGCACCACGCAGAAGCGGTGCCCGGTCGGCGCCTCCAGCACCCACCAGGTGTCGATTTTCCGGAGTCGCTTCGCCCCGAGCGCCTCCAGCCGGGCGACCTCCGCCTCGACGTCGTCGGTCTCGATGTCGAGGTGGACCCGGCTCGGGTGGTCGACCTTCTGCACGAACACGACCGGCTGGTTGGCGCGGTCCTCGAGCGGCGCATAGGTGCCTTCCACGCCCTTGACCGCGCGGCCGAGCGCCTTGCTCCAGAAGCCGGCGGCCGCCTCCAGATCCGCGTCCTGACAGTCGATGCCGATGGCGACGAGTCTGCTCTTGTGCATGGTGACGAGGTCTACTGCGCCCGCGCGCGGCCGTCTTACAGGATCGTGATGTCGCACGCGACGCGGGGCCGCGTTAAGGTGAGGTGTGCCCAGCTTCTCGGCGCGCCACCTCCACGTCGGCCGCACGGTGCGGGTGACGCGCTGGCTGTGCGACGGCCACGATGCGCCGCGCCCCGCGGCGGAGGCGTCGTGCGAGCCGATCGTGATGATCGTGACCTCGGGTCGCTTCGCGTTCCGCGATCGCGGCGGCCGCGCGGTGGCCAGCCCGACCACGGCGATCGCCGTCGACGCCGGGCACGAGTACGAGATCCGCCACCCCGCGGCGGGATGCGGCGACACCACGATCGCGCTGGCCGGCCAGCTCCCGCGCGAGCTGTTCGACGGCGGCCGCGCCGCGCGCCCGGTGTCGGTCGCCGCGTACCTCGAGCTCCTGCGCCTCGCCGCGACGCCGGCCGCGGACGCGCTCGCCGCCGACGAGCTGGCCCTGCGCGCGGTCGATCTGGTGCAGCTCGGCGACGTCGCTGCTGCTCCGCCCGCGCCCGCCGCGGCGTCGCGCGCCGATGACGAGATCGCCGCCGCGATCGATCACGCGATCGACGTCGCCGCCGGCGTCGACGTCGACCTCGCCGCGCTCGCCGCCGAGGCCCGCGTCACCGTCGCCCACGCCTGCCGCGCCTACCGCCGCGCGCGCGGCGGCACCATCCACGCCCGCGTCACCGAGGCGCGCCTGCGCCACGCGCTCGCGCTCGTCCTCGACACCGACCGCGCGCTCGCCGACATCGCGACCGCGACCGGCTTCGCCAACCAGGGCCACCTCGGCAACGCCTTCCGCGCCCGCTTCGGCACGTCGCCCGGCCGCGCCCGCAAGCGCCCCGAGCTGGTTGACGCGCTCAGCTGATCCGGCGGTTGTGAGCGGGTAGTCCGATGCTCGCCAACCGGTCGTTCGTGCGACGAACGATCTGGCTTAGACTGAAGCAGGGGTGGTGAACGACAACATCGATGAGCTGACCGCGCCTCTGGTCAGATCCCGTTTGCCGAGGTCGCGAAGGCAACAGCCGTGAGTCGTCGTCGACGCATTCTCTCGGGGCCGGCGCTCGCGGTGCTGGCCGCATCGGTGCTGGCGCTCGGCGCCTGCTCGGAGGGCGCGGCGCAGATGATCGGCCGCTGGCAGCTGGAGCGCACGAACGGCCCCGCGCTGGTCGTCGAGCTGCCGGCGAACCTGAGCGCCGAGCTACCGGACGAGCGCACCCGCTACGCGCTGCGCGCGCGGGTCGAGCTCGACCCGGCCCTGCGCGGGGAGGAGCTCGTGCTCGTGGTCCCGTCGCTCGACGCCCTCGTCTCGGCGCGCGCCGGCGCGCGGGAGCTCCCCGCCGTGGGGATGGGGATGCCGCGCGGGTACCGGCAGCCGGGACCGCACCAGTTCGTCATCCCGTCCGAGCTCACCGCCGCGGGAGCGCTCGAGCTCGAGCTCGTCGTCGAGCACCGGTGGTCGGGCTCCGCCTGGCTCGGCGCGGCCCCCCGCCTCGTGCGGGCCCGAGACGGTGACCCGCTGTCGCAGCTCATCTGGGTGTTCAACGTCGTCGTCGCCGCCTGCGCCCTGATGGCGCTGTTCCAGATCGGCGTCACGTCGGCGACGGTCTTCGTCACCGACCGACGACGCCGCGCGTACCTGTTCTTCGGCATCCAGGCCCTCGCCGCCCAGATCTACCCGCTCCACGTCCTGGGCTTGCCCCAGCTGGTGCTCGGGCGTGCCGACATCGCGGTCCTCGCCGTGCTCCTGATCGTCGCGATGTGCACCTCGGTCTACTTCACCCACGCCTACTTCGGTCTGCCGCGGCCGCGCCGGGTGTTCGTGATCGGCGCCGTGGCGACGTGCGTCCCCGCGGTGGCGCTGTTCTGGCGGTTCGACTCGATCCAGCTCCTCGCCCCCCCGACGATCGCGTACCTGGGCGTGGTCGCCCTCTACCAGGTGGCCGTGTGCGTGAAGCTGTACCGCCGCGGCAGCGATCGCCGCAGCGCGCGCTACCTCTTGCTGTCCTGGCTGGGGCTCTCGGTCTCGTGCCTCCCCGACTTCGTCGCCTGGAGCGGCCTGGCCGATCCGCTCCAGGGCGTTCGCGTCGCCAACGTCGGTCTGGCGCTGTTCGCGTTCTGGCTGTCGCTCTTGTTCAGCCAGCGTCACATCGCCGCGATGACGGAGAGCGACCGCAAGGGGCAGGAGCTCGCCGAACGGGTGGTCGAGCTGGAGAACCGTCGCGGCGAGATCGAGTCCTTGAACGTCGAGCTGCGCCGCCGGCTGAGCGACCGGTCCGCCCACTTCTTCGCCGCGCTCACGTCGCCGGCCGGTCAGGGACAGAGACGGCGGCACCTCGCCCCCGACGATCTCATCGACGACCGCTATCGCGTCGAACGCCTCCTCGGCACGGGGGGCATGGGCGAGGTCTACGAGGTATGTCGCCTGAGCGATCGGCGACGGTTCGCGCTCAAGCTCGCCCACGATGTCAGCGGGACCGCCCTCGCGCGGTTGGCGCGGGAGGCGCACGTCGCCTTACGGGTGAGCCACGAGAACGTGGTGAAGGTCGTCGACGTCGACATCGCGTCCGCCGGCTTCCTCTACATCGTGATGGAGCTGGTCGAGGGCGCGCCCTTGCGCGAGCTCGACGCCAGCACGCACGACCGGTCCTGGACGCTGGACCTGCTGACCCAGATCGCGCGAGGGCTCGCCGCGCTGCACGCGGCCGGCATCGTGCATCGCGACCTGAAGCCGGCGAACGTGCTCGTCAGCGACACGACGGACGGTCATGGATTCCGGGTCAAGATCACCGACTTCGGCATCGCGCTGGGCAGCGAACGAGACAGCGCGAGCGAGGTGCCGGCCGTGCCCGCGCGTCACCTCGACGAGACGGCGCGCTCCCTCCGCGATTCCGCGGACCGCGAGCCCACCCTCGACACCGCGCCGATACCGAGGATGGACAGCGGCCCCGAGATCACCCCGGGGCACGCCGGGGTGGGCGCGCCGCTCACTCGCACCGGGTTCCTTCCCGGCACGCCTGCGTACATCGCGCCCGAGCTCGTCGGCGGCCGCGCCCACATCAGCGCGGCCGCCGACGTGTTCGCGTTCGGCGTGATCGCGTACGAGCTCCTGACCGGCGGCCGGCCGTTCAAGGAACCGCCGGTGCTCGCGCACCTGGCGGGCCGGCCGGTGGTGTGGCCGCGATCGCTCGTCGAATCCCACCCGGGCGTGCCACGGGCGATCGCCGAGGTCGTCGACTGCTGCCTGGCGACCGACCCCGCGCAGCGGCCGTCCGCGACGGCGATCGTCGAGCGACTCTCGGCCGCGGCGACGGCCGGAGGTCTCAGCTCCAGCGGCCGCGGATCCGGCACACCGGCGCGCCCTGGTGACGGCACGCCGCGATCGTCGCCTTGACGTCCTCGCCGCCCGACAGCTCGATCGACTTCTCCGCCCAGCCGAGCACCGACTGGCAGTGCGCGCAGTGCGGCGTCGGGAAATCCTCGATCCCGAGCTCGATCTCGTTGCCGGCGAGCTCGCGCAGCGTGAGCCGGCCGTCGTCGTAGTGCAGGTGCCAGAGCCGCGCCGCGCGCGCCATCACCCAGCGCACCGTCCCGACCTTGTAGAAGAGCCGGTAGATCGTCGTCAGGTTGGCCTCGGCGCCCCAGCGCCCGAGCTCGCGGATGAGCGAGCCGTCGCCCGTGCCGAAGATCCGATCGATCTCGGTGTTGAGCTCGACGAAGTCCTCGAACTCGTACCAGTTCGCGACCTTGATGCCCTCGCGCACCGACGCCGCCAGCTCCGGTGACACCGCCTCACAGAGCTTGTCGACGCCGTCGGGTCCGTGATTGAGGCGCACCCAGTTCACGCGGGACGCAAGTGCGCTTCCCTTCACATTCGCCACGCCACTACTATACGCGCCCGTTCCACCCGAGCGCCCTCGACCTGACACAAAGGAAGTCCCGTGAGCAGCGATCCACTTGCCCGCCTCGAAGAGCTCGAGCGCCAGGCCGTCCTCGGCGGTGGCCAGGCCCGCATCGACAAGCAGCACGAAGCCGGCAAGCTCACCGCGCGCGAGCGCATCACCGCGCTCCTCGACGAGGGCAGCTTCGTCGAGATGGATCGCTTCGTCACCCACCGCTGCGCCGACTTCGGCATGCAGGAGCAGAAGATCCTGGGCGACGGCGTGGTCACGGGCTACGGCACGATCGACGGCAAGAACGTGTGCGTGTTCGCCCAGGACTTCACCGTGTTCGGTGGCTCGCTGTCGGGCGCGTACGCCTCGAAGATCTGCAAGGTGATGGACCTGGCCATGAAGATCGGCTGCCCGGTCATCGGCCTCAACGACTCGGGCGGCGCCCGCATCCAGGAGGGCGTCGAGTCGCTCGCCGGCTACGCCGACATCTTCACCCGCAACGTCCTCGCCTCCGGCGTGGTCCCGCAGATCAGCGCCATCCTCGGCCC
>ERZ761602.761-NODE-761-length-65115-cov-8.613557_pt1 | contig 65115 bp, 71 predicted proteins | sample MGYA00512165_ERZ761602 | MGnify/ENA primary metagenome ERZ761602 (study PRJEB28899, sample SAMN02445085) | bioreactor sludge metagenome | biome: EBPR sludge; isolation source: Thorneside wastewater treatment plant | place: Australia: Brisbane, Thorneside Wastewater...
GCCACGCTTCAACGCTTCAGATTCTGCTTGCGCCAAAGGGGCCGTCCACACATGTATCATACTCTCGCCGTTCCCCGAGCTGACGTCACTGTTCAGGGATGAAACCCGGCGGGCACTCGTCGCCGGCAAGTTCACACACCCTGGTGAAAAGCCTATGGCGTACAGCAGCTGCTCGGTATGCAATCACATCATAGGCGATTTGATCAACGAGCTGGTTAAGCTCCTCCGTCCAAACTTGACCTCGTGTCTGCGCGGCGAAGCGGTCTAGCGCGCGTGACTCCGCAGCGCTCGGTACATACTCGGTTTCACCAGAAGCAACAGCTGCAACGAACCAGGTGCGCGCTTCATCGGATTCCAGAAACGCATCCAATTGCGCAATCTGCGCACCGCTCAAAACCGCGGCTACGCGTGGCGCGGCTGCATCCAACGCTTGTGGCGCTCCACGCAAGACCTCTTCAGTTGCTTCGCGTGGGTAATCATCGGCGAGGTATGCTCGGATGGTCTCGCGCCGAACAGCGCTGATGCTTGCAAAGCCCGGATCGTTGACCCAATTCCCCCAAATCTCCCGTCCAGATGTCTCAAAACCGCGTCTTGCCGACACAGACAACGCCCCGTTCTCGATAAACATCGTGTCGAGCAAATCGCGTGCGGAAACCTCACCTTCTGCAGCAGCCCCTGACTGACCTGCGCCGGAGGCGGTCGGCGCAACAGGCGAACAACATGCAAGAAATAACGCGAGCAGAATTCGCATGGTCGCCTTACCTCACAGCGGAATATTGTCGTGCTTCTTCCAGGGGTTTTCGAGTTTCTTGTTCTTCAGCGTCGACAGCGCCCGGATGATGCGCCGCCGCGTTTCGCGCGGCATGATCACATCGTCGATAAAGCCGCGTGAGGCGGCTACGAACGGATTGGCGAAGCGCGCCTGATATTCCGCCGTGCGCGCCGCGATCTTCTCGGGATCGCCAATGTCGGCGCGGAAAATGATCTCGACCGCGCCCTTGGCGCCCATCACCGCGATTTCGGCGGACGGCCAGGCGTAGTTCACGTCGCCGCGCAAATGCTTGGAGCTCATCACGTCATAGGCGCCGCCATAAGCCTTGCGCGTAATCAGCGTCACTTTCGGCACCGTGGCTTCGCCGTACGCGAACAAGAGCTTCGCGCCATGCTTGATCAAGCCGCCCAGCTCCTGCTTGGTGCCCGGCAAAAAGCCCGGCACGTCCACGAACGTCACAATCGGGATCGAAAAAGCGTCGCAGAACCGCACGAACCGCGCGGCCTTGCGCGACGCGTCGATATCGAGCACGCCCGCCAGCACCATCGGCTGGTTGGCGACGAAGCCGACCGGCGCGCCGTCGAGGCGGCCAAAGCCGGTCAAGATATTCTTCCCGAACTCGGACCCGATCTCGAAGAAATCGCCCTCGTCGGCCACCTTCTCGATCAGCTCGAGCATGTCGTAAGGCTTGTTCGGATTGTCGGGGATCAGGCGATCGAGCGAGGGTTCCTCGCGGTTCACATCGTCGTAGTGCGGGCGCGTGGGCGGCTTCTCGCGATTGGATCCGGGCAGGAAGTCGATCAGCCTGCGCATTTGGGTGAGCGTCTCGAAATCGTTCTCGAAGGCGCCGTCAACGACGCCGGACTTCGCCGCGTGCACGCGCGCGCCGCCGAGTTCCTCGTGCGTGACGATCTCGTTCGTCACCGTCTTCACCACTTCCGGCCCGGTGACGTACATGTAGCTGGTATCGCGCACCATGAAGATGAAGTCGGTCATCGCAGGCGAATACACATCCCCGCCCGCGCACGGCCCCATGATGACGCTGATTTGCGGGATCACGCCCGAAGCCAGAATGTTGCGCTGGAAGATGTCGGCGTAGCCGGCGAGGCTTTCCACGCCTTCCTGAATGCGCGCGCCGCCGGCGTCGAAAATGCCGACGATCGGCGCGCCGTTCTTCATCGCCATGTCCTGCACCTTGCAGATCTTGGCGGCGTGCGTGGCCGAGAGCGATCCGCCCAGCACGGTGAAGTCCTTGGAGAACACGTAAGCGAGGCGACCGTTGATGGTGCCCCAGCCGGTGACGACGCCGTCGCCCGGAATGTTCTGATCGGCCTTGCTGAAATCGTTGGGCCTCGGCTCGACGAACATGTCGTATTCTTCGAACGAGCCCTCATCCATCAGCAGTTCAATGCGTTCGCGCGCCGTAAGCTTGCCCTTGGCGTGTTGCGTGGCGTGGCGCTTTTCGCCCCCGCCCGCGCGCGCGGCGGCGCGTTTGGATTCAAGGGTTTCGATGATGTCTTTCATGGGACGCCTACTGCCGCCTGCGTTGCGCAATGCGATCTTGGAGATTTGGCAAATCGGGCCAGCGTGCGGCCGCGTCCTCGTAGACGGCGTCCGCGTCGACCTTGCGGCCCAACGCCTCCAACGCCATCGCGCGGTTTATCGAAAGCACCGGCGCCTGCACCCCAGACGATGCAATTTCGTCAAAAATCGCGAGCGCCTCAGCCGCGCGCCCAAGCATCAAAAGCGCCGCTCCACGACTGTTCTTCGCGTCGATATGGGCATAGTCCAGTTGAAGCGCCTCAAGGGCGGCATCGAGCGATTCCTGGCCCTTACCCAATCCCCGCAGAGCGCAAGCCAGCACGTTCCACGCCTCGGCGGTCTTGCGTCTTGACAACTCATGCCGCGCGGCGCGTTCGGCCTCGGCGTGGCGGCCTGCGCGATACGCGGCTTGCGAAAACGCCAACGCCAACCCTGGCCATTCGCGGTCTATTCGCAATGCGGCGTCGTAAGCGTCGGTTGCAGCGGCATAGTCTCCCGCCGCGAAGTACACGTGGCCCAGAGCGATTCTGTGTCTCAACGACTCCGGCTCGGACGCAACAGCGGCAAGAAGCAAACGCTGCGCTTCGCGCGGGTTGCGCTGTTCGCTTCGGATCATGCCGAGCATGTGCAACGCGTCCGCCGGCGCGCGTGAGAAGTCTGGCCAGCTTTTCTGCAGCAACGCATCCGCGGCGGAGGGATTGCCCGCCCTGACGAGTTGCTCCGCCTCGTCTAACACCTTGTCTGATTCCATTTGCGCGTGTCCTCGTGTGCTTGCTCAGCATGACGCCCCGCTGCTGATCAGGTCAACCGGGCAGGGCGTCAAATGGGGCGGTCATCCGTTCGCCCGCGCTGAATGGGATGGTGCCGTGCCACATGTACGAGGGGAAAAGCACGAGGCGCCCAGCCACGGGCCGCACGATCTTCTCAGCCGTACACCCCGGCGTCGGCCACCGCGGCTCCCCAAACTTGATCCACCCCTGGCGTCCCTCGCCGGTTTCAACGACGTCCGGGACCTGGACATAGTAGGCTGAGCTGATCCATCCCGCCGGGTGCAGGTGATTGATGTGATAGCCGTCAGGCTTCAGCTTGACGGACCAGGCCCCCACGAGCCTATAGGCGCCCGTTTTGCGGCCGCTCCAAGGATGGCTTGGATCAGGCTTTCCCATGGCGTCCATGTAGGCGTGGATGGGCTCGTGGAGAGCGGCCAAATACGCGCGAACCTCTGGGTCGTCGACGTGCAACAGGCTCCTTGACGTCTGCGAACCGCCGCGCAGCGATTGGTCCAGCGGGTGCGCGGCCAAGATGTGCAATTTGTTCAAGCTCGCCGCCAGCGCTTCGTTAAACGCAGCAATGTTGGCGAATCCTGGCGGCGTCGGCATGTCGTATGCGCGCACCATAAGATCGTAATCACATAGCTCGCGATATCGTGGGCTCCCGATCTGGCGCAGCGCCATGGTTTCATAGCAAATCCACTCTTGATTGAGCGGTTGCGCGAGTCGGGATGGTTCGATCTCGCGGAGCGCTTCATCACCGCGCCCGAGGCGCATCAGAGCACAAGCCAAGTTGCCGCGAATCTGCGTCGAAGCAGGCGCCGCCGCCACGGCGGCGCGAAGGTACGGCAGCCCCTCGCCCGTGCGATCCATCTCATCGAGCAAAACGCCCAACGACGCCGACAGGGCAATGTCGTTGGGAGCGTGCGCGAGCCCCTCCCGCAGCAGCTCTTCCGCACGCTCTCGTTCATCCGCGCGGCGCAACAGATCGGCGCACGCAACGCGCATCGCCACGGCGTCGCGATTCTCGCGAACCGCGACTTCAAAGTCGCGGGTAAACCCGACGGCGTCGCCGCGCATCCATCGGCAATTGGCGAGCGCACGATGCGCGTTCACGTTCTGCGGCCAGTGCCGAACGGCTTCATAGAATACAGCCTCCGCCTCCTCTGCGCGCGTCAAATTGGAGAGGACCGTGCCTCGCGTAAAGGCATGGGCCGGAGCGACGGCGCCGCTCTCGGCGAGCCGATCTAGATCGGCCAACGCGTCTTGGTTTCGTCCGAGGCTCGCAAGAATGGTGGCGCGAAGATGTAGGCTGGTCGCTGACGGCGATATCGCCAGTGCGGCATCGACCGACGCGAGCGCCTCTTCGAAACGCTCCTGCGCCATCAAAGCGCGCGCCGCAAGCTCAAGCGCAGCGCCGTGAGGCCGCTCTGCTAGCTCCAGCTCCAGCGCGCTTAATGCTTCCGCAGCGCGCCCCGCCGCCAAGGCCACACGCGCGTAGGCGATTCGAACCCCGGGGAAACGAGGCTCCAGCGCCAGCGCCGCCGCTAGAATGTCGGCGCCTGGTTCGGGAAGTCCCGCTTGGGCAAGCGTTTCGCCAAGCGCGATCAGATGGCGCGCCTGTTGCGGCTCCGCCGCCGCCGCGCGGCGCAAGAATACTTCCGCCTCGGCCCACCGTCCTTGCTTACGGCGGATCACGCCGACAAGATGGAGCACTGACGCAGGCCCCTGTTCGAGCGCCGGCCAGGACGCGCGCAGTGCATGTTCCGCGCCCTCGACGTCGCCGCTCGCGAGACACCGCTCGGCGGTTATGATGTCGTGCTCCTGACTCATCCTACATCCAATGCAACTAGGAACGCGCACACGGCTGCGAAGTCGTTTTCCAACTGCGTCAACCTCGCCCGCGCGACTTCATCTTCTCCCCAATGCTCGATGCTCCACAGCTCATCCAGCGCCGCAGCCTCGAAAGCCTCGCGTGCGGCCAGGCGCCCTCTGAGCACTGCGAACGCGATGAGACATGAACCCGACAGCCCAGCGCATTGCGCCAACGCCGTCAGTTTGTAGTCATCCTCCGTTAGAGCAAGCGCGCGCAGATTGGAGCGTAGCGCCGCCGCTTCGGGCGCGGCGATCACGCCTTGCACGATCGGGAAAGCGACGCCAAACTCTTCGTTTCCCCACTCCATCAGCGGGTTCCAGGTTTGATCCTGCCGCGCCACCAACTCCGCTGGACCCGATGCCCGGTAGCAGCAAAGATCAGTCTCCGAAAAAGAAGCGACGAAGTCCGCGCGCGCGGCCCGGTCGTCTTGGACCAAATCAACCGCGACAAATCCGAGCTTGGTGATCGGCATTGTTGAAGTGTCGAGTTGCTCGCCTTGCGCTGCCCACTCCTCCGCGCAGCGTTCGGCAAGCGCCCGCGACGGTAGAATGAACTCCCTGCCCGCAGCCGTCTTCAGCGGGCGGTCATCCAACATGACGCGGAATCCCCCGTCTTTCGGCGCCACCTCGGCCCGCGCATAGAAGCGCCGCGGCGAATGTGCTTGGTCCATGGGGCACAAATAGCATCCAACCCCGCCCGCGCCATCGGCCCGTGACGCCGCACTCAGCTGGGCGTGACGACGAACTCAGCCGTCAATCGCTCCGCGCCTTCAAACGGCATGACGCCTTGCCAAAAATACGACGGGAAAAGCACGAGCTGACCAGGCTTGGGCTCAATCATGCGTTCCGGTCCGCAGCGAGGAGGCGGGCGATTTGGCTCGCCCAGCCGAAGCCAGCCGTTGTGGGCCGTGCGTGGATTTTCCGCGGGCAAATGCGCCGCGACGTAGACCGCGCTAATCCAGCCGCGATCATTGACATGGTTTGGCTTGTGGCCTTCTCGCAGCAGCCGGACAGAAGTCAGGTTCGCGTACTTGTAGTGTTTGCCGCGCCGCCTCAGCACCGGCGCCGCCCCGTCCGCCGGCAAGCGATTGATGTAGTCGCGCACGGCGACGTCCGCTGAGGCCATGAAGGTCTTCACGATCGGGTCAGGCAGCGTCAGCAGGGAACGCCCAGTCTGCGACCCGTTCTGGAGTGTTTGATCAAGCGGGTGGGCGTTCACGCGGTGCTGGTTGCGGAGGAAATCCGCGAGCGCCGCATTGAAGCTCTCGGCGGTGAAAAAGCCCTGTGGCGCTGGCACATCATAGACGCGCACAAGTTTTTCGTAATCGCACAGCGCGGCATAACCCGGGTCGCCCAACAGACGCATGGCTGTCGCTTCGCAGGCGATCAGATATTGTTCGTCCGGATCATGCTCTTGCAGCGCGCGCGCGATCGTGAGCGCATCGGAAGGGCGTCCCGCGCGCAACAGCGTGGAGAGCATGTTTCGCTGCGCCGTGCGCGACCCCGGCGCCTGGCTGGCGGCGCGTTGGAGTATCTGAAGCGCATCGCGCGGTCGATCCAACTCATCCAACACGATCGCGTATGCGGTGAGCAGCGCGGGCGCGTCGGGCGCGTAGCGCATCGCCTCCTGCAGGGCCAGCAACGCCTTCTGGTGATAACCGCCGCGGTGGAGAGCGTCCGCGCACGCCATGCGCAACGCAACATCGCTGGGCCGGCGCCACTGCAGCTCCGCCTCCGCGACCGCGGTGCAGTTCTCGCCTTCTCCACGCAAGAGCCGAATGCGCGCCAAAACGCCGTGCAGTTGTGTTGATCCTGGCCATGCCTGGACCGCCTGCTCGGCAGCGGCCTCGGCGTCCTTTTTGCGCCCCGCATAATAAAGCGCGCGAATGAAACTCATCGCGAGATCGGGCGTGTCGAGGTCCTGTTTGGCCAGGCGTTCGTAGTATTCGAGCGCTTCGCCGCCGCGCCCAACTTTCTCCAGCGCGACGGCGTAGTTGTAGAGCAAGCCGCGCATCTTCGGGCCGAACCGCAGCGCCGCCTCGGCGGCTGCAAGCGCTTCATCATGACGATCCAACGCGCGGTGGACTTGATAGAGCAGTGTCCAGGATTCGGCATGCGGCGCCGCGCCCACGTAGGCGCGCGCCTCCTGCTCGGCTTGCGCCAAGTCCCCCGCGTTGAGATAGCAGCGCACGAGATTTGCGCGCACCGCTGACGGGTCTTCAAGCAACGTCATCGCGGCGCGGAAGACGCGGGCCGCCTCTGCGTGTTCCCCTTGAGCCTGAAGCACCACGCCAAGGTCGTTGTAATAAACCCCGTTGCTCAGGGCGTGCGCGATCGCGCGACGGAAAAAGCGCTCGGCGTCCTTCTGCTGGTTTTGGGTTTTCTTGATCAACCCCATCAGGTGCAGGTTCGCGGCGTCGGTGGCCAGCCGATCCATGATCGGCGCAAGAACCCGCTCAGCCCCTTCAGCGTCGCCGTGCGCGAGAAGCTCGCGGCTCGCGTTCGCGATCGCCGAGACTTCGGCGTCCTTGATCACGGCTTGAGCCCGAATGGCGCAAAGGGATCCTTGGCGTCACTCTCGTCAAACCCCAGCATGGCGAAGGCCGCGCGCATGTGCGGCGGCGTCGGCGCGATCACTTTTAGCTCCCCCCCCGAGGGGTGTGGCAGCCGGATCGCGCGCGCGTAGAGTTGCAGCGGGCCGACGAGATCGTTTGGCGTCGGCCGATCGCATTTGTATTTTGGATCGCCGGCGATGGCGTGGCCGATTTCAGCCATGTGAAAACGAAGTTGGTGGGTTCTGCCGGTAACCGGCCGCAATCCAACCCACGATGCGCGCTGGGCCGCTTCCGAAAGCACCACGTATTGTGTGATCGCATGGACGGCGCCTTCGTCGGTCTGCACACAGCGCTGCATCATCTCACGATCGGCGTCGTGCGCGCCCGGCGCCTTGCGCATCCACCCGCGGATTTCCCCGGTCTTTGGGCGAGGGCTGCCCACGACGATAGCCCAATAAATCTTGTCCGTGTCGCGGTCGCGGAAAGCCTCGCCGAGAGCCGCCGCCGCGCGCGGATGACGCGCGAGCACAAGGCAGCCCGATGTGTCGCGATCGAGCCGATGCACGAGTTTGGGCTTCTTCTCGGCGTCAAACTTCAACCCCTCGAGCAGACCATCGAGGTGGCGTGTCGTCTTCGCGCCGCCCTGGACCGCAAGGCCGTGCGGCTTGTTCAAGACAATCACATCGTCGTCGCGATGAATGACAAGCGCACGCACAAATTCTTCGTCCTTGCGCGAGAGACCGGACGCCGGTTGGCGCTTGTCGCCCTCGGGCAGCGGCGGCACCCGCACCACCTGCCCGGGAGATACGCGGTCCGACGCCTTCACGCGCGCGCCGTCGACGCGCACCTGCCCCGTGCGGAGAAGCTTTTCGACCTGTCCTTGAGTCAGGTGCGGATAGCGCCGGCGGAGCCACCGGTCGATCCGCGCGACGCCATCATCCGCGCGGACAGTGACTGCCTCCACCGATCTCATGCGCGCCCCAACACCAGACCCAGCCAGCATCCGCTCAAGCTAAGCACAACCGAAGCCGCCACGTAAGCGAGCCCTGCGCCGGGTTGATGTTGCAGCAGACGAACCGCTTCGATGGAAAACGCCGAAAACGTGGTGAACCCGCCGAGAAACCCAACGCCCAGGGCGAGGCGGAGTCCTTCCTGCTCCGGCCCTACGCGCGCGGCGAGCACGCCCATGGCTATGCCCCCGAGGACATTCACCGTCAGCGTGCCCCACGGAAAGCCAACGCCAGCCGCGCGCGCGATAAGCATTCCCAGACCATAACGCGCAAGCGAGCCAGCGGCCCCGCCCAGCGCAACCAAGAGCAGCTGGTTCATCCGGACGGAGCAAGACGCGCGCGCAAACTCGTGGCGACGGTGCTCGCGTCATAAGCGTTTGAATCGGCCGGCTTGGGACCTTCGCCGAAGCGGATCTCGACAGTGGCGGCGTGCGCTTGTTGGGTCCGCTGCCCGCCGATCGGGAAGTTCACGCCGACGCCGACGCTGCCGCCCGTCCTGCCGCCCCAAGAGCCGGCCCCGATACCGATGCCGACGCTAGGCCCGCTCGACTGGGCTCGTTCTTCATCGAGCGAGCGGCGGTCCACCCAGAACCACACGCGGTTGTTTTGCAGCGTGAGTTCAGCGGCGCGGAGCAAGGCGTAATCCTGCAGCAACGCCGCGCTGGCGCCGCGCGGCGCGCGGTACGTGACAAAATAGCGGTTCGATTCGACCTGCGTCTCCGAATAGCCCGCTATCTCGGCGGAAGCGGAGGGCGCGTAAGGCGGCGGCGCGCTGGTCGCGCAGGCGCCGAGCGCGAACGCGGCGGCAAGAACAAGACCTCGGATCATGGCTGCTTTCCTCGCTGGAATCCCTCAGAACCACGCTAACAGCTTTTTGGCTCCGGCGGCGCCCCCAAGCCGAGGCGTTGACAGGTTTGCGTGAACGCGACGGGCGGCGGCGCTGAAAAACAGGCGCGACCGCCTGCGGGATGAGGAAACTCTAGCTGTAGGGCGTGGAGCATCAGATTGGGCGTTTCGACGCCGGCCACGCGAAAAAGCCCTCCATACTTACCGTCGCCCGCGATTGGGCGTCCGATGCTGGCCAGGTGCGCCCGCAATTGGTGCATGCGCCCGGTCTCGGGTTCCAATGCGACAAGCGCGGCCGCATCGGTCGCGCTGAGCGTTCGATAGCGCGTGCGCGCGGTTTGAGCGCCAGGCTCGTTGGCGTGGGCGATCTCCACGATGTCCAACCCTTTGCGGGACGCCTTCTTCAATGGCGCAGAAATCTCCCCTTCTGGCGGAGCGGGCGCGCCGCCGCAGACCACGGCGACATACAGCTTGTGAACGTCGCGGCCCGCAAAAGCCTCCGACAAAAGCGCCGCCGCCGGCTTGGTTCGCGCGGCGACAATCACGCCGGACGTGTCTCTATCCAAGCGATGCACCAACCGTGGCCGCTTGCCATTGGACTTCGCAAACGCGCCCAAGAGGTTTTCCAAGCTTTGGGTGACGCCCGAACCTCCTTGAACCGCCAACCCCGTCGGCTTGTTGAACACAAGAATGCGCGCGTCTTCGTGAAGCAGGAGCGATCGCGCGAACGCAGCGTCTTCCTTCGGCACGTCAATCCTCGGCGTCACGCGCGGCCCTTTGCTTCGCCCAATGCTCCAGCCGCTCCTTGATCGCGCCTTCACGGCCTCGCCCTTCCGGCGCGTAAAAAACACGCCTTGGCATGTCATCCGGGAAATAGCTCTGCCCCGAAAAACCACCTTCCGCGTCGTGGTCGTACTGGTAGCCCCTGCCGTATCCCAGCTCCTTCATCAGCCGTGTCGGCGCGTTGCGGATATGCATGGGCGGCCCCAGCGTTCCGGTTTCGCCGGCAGCGCGCTTCGCGGCTTTCCATGCGACGTATGCGGCGTTTGATTTTGGCGCCGTCGCCAGATGCAACACCGCTTGCGCCAGATGCAGTTCCGATTCCGGCGGGCCGATGAAGTGAACCGCGTCCTTCGCGGCGTTGGCGATCAGGAGCGCCGTAGGATCGGCAAGCCCGATGTCTTCAGCCGCCGCCCGCACCAGCCGGCGCGCGATGAAGAGCAGGTCCTCGCCGCCGACGACCATGCGCGCGAGCCAATAGAGCGCCGCGTCCGGATCGGAGCCGCGTATGCTTTTATGAAGCGCAGAGATGAGATTGTAGTGTTCTTCACGGTCTTTATCGTAGGCGGGCGCGCGCTTTTGCAGAAGGTCGCCGAGCGCCTTGGCGTCAAGCGGCGCGCTCGCGTTCAGCGCGAAAAGCTCCTCGGCAAGCGTGAGCAGGTAGCGGCCGTCGCCGTCGGCGAGCGCGCAGAGAGCGACGCGCGCCTCTTGAGCCAGCGGCAACGTCTTTCCCAGCATCGCCTCAGCGCGCGCGAGCAAGCGCTCCAGACCCTCTTCGTCCAAGCGCTTCAGAACAAATACCTGCGCGCGCGATAGAAGCGCCGCGTTGATTTCGAAACTCGGATTCTCCGTCGTGGCGCCGACGAGCGTCACGACGCCCTGCTCGACATAAGGCAGAAAGCCGTCCTGCTGCGAACGGTTGAAGCGGTGAATCTCATCGACGAAGAGCAGCGTGCCCTTACCGCTCGCGCGGCGGCCTTTCGCGGTTTCGAAGGCCTTCTTCATGTCGGCGACGCCGGAGAACACGGCGCTGATTTGTTGAAACTCCAGCCCCGCCGCCTCGGCGAGCAAACGCGCAATCGTCGTCTTGCCGACCCCCGGCGGCCCCCAAAGCACCATCGACGCGAGGCGATTGTGCGCCAACATGCGCCCAATCGGGCCCGCTGGTCCGAGCAGATGATCCTGCCCGACGACATCGGCGAGCTTCTTCGGACGCAACCGCTCCGCGAGCGGCGCGGGCGCTGCCTGATCCAAGCCGGCGGCAGAAAAAAGATCGGACATGTGCGCAGGTTAGCAGATTGCAGACAGCGCGCATGCCCGAACTCCGCCGGGACCTAGAAACGCAGCTCCGCACGCTGTCCGTTGCGCTCCACGCCAATCACCCACGACCGCGATTGCGCCATGGCGCGGTCGAGCTGAGCGGCGTCGCGCATCGGCTGACCGTTGACCTCATCGATGATGTCGCCGGGCCGGAAGCCAATGCGCGCAGCGACGCCGCCGCGATCCAGGGCTTGGATGAACACGCCGTCCGCGAACGGATCGAGCCCCGATTGCTCCGCGGTGGCAGGCGTCAGCGTCACCACGGTCGCTCCTGAGAGCGGATGACGGCCGGTCAATTCGCGCGCTTGCGGGGCCCCGCCCGGCGGCGCTTCCGCGTTGGCCGTGAGGGACATCTGGCGCCCGCCTCGAATGATGGTCAGCGGCACGCGCGCGCCCGGCCGCTGCGTCGCGAACTGATAGCGCAAGCCGGCTTCGTCGCGAATTTCCGCGCCAGCGACCGTCAAGATGACATCGCCATTGCGCAGTCCCGCGCGCTCCCCCGCGGCGCGGGGGTAGAGTTCCGTCACCAACACGCCTTCGGGCCGGCGCAACCCAAGCGAATTCGCAAGGTCCTGCGTAACCGTCTGCGCGCGCGCGCCCAACCAGGGGCGGATTACCGTCGAGCCGCCCGAGACGGCGGACTCCACGACACGCCGCACCATTTCGGAGGGAATGGCGAAGCCTATGCCGTTCGATCCACCGCTCTCCGAGTAGATCGCGCTGTTAACGCCCACGAGGGCGCCCGACATATCGACCAGCGCGCCGCCGGAATTGCCGCGATTGATCGCGGCGTCCGTCTGGATGAAGAACGCATAGTCGCTGACGCCAACCTCGGTTCTCGCCAGCGCCGAGATAATCCCACTGGTGACGGTTTGCTGCAGTCCGAAGGGATTGCCGATCGCCAAGACGAGATCGCCCACTTGCAGATCGTTGGTGTTGGCGAAGGCCAGCGTCGGTAAGCGTTCGCCGTCCGGATTGATGCGCAACACCGCGAGATCGACGCGAGGGTCCGCCAGCATGAGGGTCGCGTCGAATTCGCGGCGATCCGCCAACACGACGCGCAGCGACTGCGCGCCTTCGATGACGTGGTTGTTCGTCACAATGACCCCGTCTGCGCGCACGATTACGCCCGACCCAAGCGATTGCTCGACGCGCGGCGCGCTGAAGCGCCCAAAAAACGGGTCGCGCGACATGGCTCGCACAACACGCTGGGCGTAGACGTTGACGACGGCTGGTCCCGCGCGCGCCGCCACCGGCGCGAATGAGAGCTGCACTTCGCCGCGGTTTTGCGGCGCGGCGCGCACCAGTGGTTCGGCCTGCACTGTTTGCAGGTAGGGATCGCCCTGCTCGCGCGGCTGGAACAGCGCGTTTTCCGAGGCCATCGGCGCCACCGCGAGCGCGCCGCCGGCGAAACCCGCGATGAGCGCAGCGAAGGGAGAGGCTTTGAGCAGTGTCTCGCGCGTGATCTTCATAAGGGTGCGCTCCCGCGAACTCGGCGTTTCGCCGCCTTTGGCGCCGGCTGAGGGCGGAAACATGGCGTGGGCTGGGAATGTGTACGTCGAAACGAAAAGGGCGCCCGTGACGGGGCGCCCTCATATCGATCGGATGTGTTCCGCGGGTCAGTCGTCGGTATAGACGGCTTCCGGGCGGGGGCCGCTATCTTGGCCCCGCGCGTCCTCGTCGCGATCCACGAACTCGATCACCGCGAGCGGCGCGTTGTCGCCGTGGCGGAAGCCGGCCTTCAGCACCCGCGTGTATCCACCCGCGCGCGCCTTGTAGCGCGGGGCGAGGGTGTCAAACAGCTTCTTCGTTTGCGTCTCGTCGCGCATGCGCGAGAGCACCAACCGGCGCGCGCCGAGGTCGCCCTTCTTGGCGAGCGTGACCAGCCGCTCGACCACGGGGCGCAGCGCCTTGGCCTTCGGCAGCGTGGTCACGATCTGCTCGTGTTTCACCAACGCCGCCGCCATGTTCGCGAACATCGCCTGACGATGGCTCGCGGTCCGATTGAGTTTCTTATGTCCGACGCCGTGGCGCATATTCCCGGTCCTTAGTCAGTAGTCAGTGTTCAGTAGCTCCGGGCGCGGCCTTACTACTGACTACTGACCATTCCCTACTTACTCAGATCTGGTCTTCGTACTTCTTGGCCAGATCTTCGATGTTGTCTGGCGGCCAGTTCTCGACCGCCATGCCCAGATGGAGCCCCATCGAGGCCAGCACTTCCTTGATTTCGTTCAGCGACTTCCGTCCGAAGTTCGGCGTGCGGAGCATCTCCGCCTCGGACTTCTGAATGAGATCGCCGATATAAACGATGTTGTCGTTCTTCAAGCAGTTCGCCGAGCGAACCGACAACTCAAGCTCGTCCACTTTCTTGAGCAGCGCCGGGTTGAACGGAAGATCGGGCTTGTCGCCGCCTTCCTTCTTCGCCTTCGGCTCTTCGAACGTGATGAACACCTGCAATTGGTCCTGAAGAATTCGCGCCGCGTACGCGATCGCGTCCTCGGGGCGGATCGCGCCGTTGGTCTCCACTTCGATTACAAGCTTATCGTAGTCGAGCACTTGGCCTTCGCGGGTATTATCCACGCGGTAGGCGACGCGGCGCACCGGCGAATAAATCGCGTCGATGGCGATCAGGCCGATGGGCGCGTCATCCGGGCGGTTTTGTTCGGCCGGCACGTACCCCTTACCGGCGTTCACCGTCAGCTCCATGCGGATCGAGGCGCCGTCATCCAACGTGCAGATCACGAGGTCGGGGTTCAGGATCTCCATGTCCGACACGGTCTGAATGGCAGAAGCCTTGACCTCGCCGGGGCCGTCAGCTTTCAGCATGACGCGCTTGGGGCCCTCTCCGCGCATGCGGATGGCCACCTGCTTCAGATTGAGCACGATGTCGGTGACGTCTTCGCGCACGCCCGGGATCGACGAAAATTCGTGCACGACGCCGTCGATTTGCACCGATGTGATCGCAGCGCCTTGCAGCGACGACAACAGCACTCGGCGCAGCGCGTTGCCGAGCGTCAAGCCAAAGCCGCGCTCCAGCGGTTCGGCGATCAGCGTGGCGCGGCGCGCGGCGTCAAAGCCATGCTCAATGAGCGGCTTCTTCGGGCGGATCAGTTCTAGCCAATTCTTTTCAATCGACATCATTGGTTTTCCAATCGAGGGCGCAGCGCTCGCAAGCGCGCGGCCCAACAGCATTGTTTAGACGCGGCGGCGCTTCGGCGGGCGGCAACCATTGTGAGGGATCGGCGTCACATCGCGGATCGACGTCACCGTGAATCCTACCGCCTGCAACGCACGCAACGCGCTTTCACGGCCCGAGCCCGGACCCGAGACGTTCACTTCCACAGTGCGCATCCCATGCTCCATCGCCTTGCGGCCCGCGTCTTCTGCGGCGACCTGGGCGGCATACGGCGTCGACTTACGCGAGCCCTTGAAGCCCATCGTGCCCGCGCTCGACCACGAGATGGCGTTGCCTTGCGCGTCGGTGATCGTGATCATGGTGTTGTTGAACGACGCGTTCACGTGCACGACGCCGGTCACGATGTTCTTGCGCTCGCGCTTCTTAACGCGTGTGGATTCCTTGGCCATCGCGGCTCTTCCTTATTTCTTGGTTGCTTGCTTCTTGCCGGCGATCGGCTTGGAGGGTCCCTTGCGCGTGCGCGCATTCGTGTGCGTGCGTTGCCCGCGAACAGGCAGCCCCTTGCGGTGGCGCAGGCCACGATAGCAGCCCAGGTCCATGAGACGTTTCACGTTGGTTGAGTTTTCGCGACGAAGGTCGCCCTCGACGGTGTAATCGCGGTCGATCGCTTCGCGAATTTGGAGAACTTCCGCGTCGGTCAATTCGTGGACCCGGCGATCGTCTGCGATCCCGACCTTCCCGCAAATCTCCTTGGCGAAATGCGAACCAATGCCGTGAATGTACTGCAGCGCAATAACGACGCGCTTCTGGGTCGGAATGTTGACGCCGGCTATACGGGCCATGAGGCGGATGCTCCAAAACGCAATAGGCGCGACGCCGCCGGGCCGTTCGGCTCGGGGAGCATCGCGGTATGGGTGTTCGCGAAGGGGGTGGATATAGGCGGGGCGAAATGCCGCGTCAACCAGGCGAAAACGGCTTTCCCCCGCGACCGAATAGACCGTCCCACCCCTATGCGCCAATCGCTGCCGCGATGGCGCGGGCAACGGTCTCGACATCCGCCATTCCATCGACGCCGACCAGTTTGCCCTGGGCCTGGTAATAGGGAACCAGGGGCGCGGTTTGGGCAGTGTAGGCGTCGAGCCGGACCTTATAGGCCTCGGGGTTATCGTCAGCGCGCCCCTCCTCCGCGAAACGTTTGGCGATGCGTTGCATCAGTTTTTCGGGGTCGACCTCCAGACGCACCACGCGGTCGATCTTGCGGCCATGCTTCGCAAGCATCGCATCAAGCGCCTCCGCTTGCGCCACGGTGCGGGGGAAGCCGTCGAAGATGAAACCGGGCGCGGCGCTGTTCGCGGCCAGAGCTTCCTCGATCAGCGCGATCACGACTTCATCCGGCACGAGTTGACCGGCGTCCATCAGGGCCGCGCAGCGACGGCCCAGATCGGAGCCAGACTTGCGCGCGGCGCGCAGCATGTCGCCCGTCGACAACTGGATATAGCCGCGCTCGGCGACCAGCCGTTTGGCCTGGGTTCCTTTCCCCGCTGCTGGGGGTCCGAACAGGATGAGGTTCATTTCCTCGGCAACCCGGCGCCGCTTCCGCGCAGCTTGGACCGCTTGATCAGCCCTTCATACTGGTGCGCAACCAAGTGTGATTGAATCTGCGCCACGGTGTCGAGCGTTACGGAAATCACGATCATCACCGAGGTGCCGCCGAGATAGAATGGCACGCTGTAGGCCGAAATCAGGATCTCCGGCAACAAGCACACCGCCGTGATGTAGCCCGCGCCAATAACGGTCAATCGCGTGAGCACGTAGTCAAGATATTCCGCCGTCTTCTTGCCCGGGCGAATGCCGGGGACGAAGCCGCCATACTTGCGCAAATTGTCAGCGGTTTCTTCCGGGTTGAACACGATCGACGTGTAGAAGAAGCAGAAGAAGATGATGCCGACGGCGTAAAGCATCATGTGCCCTGGCTTGCCGTAACCCGCGAACGCCTGGAAAGCCGTCAACCACTCGGGCGTATTCTCGCCCATGCCGGCGAAACTGACGAAGGTCGTGGGCAACAGCAGCAGCGATGAAGCGAAGATCGGGGGAATGACGCCCGCGGTGTTGATCTTGAGCGGGAGGAACGAGCTTTCGCCCATGAACATGCGATTGCCCTGTTGGCGCTTGGGATATTGGATCACCAGGCGCCGCTGCGAGCGTTCAATGAAGACGATGAAGACGATCGCCGCCAGCATCACGGCCGCGATGACCAGGATGCCGAGCGGATTGATGTCGCCGGTGCGCGCCAGCTCCAACGACTGGAAGATGATGCGCGGAAGATCGGCCACGATGCCCGCGAAAATGATCAGCGAAATGCCGTTGCCCACGCCGCGCGCTGTAATCTGCTCGCCCAGCCACATCAGGAACATGGTCCCGCCCGTGAGCGTGATCACAGTGGACGCAATAAAGAAGAGGCCTGGATTGATGGCGAGACCGCCGCCCTGCAGCCCCATGGCGATGCCGTAGGATTGGAAGAGCGCCAGCACCAAGGTCAGGTAGCGCGTATACTGGTTAAGCTGTTTACGCCCGACCTCGCCTTCCTTTTTCAGACGTTCAAGCGAAGGGATCGACGTCGCAAGCATCTGCACGATGATTGACGCCGAAATGTAAGGCATCACGTTCAGGGCGAACACGGCCATGCGCTCCACGGCGCCGCCCGAGAAGGTGTTGACCATGCCGAGGATGCCGCCCGCCTGGCTTTGAAACGCCTCGGCGAAACGGACCGGATCGATGCCGGGGATCGGAATGAAGGTGCCGACGCGATAAACGATGAGCGCGATCAGGGTGTACCAGATGCGCTTTTGAAGGTCCGTCGCCTTCGCGAAGGCTTGAAAATTTATGTTGGCGGCAAGTTGTTCTGCGGCTGAAGCCATGTGGGCGCGCTGCTCCGAATCCTGAGCCGGCTAACCGGCAAACCCTCCAACCGGAGAGCGAACGTTAGGTCGCTGCCGCGTCCGCCGGAGGCGGATTGAGCAACGTGACCTTGCCGCCGGCTTTCTCCACAGCGGCCACCGCCGCCGCTGACGCGCCGGAAACAGTGATGCTCACTTTGGATTTAAGCTCGCCGCGCGCAAGGAGGCGCACGCCATCTTTCTTCCGCCGCAAAACGCCGGCAGCCACCAGAGAATCCTCGGTGATTTCCGCCTTGGCGTCGATCTTCTTGTTATCGATCGCGTTTTGAAGGCTCGAGAGATTGATCCAGGCCATGCGTTTTTGCGCTGGCGGCGAGAAGCCGCGTTTTGGCATGCGCATGTGCAGCGGCATCTGGCCGCCTTCAAAGCCGTTGATCGAAACGCCGCGGCGGGACTTCTGGCCCTTCACGCCGCGACCGCCGGTCTTGCCCTTGCCCGAGCCGACGCCGCGTCCGACGCGCATCAGCGTTTTCGTGGAGCCGGGATTATCGGCTAACTGGTTCAGTTTCATAGTACGTCAACTCCGACGGGCGAGGCCCGCCTTATTTCACGACTTCGACGAGGTGGCCAACCTTGCGGATCATGCCCTGTATCGAGGGCGTGTCCTCAAGCTCCACCACTTGGTTGGCGCGCTTCAGGCCAAGGCCCAAAAGCGTCGCACGCTGATCGCCTTCGCGGCGAATAGGGCTGCCGACGCGGCGCACCGTGATCTTTTTCTTCGCCATATCTTAGCCCTCCGCTGGAACGTCGCCGAGGCTCGCGCCGTCCTTGCGGCGGCCCACCAGCTCAGCCACCTTCAACCCGCGCCGATTGGCGACCTGACGCGGCGAGGTTTGCGATTTGAGCGCGTCGAATGTCGCGCGCACCATGTTGTAGGGGTTCGACGAGCCCTTCGATTTCGCCACCACATCGGAGACGCCCAGCACCTCCAACACCGCCCGCATCGGACCGCCCGCGATCAGGCCCGTGCCCGCCGGCGCGGCGCGCAGCATGACCTTGCCCGCACCCCACCGGCCTTGACCGTCGTGATGCAAGGTGCGCCCCTCGCGCAACGGCACGCGCAGCAGCGTCTTCTTGGCTTCGTCGGTGGCCTTGCGGATCGCCTCTGGCACTTCACGCGCCTTGCCGTGACCGAACCCAACACGCCCCTTCTTGTCGCCAACCACGACCAGGGCGGCGAAGCCGAAATTCTTACCGCCCTTTACGACCTTGGCGACGCGATTGATGGCGACAAGCTTGTCGATCAACTCGCCTTCCGCGCGCTCTTCAGCTTGCGGTTCGCGTTGGCGCCGCGGGCGATCGCCGCCACCGCCGCCGCCGCGCCGTGGGCCGCCACGACCGCGCCGGGGCTGCTCGGTTTGCTCCGCGCCTGGGCCTGCTGTTACGTCCGACATGCGTGCTTCCTTAGAACTCGAGCCCGCCCTCGCGGGCGGCGTCGGCGAGGGCTTTCACCCGGCCATGGAAAACATAGCGGCCACGATCAAACACGACCCGCTTCTGGCCTTTCGCCAGCGCGCGCTCGGCGATGAGGCGGCCCACCTCGGCGGCGCCAGTCTTGTCCGAACTCTTCTTGCCGGACTTCTTGAACGACTCGTCGAGGGTCGACGCCGAAGCGATGGTGACGCCCCGGGCATCGTCGATGACTTGCGCGGAAATGTGCTTCAAGGAGCGAAACACGGAGAGACGCAAGCGCCCTTCTCCGGCCAATTTCTTGATCCGGGTCCGAGTGCGCTGCGCACGGCGTTGGGTGGAATCGAGTTTGCGCGGCATGGGGCTTACTTCTTCTTGCCTTCCTTGCGGCGAATGTATTCGCCGGCATAGCGCACGCCTTTGCCCTTATAAGGCTCGGGCGGACGATACGAACGGATTTCAGCGGCGACCTGCCCGACGACTTGCGGATCGATGCCGCTCACCTTGATTTCCGTGGGCTTCGGCGTCGCCAGCGTCACACCTTCGGGCGGTTGGTAGACGATCTCGTGGCTGTAGCCGAGCTGCATTTGCAGGTTCTTGCCCTGCATCGCGGCGCGATAACCAACGCCCGTCATCTCAAGGTTTTTCTCGAACCCTTGCGTGACGCCCTTGACGTTGTTCGCCAACACGGCCCGCGTCGTGCCCCAGAGAGCGCGCGCGCGCGGGGTTTCGTGACGCGGCTTCACCGCGATCGCGCCATCAGCAAATGAAACTTCCACGTCGTCATGCGCACGGAAGCTCAAGGCGCCTTTGGGGCCTTTCACGCTGACGTCCTGGCCTTTCACGGTCACGGTGACGCCTTGCGGCGCGGGGATCGGTTTTTTTCCGAGGCGTGACATTAGTAAACCTCGCAGAGGATTTCGCCGCCGACGTTCGCGTCACGCGCGGCGGCGTCGCTCATCACGCCCTTTGGCGTCGACAGAATCGAAATGCCGAGGCCATTTCGAACCAGGCGTAGGTCCTTGATCGACGAGTAGACGCGACGGCCTGGCTTGGACACGCGCTGTATTTCGTGGATCGCGGGCGATCCTTCGAAATACTTGAGTTCGATCTCGAGTTCCTTGTGCGTCCCGGTTTGAACTTCCCGGAAATCACGGATGTAGCCTTCGTCCTTAAGCACGTTCAGCACGCGCACGCGCAGGGTTGACGCGGGCGAGAGCACTTTCGAGCGCCCGCGCAGTTGCGCGTTGCGAATACGGGTGATCAGGTCGCCGACGGGATCGTTGAGGTTCATGGGATCGCCCTCACCAGCTCGACTTGACCATGCCGGGGATCTGGCCCTTGGAAGCCAAATCCCGCAGCGCGATACGCGACATCTTCAGCTTGCGGTAGAACGCGCGCGGGCGTCCCGTCAGCTCGCAACGGTTGCGAATGCGGGTCGCCGACGAGTTGCGCGGCAATTGCGCGAGCTTGAGGCGCGCGGCGAAACGTTCTTCCAGGGGAAGCGCCTCGTTCAACGCGGTCGCGCGCAATTTGGCGCGACGCGCGGCGTATTGCTTCGCCAGGCGTTCGCGCTTCTTGTTGCGTTCGATTGAGCTTGTCTTCGCCATACTTTCATTTTCTCCCGATGCGTTCTGGGGTGGATCGGCGTGCGCCGATCAGTTCCGGAACGGGAAATCGAACTCTTTCAACAGAGCCTTGGCTTCAGCGTCGGTGCGCGCAGTGGTGCAGACGACGATGTCCATGCCCCAAATCTGATCAATCTGGTCGTAATTGATTTCCGGGAACACGATGTGTTCCTTGATGCCCATGGCGTAGTTGCCGCGGCCATCGAAGCTCTTGCCGTTCAGGCCGCGGAAATCCTTCACCCGGGGCAACGCGATCGTGATCAGACGATCGAGAAACTCGTACATCTGATCCTTGCGCAGCGTCACCTTGGCGCCAATGTTCATGCCCTCGCGCAGCTTGAACGCGGCGATCGACTTGCGCGCCTTGGTCATGACCGGCTTTTGGCCCGCGATCGCGGTCAGCGCCTCGACGGCGGACGTAAGCTTCTTGGAATCCTGCGTCGCCTCGCCAACGCCCATGTTGATCACGATCTTTTCAAGACGCGGGATCTGCATCTCGTTCGTGTAGTTGAACTGATCCTTGAGGCGTCCCTTGATGTCGCTCTTGTAGCGAACCTTGAGGCGCGGCTCGTAATCGGCCGGCTTTGGCGCACGCGGGCGCGCGGGCGCGGCTTCCTTGGCCTTCTTCTCGCCCTTGGCCTTGGCTTCCGCCTTTTGTTTCGGGGCGTCAGACATCGATCTGCACTCCTGAACCCTTCGCAACGCGCACCTTGCGGCGTTGGGCGCCCTCGCCCACGACCTTGAACCCGATGCGCGTCGGCTTGCCCGTCTTTGGATCGCGGACAGCAACGTTTGAAATGTGTAGCGGCGCTTCCTTGGCGATGACGCCGCCTTGTGGGTGCTTCATGCTCGGCGACGTGTGACGCTTCACGAGGTTGACGCCTTCAACGACGACGCGCTCCTCCTTCGGCATCACCATCAGCACCTTACCGGTGCGGCCTTTGTCCTTGCCGGCGAGCACGACGACCGTGTCGTCCTTCTTGATGCGAGCGGCCATGTTAGAGCACCTCCGGCGCAAGCGAGATGATCTTCATCTGGTTCTTGGCGCGCAATTCACGCGGAACCGGTCCGAAAATCCGCGTGCCGATCGGCTCGCCTTGATTGTTGATCAGCACGGCGGCGTTCGAGTCGAACCGGATGGTCGAGCCGTCCTTACGCTTAATGTCCTTCGACACGCGCACGACGATCGCCTTACGCACATCGCCCTTCTTAACACGGCCGCGCGGCATCGCTTCCTTAACCGAAACGACGATGATGTCGCCCACCGTGGCGTAGCGGCGCTTTGAACCGCCGAGCACCTTGATGCACATGACGCGCTTGGCGCCAGAGTTGTCGGCGACATCCAGGTTTGTTTGCATCTGGATCATGACGTCATGCTCCGACGCGGCCGACCACTTCCCAGCGTTTCAGCTTGGACTTGGGCGGACATTCTTGAATGGTCACGACTTCGCCGGCCTTGTAGGCGTTGGCTTCGTCATGGGCGTGAAACTTCGCGGAACGGCGAACCGTCTTCTTCAAGAGCGGGTGCAGATAGGTGCGTTCCACCTGCACGACGACAGTCTTGTCGCCTTTGTCGCTCACGATCGTTCCCTGCATAATGCGGCGCGGCATCGGCTTAGACCTTCGCTTTCGGTGACTTCTCGCGCAGCGCCGTCTGCACGCGCGCGATGGCGCGGCGGACTTCGCGGATACGCGAGGATTTTTCCAGTTGGCCGGTCGCTTGTTGGAAGCGCAGGTTAAACTGCTCCTTCTTCAGCTTCACCAGCTCGTCCTTCAGACGGCCGTCGTCCATGGCGCGAGCGTCCTTGATATCAACGGTCGCCATCAGAGACCCTCCATCCGCGCGATGATCTTGGTTTTCACCGAGAGCTTCGCGGCGCCGAGGCGCAGGCTTTCACGCGCGACCGCTTCCGGCACGCCGTCCACTTCAAACATGATCCGGCCCGGCGCCACGCGCGCGGCCCAAAACTCCGGCGCGCCCTTGCCGGAGCCCATGCGGACTTCGACTGGCTTCTTCGAAACTGGCACGTCGGGGAAAATGCGGATCCACACGCGGCCTTGGCGCTTCATCTCGCGCGTGATGGCGCGACGCGCGGCTTCGATCTCGCGCGCGTTCACGCGATTGGGTTCAAGCGCCTTGAGCCCAAACTCGCCGAAGTTCAGCGCCGAGCCGCCCTTGGTGTTCCCTTTGATGCGGCCCTTGTGGGCGCGCCGGAACTTGGTTTTCTTAGGCTGCATCATGACGGGTTATGCCTCCGCATCAGCGTCTTCGCCGCGCGGCGGACGGCGTCCACGCCGGGGACGGTCGCCTGGCGGGCGATCCTCGCGCGGCGCGCGCGGACGGTCATCGCGATCACGGCGTTCGCGGCTTTCGCCGGTCTCCAGCGAGCGCTTATCTTGCGCCATGGGGTCGTGTTCCATGATCTCGCCTTTGAAGATCCAGACCTTCACCCCGATTTTTCCGTAGGCGGTGTCCGCTTCGGCGAAACCATAGTCCACGTCGGCGCGCAGCGTATGCAGCGGCACGCGGCCTTCGCGGTACCATTCCATCCGCGCGATTTCAGCGCCGCCCAAACGTCCGGAAACGTTGATGCGGATGCCCTGCGCGCCCAGACGCATCGCCGACTGCATCGCGCGCTTCATCGCGCGTCGGAACGCAACGCGGCGTTCCAGCTGCTGAGCCACGCCCTCGGCAACGAGGTTGGAGTCGGTCTCGGGCTTGCGCACTTCCACGAGGTTGAGATGCACCTCGGCGTCCGGCGCCATCTTGGCGAGGTCCTTGCGCAGCTTCTCGATGTCGGCGCCTTTCTTGCCGATCACCACGCCTGGCTTGGCGGTGTGAACCGTCACGCGGCACTTCTTGAGCGGGCGCTCGATGATGATCTTGGAAATTCCGGCCGCGGCGAGCTTCTCGCGCAAGAACTTGCGTATCTTGATGTCCTCATGCAGCAGGCGACCGTAATCCTTGGTGTTCGCGTACCAACGCGAATCCCAGGTGCGGTTGACCCCCAAACGAAGGCCGATCGGATTGACTTTCTGACCCATTACGCGGCCTCCGCCGTCTCGGGCTGCTTGGTTGTGTCGCGCAGCACGATGGTGAGTTGGGAGAAGTGCTTCTCGATGCGCACGCCGCGCCCGCGAGCCCGGGGGTGCATGCGCTTCATGGTGATGTTCTTGCCGACATGCGCCTGAGCGACCACCAAGCCGTCGAGATCGAGGCCATGGTTGTTTTCGGCGTTATCCATCGCCGATTGCAGGCATTTCAGCACATCCTTGGCGATGCGCTTGCGGCTGAAGCGAAGCTCGTTCTTGGCCTTTTCCGCCGACAGACCGCGAATCGACTGCGCCACAAGGTTCAGTTTTTGCGGACTGATACGGACCGCGCGCAGCACGGCGCGCGATTCGTTCGAGGCCTGCTTCGGAGGAGCTTTCGGTTTGCTCATCTCACTTCCTCTTGGCCTTCTTGTCGGCGCCATGGCCGAAATACGCGCGCGTCGGCGCGAATTCGCCGAGCTTGTGCCCAACCATGTCCTCGCTCACGAGAACCGGCGTGAAGGTCTTGCCATTGTGGACCTGAAACGTGAGGCCCACGAATTGCGGCATGATCGTCGAGCGACGCGACCAGGTCTTTATCGTTTCGCGACGTCCGCCGCCCGCAGCCTTCTCGGCTTTCGAGAGCAGGTAGCCGTCGACAAACGGGCCTTTCCAAACAGAACGCGGCATGCCGTTAGCTCACCTTCTTAGAATGACGACGCCGGATGATCAGGCGATCCGACGGCTTGGTCTTGCGGGTCTTCGGACCGCGGGTTTTCTTGCCCCATGGCGTCACCGGGTGGCGTCCACCGGAGGTCTTGCCTTCACCGCCGCCGTGGGGGTGATCGACCGGGTTCATGGCGACGCCGCGCACCGTCGGCTTGCGGCCGAGCCACTTCGAGCGTCCCGCCTTGCCCCAGACCTCGTTCATGTTGTCGGGGTTCGACACCGCGCCAATCGAGGCCATGCAAACATCCGGCACCATGCGCACCTCGCCGGAGCCCATTCGCACTTGCGCGAAACCGGCGTCGCGTCCGACGACCTGCGCATACGCGCCGGCCGACCGCGCCATCTGCGCGCCCTTCATGGGCTTCAGTTCGATATTGTGGATGATGGTGCCGACGGGGATCGCCTTAAGCGGCATGGCGTTGCCCGGCTTCACGTCAACCCGCTCGCCAGCCACGACCGTATCGCCCGCCTTCAGACGCTGCGGCGCGATGATGTAGGCGAGTTCGCCGTCCTTGTATTTGATGAGGGCGATGAACGCCGTGCGATTGGGGTCGTACTCAAGCCGTTCGACGGTGGCTTCCATGTTCCACTTGCGCCGCTTGAAATCGATCTTGCGATAGGTGCGCTTGTGGCCGCCGCCGTGACGGAACGCCGTCACGCGGCCGAGGTTGTTGCGCCCGCCCGATTTGGTGAGCCCCTCGGTCAGCGCCTTCACGGGTTTGCCCTTATAGAGTTCGCCACGGTCCACGATCACAAGCTCGCGGCGTCCCGGCGATGTCGGGCGGAAAGTCTTCAACGCCATTACGAGAGCCCCGTCGTCACGTCGATGGAATAACCCGGCAGCAGGGTGACGACCGCGTTCTTCACGTCGGAACGCTTGCCCTCAATGCCGCGGAAATACTTCGTCTTGCCCTTGCGCACGATCGTGTTAACGGCGCCCACCTTGACGTTGAAAAGCCGTTCGACGGCTTCCTTCACGTCCTTCTTGGTGGCGTTCAGCGGCACGCGAAAGACGACCTTGTTGTTCTCGGAGAGAAGCGTCGCCTTCTCGGTGATCACCGGCGCGATGATCGTATCATAATGCTTGAGCGCGCTCATGCCGCGGCTCCTTCCTTCTGGCTGAACCGGGCGTGTATGGCCGCCACGGCGTCAGGCGTCAGCACCAGCTTGCCGCGGCGCAGCACGTCGTAAACGTTGAGCCCGGCGTTGGGCAGAACGTCGATGTTCTTGAGGTTCGACGCCGCGCGGGCGAAATTCTTGTCGACCTCGGCGCCCGCGATAAACAGCGCGTTGCTGAGCTTCAGCTTTTCCAAATGCTTCGCCAGAGCGGCCGTTTTGGCTTCCTTGAGCGCCGCAGCTTCGATCACGACGATGTCGCCGGCGTTTGCCTTCGCCGAGAGCGCGTGCTTCAGCGCCATGGCGCGCACCTTCTTCGGCAGATCGTGACCATAATCGCGCGGCAGACGATTGTGTGCGTGACCGCCGCCCCGGAAGATCGGCGCGTTCGCGGCGCCGTGACGGGCTTGGCCCGTGCCCTTCTGCTTGTACAACTTGGAGTGCGAGCGCGAAACCTCGCCGCGGCTCTGCGTCTTGTGGGTTCCAGCCCGACGCTTCGCCAATTGGTACTTGACCATGCGCTGAAGGATGTCGCCGCGAATTTCCTTGATGCCGAATATGGCGTCGTCGAGATCAATCGATCCCGCCTTCTTGGCGTCGAGGGTTTGGATATCAAGTTTCATTGCCGCCCTCACTCAGCCGCCGCCTGACGCAGACCCGCAGGCGTCGGCGCTTCCTTCGGCAACGCCGCCTTCATCGCGTCGCGCACTTCAACCCAACCGCCTTCAGCGCCAGGCACCGCGCCTTTGACGAAAATCAGATTGCGCTTGGCGTCGACGCGAACGACCTGCAGGTTCTGAACGCTCACGCGCTCGGTCCCAAGGTGGCCGGCCATCTTCTTGCCCTTGAACACCTTGCCGGGATCCTGGCGTTGGCCTGTCGAACCATGGCTGCGGTGCGACACGGACACGCCGTGGGTCGCGCGCAAACCGCCAAAGTTCCAGCGCTTCATCGCGCCGGCGAAGCCCTTGCCGATTGAAATGCCCGCGACATCGACCTTCTGGCCGACAACAAAATGGTCAGCGCTCAGTTGGGCGCCGACCGGAAGCAAATTGTTTTCACTGACACGGAATTCGCGGACGATCGCCTTCGGCTCGACCTTGGCGCGCGCGAACTGACCGCGCTCGGCTTGGGTCTTGCGCTTCGCCTTCGCGGCGCCAGCGCCAAGAACAACGGCGGAATAGCCATCGCCCTTCGCAGCGCGCGGCTCGGCCTTCTTCGTCTCGTTCTTGCGGGACTTCTTCGGCTTAAGCGCAACCGCGTCGCCCGCGGCGTTCTTAAACTCTTCCGCGCCAACGGTGCGACGTCCGACAACTTGACAGCCTGAAAGGTCGAGAACCGTCACCGGGGTATGCGCGCCGTCGGCGCCGAACACGCGCATCATGCCGATCTTCTTGGCGATGACGCCCGTGCGCTTTGCAACTTCTTGGCCCATGACGCTTAGCCCATCACTTGGATCTGAACGTCGACGCCAGCCGACAGATCGAGCTTCATCAGCGCGTCGACCGTTTGCGGCGTCGGCTGAACGATGTCCAACACGCGCTTGAACGTGCGAATCTCGAATTGCTCGCGGCTCTTCTTGTCGACGTGGGGCGAGCGGTTGACCGTGAACTTCTCGATGCGCGTGGGCAACGGAACCGGGCCGATCACCGTCGCGCCAGTGCGCTTAGCAGTCGACACGATCTCTTTCGCCGACAAGTCGAGCGTACGGTGATCAAAGGCCTTGAGCCTGATCCTTATGTTTTGCTGCATCATCGCCAAACTTCCCGAACTCGATTCCCGCAGCGCGCGATCACGCGCGCCGAACGCACAACACGGCGGCGCACCCATTCGGATGGCCGACGCGAAAACGCCGCCCGAACCGGACGGCGCTCTCAAAGACCTCTGATCCGCAAAAAACGCTGCATCGGCGGGGCCTGCGCCCCGCGCGCGTTTCTCTGCAGAAACCGCCGCGCTCACTTGCGAACCGCGTCTAAGCTTAAGCTTACAGCCGGCTCGAAGTGGCGTGGTCTACAGACGCGAAACCGAGGCGTCAAGGCGCGTCTTGCGCGATTTCAGCCCCGGATGCGGACATTTCCCGAGCCCAAAACGTCCTTCGTCACCGTGCCTGTCACGGAGTCCGCCGAGACGTTGCCCGACCCGGCGATATCGGCGTCAATCGAGCCGACCACGCCGTTCACATCCACATCGCCGGAGCCGACGATGTCCGCCCTCAGGGTTTGGACTGGCGCGGTAATGGTCACGTCCCCCGATCCCGCCATATCGATGCTGGCTTCATTGATCTGGCCGCCATTTATGACGGCATTCCCCGAGCCCGCCGCGTCGACGGAGAGATCGCCGGTCAGGGAGGCCACCTCGACGGTCCCGGAACCCGCGATTTCGATCTCGGCCCCTTCAGTCACCGCCCCGATCGTGACTTCTCCCGAGCCTGCGACCGACGCCTTCAGCTGTCTGGCGGCGCCCGCGATCACATCGCCAGCGCCCGCAAGTTCCACGCTGAGCGCGCCGGTCACGTCGGCAATGTTGACCACCCCGCAACCCGTGGCGTCGAGATCCACCAAATCGGCAGGCCCGATGGCTGTCGGGCCGGCGCCGCTGCGGCTCACACGCAGGGTCCGCGGCGCCCGGATGACGATTTGGGGCATCTGGGCGTTTGGAAGGTCGCCGTAGCCGTTCAACTCAACGCTTTCGTCGCCGCAGTTCGAAATCCGGCCGCGAAGCTGCCCGTCGATCGTGATTCGGCCGTCCTCGGCGGCGACAGTTGGCATGGGAGCGCCGCCTGGACTCGTAATTTCGATAAGAAAATCAGCCCGATCCTCGGGCGTGATGGTGACGTTCGCCGCCAGATGCCTCAGGCGAAGCGACTCTCCCGCGAAGGCCTGCGGCTCAAACCGGCCAGGCGCGGTCTCGACGATGGCCGCACGGCCGCCCGGCCCGTCCATGTCTACGTCGAAATGCCAATCGGGACCGTCGACGAGCGTCACAATGCCAAAAATGACGGCAAACGTGATCGCCGCGAAGAATACAAACCGCTCCATCAGCGCTCTCCCTCTCACCCCGCTCCCGGGGCGTCTGCCCATAGGATGCGCGAACGCTTGCCAACGGATGCGCCCCTCCCAGAGCAGCTCTACTCCACATTAACGTTACCGTAGGGTTTTTCCGACACCAATCGCCCCACAGACCGCTGGGAAAGTCGGCGGCAACCTAGGGGAAAGCATATGCGTAAGATTTTATTGGGCGTCGCCGCTGCGGCAGCTCTGGTGCCGGCAGTGGCAAGCGCGGAAACGAACGCGACCATCGGCATTCAATACTCCAACCTCGGCGTCGATGGCTCGAGCTATGATTTCGACACCTACGGATTCAACGGCGCCTTCAACCACGACTTCGACAATGGCTGGCAGGTCCAAATGGACGGCGCCGCGAACAGAGTGGACGCTGGCGGCTGCTGTATAAGTCAGAACTACGCGGCCGCCCATTACGGCATGCGCTCGGACACCCACTCCGTCGCGGGCTATGTGGGTCTGCAGGACTTCTATCTCTACTCGGGCCTGGCTTTTGGGGTGGAAGGGCAGTTGCACCTCTCCAACACGACCCTTGGCGGGTCGGTGTCGCACGTGACGTTCGGAGACATTGATCTCGACGCGACGGTTGCGCACGTCGATGGGGCCTATTTCATCACTCCAGATTTCTCGCTCACGGGCAGCGTCTCGTACGGCGATTTCGACGGCTCCGACGGCACGATGTGGGGCATTGGCGGTGAATATCGCTTCGCCGGTTCGCCGACGAGCGTGAGTCTCGGCTACCGCCAAGGCGATATGGACTCCTTCGAAGTGGATGCCTGGACCATAGGCTTGAACTTTGACCTCGGCACTGGCTCGCTTCAGGAGCGCACGCAATCCGGCCCGAGTTGGTCAGGGGCAAAAACCCTGAATGACGCTTTCGGTATGCTGGTGCCAATCATCTAACCAAACGAAATACTGACCGGAGAAGAACGCCCCGGCCTCAAAGCCGGGGCGTTTCGCTGTGTGATTATGGATCCTGGAGAAGCGCATCTCCGTTAGGGTTAACGGTGTTGAAGGAGTTTCTTGGCATTCCTCGAACACAATCCGTCAAAGGCTGACGGGCACATCAGGGGAAAATGCCATGCGTAAAGTATTTTTGGGCGCCGCCGCAGCCGCAGCGCTTGTATCGCCAGGCCTCGCGCAGGCGCAAACAACCGGATCCATCAACCTTGGCCTGGAGTTCACGGACTACGACTCGGGGTCAGGCGTTGACGGATACAATCTTGGCGCGACGGTCATGCATGACATGGGCGGCATGACCGTTCAATTGGATGGCCGCACAACCCTACAACGTTGGGATAGCAGCGGCGACTACAGTCATTCCTATGCGGCGGCGCACGTTTCAACCGATATGGGCGGTTGGGATCTCGGCGGCTTTGTCGGTCTCGCGAACTACTATGGCGACGGCGGTACACTGGTCGGCGCGGAAGCTCGCGGCGCATACGGCAACTTCTCGTTTGACGGCTCCATCACGTTCACCGATTTCCTCGACAGCAATTATTCAGGCATCGGTTATCGGCTCAACGGTTCGTACTTCTTCACGCCAAACTTCGCGGTGTCCGCAGGATGGGCGCAAACCGACATCGATTCCTGGACTGATTTCGACGTCGACGAATTCTCCGTGGGCGGCGCCTACCAAATGGCGAACGGCACCGCGCTCAGCCTGACCTACACCAACGCTGAGTATGGGCCGTTCAGCAACGAGAGCGACTCCATTCTGCTTGGCGCGCGCTTCAACTTCGGCGGCGGCACGCTGCAAGACAACACGAATGACGGCGCGTGGATGGCGGCCGAGCAAAACGCCAATACGTGGTCGCGCTGGTGAGGCAAGACTAACAACGACAAAACGCCCCGGTCAAAACCGGGGCGTTTTCATTCGGAGCATACGAAAAGGGCCGCTCCGATGGAGCGGCCCTTTCGCATTTTCAAATCCGCGTTGCGCGCTTATTCGGTGATTTTCGCGACGACGCCCGATCCGACCGTGCGACCGCCTTCGCGGATCGCGAAGCGCAGGCCTTGATCCATGGCGATGGGGCTGATCAGCTCGACGACCATCTTAATGTTGTCGCCCGGCATAACCATTTCGACGCCGGCCGGCAGTTGGACGATGCCTGTCACGTCCGTGGTGCGGAAGTAGAATTGTGGACGATAGTTGGTGAAGAACGGCGTGTGGCGACCGCCTTCTTCCTTTGTCAGGATGTACACTTCCGCTTCGAACTTCTTGTGCGGGGTGATTGAGCCTGGCTTGGCGAGAACCTGACCGCGCTCCACGCCTTCGCGGTCGACGCCGCGCAGCAGCGCGCCGATATTGTCGCCGGCTTGGCCCTGGTCGAGCAGCTTGCGGAACATTTCCACGCCCGTGCAGGTCGTTTTCACGGTCGGGCGGATGCCGATGATTTCGACTTCCTCGCCAACCTTGATGATGCCCTTCTCAACGCGGCCCGTGACGACGGTGCCGCGGCCCGAAATCGAGAACACGTCTTCGACCGGCATCAGGAACGGCTGATCGATCGGACGCTCCGGCTGCGGAATGTAGGTGTCGACGGCGGTCATAAGCTCCATGATCGCGTCTTCGCCGATCGGCGCGTCGCGGCCTTCGACGGCCGCCAACGCCGAGCCCTTCACGATCGGCACGTCGTCGCCGGGGAAGTTGTAAGACGACAGAAGCTCGCGCACTTCCATCTCAACGAGGTCGAGCAATTCCTTGTCGTCGACCATGTCGACCTTATTCATGAACACCACGAGCGCGGGCACGCCGACCTGACGGGCCAGCAGGATGTGCTCGCGGGTCTGCGGCATGGGGCCGTCCGCAGCCGACACGACCAGGATCGCGCCGTCCATCTGGGCCGCGCCGGTGATCATGTTCTTCACGTAGTCGGCGTGGCCGGGGCAGTCGACGTGGGCGTAGTGGCGGGCGTTGGTCTCATACTCAACGTGAGCGGTGTTGATCGTGATGCCGCGCGCCTTCTCTTCCGGCGCCGCGTCGATGTCGGCATACGACATGGCCTTCGCCTGACCCTTCTTGGCCAGGGTCATGGTGATCGCCGCGGTCAACGTTGTTTTGCCGTGGTCAACGTGGCCAATCGTTCCGATGTTGCAGTGCGGCTTTGTCCGCTCAAACTTTTCCTTGGCCATTTTCGGGTCCTGTCTCTCCGGCGATCAAAATACTCTAGAGCGCTTCGGCCCGGCCGAAGCGCGCACAAGGTGCGGCTCTTTAGCCAGCGCGCCGCCCACGTCAAGCCCCAGAGAGCTCCCGAACGCCGGCTCACGCCCCTTCTCGACTTAGGACTTGCCACCTGGGCTCATTGGCGCTTTAGGGATCGCTCGCGACGGTCGTCCGCAAGGACGTGAAAAGGGAACGCGGTGCGAGGCCAAATCGGCCTTCAGTCCGCGGCTGTGCCCGCAACTGTAAGCGGAGAGCGGCGCCGCCACACGCCACTGGCCACTGGGCCGGGAAGGCGCGGCGCAGCAGAGACCCGCGAGCCAGGAGACCTGCCGGCGCCTGTCGCTCGTTCGACGGCCGGGTCCAGCCGCACGAACCGGAAGCTTCCGCAAGCAGCGACGCCGGCGGTCCCAGACGCGCGCCAGCGCGTTCCGCCCGTGCTGCGAGGAGAGCGCCGAGGGACGGCGCACTCCGCAAAAACGGGATGCTCCCATGCGAAACATTCTTGCCTCCACGCTCGCCTTCCTGACCGCCGCCGGACTGGCTCATGCCGAAGACCCTGAGATCGTCGTGACCGCCACCCGCGCCCCCGAGCAATCGAGGTCGCTGCCCACGCGCGTTGAGATCGTGGATCGGGACGATATCGAACGCGAAAATTTAGCCTTGCTCACCTCAGCGCTGGGCCCTGCCGGCGTCCAAGCCGGGGGCGCCGGGCAGCAAGCGTCGCTGTTTCTGCGCGGCGCCAATTCCAAGCATGTGCTCGCGCTCTTCGACGGCGTTCGACTCAACGACGCATCGACGCCCAATGGACTCTACGACTTCGGCCAAGACACGCTTGGCTCTCTTGATCGCGTCGAGATCGTCCGCGGCCCGGCCTCGTCGATTCATGGATCGGATGCGATTGGCGGCGTCGTGAACCTGATCCCTCGGCGCGGCGGCGCGGATGACTTCACGCCGTTCGTTGAAGCCGCGCTCGGCTCCTTCGATACAGCGCGCGCGCTGCTTGGCGCGTCGGGAAAAACTGGCGGTGTAGACTACGGCGTCAGCGGCGAATGGTTCGATACTGACGGCTACGACCTTGTTCCAGAGCGCATGCGCGCGGCGCTGGGCGACCACGACGGGGCGACAATCACGACGCTGACGGGATCATTCCGACGAGAAACGGACGGCGCCGGCATTGACGCGCTGGTTCGTTGGCGCGAATCCACAGCGAACTACGACACCTTCTCCGGTGGACCGTACTTTGACCAGAGAACGGACGACCCCGATCTCGGCAACGACGCAAGCCAGACGCTCTGGCGCGTCGGCACCGACCTTTCGCCGGATGCCGGGGCGGTGTTTCGCCTCTCTGGAGGGCGACTCCGCGCTGAGCGCTCCGAGCATGACAATGGCGCGCCCACCAGCGAAGCGACATCGGACCGGCGCTTTCTGGATGCGACTATGCGCCATGGCGCTGGTCAATCTCGGCTCACGTTCGGCGTATCGTACGAACGCGACGCAATCACGGTGCGCGGTCAGTTCAGCGACCCGCTCGACGCGCGTGAGACGCGCATCGCGGCATACGGGATCGGCCAAACGCGCGTCGCGGGAGCGATGGCCACGGCGTCCGCGCGCATCGACGACATCGAAGGCTTCGGTCTCCAGCCGACTTACGCGCTTGGCGCGGTGCGCGAGGCTGGCCCTTGGCGCGCATACGCCTCTCTCGGACGCGCGTTTAAGGCGCCGACGCTGAGTGAACGCTTCGAGACCAGCTTTTTCAACCTCGGCAATCCGGACCTCGCGCCGGAAGTTTCCGACAGTTTTGAGATTGGCTTTGATTGGACGCGCCCCCTCGTTCAAGCAGGCGCGTCCGCTTATCGGACCCGCATCCGCGACCTCATCGAGTACGACTTCTCCGCGCGCCAAAACATCAACATAGGCCGCGCGGCGATCGACGGCGTCGAGGCTTACGCCACAATCGCCATCGCCCCGCAAACGCGGGTCCGCTTCGACTATGCGTGGACCGACGCGCGAAATGACGAAAGCGGCGCGAGATTGCTGCGCCGCCCCGAGCATCAATGGAGCGTCCACGCTGACGTTCACGCCAGCGACCGCCTCACCTTCACAGCTGACTGGCGATCCATTGGGTCGCGCCAAGACGTCACCTACGATGGCCATGGCGCCTTTGTAACCGCAAACGGAAGCGTTGCGGGATTTGGCGTCTGGTCCATGAGCGCCACCTATGCGGCGTCGCCAGCAACGAGTTTGTTCATACGCGTCGATAACGTCATGGACGAGACCTACGAACAGCCGGCGGCATTCGCGGGCCCGCCGCGCGCGATTACGTTCGGCCTGCGCGCACGCGGATGATTGGCAACCCGTCCCGCTCAGCGTAGCGTGGGCAAGGGCTTTTGCGGGGAGGCATCGGGAGGTCGCGATGGCTGTCGCCAAAGTCATAGAAGTCACGGCGGGTTCGAAGAAAAGCCTTCAGGACGCCATCGAACAGGGCGTCGCTAAAGCCTCCGAGACGCTGGAGCACGTCGAGGGCGCCTGGGTGCAAGACATCAAGGTGAGTTGCAAGAACGGCAAGATCGAGGAGTGGCGCGTCAATATGAAGGTGACCTTCGTATTGAACTGAGCCACAGCGAGGTCACGGCGACGTCGGAGCAAATTCCATGTCGTCGCCGATGGCCGCTCGCGTGGTTGGATCAAGACAGACCGAACGAAGCTCGCCGTTCTCGCGCATGTCTTCTGGCATTGCCTCGCGGCTGAACCACTGCCGTGAGAGAGTCACCGAGCCCGGCGCCGACGCGTTGACTGGCCCCCAGGTCTGCGCAACACGCGTGCGCACCGGATCTGTTCGCGCCCATGAAGGCCAGCCGTCCGCCGTGTGAGTAAACTGAACGCGCAGACTGCCGCACGCGAACGCGCCAGACTCCATGCTCGTGATTTCAACGATGCGCCGCTGCGCCGGCGCGCAGAAACTCGGTCTGCCCCCGCCATAAGGCGACCCTTGCAGGTAAAGCGCCCCCTCGGCGGTGAGCGCGTATTCCACGATATCAGCGCCGATGTCAGGCCGCGCGCGCATCGTGAGGAAGCCCATATCGACGAATTCCTGCAAGCGCTGGCGGCTGTTTTCCGCGACCTCCCCGCCCCAGTCACGGGTCATGAGGTCGTAGCGCACATAGTAGAAGTTTCGCCGATCGTGGGCGTCGAGCCACACGCCAGGCCATTGGAAGCACATGGTCTCCCGATCCGCGAGCATCTGCACCGCCGCAAGAACCTCGGTGGGAGAGACGCCCTCCTCCACGCGCTCGAGCGCCATGCTTGTCTCGCCTGTCCGTATCGCCCGAGGCATGTTCGCGAAGCGCGGATCCTGATCTGGGATCAGCACGCCCCCGCACGCTGCCGCGAAGAGCGCTGCCGCCAAGGCCGCGCCAAGATTGGCTAGTCGCATCCAAGCGTCTCCCACCACTCAATGTTACACTATGGCAACATGGTGCGTAGGCGCAATTCCCGCGTGAAGCGCGTTTTGTCGCGAGCCGCGGCGCCTGGAGCGGGCGACGGGAATCGAACCCGTGTCACTAGTTTGGAAGACTAGAGCTCTACCATTGAGCTACGCCCGCGCGCGCAGGCGCGCTTCATAGAGCCTTAGCCCGGCCTCTTTCAAGCGCCGAGCGGCGGGAAAGGCCGGAGGGCCTCCCCGCCTGCCCGTCTCAGAACCTTCTGCTGACGCGCACGCCCATGATCCGAGGTTGGACCGGATAGGAGCGCGCGTAGGCGCCGCAGAAAGTGGTCGCGCACACGGTGTTCCGGCTGAGGATGCCGCGTTCGTCGAACAGGTTGTTAACGTAGAGTTCGACCGCGTGATCGCCGATCTGCGCGCCGGTCGAAAGATCGAACGTCGTGAACGCATCGGTGGGACCGACCGCCGCGAAGTCCGAATCCGTCAAGAAGGTGCGCGTTCCGGTTTGATGCAGCACGGTGCCTTGAACGAATGACTCCCATGCGCCGAGTTGGAAGTCGTAGCGCGCCGACAAGGTTCCCTTGAAGCGAGGTTGGATCGGCAGCCTTGTTCCAGATGGCGCGGCGGGCGGATCGCCGGGCGTGCAGACGCTGTTGCCCAACGCATCGAAGGAACAAAAATCGCTGGTCAACTCAGCTTCGATGAACGTCGCCGAGCCCGACAACGTCCAGTCGCCGAGCAGCCACGATGCGTCGGCCTCCAGGCCGCGAATCTCCGCGGAACCCGCGTTATAGATGTTAGTCACGCCGAGCGAGCCGACAGGGCTCAGGCCGAACTGAAGATCTTCCCACTGCTGCAGGAAGATTGAGCCGTTCAGACGTAACGCCCGGTCCATCAGCATCAGCTTCCAGCCGGCTTCATAGTTGGTGAGCGTGTCGGAACTGTAGGGCAAGATGCCAGGGCGGCGGTTGTTGCCGCCGGGACGGTAACCCGTCGAAATTGTCGCATACACCATACGGTCGTCATCGATGTCGTAGGCGATGCTCGCGCGATACGTCGAGCCGTCTTCCTCAAACGATTTGTCAACGTTGTTGCAGGGACGGTCCGTCTGAGAGGTCGGCAAACAGATCGGTTGCTCCGCGTTGAACTGGAAGCCCGAGAACCCGAGGATCGAGTTTTCAGTGTTGAACGCGCGGCCGCCCAAGGTGAGCGTCAACTGCTCTGTAAGATCATACGATGCTTCGCCGAACACGGCGAAGTCGGTATCTTCGCGCGAAATGCGCGTGCGGAACACGCTGTCGCCGAAGCCGATCACCGGCACGCTGACGGGCGGTGTCGGTATGCCGCTGATCCCGGCGATGATGTAGTCGGCCTCGATATTGTTGCTTTGGGTCTGATAGAAAAGGCCGGCCGTTACCCTAAACCGACGATCCGCCGGCGAGTTGACGCGCAGCTCGTGCGATTCCTTCGTGTAGTCGTCGCCAAGAACAACGCTTTGCGTGGGATCGATAAAGCCGCCAAGGCCATCCGGGAAGTAGGTGTAGTAGTACCCGGCCAGCTGATCGTACGCGACCGTGTAATAAGAATAGTCGGACTCATTATCGACGCGGCGATCGAAGTAACTCGCCGAATAGACAAGATCGAAATTGCCGATGCGGCCTTGGATGGTCTGCGACGCCATCCACCACTCGTCTTCGTTGCTCGTCGGCAGGAAGTCTCGGACCTGGAGATCGCCGGCTTCCGGGTCAAAAAGGAAGGGGCCGTCGGTTTGTTGCCTCTGTGCGACCAACGACGTTGTCGATGTCCAGTTCTCATTCAAGTCAATACGCAGCGCCGCTCGACCCCCATAAGTCTCGACGCTGTTGATGTCGTCGGCGACGAGGTTGTTGTTGTTGACCGTGAGGTTGGTGCCGCCGTCGGTGTCGCCCAATGTGAACGTGCGCGTTCCCGGCACGTTGTCGATATAGCCTCCGTCGCGATCATAGAACCCGACAAGGCGTAACGCGACACGGTCGGACAGGGGAATGTTGACGAAGCCCTCCAGCACACCGCCGCTCTCGCCAGCTGTGAAGTGATTCAATTCCACGTCATATCCGGCTGAGAATCCGGATGTATCGGGGCGGTTTGTGATGACGCGAAGCACGCCCGAAAGCGCGCTGGCGCCGAACAGCGTGCCCTGTGGACCGGAGAGCGCCTCAACGCGCGCCACATCGTAGAGATGCAAGTCAACCGTGTTGGCCACGGTCGTAACCGGCGCGTCGTCCAAGTATGTCGCCGCCGTCGGGCGCGACCCGATGTGAAGGCCGTCGCCCGCGCTCGACACGCCGCGGAAGAAAACCTGCGCTTGTCCAGGACCGAAGGACTGGTAGCTCACGCTGGGAAGCAGATTGGCGTAATCGTCAAACGACTGGACTTGGTGTTCGTCCAACGTCGCGGCGCCGAGCGCTTGAACGCTCAGCGGAATATCTTGGATGCTCTCCTCTCGCTTGGTCGCAGTGACGATGATTTCGGCGTCATCGGTGGGTTGGCTTTGCGCCGAAGCGACGCCCGTCAGGGCGGTGGTCGCCATCAGCGACGGGAGAAGAAGGCGCATAAGAGCCGCTCTTTTCCGGGTTCCTTGAGTTTCTTTCATGCGTTTCCCCTCTTTCACTCTTTATCGCATCCAAGTTTGCCAAACCGGTTCAAGCCGTCTGGCGAGGTCGCCCAGCCAAGGTTCAAATCTCCGCCATTGATCAAGTCCGTCCGCGCTGATTGGCCGACGCACTTGCTCTGAACTCGCTGTTCTGACGGCCCGTTCATTCTGGTAAAATGTCAAGCAGCGTTCGTCGAAAGGCAGGCCGAGATAGTCCAATAGCCGTTGGACTTGGGCCTCCGGGTCGGCCACCAAATCCTCGTGGATGACCCGATGCACGCGCCCAGGCAGTACGCCGTCGATGTGGGCCATATGCGCGACGTAGTCGCAATAATAACCGGATAGGTCGTTCAGATCATAAGTGAACGCTTGCCCACGCGCGAAGTGCTGCTTCCAGGCGGAAAAACAGCACGCCATCGGATGACGACGCGCGTCCACGATCTTGGCGTTGGGCAGAATGAGTTGAACAAGTCCGACATTCAGCCAATTGTTCGGAAGCTTATCGATGAAGAACGGGCGTCCAAGCCTGCGTTGTATGCGCGTCCGTTCGATATATTCCTCGCCCAAGGCTCGGCACTCATCCTCCGTGAGCGCGCCAAGCACGCCCGGAAAGCCGCCGCCATCCTTGCGGGCCGCGAGGCGCTTAGCGATCTTGTCGAGATCGGGCAGCTCCATCGTGCCTTCGACGCTTGGGTGACTCGCGAGGATTTGCTCGATCAAGGTCGAGCCTGACCTTGGCAATCCAACAACAAAAATGGGCGAGGAATCATCCGCGCCGAACCCTCGGCGCTCTTCAAAAAAGGCCGCCGTAAGTAGTTTCTTCGCCGACGCGACTTTCGTCGTCACTTCCGCGGGATCATAGGCAAGCTGCCCTTTGCGAAGGCTATTGCCCTGCTCGTAGTGCTCGAACGCTTGACGATGCTCGCCGCGGTCTTCGTACGCCTTTCCGAGCGCGAAGTGCAGATGCAGGCGATCCTCCTCGTCCGCATCAGACGCTGCCAACGCCGCTTCCATCTGCGCGATGTCTGCGTCCGCGAACCGGTAGGTTTTCAGGTTCGCCAGGCTCCACCAGCTTTCGCCAAGCGCCGACCGTTGCGCGAGGCTCCGGCGATAGGCAGCCACACCTTCCTCTGTCCGCCCCATGGTCTTGAGGACGTGACCGAGGCTCATCCAAATCTTTGGTTGGTCGGGCCTTGCGTCGAGCACGCGCGTGTAAAGCGCATGCGCGGCTTCATAGTCGCCAAGCCGTACCAAAATCGTCGCCCGCAAATTGAGATAGCTCAGATTGTCGGGTTGTTTCGCGAGCAACGCATCGATGTCCTCAAGCGCCTCGGATAACCGGTTGGTTCGCGACAGCGCCAGCGCCCGCGCGAAGCGGGCTGCGTCGAACGTCGGCGCCAAGTCCAAGGCGCGGTCAAGCAGGGCGCGCGCGTCGCCATACCGTCCCAAACGGATCGCGAGTTCCGCCAGCATGCGCATTGCGCCAATGTCTGTTGGGCAATTCTTGAGTTGCTGCTTGAGTAGCCGTTCGGCGACAGGGAGGTCCCCGCCGTTCAGCGCATGGGCGGCCGCGACCATCGCTGGATCGCGGGTTGAGGCGGCGAGCGCCCTCAAATGCGCCTCAGCCCCTCCCGTCGCATCCCCTTGCGCATGCAGCGCGTCGCCGTGCGCGCGCCACTGCGCGGCGTCCTGAGCCGCTCGGTCCTCGACATCGGTGGCCGGCATTCCCTCGACCTGTCGTTTCTGGCATCACAGGGGAGCGTATTTCCGTGGCTTGTCAACGCGTTCAGCGACGCCGAACGCCCGCCATCGGGCTTTTTGGGGTATTTCGTGGCGCCAATATCGCGCCAGCTATCTCCGAGGGTGGTGGAAGGGGCTGGATTCGAACCAGCGTACGCTCGCGCGGGCAGATTTACAGTCTGCTGCCATTAACCACTCGGCCACCCTTCCCCAGGCGCCAGCTATCAGGTTTCAAGTGTCAGGGTCCAAGACACCTGATACCTGACACCCGAATCCCTGAAGGAGCGCTCCTATAACCAAGCCCCCTCATCCACTCAAGCCGCATGGCATACCCGCTGACAGACTTCCGCGTCGCCAATTCGAGGAAGAGGGAGGCGGGCCAACATGGCTATGGGGCGTCCATGCCAGCCTCGCGGCGCTCGCCAACCCCCATCGGCGCATTGAGCGTGTCGTGGCCACACGCAACGCGGCGTCGCGGCTGCCTTCTGGGGTCGAGCCACAGATCCTCGATCCAGACGCCATCGACGGCATGCTGCCGCCGGGCGCGGTCCACCAAGGGCTGGCAGTCCGCGCCCATCCCCTCTCTCCCACGGACCTTGAAGCCGCATGCGCTCCGCCAGACGGGCGTTGCGTCCTCATCCTGGATGGCGTCACCGATCCGCAAAACGTTGGGGCCGCGTTTCGCTCGGCGGCCGCGTTCAACGCGCGCGCCGTGATTATGCAGGACCGCAAGTCGCCGCCTCTTACCGGCGTGCTCGCAAAGGCGGCGGCGGGCGCCATTGAACTCGTGCCCCACGTGCGCGCCGGCAATCTTTCACGCGCGGTAGAGACCCTGCGCTCGCACGGCTATCTCACGGTCTCACTTGAGGGCGAGGCCAGCCAAACGATCCGCGATGCGTTTGTGGATGCGCGTTCGGTCGCACTGGTTCTTGGCGCCGAAGGCAAAGGCGTTCGCCCCAGCGTGGCGGAGGCATGTGAGCTGCGAGCGCGCATTCCCATCGCGCCGCAGATGGAAAGCTTGAACATCTCGGTCGCGGCCGCAATCGCGCTCTATGAGGCGCGCCGCGAGACATAGGCCGTCCAGCAAAACGCCTAGTGTTTGGCCTTCGCCTTGCCCCCGCCGCCCATCGCCGTCGTGATGATTCGCTTCACGAAGAAAAAGATGCCGATCACGATCAGATAGCCGACGAGCAAGATGCCCGCGCGGGTCCAGAACGAGGGTTCCATAAGCGGCGGCAGCGCCAATTCGCGTTGCCCCGCCAGCACCGGCGCGAAATGTTCGATCGCGATGTGAATAACCACCGATACGATCGCGGCGGGAACCCAACCGCCCCAGGAGCGCAGGAAGATCGTCGCCGCGAGCGCGATCAACAGGCCCTTCGGGTCATTGATTTGCGTGAACCCCTCGCGCAGCACCTGCACGGCTTGGTCTAGATAGGCTTGCATCTTTTCCCCTCTAGCAATGCGGGCTAACCCGCCGCTGGCTCCCAGGCGAACTCTAGAGAGGGGCTGCTGGGACGTCTAGCCGCCCTCACGCCCGCCGAAACGGGCGGCCCACGCGGCGACGTCCGCATCCTCGATCTTCTTGAACAGAACATCGGGCGGCGTGAACGGCATGCCGCACGGCAAGGCGTCGAGCAAGGATGCGTCGCCGACCAGCGGCCAGCCCCGGTTCTTATCCGGCACGTTCATCGCGTCGAGCACGGCCTTGGCGGCGTCGGGTATGAAGGGTTGCGCCAGGATCGCGAACAACACGACGAGATTGAGCCCCGTGCGCACGCCGATCGCCGCCGCGTCCCGATCCGTCTTGATTGCAGTCCACGGCGCCGCTGCCTGCAGGTATTCATTGCCCGTAGCCCACAACGCGCGCAGTTCGGCCGCCGCCTTTCGAAACTCCATTTGTTCGTGGAACTGCGTCAGTGCAGTGAGGCGCTCGCAAAACTCTTGCGAGAGCTTCTCTTCGGCCAAGCCTGGCGCGCCGCCGTCGGGCAACTTCGAGTCGAATTTCGACGCGGCGAACCGCGTGATGCGATTGACGAAGTTTCCAAACACGTTGGCGAGGTCGGCGTTGACCGTCTGTTGGAACTGCTCAAGCGTGAACGCGGCGTCGGAACTCTCCGGTGCGTTCGCCATCAGGTACCAACGCCAATAGTCGCTCGGTAGAATCTCGAGCGCCTGATCCATGAAGATGCCGCGCTTCTCGCTCGTCGAGAACTTGCCACCGTACCACGTTACCCAATTGAACGCTTTCAGCCGGTCGACCAGCTTCCACGGCTCGCCGGACCCCATGATCGTGACCGGAAAGCTCACGGTGTGGAACGCGACGTTATCCTTGCCCATGAACTGAACATAGGTGACGTCGCCGGCGCCTTTGTCCTCGCGCCACCAGCGCTCCCAGTTCCCGCCCGTCGCGTCAGCCCATTCGACGGTTGAGCCGATGTACTCAATCGGCGCATCGAACCAGACGTAGAACACCTTGCTCTCGAAGCCCGGGCGCGGCTTGCCGTCCTTGGTGACCTTGATGCCCCAGGACAAATCACGAGTAATCGAGCGATCGATCAGGCCTTCATCGAGCCACTTGTACGCGATCGAGCGCGCCAGCGGCGGCCACTCCGTCGCTTTGTCGACCCAAGCGCGAATGCGATCCTGCATCAGCGGCTGCTTGAGGAAGAGATGCGCGGTGTCACGCGGCTCGACATTGCTGGAGCCCGAAATCTTCGAGCGTGGATTCTTCAACTCGATCGGATCGAGCAGCGTGCCGCAGCTGTCGCACTGATCTCCCCGCGCGCGCTCGAAACCGCAATTGGGGCATGTGCCTTCGACATAGCGATCCGGCAAGAAGCGCTTGTCATCCAAGGAATAGATTTGCTTCGAGACGCGCTCCTCGATCAGCCCGTTGTTTTCGAGCGCTTCGCAAAAATGTTGGGTGAGTTTGTGGTTCGGCGCATTCGAAGAGCGGCCAAACCAATCGAAGGACAGGCGGAAACCGTCGCAGGCCTCCCGCTGAACCTGATACTGCGCGTCGCAATAGGCGCGCACCTCCTGGCCGGCGTCGGCGGCGGCCAGTTCCGCCGGCGTGCCGTGCTCGTCCGTCGCGCAAATGAACAGCACCTCATGCCCTTGCAGGCGCCGGAAGCGCGCATGCACATCCGCCGGAAGCATCGAGCCCGCCAGGTTTCCCAGGTGCTTGATGCCGTTGATGTAAGGGAGCGCGGAGGTGATCAGGTAGCGTGCCATGGATAGCCCGCTACCTAGGACGCCGCCCCCGCCGCGCGCAAGCGCGCCGCGTCAGCTTGTCGACGGCGCAGCCTTAAGGCGATCATAGGCCTCCCGCAGCAGCCGCCCATACCGCTCAACCTGACCTTGGCCATTGTAGCCTGCGGCGAAGCCCTCCCAATCCTTGCGCACGAGTTCGTCGGCGAGATTGTTGGCGCGCACAAACGCCGTGAACGCGGCAAGCTGGCGCGCCTGCGAGCGCGTCATGTCCGTGACGAACTCCTTGGCGCTGGCGAAGCCGCAGGCGGCATGGTTGAAGCCCATGATCTGGAACAGGCCCCAACTGGCCGACGCCACCGCGTTCTCTTTGTCGAGCGCGTAGGCTTCGCGGAGCTGCGCCCACCTGCCATCCTGAGAGCGCGGATATTTCGACGGATCCCAGGATCGGTACGAAATATTGGGGTGTGTGGCGTCGTAAGCGCGATTGGTCCGACGCGAGAAGATGTGCGGCTCGAACAAGATGATCGGGCGACCGTTGCTGGCGAACGCCCCAAGCGGCCCGCTCTCCACTTCGACGACCGCCTGCACCGCTTCCACCTCGCAGCCAAGGCTCGTCGCCGCGGCTTCGTAGTCGGCGCGCGTCAGGGCATCGCGCGATCCAGCGACCAAGCCTTCGAGGTATCCGTCCGTTGGCGGCGGCGGCAGAGCCGCGAAGGCGCGTTGAAGCGCGCTGGCATAGGCAGCGCCGCCCGCTTCTCCTTCATAAATGCTGGCGAACGCTTCCCAGTCCCGGCGCTGCAACTCGTCGACCAGGCCTTTGCGCGTCAGGTACGCTTCGAACGCAGCAAGCTGCCGCGCTTCAGACTGCGCGAGGTCAGCCACAAACGTGAAAACGTCTGGGTAACCCGCGTCGGCGAAATACCGTCCCGGAAGTTGGAACTTGCCCCAACTCGCCGCACCCAAGGCGGCGACTGGATCCAGCCCATAGGCCTCGGCAAGGCGCGTCCATCGTGCGGACTGACCACCGCCAAGATAGGCGCGGTTCGACCCTTGAGAAACGTTCGGGTTACTCGCGTCGAAGCGACCGCCGGTCGCCTGGCTGAATTGAAACGGCTCGAACGACAACAAGGGGCGGCCGTCAGAGAATCCCGCGCCGCCGCTTTCCGTATTGATCAGGGCGCGTAGAACGTTGGTCTCAACCCGCAAGCGTTGCGCCGCGGTTTCGATATCGGCGTCGCTCAACCGCGCCGGATTTTGCGCGCGCAGGCCGTCCAGCGAGAATCCGGACGGCGGACCCGCCGGGGGCGGCGGTGGCGGCGGTGGTGCTGGCGGCGGCGCAGGTGGTGGCGGCGCCGGAGGCGTGACGGGCGGTGGGGGCGCGGGCGGCGCAGGTGGTGGCGGCGGAACCGGCGGCGCGGGCGGTGGCGGCGCGGGCGGACGCGGCGGCGCTGGGGGAGGCGGAGGCGGCGAACTTGGCCGCGATCCCCGGCTGCCAAAGATCGCGCGGAACACCGAATCCCAGAAGCTCATGAAAAATTCCCCTTTTTCCCGCCATCCGCGGGTGTTGCTCGGCGCGGGCGCGTCCCTAGCCCGCGCGCAAGCGCGTTAACCTATCCGATCCCTCTAGTGGTGAGGAGAGATTTCGGCCGGATTTCGACGCAGCTCGCTCTTTCCCGATCTGCTCAGGGCTGGCAAAAGGCGCGCCCAGCGCCGCCTTAGCTCAGCTGGTAGAGCACCTGATTTGTAATCAGGGGGTCGGGGGTTCGAGTCCCTCAGGCGGCACCACTGAGGCGCCGCGTCGCTTTGCGGCGCACCGGGCAATGAGCGATCATGGCGCGGCATTCAAACAGAGGATCATTTTATGCGCCGTCTACTCACCGCGACCGCCCTTCTGGCCTTGGCCGCCTGCGGGCAGCAACCGTCTGCGCCTGCACCGACCACCGAAGCGCCAACGCCGGCGCCTGCGACGACCGCGGCAGCCACCACCGAACAACGCTCGGCCGAAGACATCGCCGAAGCGCTTGCTTCTTTGCCAGCGCCTTACAACGCCGCCGACTATGAAGCGGGACGCCGCGTCTTCGCGCAGTGCCGTTCGTGCCACACGATCGAAGCCGGCGGACCGAACCGCGTTGGCCCAAACCTCCATGGCTTGTTTGGCCGCGACATCGGGTCTGTCGCGGGCTTCAACTACTCGCAGGCCGTCCAGGACGCCAATTTCACCTGGGACGCTTCGCATCTGAACGATTGGCTGAGCAATCCGCAGACGTTCTTGCCTGGCAATCGCATGGCATTCGCCGGTGTGCGTGACGAAACCCAGCGCCGCGATCTGATCGCCTATTTGAAGGTAGAGACCAGCGCGGACGAATAATTACTCCGCTGGCCGCGCGGCTGCATCATAGGCCTCGATTTCACGCGCCGTCGTTTCCGGCGAGCGCGTGAAACGGGCCAGCAGGTCGTAGAACACCGGTACGACGAAGAGCGTCAGAGCCGTCGCCACCAGCAGGCCGAAGAAAATCACTGCTCCAATCGCAAGCCGGCTCTCTGATCCCGCGCCATGCGGGATCAGCAGCGGCACGGCGCCGGCGACGGTCGCGACAGACGTCATCAACACAGGCCGCATGCGCAGATCACACGCTTCGAGAATCGCATCGCGGATTGCCTTGCCTTCGTCACGCAATTGGTTGGCGAACTCCACGATAAGAATGCCGTTCTTGGCGGCGAGCGCGATCAGGATGATCAAACCAATTTGGCTGTAGATGTTGAGCGTCTGGTCAAATAGGAATAGTCCGAAAAGGCCGCCCGTCACCGCTAACGGCACCGACAACATGATGACGACCGGGTGGACAAAGCTCTCGAACTGCGCGGCGAGCACAAGGAAAACGACGATGAGCGCGAACCCAAACGCAAACACGATGGCGCCGGTGGCTTGTTTGTATTGACGCGCCGCGCCGGTGTAATCGATGGCGATCGCTTCGCCTCCAATTTCCTCGCGCGCCGCGCGCTCTAATTCGCGCAACGCATCGCCGATCGCGTAGCTTCCGGCGATCGAGGCTGAGATGGTCACCGAGGCTTGTCGGTTCATACGCCGACGCTCGCCCGCGTCGCCCTCGGTGCGCAGGCTCACGAGCGTCGCAAGCGGCACCAACTCTCCTGTGCGATCGGAGCGCACGTACCGATTGGCGAGATCGGCGATCTCGGACCGCGCAGCGCGCTCCGCCTGCAGATAAACATAATACTCCTCGCCACGGTCGCTGATGGTGTTGACGCGACGTTGCCCCATCGTCGCCTCCAGCGTCCGCCCAATCGCCTGCACCGAGACGCCGAGCGCCGCAGCGCGCTCGCGATCGATGTCAACCAGCACACGCGGCGACGTGGGCTCATAATCCATGCGCGGACGTTGGAAGTTGGGGTTGTCGCGCAAGCGGTCGACGATGCGGCCCGCTACGCCCGACAATTGCTCATACGTGGAACCGAGCAGAACGATTGAAGCGCCGTCACCGCCGCCGCCTCGAGCCTGAAATGCACCCTGCGCCCGCGCGCGAACTGTTGCGCCGGGGATATTCGCCAGCCTCCGATTGAGCTCAGTCTCGATCTGCGCCGCCGAGCGATGCCGCTCTTCCCAGTTTGTCAACGCCACGCGCGCGAAGCCGCTTGAGAAGCGATTAGTGCCTGTATCGCCGAAGCCCGGCGCGACGATCATGACGCGCGCGACCTCGCCGTCGTCGACGTACGCAAGCAGCGCCGCCTCCACTTGCGCCATCACGCGCGACATGTAGTCGAATCCCACCCCCTCCGGGCCGTTGACCGAGACCATGATCGCCCCTCTGTCCTCGGGCGGCGTCAACTCCGAGGGCAGTTGCGTGAACATCAAACCGCCGAGCGCGATCACGGCTATAAACACGCCGAAAACCACGCGTTTTGCACCCAATGCCGCCTCAAGCGACCGTCTGTACGAAACCCGCAAGGCGTTAAGGACGGCGTCCACCCTGCGCGAGAGCGCGTTGCTGGTTTTGACCGGCTTGATCAGTTTGGAGCACATCATCGGCGACAGTGAAAGCGACGCAAACGCCGAAATGGCCACCACCCCGGCGATCGTTATGGCGAGTTCAACAAATAGACGTCCGACGTATCCGCCAACGAAAAGCAGGGGCGCGAACACCGCGACAAGCACAGCGGAGGTCGCGATGACCGCGAAGTACACCTGACGAGCGCCGCGCTCGGAGGCGATGAGCGGCGGTTCTCCCAGCACATCGACGCGGCGTTGCGCGTTTTCGAGAACTACGATGGAGTCGTCGACGACAAGTCCAATCGCCAGCACCAGCGCCAGCAAGGTGAGAAGATTGATTGAAAACCCAAAGATCGACATCACGAAGAACGCGCCGATCAAGCAAACAGGGATCACCGCCGCCGGTACGAAGGCCGCGCGCCAAGAGCCTAGGAACAGGTAAATAACGAGCACGACGAGGAGCGTCGATTCCGCGAGCGTCTGCCAGACACGTCCAATGGCGCGATCGATAAACAACGTGGAATCGAACTGGAGAACGATATTCGTTCCTTCCGGCAGGGTCGGCCGGATGCTTTCGATCTCGGCCTTCACGCGACGCCCAACCTCAAGGGCATTGGAGCGCGACTGCCGGACTATGCCCAACCCAATTTGGTCCTCGCCGTTGCCGCGGAAGAGCCGGCGCGTTTCCTCCGGCGCGAGTTCAACGCGCGCTACATCCCCTAAGCGCACGACAGCGGCGTCGTTGCCCGCGCCACGCAACGGCAAACGTTGGAACTCCTCCGGCGTTTGGAAGGCCCGCGCCACCCGCACTTGGTAGTCGCGATCCTCGCCCTGAACATATCCCGCGGGCAGCTCGACGTTTTGCGCCCTCAGCGCCGTTTCGACATCCTGCACCGTGAGCCCGCGAGCCGCCAGCGCGTCGGGGTTCAGCCAGACGCGAAGCGCGCGCCTCAAGCCCCCGCCAATCTGCACATTGGCCACGCCATCGAGGATCGCCAACCTGTCGACGATGTAGCGATCGGCGTAGTCGGTGAGCGCAACGCGGTCGAGCGTCGTCGATTCGAGCGCGTACCACATGATCGGGTCCGCATCGGCGTCCGCCTTGCGCACGGTCGGGTCATCTACGTCGACCGGTAGCTGCCCCCTCGCGCGATCGACCGCGTTTCGTACGTCATTGGCCGCCGCTTCAAGGTCGCGGTCGAGATTAAACTCGACATTGATGGTAGAGCGCCCGTCGCGACTGGACGACGTGATCGTATCGACGCCATCGATACCCGAGAGCTGGTCCTCGATAATCCGGGTGATCTGGTTTTCGATCACCTGCGCCGACGCGCCCGCGTAGCTGGTCGTTACCGACACCACGGGACGGTCGACATCCGGCAGCTCACGCAGCGGCAATGATGTGAACGAAATCGCGCCGAAAGCAATGATGACGAGCGAAAACACGGTCGCGAGGACTGGCCGGCGAACCGAAAGATCAGAGAGCGTCATCGCCTTCAACGGCCCCGCGGTCGCAAAGGCGCGGCGTCCCGCTCAGCGCTGGCGCCGCGCACGCGAACCGGCTGCCCGGGGCGTACGCTTTGCATGCCTTCCACGATCACGGCGTCACCGACGGTCAGTCCGCTCAGGATTTCCGCCATGCCGCCATGTCGCACCCCGACATGCACAGGGACGCGCTCGGCGCGTTGTCCTGCTTCGCCCTGAGCCACCTTGTACACAAACGCATCCGCTCCTTGGTCCAGAATAGCGATCTCCGGGACCGCCAACGCTTGCCGCGGATTCGCGCTCACCTCCACGCTCAGCAACATGCCCGGGCGAAGCGCTTCGTCGCCGTTGGGCAACATCGCGCGAACACGCACGGTGCGTGTCGAAGGATCAACACGGCTGTCCACATTGGCGATTACGCCCTCAAAGACCCGGTTGGGAAACGCGGCCGCGCGCGCGGTTATCGCGACGTTCTGCGCCAGTCTGGCGATCTGCGTCTCCGGCACATCGAAGTCGAGCTTTATTTCGGAGAGATCGTCCAAGGTGCCAATCTGTTCGCCCGGGCGAACATATTGCCCAGGGCTGGCTGTTCGCAAACCAACTACGCCCGCGAAGGGCGCGCGGATCGTGCGATCCGAGATCCGCGACGTATTTGCCGCCAACCGCGCCTGGGCCGCCTCCGCCGACGCCTGAACCGCATCGAGTCTTGCTTGCGAGGCAAAGCCGCGATCGAACAATTCCTGGTACCGGCGAAGTTCGTCTTGCGCCGCTTCGTTGGCGGCGCGCGCTTCATCCAAGGACGCGGCCTGCTCGACACTCGACATCTCCACCAGCACCTGACCGCGCCGAACGCGATCGCCGGAGTCGAAACGGATGGCGCGGATCGTGTCGGCCACCTTGGGCGTCAACACGATGCTCTCGCGTGCTTGCGCCGTTCCCAAGGCTTGAATGGCGTCGGAAAACGTCTGCTGCGCCACTGTCGCGACCACGACTTCGGGAGCGCCGCCGCCTGGTCCGCCGCGCCCAGCTGGCGCGCCCGCGCGCGGCGCCGCCACGTGCTCGGCGGCGTTGAACAGGGACTTCCCAGCAACAACGATGGTCATTGCGAGCAAGCCAAGCGCGATTGCGCCCGCAAATCCGTACCGCTTAATCAGGCCAAGCATGTAGCCTTCCTTACACAAGAAGCGTCGAGGAAGTGTGTCTAATTGCGTCCGGCCTCGCGGTCCGAGCCCGGCCTCCCCCAGAGCGCGAAAACGAGGGCTGGCTCGGCGTCGTCCCCATCCAGACGCGCCCGCACACCTAATTGCACGCCGCGTCCGTTGGCTGAAAACCTGACCATCGTGATCTGCGCGCGAATGGCCTCTTCGCCTTCCCTGGACGCATCGACGAATGTTTGCGCCATCGCTAACCAGTTTTCTCTCGGCCGATACCCCACCGTAAGGTCGAGCCGAGCGCCGCCGCAGCCTCCGCTCAGCGCGCGTCCCGCTACCTCAGCGTTTGCGAAAGCGTGTGAGCCAATATTGCGTCCAGCCAGTATGCGGGCCTCTCCGCCGCCCTCTCCGCAGCCTTCATCGGGATGCGACGCCCATAGCGCTCCGGCCTGCACCGCAACCACTGTGTCGCCACGCCTCAACGCAACGCGTTTGACGCTCAGCGTCGCTTCGCCGCGCCAGCCGTCATAGGTGTCGTAGTTCTGTTCCACCCAAGGCGCCGCAACAACGGACGTCCGCTCACCCAGCGGCACTTCCCAATACGCCGCGCTTTCGAAAACGCGAACGCCGTTTCGCTCGCCTGCCACGCTCGTAATGATTTCCTGGCCGCCCTCCGGCGCAATCCAGGCGCCCGCGTTTGCCTGGGCGGGGATGAGCGCCGCTAGCGCCGTTACATATCGTAGCCAGGCAAGTGGCGATCGAGCTTTCGCTTCAGGCCCGGCCAAGCCAGGCCGGACACCATCGCAAGACCTTGGCTCTGACCGCGCGTCTCTTGTTGGGCCGCGTCGGGCGCCACCAATATCCATTCTCGCCCCCCGCTCAGCGCGTTGACCTGCTGCGCGCACGCACGCTCAAGAAAGAAAACGCCGACGAAGGCGTCCGCCGCGCTTGCCCCAACCGCAAGCGTGCCGTGGTTGCGCAACAGCAGGAGTTTCTTGTCGCCCAGGTCCGCCACCAAGCGCTCCCGCTCATCCAGATTGAGCGCCACGCCCTCGTAGGCGTGGTAGGCGAGGTTTGGCAAAACGAGCAACGCGTTCTGCGAAATCGGCAGCAGGCCGTCCTTCTGCGCGGATACACCCACCCCGGCGTCTGTATGGAGATGAATAACGCAAAGCGCGTCCTCTCTCGCGCCATGAATCGCGGAGTGGATCGTGAATCCGGCCGGATTGATGTAGTACGGCGTCGGCGCGACGATGTTGCCGTCCAAGTCGACCTTCACCAGCGATGAGGCGGTGATTTCCTCGAAAAACATGCCGTAGGGGTTTATGAGGAAATGGTGTTCCGGCCCCGGGACGCGCATCGAAATGTGCGTGAAGATCATGTCATCCCAGCCGTGCAGCGCCACGAGCCGGTAGAGCGCCGCGCAGTCCACCCTCGCTTGCCACTCTTCCGCGCCTACCCTCCCCTTCAGGGACGCGCCCGCATCGTCTGCCATGATAGTCTCCCTTTCCGCCACATTAACCCTGCGACGGCGCTCGCTCAACCGGCGTCTGGCGGGCGCGAATATCACCGCGACGCAAGGGTCCGGCGCGGTTAGGATCGCGCCATGAAAGTCGCCTTCACTGCGAGCGCCCGCCCCGAGGCCCAAGACGCCTTGCGCAGGCTTCGTCATCTCTACGGAGAAAGCGGCGAGGCTGAAGCCGACATCATCGTGGCCCTGGGCGGCGATGGCCACATGCTCGACACGCTGCGCCGACGGCTCAAAGACAAGAAACCCGTTTATGGCATGCACCGCGGCACGATCGGCTTCCTCATGAACGAATACCGAGAAGAGGGTCTGCTCGACCGCCTGCAAAGTGCGGAGCCCGTGCGCATTCGCGCGTTGGCGGCGCGCTGCGAGACGGCTGGCGGCGTCATTGAGAAAAGGGCGTTCAACGAGGTCTCGCTTCTGCGCCAATCCGCGCAAACGGCGAAACTGCGCATCTTGGTCGATGGCGCGGAACGCATGCCGGAACTGCTGTGCGACGGCGTGATGGTCGCGACGCCGGCCGGCTCCACGGCGTACAATCTTTCGGCGCATGGCCCTATTCTGCCCATCAACGCGCGCCTGCTGGCGCTCACGCCGGTCAGTCCATTCCGTCCGAGGCGGTGGCGGGGTGCATTGTTGCCCCACCGCGCTCAGGTTCGCATCGAAGTGCTGGAGCCTGAACGTCGCCCCGTGAGCGCCGCAGCTGACAACCTCGAAACCCGCGACGTGCTGGCCGTCGACATTCGCGAGGATGCGCAATCGACGTTGACGCTCCTGTTCGACCCTGGCCACGCGCTGGACGAACGGGTTCTCCGAGAGCAATTCAGCGACTGACAGCGGCGTCAACACTCCGTTTAGCACCTGCCCACATGCTGCGGCGCGATGACAAGGCCCAAGGCTCAGTTTGTCGATCCGCGCGACGCCGGACTTCGGGGTCTATCGCTGTCTCGGCCGGTCTTCGACGATGGCGCAGTTGTGCGCGCGACGCAGGCGCTCGAAACCATGGGTGAATCCATGGAGGCGTGGCTCGACGCCGACATTTCCAAACTTCAAACCGCCCGTGTCGGCGCGGAGCGGGCCAACTGGGGGGCGGCCGAACTCGGCGCGCTCCTCGTGTGCGCCCATGATTTGAAAGGCATGGGAACGACCTATGGCTTTCCGCTCGTTTCAAAGCTGGCTTCCTCGCTTTGCCAACTCCTCGACACGGAGGCGGGCAAGGCTGCTGCGAAACAGCATCCCTCGCTGGTTTGCGCTCATGTCGACGCGCTGCGCGCCGCTGTCCGCGACCGCATCCGCGACGAGCATCACCCGACGGGCCACGCGTTGCTCCGCATGCTGAGCGCCGAGGTCGCGAAACTGGGCGTTGCGCCCTTCTAGCTGCTAACCTCAGCCTAACCATTCTTGGCGGCTGAACTTTAACCGCACCGTGAGATAAGCTCGGTGCAGTGAACGTCATACCCTTCCGCCAGCGCCAGGAGGCGCCAGACACGCTCGCCTTCACCATCGGCGCGCGTGTTGACCTGCGCGTCGGCGCGCTTGCCGGCGGCGTCGTGCGTCCCCGCGGACCGGTAGAGCAAGCCTACAATTTTTCGAGCCTCGCCCGTTTGCTTCGCGCAGCGCGCATGGCGTGGGCCGAGCGCGGGGCTCACACTGCGTTAACCCTGGCGGTCGCGCCTGAGATACAGTCTGCCTTGGAAGCGGATATGTTAAGCGAGGCGGCGATTGAAGCCGGATGTACGCGGCGCGCGCTCGCGTTTGAACTCAACGAACGTGAACTCGTCGCGGCGGGGCCTGGGCTCGCCGAACGCCTAAGAGCAAGCGGCTGGAACGTGGCGCTCGCCAGCGACCCCTCCTGCCCAATCCCATTCGGCGCGCGCGCGCGTAGTCTCTACACGGAACTCGTGATCGACGCTCCGGAGGCCCCCGATCCCTTCTTGGCCGCGGACGCCAACGACGCTTCCCCTTTGGGGCGCCGCCTGATCGCCGCAAAGGCCGCCGGGCTTACCATCACGGCGCGCTCCGTCGCTACCGCCGCCCAAGCGCGCAGACTCGCGATCGCGGGATTCGATCGCGGTGGCGGACCTTTCGCCGAAGCTGGACTGCGCTAATGCGCAGCGGCGCGCTCGGCGCTCACACCCGCAGCGTCGAGCTTTTCGAGTAGATAGTCGAGATCGTCCTTCGGCACGGATTGAAACAGCGTCAGCGTGCGCTCCAGCATGCGCTTGCGGAACGTGATCCGGTCCGGCGCGACGCCCTCGCGATCAATGCCATGGTAGACCTCTACCGCCGCGCGGAACGAGGGAAACAGGCGCGGCGGAAGGCCCGCGCGGTCGAAGGCAGCCTTCAAGCCGAGCGGTCCGCTATCATGCATCAACAACCACAAGCGGTGATGCGATAAGCCCGCCAGTTCAGCCATGGCGTGCTCTACGAAGGCGATATGCCCTAAGCACATGCCGCGCATGATGAGAGACGGCGTCAGCCTGCCGTTCAGGTTCAGCTGTTGGACGAACCGCGCGAGATCGCGCTGCTGGGCCGCTTGCTCGACGATGTCGAGCGTCGCGCGCTCCCGGGAACTGATCGCGAGATCGATCGCCAACTGCGGCGGGAGTTCGTGATTGTTCACGAGGTGATCGAACAACTCGCCGCTCACGATCGAAACCAGTTTTTCAGTGACGCCAACGGGCAACTCGTTGCGATGCACCATGGCGGCCGTCACTGAAGAGACGCCCGCGAACCTGTCGAGGGCGGTTTCGAGTCCAGCTTGATCAAACGCCGCGTTGTCGTTCGCGAGCGCCCGTTCAACCGCATCCGCGACCGCGAACGACGCAAGCGCGCCGGTAACCGTCGTCGAGAGGGTCTCGCGGCTGGCTACCGCGACTTGCTTCGTCGGCGGCGAGTTGCGCACGATCTCGACGAGGTCCGCGTCGGTCAGAGCGGGAGAATTCATGATCACCGGCAGCGCGATGGACTCAACGTCGCGCGCCAATTTGTTCGCGATCTCGCGCGGCAGCTTCGGCGAATTCTTCAACGCGACAGCCAGCGAACGCCGCACCAGCACCGCCGCATCCTGCGCCATGATGGCGATAATGCCTTCGGCATGGAGGCGCTCCTCCGGAGTGAGCGAAGCCTCTTCAATGCATCGGCAAATCTTGTGTGCGGCCTGAGCCCTCGAATCCTCTGTCGGCCCCTTGATCAGGGTCCGGACGTCCGTTTCCGTCAGGTTAGCGCGCATGGTGACAATCGACATTCATGGAACCCGTCGATCCGCGACTCCGGCGCGGACCGACATAAACTCGGACGCCAAGCCTTAAGGAAGGCTTGATCGCGCTCATGTCGGATGAGAAACGATGGCCATGCTTGAAAGCCTGCGCATCGTTGAATACGCCACCTATGTCGCCGCACCCGGCGCGGGCGGGATCATGGCCGACTGGGGCGCCGACGTCATCAAGGTCGAGCCGCCGGGCGGCGATCCCATCCGCATGTTCTTCGCCTCTGTCGGGGTCGAGCGCCAGGGCAACCCCGTTTTCGACATGGATAATCGCGGCAAGCGCGCCATTACGCTCGACACAACCAAGAGCGCTGGCCGCGACGCATTGCTCAGATTGGTGGATCGCGCCGACGTCTTTCTCACCAATGTGCGTCCAGGCGGCCTGAGGCGCGCGGGACTTGATCACGACGCTCTGCTCGCGCGCTGCCCGCGTCTGATCTACGCGTCGGTGACGGGTTATGGGCTTGATGGGCCGGACGCCGACCGGCCGGGCATGGACTCCGCCTCCTTCTGGGCGCGCTCAGGACTCGCCGCGATGTTCAGCCCAAAGGGCGGCGAACCAATCGCATTGCGCACCGCGTTCGGCGATCACGTGGCGTCGATGGCTGTTGTCGCCGGCGTCTTGGCGGCGGTCCACGAACGCACCCAGACAGGCAAGGGGCGGCTTGTCGAGGCGTCATTGTTGCGAACCGCGCACTATGCCGCGTCGTCCGATCTGGCGCTGCAACACGCGATAGGGCGCGTCTCATCCAACAAGGCGCGCCAACAAGCGCCGCAACCGCTGATCAATTTTTTCAAGAGCAGCGACGGACACTGGATCAGCCTTCTCACCCGCCAGGGAGAAAAGGATTGGCCGAAGCTCGCGCGCGCGCTCAATCTCGGCGCGGTCGCGGAGGATCCGCGCTTCACGACGGCGCGCGCGCGGCGCGAGCACGCGCAAGAACTCATCGCCCTGCTCGACGACGCATTTGCGCGCCGTCCGCTGGCGGAGCTAGGCGGCGCGCTCGATTCAGAAGAGCTTATTTGGTCACCTGTTCTTACGCCGCGCGAGGCGGCGACCGATCCTCAAGCGATCGCGGCAGGGTGCGTTGTCCAAACACCGACCCACGACGGCGGCGTGATCAACGCACCGGCGAGCCCGGTGCGTTTTCCAGGAGGCGCTGACGGGCCCAAAGGTCCATCGCCGCGGCTGGGGGAGCACACGCGCACGGTTCTGCGGGAGCTTGAGTTTACCGAGAACGAAATCGACGCGATGTTCGCCAATGGCGCCGCCGCCTAAATGCGGCCGCCGCGCGTATAAGCGCTGATCACTCGGCGCGCATCCTCATTGTGCTCGGAATCGCCGCCAGCGATCAAAGGCAACAGCGCCATCGCGAACAAGGCGTGCGCCAATTCCGGCGACAATGGCGCCCGCCCCGGCTCCGTCACATCCGCAGACGCAGGCGGCTGGACATGCCCGCCAGCTTCAAGATCAAGGCGCTGCAAGAGCCCCTGCGCGGATCGCGGATGGCCGTTTGCGTAGAACAGGCCACGGTTCGCGGCGGCCTCACGCGGGAACAGCTCAGAGGCATCCGGGGCTCCGCGCGCCGCCGCTTGCACCAAGCGCACCGCGCCGCCTGCTCCCATCACATGAGCGGCGTACAATTCGCCCGCGCTTGGTTCTCGCCCCAGCTGTTGACGTAATGTCGCGAAGTTCTCTCGCGTAAGTTCGCCCGCCATCCGCGCCGACAGTTCTGGATCATTGCGCAACGCCAATATCTGCCTGCGGGTTTCCGCGTCGGCGCCGTTTCTGAGAGCGGCGGCCTGCGCTCCGAGGCCGTGCTCACCCCCGTGTCGGCGCACCATGTCAAACCATGTGCTTTCGATGAACTGAAACAATCCGGTCGCGCTCGAAGTCCCCGCGCGGGCGTTCGGATTAAGCGCGCTCTCCCGCCGCGCGGTCTCGACCAGCAACGAAAAGTCGACGCCCGTAGCGTCGGCCGCACGCCTGATTGCAGCATGTACCGCATCCCGGCCAACAGCAGCGACGGACTGGCTCATGACTTCGGCGTTGAGTGAGTTTGGTAAATGAAGCCTTAATTCGCGCGTTTCCGTGGCCAACCCAGTCGAAAGGGGAAAAGCACAATTCCGGTGATTACGACGAGCAGGCTCAACGCCGCCGCGACGATCAGCAAGCCATTGTTGAAATTTTCGTGGTCGCGCCAGTCCATGATGTGCAACGCCCACAGCGCGTCGTAGAGCCGCCATAGATCGGAACGACGCGCTGTGATCCGACCTGTATCCGCCGCCACATAGACGACTAGGCCCTCGGGATCACGAAACGTCACACGCCAAGCCGGCAACGCGCCGCGATATTCCGCGGACTCGCTCTCCACCAAGCGCGCCGCCGACACCGGCGGAGGATCCTGAATAGCAGCCTGCGCGATTTCCCTAGCGGCGGCCTCCGTCAGCGGCGAGGCTAAGCGGTTCTCAGCCACATCCACGAGCGCCGGGCGACCCTCGGCGAATTCCGCAATTACGACAGCGCGCCCCCTCGCGTCGCGCTCATAAGAAAGGCGCGTTGGCGCCCGCGGCAGCAACACCGCCACATCCTTCGGGGACAAACTCGCCGCCGCGTTCAGCGCCTCAAGCCGCGGCGGCGCGACGCGGTGCTCGCTGCGCACGCGTTCAATTGGATAAACCGCGAAGAACAAGCCCGACGCCATCCACAACAGGACTTGGATGCACACAACGAGCGCGATCCATTTGTGGACCCAAGACGCGGCGAACGCGATCCGCACTTCAATAGCTCTTCGGCAATCCGAGCACGCGCTCGGCGATGAAGTTCAAAATCATCTCGCGCGACACAGGCGCAATGCGCGCGATCATCGCTTCTCTGAAATATCGCTCGACGAAATATTCCTTCGCATATCCCATGCCGCCATGCGCCAGGACTGAAGACTCGCAGGCGCGAAAGCCCGCCTCCGCGCCGAGATACTTCGCGGCGTTCGCCTCCGCGCCGCATTCCCGGCCCGCGTCATACAACGCCGCTGCTTTGAAGGTCAGCAAATCCGCAGCTTCCAATTCGGCCCACGCCTTCGCAAGGGGGTGCTGTATCCCTTGATTCTGGCCAATCGGACGCCCGAAAACAACGCGGTCTTTCGCGTACTGCGCGGCGCGCCTGAGCGCGGCGCGTCCCAAGCCGATCGCTTCAGCGGCGAACAACACGCGCTCGGGATTGAGGCCCGATAGCAGTATCTTGAAGCCAGCGCCCTCTTCTCCGATGAGTTCAGCGTCGGTGACGTCGAGGTCCTCGATGAAGAGCGTGTTGCACTCCACTGCCTTGCGGCCCATTTTAGGAATCGGCTGCGCTTCGATCTTGCTGCGGTCGAAATCTGCATAGAACAGTGAGAGCCCTTCCGTCGGCCGGCGCACCTGCTCCTTCGGCGTTGTACGCGCGATCAACAATATCTTGTTCGCGCGCTGCGCATTCGTGGTCCAGATTTTCCTCCCGCGAATGCGATATCCTCCGCCCGTACGTTCGGCGCGGGTTTCGAGGCTCGCGGTGTCGAGGCCCGAGTTCGGCTCCGTCACCGCGAAACAGGCTTTGTCGGTCCCGTCGATCGCGGGGGGCAGAAAACGCGCCTGCTGCTCTTTTGTGCCGAACTTCACGATCGGCATGAGCCCGAAGATGTTCAGGTGGATGGCGCTCGCGCCTGAGAACCCGGCGCCTGATTGCGCGACCGTCTGCATCATCAAGGCGGCCTCGGTGAGCCCAAGGCCCGCGCCGCCTACGCTTTCAGGCATGGCGACGCCGAGCCAACCGCCGGAAGCGATGTCAGCGACGAACTCCTCTGGGAATTTCCCGCTCTCGTCGGTCCGCAACCAGTAGTGATCGTCGTAGCGCGCGCAAATCTTCTCGATCGCGTCCTTGATGGCCGCTTGCGCTTCCGTAGGTTCAACGCCAATCGTCATGCAAATCTCTCTGGGGATAGCGCCGCCCAGCCAGTTTCAAGCGACGCATCGAAGACATACGCGCTTATGATCTCTGCGGTAATCGGCGCCAAGAGCCAGCCATTGCGCGAATGACCGGCCGCAACCAAAACATCGCCAGAGCGCCCAATCGCGGGCCATCCATCCGGCGACATGGGGCGAATGCCCGCCCAGCTCTGTCCAGCCGGTTTGACCTCTCCCGTGAATAGAGCGTTCGCCTTCGCGAGCAACGCGTCGCTGGCGGCGGGGTCAGGCCGCCGATCAAATCGATCAAACTCAAGTGTTGCTCCCAGGACAACGTCGTGCCGTCGTTGAGCCGCATAGAATCCCGGCGCGCGCACGGTCGCGCCCAGCGGCCCAGGCAAAATCACCGAAACGAGTTGGCCCTTCGCAGGTCGGATCTGTCGCAAGGCGGGCGCCGCGTCCATCAACTTCTCAGTCGCCCAGGCGCCAGGCGCCAGGATGACCTGGTCCGCCTCATATACGCGCCCCTCTTGAGTCATCGCCGCATTGGCGGTGACGTTCGCTACGTCGGCCTCGTACTCGATCAACGCGCCTAGCGCTCGCGCTTGCATCGCCAAGCCGCTCAACACCCGCAACGGATCGGCGATGCCTTCGTCCGCAATGAAGGTCGCATGCGCAACGTTGACGGAGAACGGCCAGAGCTTTCGCAGCTGCGCGATGTTGAGCGCCCGCGCCTGGCGACCGAGACGCTGCGCGTTCGCACGAAGCGCTTCAGCCTCTTCGCCGCTTCCGCTGATTACGACAGCACCGCCGAAATGCACGCCATCGGCCCACTCCGCGTTCGCTTGAGAGCGGCGCCAAATGTCGAAGGACTCAAGCGCCACGCGCTCGTGCGGCGACACGGCGTGCTCAACCGGCGCAAGCATCCCGGCTGCGGCGGCAGACGCCGTCGGCGAGAAAACGCTCAGGTCTTCCCGCTCGGCTTCCAGAACCGTCACCTGCGCGCCGCCTTGCCTCAAGCGAACCGCACACCACAAACCGACGACGCCGCCGCCGACAATGACGACCCTCTTCATGCAACACGCATTTCCGCGGGTCGCGCCGCGCGCACGAACGTCTCGGCGAGCGCTTCATGGATTTTCCGGCGAAAGGTCCCCGCACGCGGCAGGGGCGCGGGGCCGACGAGTTTCGTTGCGCCGCCGCCCGCTGGGATCCAGAGCACCAGCCCGCCTTTCTCCAACATCAGCGCCGCCACCTCCGAAGTCCCGCCAGGCCCTTTGGGCGGCAGACCGTTCCAAATACACAAGAGCAGGTCGGCCTTTTCAATCAACATACGCCCCACCGCCGCATATGGCGCGGCGCCGCCACCGCCGACTTGCGCGATCAGATCATCGGGCGCTGGAGCGACCCGGCGCGAAGCCCACAACAGGCGCTGATAATGCTCCTTCGATTCAGCATCAGCAAAGTCCTCCGCGTAGCGTTCTATCGAGAACGGCAGCGGCGTGATGAGCCGCCAACCCCGTGCGAGCGCCGCATCGGCAGCGTAGCGATCCGCTCCCTCGGCGATCGCCGAATAGAGCACGCAGCGCGCCAGCGAGCCCGTCGCAAGTCGCGCGGCTTTCTCCGCCTCCTCCAGGGCATGTTCAATCTCGCGTTTGATCCGCGGACGCTCCGCTTCTTGCAGTTGGTTGAGCCTATGACCGGTTACCGCGACGACCAACGCGCGTTGGCTGCTCATGCCGCGCGCCACTCGGCAAGATCGAACTTTGGATCGGGATAGGCGGCGTCCACATAGGTGCGTCCCACGCCAACGCCAAGCTCAAGCAGCAACTCCATATTGTCCTTGCGGCCATTGTCCATATGGTCGAGCGCTTCAAGCGCGTCGGCGCTGAGTTCGCGCCCGATAACGCGCTCCAATGCGGTCATGGGCGGCGAAGGATCGCCAGCGCGCCGCGCCTTGGGCTTTGTCTCCAGCAAAACATCAATGCGCTGATAGTCCAACAGCGGCGCACCGCTGATGCAGGCGCCCGCCATGTCGCCGATCTCGGAGTTTATGCGCCAGGGTTTGCGCGGTTGCGAGAAGGCCTGCATCATCATGACGCCCTGCACTTGAGTGTCATACACCATGGCGCGCAAAGCATGAACGCCGCGAAGGCCAGGCGGCAATCCCTGAAACGTCCGGCCGTCCACCGTCGGTCGGCGCATGCCGGTTCCGCATGAGGTCATCATCAGAGAGTCGGCGCCCGCCTTCCAGCCAAACCGATAGGACGGCTCCAAGGTCAGCATGAACAGCTGCATGCTCGGATTGTTGTTCGCGCCGACGGCGCCGTCGACGAAGTACCCTTTCTGAATCGGGCGGCGTTTTTCGTCGAACTCGATATCGATCACGATCTCGTCGAAAAACGTCGGCGCGGCGGCGCTCGCCAGCACCACATCCACCAATCGATAGCGCTTGTTTGGGTAGATGTTCGATTCCGGCGGAGGATCATAATAGAGGCCAAGGGGGTGGTTGGTGACCACCCACGCCGACCCCGTGTCGATGCGTTTGGCGTGGATCGCGAGACCGGTTTTGAGATCCTCCGAGCCGATTGTCTTGGTGCTCAGTACGCTTTGAAGCGCCCGGCGGAGTTTTCCGGACTCAAACTTGGACTGCAGGAAGACGCCGTCGCCGGCTGTGCGGCCAAACACCTCCGGACCCAACCGCATATAGAGCGCGATCAACTCATCGACGGTCAGCCCAAGCGCAAGCCCCGAGGCGATGATCGCGCCCGTCGAGGTGCCGCCAATGAGGTCATAGTAGTCCGACAGCCGAAAGTCCGAGCGCCCGCCCGCCCGGCGCCGCAACTCATCTTCCAAGGGCTTCAAAAACCCCAACGTCAGGATGCCTTTCACGCCTCCGCCATCGAGCGACAGGATGCGCTTCGGCCCTGTGTCGGGCGACAAGTGTTCAAATAGCGTCCGCGCCATGGGTCCCCTCACCCCCCTTGTAGCGGTCTCCCCGGCTCAAAAGAAGACCAGGCTGGCGGGGTCCCGCCCCAGATGGGCGGCTTTGAACTCCGCCGCCACGAAAAACCCGCCCGCGACATAGATCGCACCGGCCGGACCCGCGCGATGCAGCGCAAGCTGGCGCGCCTCCGCGATGTCGTCGGCGATGACAAGCTGTGCGGCGCCGAACTGGGCGGCTTGCGCGGCAACAAGCGCTGCCGCCAGACCGCGGTGACGAGCGGCGGTGCAAATCACGACGTCGAATTGCGAAACAAGGGGCGCGAGGATCGCGGCGGCGTCCTTGTCTTCGGAAACACCGCACACCAGCACCGCGGGCCGCTCGCCGCGCAGGCCCGCAAATCCCGCGAAGGCCGCGCCAACGGCGGCGGGAGAATGCCCCACGTCAATGACGACTAGGGGATCGCTTTGCAGCACCTCCAGACGCCCCGGCCATCTCGTCGCGGCCAATCCGCATGCCACCTGCGCCGCGTCGATAGGCATGATATCCGTCGCCAGTCTTACAGCGAGTGTCGCATTGCCACGTTGATGGTTTCCAACCAGCGTTGGTTTGAGCGACGCGTCCGCGGAGACGAATGCGCACGACACACGGCGCTCGTTGCAGTGCGCCTCTATGGCGTGTCGCACGGGAGCGCAGCTTTCGCTCACATAAACCACCGCACCCTCGGGCGCCGCGTCAATTTTGTTGCGCGCGATATCGTCGAGAGCGCCCCCCAAAAGCGCGGTGTGTTCAAAGTCCAGCGAAGTGATAGCAAGGCGCCGCGCGGCGATGAGGCGGGTAGGATCTAAGCGCCCCCCAATGCCCGCCTCCCAAACGGTCGCGGCGCAACACTGCGCCGCAAACCAGTCCGCGGCGACCAGGAACAAGAACTCGAATCCACCCATGGCCGCCGCCTCACCCGCGCGCGCGGCCGCGGCGAGCACGCGTCGCCAGTGATGATTGAGGTCGTCATCGGCGATGTCGACACCGTCGATGCGGAATCGCTCGTTCAGGTCGAGCATATGGGGCGACGTGAACAGGCCCACGCGTCCCAGCGTTTGCTGCAGCAGCGCCGCCGTCATCGCCGCAGTCGAACCTTTGCCGTTACTGCCCACGACAACGGCGCCCGCGGCTCCAAAGCTCGCAAGGTCGAGTTGGAGCGCCGAAGCGACGCGCGCCACCCGCGCTAGGCACGGACCATCCCCAAACTTCGGAAACGGCACGCGCCAGGGCTTCAACGGAGCGCCACTTCGAAATTCGTCCGCCAAATCGTTTCTATCAAATCCCAGCGACCGTGATCCTCCAAGGTGGCGATCATTGGGTTGGAATTGACTTCGATCACCAGCGGCTCCGCATCAGCGGGAGCGAACATGTCGACGCCCGCAATGCGAAGTCGCAGCGCTTCAGCCGCCTTGAGCGCCAACGCCGCAAGCTTCGACGGCGCGCCGTCGCGCAGGTCGGATGTTGTGCCGCCGGCCGATCGATTGGCCGGCCCCGCCAGCACGACGCGCTCCCCACGCGCGGGCGCCCAGTCCGGTTCGCGACGTTCGCCGCGCACGGAGCGAGGATGGATGTTGTCGCCGTCCACTCCCTTCGCCCGCGCAAGCGCGCGCACCGAACTCACGCCGTCGCCTTCAATCTCTGGGATTCTCTTCCGGTAAGAGAACAGCGCCTTTCCCTCCAGAACGAACACGCGATACTCCGGCGCTTGGACGTAGGGTTGGATGAGGATGGCGAAGTGCTTCTCGCTAACGCGATCGAGGTATGCGTCGAACGCTGCGGCGTCATCGATCACTTCCGCGAACAGTCCGTTCGAGCCGGCGATCGGCTTACAGAACACCGGATACGCAAGCTGGCGCGCATAGGCGCGCGCGTCCGACGGCTCGCGCCCTGGCGAGCGCATGTCGACCCATTTGTCCGTCGCGAAGAACATGCGGCCCTCCAAGACCGGCACGTTCGCCAGCCGCAACGCCTCGGCGCAGAAAACCTTGTCGCGGGCGACCGACGCAGCGCGGACATCGTTCAGGGCGTAGGGTGAACCGCCGCCTGCCGCGAACACCGCCCCGCGCTCGCCATCCCTCACCGCGAAACAATAGCCGTCCTGGCCATCGAGCGAGCGAAATACGTAGCCGCATACGCGCGCCGTATGCGCGGCGTAACGCGCCTGCGCGCTCTTGAACGCGAACGCCTCGACACTCACGCGGCGCTCGCTACCTTCACGCTGGTCCCCACCCGCGTTCGTTGATGTAATTGCGGATGCGCTCGATGCGGTTGGCGGGATCGGGGTGCGTCGACAGCAATTCCGGTGGCCGTGAACCGCCCCCGGAATTCATCGCATTCCAGAACGGAATGGCCTGCCGCGGGTCGTATCCGGCCGCCTGCATATAGTTGATGCCCAGGATATCGGCTTCCGATTCTTGCTCGCGCGAGAACGGCAAACTCAACCCGACTTGGGCGCCTAGTCCGAGCGCGGCCATAGCGATACGGCTGTTGATCTGACTTCCGGCCACTTGCAGCGCGGTTTGCGTGGCGAGCTCCCTGCTGTAGCGCTCGGCAGCGTGCCGGCCGGTTACGTGGCCGACTTCATGGCCGAGCACCGTGGCCATCCAGTCGTCGCGTTCCGACATTTCATAGAGGCCGCGGTAAAAGCCGACCTTGTTCCCGGGCAGGACGAACGCGTTTTTTTGCGGACTATCGAACAGTTGGAACTCCCATTGTTGTCCGCCGCGTCCGGCGCCCTGCGCCACGCGCATGCCGACCCGCTCGAGCCGTTGCTGAGCGGTTCTGTTGCTCCACGCCGGCGTCTGCTGGCGCACTTGCGCCCACGCCTGCAGGGCCGCCTGGGACATCTGCTCGTCGCTGACGAGAATGAACTGCCCGCGCCCGGTTTCGGGATTGGTGGTCGTTTCGCATGCCGGCAACGCCAGGGCCGCCGCGCCTCCCGCGAAAGCGCGCATCAGGTCGCGCCGTTTCCAGCTGATCACCGTCCGCGGAGCATTTGTTCCAAAACAGATTTCGCACATGGCGGACCCTCCTGAACCTGCTTGGGATGCAACGCCGCGCGCGTGAACACAAGGGGTCGGCGCACGATCACCGCCCCACATGGACAGCCGGCGAACTGGCCGCTATAAGCCGCCCTCCTTTGAGCCCTCCCGCTTGGCGGTGCGGGCTTGGACGGGGCCTGGGTAGCTCAGTTGGTAGAGCAGCGGATTGAAAATCCGCGTGTCGCTGGTTCGATTCCGGCCCCAGGCACCAGCACCCCCTCCCGGGACTTCCGCTAACATCCGAAAATCGTTGGCGCCGCCGGCGGCATCACGCAGCGCTACGCGCGGTGCGGTCGTCGACGCCGGTGGCGGCAACGAGTTGCGTCGCTCAGACGCCGCGTTCAGACGCGGCCCGGGACGAAGGGTGCGTGTGTCCTGCCCTTACCCCGTATTCGGCCATCGTTCGCGCGCGTCCGTGGCGGCGCGGAGGTCGGCGAAGGATTGGACGCCGATGAGCGGCGGCGCGTCGTCGGGCGCATCGAGCACGCGCGCGACGGCGCCTGGCGTGCGCGAAAGCCGGCGCGCGAGGCGCGCGGCATAAGGCGCGGGATTATCGTAGACGCGCAGCAACGCCTCGAACCGCTCGGCGATCGGCCAGGCGTTGCGATGGCCGCGCAGACCAACCTTCGCCGGATCGCGCGGCGCGGCGGTTGGCGAAGCCGTGCGCGCGATGGACGCGATGGAGTCGCACGGCGCGAACGCGGGAAATGTCACGCGCCAAGTCTCCGGCGCGTCGGCGCTGAAGCTCAGCGTGACGCGTTTGCGGGGTCGCGAACGGCGCGATGCGCGCGGCGGTTTGGCCGTCAGCGCGGCGGCTTCGAGCAGCAGCAGATGGCGCAGCAACACTTCGCCCGCGCGCAGCCATGGCCGCATCAGCGCGTACGCCTTGTGCGTGATCCAACCGCGCGCGGCGAGATCGGCCGGCGTGCCGAATAATGTGTACAACACGTCCAGCAGCGTCTGCGCGATCGCCCACA
>ERZ761602.762-NODE-762-length-65041-cov-16.683870_pt1 | contig 65041 bp, 51 predicted proteins | sample MGYA00512165_ERZ761602 | MGnify/ENA primary metagenome ERZ761602 (study PRJEB28899, sample SAMN02445085) | bioreactor sludge metagenome | biome: EBPR sludge; isolation source: Thorneside wastewater treatment plant | place: Australia: Brisbane, Thorneside...
CGCTCGTACTGCGCCAGGCCCAGGTGCATGTTGTAGATGTGCACCGTGCGAACGTGGCCGTCGAGGTGCACGCGCGTCACGGCGTGCAGCACGCTGCGCCGCTTCTTGTACGGCACCGAGAGGTCGATGTTGCGGACCTCGTCGAGCGGGAAGCGCGAGAGGATCGCGTTGCCGTAGGTGCCGCCGCCCCGGACGTTCACGTTGGGGAACCAGGCGCGGTGCGCGAGGCCGATGCCCTCGGCCAGGAGCTCGGCCTGATGGTCGCCGTTCGAGCGCCGCACTCCGGCGTCGACCTCCTGCAGGAGACACACGTCGGGCGCGAGCTCGCCGAGGGTGTCGACGGTGCGCGCCAGATCGTAGCGACGATCGACGCCGCCGATGCACTTGTGGATGTTCCAGGTGACGACGCGGAGCTTCATGCGGTTGGGGACGCCGACGCGGGTGTCGGCACGGGCGCTTCGATCCTCGCCACCACCAATGTCATGTCGTCGCCGGGTGGCAACCCGCCCAGATGGGCGGCGAGCTCGGCGGCGAGGAAGGCGTGGACGCTCGGCGGGTCGAGGCGCGCGGGATCCAGGCGGCGCAGCGCGCGCTGCAGCCGACGGTCGCCGAACTGGTTGCCGTCGGCGCCGCGGCACTCCACCAGCCCGTCCGTGTACCAGACGATCACGTCGCCGGGCGCGATGGCGCGGGCGGCGGCGCGCGTGACCGGCGCGCTGCCGGCGCCGAGCGGGTTGCCGCGCGCGACCAGCGCGTTGAGGTTGATCGTCGTGCCCTTCGCGTCGGCCACGGCGCGGCACACGTACGGGACGACGTGGCCCGCGTTGGCGAAGCGGACCTCCCCGGCGGCGGGATCGACGATCGCCGCGAAGCACGTCAGGTGGAAGCGGCCGGCGCCCACGCGGCGTACGGCGCCGTCGAGGTTCCCGAGCAACGCGGCCAGATCGAAGCGGTCGCCCATCACCCGCACGGCGACGTCGCACGCGCCCTTGGCCGCCGCGGTGACCATCGCCGCCGCGACGCCCGACCCGGTGACGTCGCCGATCACGACGAGCGCGCGGTTGTCGGGCAGGGCGTAGCATCCCCACCAGTCACCGCCGCAGCGGCTGGTCGGCTGCCACGTGCCCAGCACCTGGATGGCACGCGTGAAGATCGGCTCGGGCCTGGGCACGAAGCCGGTCTGCACCGCCGCGGCCAGCTCGACCTCGCGCGCGACCTCGGCGCGCGCCGCGACCTCCGAGGCGACGCGCACGAACTGGAGCGCGGGCGCGAGGCGCTCGGCGACGATCCCGATCAGGCGCTGCTCGCCGCGCCGGAAGGCGCGCCCCGACGGCCGCTCGTGGATGACGAGGAGGCCGACGAGGTCGTCGCGCGCGACCAGCGGGACGAGGATCTGCGCGCCGAGCGCGGCGAGCAGCTTCTCGAGCGCCGGCCGCAGATCGGCGAGACCGAGGCCGTCGAGCTCGCCGAGCCAGATCGGCTTGCGGTGGTTGCCGAGCCAGGGGACCAGCAGCGGATCGGGCGTCGCGTCGTCGGGTACGGGCAGCCCGTCGCCCTTCTGCCACGACCAGTCGTCGCGCGCGGGGACCATCAGCTCGGCCTTCGCGCCGAGGCCCAGATCGATCACCTCCGCGGTGCGCTGCGCGATCTCCTCGACGTTGCCGACCTGGTGGATGCGGCTCGCGTACTGCGCGGCGAGCCGGTCGAGCGGGCCTTCACCGCCGGGCCGGATCGTCCAGACGCGCGCGCCGAGGCCGACGGCGAGCCGCGCCGCGAGCACGGCGCCGAGCGCCGGTAGCGCCGCGGCCCAGCCATCGAGATCCGGCAAGAGCCGCAGCGACACGAGCCAGCCCACGGCGGCCGCGACCAGCCCGGCGGCGAGCGCCATCGGCGCGCGCGTGTCGACGGCGCGCGCCCGCAGGAGGTCGTCGATCAGGATCGAGCGCAGCATGAGCAGCGAGCTGGTCGCGACGAACAGCCAGCTCACCGGCGCCCAGCCGAGGCCGAAGGCGAGCAGCACGTCCACGAGCCCGACGAAGGCGATGCTGAGGGCCAGGATGCCGCTCGCCAGCTGCCGCCGGCGGACGATCGACGTCTCGACGCGATACGCGCGGATCGCGATGAGCGTGCCGAGGCTCGAGAGGATCGCGATCGCCATCGACGCCGGCGCGACCAGGGGCCCCGGCGAGAAGAAGCGCAGGCCCGACGGCGTGACGATGATGGCGTCGACGGCGAGGGTCGTCGTCAGCCCGAGGACGAGGAAGCCGACGCCGACGAGCAGCGCGAGCCCGACGAGCCAGCGCCTCGCGCTCAGCTGCTGGGCGAGGGCCAGCTGGAAGGACATGCCGCCGGCGGTCGCCAGCGGCACCGGCGACACCGCCACGCGAAAGAACGCGACGGCGGCCTCGTCGGTCGGCGCCGCCACGGCGAGACCGCAGCCGATCACGAAGGGCAGGAGGCAGATCGTGTAGACGAGCACGGGGACGCGCAGCTGGGGGGCGCCGCGCATGAAGAGGGCGTAGGTCACGACCATGCCGAGCGCGACGGCCGCGATCACGAAAGGGATCGAGGAGCCATCGGCCGCGTAGCTCTGGGCCACGAGGAGCGGCGACATGAACGACTCTTCCGATCCTGGTGTAGAATCGGCCCTGGTGTCCAGCGACGGCAAACGCCCCGGGCCGTCCCTGAGACCCGGCGATCCGGCCAAGGCCGCCAGGCCCGGGGGGCCGGTGTCGCTGCCCCTGCCGCTGCCCCCGCCGCTGCCCGATCCCGAGGACCACACCAGCCGGGTTCGTATGAGCATGACCTCGTACGTCCCGGAGACGACGTCGCGAGATCTGCCGATGCTCCCCGTCGAGCCGTGGCTCGGCGAGGACACCGACAACGAGCTGCTGGAGAGCGTCACGGCGGCGATCCCGCGCGAGCACCTCGACACGCTGCACGCGATCCCGTCGGCGCCGCCTGGCTCGAGGGATCTTCCCGGCAGCGATCGGAACACCGTTCCCGGCGTTCCCGGCGTGAAGAAGGGCAAGAGCGCGCGTCGTCTGCCGCTCCAGCCCGACGCCTCGAGCTCCACGCCCACGCCCGCCCCGCGCTCGGAGCCCGCGCGCCTGCCGCTGCCCGCCGAGCCGTCGGTCGCGCGCCCCTTGCCTCGCGGCCACGGCGTCCCGATCCCGGTGCCGTCGACGCCGGCGGGCGCGCGCCAGGGGCAGCAGCCGTTGCCGCCGCCCCCGCCCGTGCGGGTGCCCCGCCCGACCGGCTTGCCCAAGGGCCAGCAGGTCGCCGGGCGCTACGAGATCCTCGAGCGCATCGGGCAGGGCGGGATGGGCAAGGTCTACAAGGTCAGCCACACCCAGCTGGGCAAGATCTTCGCGCTCAAGGTGATCGGCGAGAACCTGGCCGACACCGACGACGCGCGCGAGCTGTTCTACCGCGAGGCGCGCCTCGCGAGCTCGGTCAACCATCCCAACATCACGTCGGTCGTCGACTTCGGTGAGGACGAGGGCCTCGGCGCGTTCATGGTGATGGAGCTCGTCGAGGGCGAGCCCCTCGCCAAGATGCTGCACCGCGAGACGCGGCTCGGCGTGCGCGTCGCGTGCGAGATCATCCTGCAGGTCGCCGACGCGCTCCACTACGTGCACGGCAAGGGCATCGTGCACTGCGACATCAAGACCGAGAACTTGCTCGTGAGCGAACAGCAGGGCACCAAGCGCCGCCAGATGGTGGTGAAGCTGCTCGACTTCGGCCTCGCGCGCTCGCTCGCCAGCGGCCGTGGCTCGGCGCCGCTCTCGGGCACACCGCACTACGTCGCGCCCGAGCGCATCAAGGGCGACCCCGCGTCGCCGTCGTCGGACATCTACGCGCTCGGCATCCTGTTCTACGAGATCGTCACCGGCCACGTGCCGTGGGACGGCCCGGTCTCGCAGATCCTCCACGGCCACCTCGACGAGACGCCGACGCCGCCGTCGAAGCTCGTGCCGGGCGGCCTGGATCCGGCGCTCGAGAACCTGATCCTGCACGCCCTCGCCAAGGAGCCGGCCACCCGCCACCGCGACATGGCGGCCTTCATCTACGAGCTGCGCACGGTCATGGACATGCTCGGCTTCGGGCGGCGCGGGCGGCGCGGCGGCGGCCCCGGCAAGCGTGTCGTCATCGAGCGCAGCAAGAACGAGCGCGACGCCCTGGTCGCGCGCGCGTTCGAGACCTGCCGGCTGCCGCTCGCGCTGGTGACGCCGCAAGGCCTCGTCCTCGTCGCCAACTCGGCGTTCGGGCGCTTCGTCATGGGTGTCTCCGTCGAGGTCGAGGGCCTGACCGTGCAGTCGACGCCGCTCGCCGGCGCGTGGGACGCGTTCGAGAGCGACCTCGCCAAGGCCGCCGGCGGCAACAACGTGCGCCGCGTCCTCGAGATCGAGGTCGAGGGGCGACCGCGACAGCGGCTGCTGATGTGGCTCGATCCCGCGGGCGAAGGCCACGTGTTACTCGGCGTCCAGCCGATCGAGATCACCTGACGCGCGACCTCTGCTAGGGTCCGCGGCATGAGGCACTTCCGCATGACATGCGCGGCCGCGGTCGCGCTGCTCGTCGGGATCTCGACGGCGCACGCCGACGACCCGAAAATCGCCCACGAGAGGTACACGCTGGACAACGGCCTCGAGGTCATCCTCGCGCCCGATCCGAGCGTGCCGCTGGTGGCGGTGAACGTCTGGTATCACGTCGGCTCCGGCCACGAGGTCTACGGCAAGAGCGGCTTCGCGCACCTGTTCGAGCACATGCTCTTCCAGGGCTCGAAGCACGTCGGCGAGGACAAGCACTTCGAGACGCTCAAGACCATCGGCGGCGACGGCGTCAACGGTACGACCAACCTCGACCGCACGAACTACTTCGAGGTGGTGCCGTCGAACCGCCTCGACACCGCGCTCTGGCTCGAGAGCGATCGCATGGCGTACCTCCTGCCGACGGTCACCCAGAAGAGCCTCGACAACCAGATCGAGGTCGTGCGCAACGAGCGCCGCCAGCGCTACGACAACGTGCCGTACGGCAAGGCGCGCTTCGCGCTGTACGAGGCGCTCTACCCCGAGCAGCACCCGTACCGGTACCTCACCATCGGCAAGCACGAGGACCTCGCGGGCGCGTCGCTCGACGACGTCATCGGCTTCTTCAAGACGTGGTACGTGCCGGCCAACGCGACGCTCACGCTCGTCGGCGACTTCGAGCCCGAGGCCGCCAAGCAGCAGATCGCGCAGTGGTTCGGCTCCCTGCCGGCGAGCAAGAAGCCCACGACCGTCCACGTGCCCCCGCCCCGCCCGCGGGCGGAGCGCCGCACCGTCGACGACACGTTCGCCAAGCAGCGCCAGATCATCTGGGCCTGGCACAGCCCGGCGAACTTCGCCCCCGGCGACGCCGAGCTCGAGGTGCTGGCGAATGCGCTCTCGCGCGAGGGCACGGGACGGCTGTACAAGGCGCTCGTCCACGACACGCAGCTGGCCACCAGCGTGAGCGCCTACCAGTGGGGCGCCACGTTCTCGGGCATCTTCGGCCTGAGCGTGACCTTGCGCGGCGACGCCGACCTCGCCACGGTCGAGAAGATCGTCGGCGACGAGCTCGCGCGCGTGCGCAAGGAGCCGCTCGACGCCAAGGAGATCGCGCGCGTCGTCACCCAGCGCGAGGCGCAGGCGGTCTGGGGCCTCGAGAGCCTCATGGCGCGCGCCAACCGTCTGCAGGCCTACAACCACTACCTCGGCGATCCGGACAAGCTGTCGTGGGACCTCGCGCGCTACCGCGCGGTGACGCCCGCGGCCGTGCAGGCCGCCGCGACCGCGTACATCGAGCTCGACAAGCCGGTGGTCATCGTCACGATGCCGGCCGCCGCTCCCGCTGGAGGTGCCAAGTGAACCGCTCGACCATCGGCGGCGTCCTCGCCGCGTTCGTCCTCGCCGCCGCGTGTGGCCCCAAGGCGGCGCCTCCGCCCGCCCCGCTGCCGCCCGATCCCACGCCCGTCGCCGAGCCCACGCCCCTCCCGACCCCGGAGCCCGCGCCCGTGACCCAGACCGCCCAGCCGCAGGAGCTCGCCTTCCCCGACGAGCCGTTCCGCGCCGAGCAGCCGAAGGCCGGCCCGCCGCGCCCGTTCCGCCTGCCGCAGGTGCAGACCTTCAAGCTGAAGAGCGGGATCTCGGTCTACCTCGTCGAGCAGCACACGTTGCCGATCGTGAGCCTCGATCTCACGTTCGACGGCGGCTCCATCTCCGACCCGGTCGGCAAGGAAGGGCTCGCGTCGGTGTGCATGGCGATGATGAGCGAGGGCACCGCGAAGCTCGACAAGCTCGCGTTCAGCGAGGCCCTCGCCGACGTCGCGTCGAGCGTGTCGTCGTACGCCGGCGGTGACACCCAGGGCGTATCGATGGCCACCCTGTCGAAGCACTTCGACACGACGTTCGGGCTCTTCGTCGACACGCTGCGCACGCCCGGCTTCCGCGCCGAGGACCTCGACCGCATGATCAAGCGGCGCCTCGAGGGCCTGAAGCAGCAGAAGGGCAACCCCGACGCGATCGCGGCCCGGGTCTCCGCGCCGGTCATGTACGGCGAGGCCCACCCGTACGGTCGGATCGTCACCGAGGCCTCGCTCGCGGCGATCACCCTCGACGACTGCAAGGCCTACCACGCGCAGCAGCTCAAGCCGGGCGGCGCGCGCCTCTTCGTCGTCGGCGACATGACCGCGGCGCAGATCCGCGAGCGCTTCGACGGCCCCGCGTTCGCGGGCTGGACCGGCAAGGTGCCCGCGCTGCCCCGGCTGAAGAAGCCGGCGCCGCCCAAGGCCCGCATCTTCTTCGTGCACGTGCCGGGCGCGGCGCAGTCGCAGATCGCGCTCGCGCACTTCGGCCCGATGCGCAACGCGCCCGACTACTTCCCCACCGCGATCATGGGATCGATCCTCGGCGGCGGCTTCACCAGCCGCATCAACATGAACCTGCGTGAGGGCAAGGGCTACACCTACGGCGCGCGCGGCTTCTTCAACTACAGCCGCCAGTACGGCACCTTTTCCGCCGGCGGCTCGGTGCGCAGCGACGCGACGTACCAGTCGGTGCTCGAGCTCGTGCGCGAGGTGCGCGCGCTCGAGCGCGGCGAGGTGCCGGCGACCGAGGCCGAGCTCGAGCGCGAGCGCAACAGCGCCGTGCTCGGACTCCCGTCGCGCTTCGCGACCGCGGGCGCGTCGCTCGGCATGTTCCGCAGCCTGGTCTACTTCGGGCTGCCGCTCGACTACTGGTCGAGCTACTCGACGAAGATCGAGAAGGTCACCGCCGCCCAGGTGAAGGCCGCGGCGAGGAAGCACCTGAAGTCGGACGCCGCCGTGTACGTCGTGGTGGGAGACGGCGACGCCCCCATGATCACGCGGGAAGGCGACAAGGACGTACCTCTCCTCCTCGACGGAAAACCGGTGATCTTGCGCGAGGCTCTCGCCCGGATGGCCGCGGACGGCACGCTCGGCAAGGGGGGACTGGTCGAGCTCGACCCCGACGGCCGGCCCGTGCCGTGATCCAGGTTCCGGAGTCGCCCGGCGTCGAGCGGGGGTGGCTGCCCCACCGTTAACTCGCATAAACATTGTACTCGTCGGCCTGCTCGCGCACCATGATCTACTGGAGCCGGGTCCATGTTCAGACGACGCAACATGAGGCGGCAGCGCGGCAGCGCGCTCGTCGTCTCGCTCATCGTGCTCACCGGGCTGGTGACGCTCGGCTCGTTGACCGTGCTCGCGGTGCAGGGCGGGATCAGCGCGGCCGGCCACGACCGGCATCGCGCGACGGCGCTCTTCGCGGCCGAGAGTGGTGCCGCCGCGGCGATGGACTACCTGCGCCGCAACGTCGACACGACGACGAAGTGGAGCGCGTTCGTCGAGCCGAACAACGTCTCGCCGCAGAGCCCGGTCGACATCTTCGGCAACCGCGCGTTGCCCGGGACGCCCGAGAACCTGTTCTCCAGCGACGTGCGCGCCTGGTACGAGGTCGAGATCCTCAACAACCTCGACGATGACGGTTACGCGACCGGCGACGACAACGACGGCCGCGTGATCGTGCGCTCGACGGGCCACGGCCCCAACGGGACCGTCGCGCAGGTCGAGTGGCAGGTCGGCGTGCAGGTCACCGGCGCCGGCGGCCGCCCCTGTCCGGGATACGGACAGAAGGGCATGGCCGAGGACGGCGCCGGCCGCAACGATTGCCTCACGAACATCGTCGCGACCGACGTCGCGACGTATTCGCCCGGTGGAGGTCCATGATGACGACGATCACCTCACGTGCCCTCGCGCTCGCCGCGGCCCTCGCCGCGACCACCTGGACGCCGCTCGCCCACGCCCAGCTCGTGTGCCCGCAGACGTCGTCGCCGACCGACTGGTCGGGCACGACGCTCGACACCGGCACCGAGAACAAGAACGGCATCGTGTACGACACCAGCGGGGCCAGGCTGCGGCTGCAAGGCGCCTCCGGTATCTTCAAGTCGACGGCCCTCGGCATCACCGACCTGACGGTCTTCGCAGCCGTCGCCGACTTCGATCGCGACGGCTGGGAGGACTTCGTCGGCGTGGGCGAGGCCACGGCCTTCGTCCGCATCTACCGCAACCGCACCTTCGAGAATCCGGCGCCCGACTGGGACGACCCCAACGCGGTGCGCACCCCGAAGTTCGTGATGGTCCGCGAGCTCCAGTCGGCGAGCGCGAGCCACCGCTGGCGACCGACGACGGCGGCGGACTTCAACGGCGACGGCTGGCCCGACGTGTTCGTGGCGACGGCCGAGACGTACAGGGATCCGACGTCCGCCGTCCTCTGGCTCAACCAGGCGTCGAACGACGCGTCCGGCAACCCGCGCTTCCAGGCCTCCTACGCGGCGATGGCGAGCGGCACCGCGCCGTCGGCGCTGGGCCCGCAGACCTGGGGTGGTACGAGCATCCAGGCCGTCGACTACAACGGCGATCGCAAGATCGATCTGCTCGTGGGTAGTGGGTACAACAACGGCACGATCCGGGTCTTCCTCAACAACTGCCCCACGGCGGCCGGCGCCCAGCCGCCGCCGCCCGCGCCGCTGCGCTGCGGGGCGTCGCCGAGGTTCACGTACGCCTCGACCCTCATCACCAACATGGGGTTCCCCGCGAACGCGAACCTGGCCGTGTTCCGGTACGAGGACGTCGACGGCGACGGCCGCCGCGACCTCATCGCGGGCGCGCCGAGCTGCTGCGGCACCGCGGGCCAGCGCTTGCGCCTGTGGAAGGGCGTCGACGGCGGCGGCATCAACACCGGCAGCTACCAGTCGATCACGTTCCAGGGCGGCGCGACGTCGATCTTCGTCGCCGACTTCTCGGGCGACGGCAAGAACGATCTCATCGTCGGCACCGACAACTGGAACTACAACGCCGGCAACGGCGGCGCGAGCCGCTACTGGGTGAACAACGGCACGGGCACGCCGTTCACCGGGGCGGGCACGCAGCTCACCAGCCCCGGCAACCCGACGATCGACTTCGACGTCGGCTTTGTCTTCGACTACGACAAGGATCCGTCGGGCACGCCCGACGTCATGCTCGCCGACGGTAACCACACCTCGAGCTTCTACGTCTTCGCCAACCGCGTCGTCAGCCAGTACGTCGAGTGCGGCGACGTCGCCTCGGGGACGATCGATCTGGGCTCGCTCGACGACTCCGAGCTCGTCGTGAGCGCCGCGCGCATCGACCCGGACTTCACCCTCAACGGCGGCTCGATCAAGTTCTTCGTCTCCAACGAGGAGCCGCCCAACTGGATCCACGCCACGGACTGCGGCGACGGCTCCGGCGACCTGTGCGCCAGCTTCCCCCGCCCCGTCGGGCGCGAGGTCCGCTGGAAGGCCGAGATGTGCTCGAACTCGACGAAGACCCGGACGCCCGAGCTGCGCGGCGTGGAGATGACGTTCGACTACACCGAGGCGAAGGAGTACTTCCGCGCCGGCGTGATCGTGAACGATGGCGTCGCCTACCTCGGCGGGTTCCGCCAGCCCGGCGACCGCGGTCACTTCTACGCCGTGAGCGCCGCCCTCGACGCGACCTACTGGGACGCGGCGACGGCGATCGACAGCATGGCCGACAGCTCGCGGCGCATCTACACCGCGACCGAGGCCGGCAACCTGCGCCTCGACTTCACGGTGGCCAACGCCAGCAACGCGCAGCTCCTCGACGTGCTCGACGCCGCCGACGCGGCCCAGGCCGCCAACGTCATCTCGTGGGTGCGCAGCCCGCGGTTCGGCGTCGGCAACGCCGGCATCTCGCTGTCCCGCCTGGGCGCGATCGAGACCTCGACCCCGGCGATCCTCACCAAGCCGGCGATCCCGATCTGGTACTCGTACGCCTCGACCACGGACCGCTCCCGGCACGTGACGTTCCAGCAGCAGAACCAGACCCGTCGCAACCTCGTCTTCTTCGGCTCCAAGGACGGCATGGTCCACGCGATCGAGACGAGACCCACCGCGATCACGACCGCGCCCAGCGGGCACGAGGCATGGGCGTTCATCCCGCCCAAGACGGCCGGCGGGCTTATCGCGGACTACACCGCGAGCGTCTCCGCGGGCACGACGCAGGTGAGCGCGTACCCCGACGGCTCGCCGACCCTCGCCGACTACCGCCGGAGCGACGGCCAGTTCGCGACGGCGATGATCGTCGGCGCCGGTAACGGCGGCAAGAGCATCGTCGCGCTCGACGTCACCAGGACGGTCGATCCGACGAGCGGCGCGATCCTCGGTCCGACGCCCTTGTGGACGGCGACGCCGGGTGACGCCGACGCCGGCCAGGGCCACGCCAAGCCGGCGGTCGCCCGCGTCCTCGTGGGCGGGGTCGAACGCTACTTCGTGCTCGCGGCCACGGGCATCTCCCACGACAACCCGGTGGCGCCCTGGCAGAAGGGGCGCGTGGTCGCCGCGTACGATCTCGGCACCGGCGAGCTGGTGTGGCAGTTCCGCGCCGCGTGCCCCGTGACGAGCGACATCTCGGTGTTCGAGACCGACGACGAGCTCGAGCCGGGCGCGCCGACGTTCAACGGCTACATGGACCGCGCGGTCTTCGCCGACGCGTGCGGCAACGTCTACAAGCTCGATCCGGCCCAGGACCTGGACGGCGCCTGGAACGACAACTCGACCATGGGCACCGTCCTGGTGGACACGGTCAACGGCGTGCCGCAGATGGCGCTGTTCTCCGCCCAGGCGACGCCGGGCGCGCTCGGCGCGGCGAGCCCGATCACCGGTACGATCGCGGTGCGGACCGACGCCAGCACGCGTGTCGCGCTCTTCTTCGGCACCGGCGGCCTCGAGAGCCACCCGGTCACCCAGCCGAACGAGTTCTACGCCGTCTACGCCGACAACGGCGAGATCCGCACGAAGATGGCGGGCGCGTGTGTGGGCAGCACGTGCGAGAAGTTCTACGGCGGCGTCGTCGTCACGCCCGAGCAGGTGATCCTCACCCGCACGCGTGACCCGCTCGTCGGGAGCGGCACGTGCGACATCGGCTCGACCGTGGTGCAGGCGCTCCAGCTGAACGAGAACACCACCACCGGCGAGTTCGAGGTCGACTTCGAGCAGAGCCTGACCTCGGCGGTGATGGGCGCGCTCTACGGCGACGCCGGCGCGCTCTACTTCGCGACCCTGTCGGGCGACGTGTCGCGCATCGGCACGCCGCGCGCGGCGAGCGCGGGCGGGGACACCACCTCGGGCACGCCGCCTCCGCAGTTCGGCGAGGGCAGCGAGACCGGCACCGGCACCGTCGGCAACGCCGACGCGCTGGCGCTCCTCGGCTGGAGGCAGGTGTACTGATGCGGCGCGGCCATCGCCGCCGCCGCCAGCGCGGGTTCACGCTGCTCGAGCTGCTCGTCACGATGGGCATCACGATCATCGGGCTGCTCGGGCTCATGTCGCTCTACGTCGTGACCGCGCGCAGCAACGCGCTGGGAGCGCACAGCGGCGAGGCGGTCGCCGTGGCCGAGGCCACGGTCGAGGAGATCCGCGGGACCCCGATCGCCGACCTGCTGGCCGCGCACGCGGCGCCCTCGCTGCCGCTGGACGTCAGCCTCGACACCGTCGCCGGCCGCGCCGGCATGACCTTCAACCGCCGGGTGCAGGTGATCGAGCTGACGGCGGTGTCACCCAACCTCGTGAAGATCCGTGTCGACGTCACCTGGACCGATGCGGGCGCGACCGCGGGCGCCGAGGGTGGCATCTACGATCACCAGGTCAGCCTCGAGCTGATCCGCACCGCCTCCGAGGCCCTGTGACCGGCCGGTCTCGTTCCCTCCGGCGCGTCGCGCGGGGGTTCACCCTCGTCGAGGTGATGATCTCGCTCGTCGTCAGCGCGCTCCTCCTGGGGCTCATCCTCGAGATATGGGGGCGCATGTCGCTGGCGCTGCGCGGGCAGCAGAACGTCGCCGAGCTCCAGCAGATCCTCTCGTCGGCGCACGCGGTCATCGAGGGAGATCTGCGCCAGGCCGGCTTCCAGATCCCCGACGGCTTCTTCCGCGCCGGCGACGTCGCGCTCCACCAGCCAGTCGAGATCATCGACGACGCCGACGGGTTCGGCCCCGACCAGCTCCGCGTCCACGCCGCGGACGCATCCGCGATGGCGCGCGTCACGGACTTCAACGGCACCGCCGACAACGTGAACGACCCGTTCACCATGCTGACCGTGGACTCGGCGGTCGACTTCGTGCCGGGTGACCTCGCGGTCATCGTCAAGGCCCAGGACGGTCTCCCCGACGAGATCGCGTTCTACCCGTGCGTGGTCGAGATCGCGGCGATCAACGGTGACCAGCTCTCGCTCGCGACCACGCCCCCGTGGGGCACGGCCAACAACGACCAGTGCGACGAGGTGCGGACCAACACCGCGCTCGGCCCCGACCGCCGCGCGATGGTCTACCGCTTCCGCACCCGCGCCTATCGTATCGATCCGGCGCGACGCGATCTTGCGGTCCTCCAGATGTCCCGCACCGCGGGCGTCCTCGACGACTGGGAGGACCTCGCCATCGGGTTCACCGATCTCCAGATCGCCTCGCGGTGGGACGACTCCGACGACGACAGCGGTCTCGCCGCGGCCGACACCGCCGATCTCGACAACGACCCGCTGCGCGAGTGGTGGTCGGACGCGACCCAGACCGCGCTCAGCGCCCCGCTCGCCGCGATGACGTCGATCCCGCCGGCGCCGCTGGCGATGGGCTCGTTCGACATGCTGCGGCCTCGGCTGGTCGCCGTCCGCGTGACGCTCGTCGTGCGCACGCACTCGAGGGTGGACCTCGTCCCGTCGGCGCGCACCCCGGCGCTCATCGACCCGGCGCGCGCCGCCAACAACGATCTCGGCAACCGGGACGCGATCCAGCTCGAGGGCGTCGCCGACGGCCTGCGACCGCAGGAGCTGCGAGGCGACCATATCTATCGGTACGCGACCGTCGCGACCGACCTGCGCAACATGGGGATCGGCCTGTGAGAGGCGATCGAGCGTCCGAGCGCGGCTTCACCCTCACCGAGTTGATGATCACGCTGGGGATCATCGGCGTGCTCGTCGCGCTGGGCGTCACCCTCCTGCGCGCCACGCCGCAGCCGCACGATGTGGCGTCCCAGGTGTCGAGCTCGCTCGCCGAGGCGTCGCGCAAGGCCGTCGCCGGGGGCGCCGTGCGCGCGGACGTCGCCGCCGCGCTGGGTAGCCCGGCGCGCACGCGTGCCGTCTTCACCGCGACGACGGACGGCGTGACCGTGACGATCGAGCGACTCGAGGAGGACGCGCCTCCGTCGACGGCGGCGAGCTGGGTCGAGCTCTCGTCGAAGCACCTGCACCGGTCGGTGACCCTCGCGGGATACACGCCGACCGCGGTCCTCGCCGACGGCGGTTCGCCGAGCGTCTCCGTCGGGACGACCGGGTCCTTCGAGGTTCGCTGCAACCCCGACGGGACATGCACCGGGATCACCCTCTACCTCGTGAACGACAACGGAGGCCGTCGGGCGCGCGTCGTCGTCCTGCCGCTGGGGGGGACGCCGATGACCTTCGCGAAGTGGTGATACGCTCGCCTCCGATGATTCCCCGTAGGCTCCTGGTCCTCGCGGCATCCCTCGTCGCCATCGCGCTCGCGGCGTGCGGCCCGACCTTCCCGAACTACGACTACTCGCAGGAGCCCGACCCGCGGAACCAGGAGTGGGTGCTGGGCGTCGGCGATCAGATCAGCATCAGCGTGTGGGAGAACCCGGGGCTCACGACCGAGGCGACCATCCGACCGGACGGGACGATCACGATGCCGCTGGTCGGCGATCTCCGCGCCGTGGGCGACACCCCGACCTCGCTGAAGAAGAAGATCATGCTGAAGGTGTCGAACTTCGTGAAGCTGCAGGGCCCCGAGGCGATCACCGTCGCGCTCCGCGGCGCCAACAGCTACCGCTTCACGGTGTCCGGTGAGGTCACGCGCCCGGGCATGATGACGCCCGACTACTTCGTCACCGTCAGCGAGGCGCTCGCCCTCGCCGGAGGCTTCACCCGCTTCGCCAAGCGCAACGAGATGGTGCTGCAGCGCCGCGATCCCAGGAACGGCGCGGTGCGGACCATCCCGCTCGCCTACGACGCGCTCGCCAGCGGCAAGCGACCGGACATGAACATCGTGCTGATGACGGGCGACAGCCTGTTCGTCCCGTAGGTCAGCGGCCGACGGCCTTCATCATCACGAGCGGCGTCCGCGCGATCACCCGCAGCTCCGTGGGCAGGTACGTCTGCAGCTTCTCGAGCGACGCGGTGTACGCGAGGTCGTAGAGCATCTTGATGCGCATGTCGTCGGCGAGCGCGCCCTTGGCCTCGTCGAGGCCGTACGGGTTCTGCAGCGTCGCGGCGAGCGCGGCGATCTCGCTGCCCTCGGGGACCTCGCCGGTGTAGCCGAGCGAGACCTGGGCGAGGCCGGTGATGCCCGGCTTCACGTCGCGCATGCGCTCCTCGAAGAACGGGATGGCGTAGGCGAGGTTCTCGATCAGCTCGGGGCGCTCGGGGCGCGGACCGACGAGACTCATCTCGCCGCGCAGGACGTCCCAGAACTGGGGGAGCTCGTCGAGGCGCGACTTGCGCAGGAACTTGCCGACCCGGGTGATGCGCGGGTCGTCCTTGCCGGCGATCACCGCGCCCGTGAAGCGCTCGGCGTCCGGACGCATGGTCCGGAACTTGTGCATGTAGAACTCGTGGAAGCGGAAGCGCTTCACGCCGTTCTCGTAGCCGACCGAGCGCAGACTGCCGGCGCGGCGCTGGCGGAAGAAGACGGGTCCGGGGGACTCGATGTAGATCGCCGCGGCGATGATCGGCGTGAGCGGGGCGGAGATGGCCAGACCGACGAGCGAACCGACGACGTCGATCGCTCGCTTCACCAATCGCACGCTGGTGTCCATTCGCAGCCCAGGCTACCACGAGCCGGCCTGGGGCTGATATCCTCGGCCCGACATGGGCTCCGCGTCCGTCATCCGGCTGACCTCGCCGTGCACCTTGCGCCACCGGGCGCTCGCGGTGCGGCTCGTCGCCGAGACGTGCCGGCTCGTGCGCGGCGAGGGAACCGCCGACGAGCAGTCGATGGGCTACGATCTGCGCGACCCGTTCGACGCCGAGATCGTGTCGGCCTTCGCCGAGATCTACAACAACATCGTCCTCCATGCGTACGGGCGGCGGGAAGGCGAGACCATCGACATCGCGTTCCACATCGGCGCGGGGATGCTGACGATCGAGATCCGCGACACGGGCGTCACCTTCGACCCCACGCTCGTGCCCGAGCCGGACCTCGACGCGCTCCCCGAAGGCGGGATGGGACTCCACATCGCCCGCTCCATGCTCGACGAGGTGGTGTACGAGCCCGGCCCCCCCAACTTGTGGCGACTGACCAAGCGTCACCGCCCGGCCGCGACCTCCACGAAAGCTTCCTGAGCGCTCCTCTTACCCAGGTGAACTGCCGTGCCGATCGACTTCAGCCGCTCCGACCAAGGTGACGTCTCAACCCTGCGCATCGCCGGAACCCTCGACGTCAACACGGCGCCCGAGCTCGGCCCGATGATCGACAAGCTCGTCGAGGAGCGCCGCGTGCGGGTCGTCGTCGATCTGAGCGGGCTCGACCTGATCGACAGCTCCGGAGTCGCCGCGCTGGTCGCGCTCTACAAGCGCAGCCGCGTGCACGGCGGGCAGGTGAGCGTGCAGGGCGCGCGCGATCAGCCGCTCGCGATCTTCAAGCTCCTCCGCATGGACAAGGTCTTCACCATCTAGCTCGTTCGGGGCTCCTCGCCGCGTCGCGGCTCGTGCCGCTCCGTCGTGGCTGTTCGTTCGCCGTGCGCGTCCTCGTCGTCACCAAGATCTTCCCCAACGCCGCCGAGCCGCTGTCGGCGCCGTTCAACCGGCAGCAGTTCCGGGAGCTCGCGCGGCGCTGCGAGATCGTCGACGTCCTGGCGACGATCCCCTACTACCCCGGCGCCGGCCTGATGTCGCGCTGGTCGTCGGCAGGGCGCCTCACCGAGGTGCCGGCGCGCGAGACGATCGACGGCATGCCGGTGCGCCACCCGCGCACGCTGTTCGTGCCCCGCGCCGGGCACGGCACCTGGGGGCCGCTCTACGTCGCGTCGCTCCTGCCGTACGTGCCGCGCTACCGGGGCAAGGTCGACGTGGTGCTCGCCTCGTGGGCCTACCCCGACGGCTTCGCCGGCGTCGTGCTCGCCCGGCTCCTCGGCGTGCCCGCGGTGGTGAAGCTCCACGGCTCGGACATCAACCAGAACGCCAAGCTGCCGGGCCCGCGGCGCCAGCTCGCGTGGGCGCTGCCCCGGGCGGCGCGCGTGGTCGCGGTCAGCCGCGCGCTCGCCGACGAGGTCGCGGACCTCGGCGTCGCGCGCGAGCGCATCGCGATCGTCATGAACGGCGTCGACAGCGAGCTCTTCCGTCCCGGCGACCGCGCCGCCGCGCGCGCCGAGCTCGGGCTGCCGGCCGGCGCCGAGGTCGCGCTCCACGTCGGCAACCTGAAGGAGGCCAAGGGCGTGCTCGACCTCGCCGCCGGGTTCGAGCAGGTCGCCGCGCGCCGGCCCGACGCGCACCTCGTCGTCGTCGGCGGTGGCGAGTGCCGGGCCGCGCTCGAGGCGGTCGCGGCGCGCCTGCCCGGCCGCATGCACGTCGTCGGACCGCAGCCGCTGGCCCGGGTGCCGACGTACATGGCGGCGTGCGACGTCCTCGTCCTCGCCAGCTGGGCCGAGGGCACGCCCAACGTCGTGCTCGAGGCCCTGGCCTCCGGCCGGCGCGTGGTCGCCACCTCGGTCGGCGGCCTCCCCGATCTCGTCGGCGACCCCGCGCTCGGCGAGCTCGCGCCGCCCCGCGACCCGCCGGCGTTCGCCGCTGCCGTCGAGCGCGCGCTCGCGACCCCTTATGATCCCGCGGCGGTCGCGGCCCTGGGCGCCCGGGGCGGCTGGGCGGCCTCGGCCGCCGCGCTCCACGAGGTCCTCGACGACGCCGTCGCGGGGCGATAGCTTCGACGTTCATGGCCGCCGACTGGTACGAGTCCGAGCTGCCGTTTCACCGCGTGCTCGCCACCGAGCTGCAGCGGCTGAAGCGGCGGGCGCAGGCGCGGTGGCCGCTGGTCGTGCTCGCCGGGCTCGCGCTGACCGCCGCGGTGGTGTGGAAGGTCTCGCGCAAGCCGCCCATCTACAAGGCGCAGATCATCCTCGCCATCACCGAGGGCGAGCTCAACCATGGCCACGTCGCGACCCCGCTCCACGAGCTCCGCGAATACATCGGTACCGTCCTGCTCTCCACCGGCGCGATCATCGAGATGCTCGAGGACCGCGAGTGGATGATCGAGGAGCGCGAGATGTTCGGTGACGAGCTGGTCGTCGCCGAGATCCGTGACTTCCTCGGCATCGGCGTGTGGCGCAACTACTTCCAGTACGCGTGGTCGTACGACGAGCGACGCACGGCGCGCGTCGCGCTCGTTTACACGCACGTCGATCGTGACTTCGCCTACGAGATGGTCCGCGCGCTGACCAACCTCGTCATCGAGCGCGAGGGCGAGCGTCGCGCCGAGCTCGCGCAGTCCCTGGCCCGGCAATCGGCGGCGGTGCTCGACGGTGCGCGCGAGCGGCTGTCGGAAGCGCGCGGGGCGCAGCTCGACGCCGCCGCCGCGCTGGCCGAGGCCGAGGCGGCCGGCGACCTCACGCAGGCGGCGATCGAGCGGATCAGGTCGGCGGACGCGGCGACCGAGCTGAGGCGCGCCGAGGAGGCCTTCTTCGCGATGGAGGCGACCACGACGCGCGAGGCGCTGGAGGCGGCGGTCACCGCGGCCGGCCTCGCGCTCGACATCGACGTCGTCGCGGACCGCAAGCCGCCCAAGCACGAGCGGTCGACCGTGGTCCTGGTCGGCGTCGCGTTCGTGGCGCTGTGCATCTTCCTGCCGCTCGCCGGCATCGTGATCGGCGCCTTCGACACGCGCGTCAACGACGCCGACGACGTGGCCCGCCTCGACCTGCCGGTCCTGGGCCACATCCCCGAGTTCCCCGGCGATGGCGTCGGCGCCCTGCGTGACCGTGGCGTTCGCCTGCGCCGGATGCCATCCTGGGTGCCATGGCACTGACGCCCGGCGCGACCCCTCGCGAGAAGCTCGACCGCCTGCTCCAGTACGTGGTGCGGGCCAAGCGCTACTGGTGGCTGGTGGCCGGCCTCGTCATCCTCGGCGGCGCGCTGTCGGTCGCGTTCGCGATGACGCGCCCCAAGGTGTTCCAGTCGGGCGCCGTCCTCCTCTACCAGGAGAAGATCCAGACCAGCCTCCTGCAGAACCGCGACGTCTCGACGATGCACCGCAACATCGGCGAGCGCTATCGCGAGCTCCTGCTCGCCCGCAGCTCGCTCGTCGAGATCATCCAGGATCCCAAGATCAACCCGTTCCCCGACGTGGTCGCGTCCGACGGCGAGGACGCGGCGGTCGAGGAGCTGCGGCAGCAGATCAACTTCTCACCGCGCGGCGCGAACACGTTCGTCATCACCTACAAGGATTCCAACGCGACCCGCGCGCGCGACGTCACCCAGCGCCTGACCGAGCTCCTGCAGTCGAAGGAAGCCAAGATGCGGCTCGAGCAGGCGGAGACCACCGCCGAGTTCGCCGAGAAGCTCCGCGCCGAGCAGGTCGACCTCCTGCGCCGCCACCAGACCGAGCTCAACCGCTTCCTCGCCAACCACCCCGAGTTCGCGATCGACGCCGCCGAGGGGCAGGGTGAGGGCGCCTCGATCCGTGCGGCGCAGGACCGCGATCGAACCCGGCCGCAGACGCCGGGTGAGCGCCTGCTCGCCGACCTCGAGCGCCAGCGCAACCGCCTGCGCGCGCGCATCGCCAATCCCGATGCGCCGCCGCCGGCGCGCGAGCCCCGCGCCCGCACCGCCGCGCAGATCGCCGCCGACCAGCGCGTGGACGAGGCCGAGCGGCAGCTCCAGGGCGCCGAGCGCGCCCTCGCCGAGACCCTGTCCAAGGTGACGGATCGTCACCCGGACGCGGTCAAGGCGCGCGAGCGCGTCGACAACGCGAAGGAGCAGGTCGCGCGCGCCAAGGCGGCGGTGCCGCCCGATCCCGACGAGATCATCATCCCGGCCGGGCCCGTCGACAAGGCGCAGCTCGAGTCGGACCTCGCCAAGGTCGACCGCGCGATCGCCGCCGAGCGCGCTCGCCAGCGCGGCGCCGCGCCGGCCGACGCCGCCAGCGCGGCCCAGGCCGGCAACTGGGTCGTCGAGCTGGAGGACGAGTACCAGCGCCTCCGGCTCTCGGTCGACGAGCAGCGGATCCGCGTCACCAACCTCGCCGACAGCGCCTTCAAGAGCAAGCTCGAGGCCGAGCAGCGCGCCGCCGACTCGCAGGCGAGCCTCGCCGTCGTCGATCCCGCGTTCCGCCCGCTCAAGCCGATCGGCAAGCCCAAGCGCATGCTGGTGATGGCGGGCGTCGTCCTCTTCACCATGCTGGGTTGCGGCCTGGCGCTCGGGCTCGCCCTCATCGACGACCGCATCTACCGGCGCCACGATCTCGACGCGCTCGGCCTGCCGCCGACCCTGGCCGTCATTCCCAGGGCGCGTGTGCGGCGGCGGGCCCGGCGCGCGTCGCCGGCGTGATACGCTCTCGACCTGCGGGCCACGGATCCATGACCAAGCGCGGCAAGTTCGGCGATCGTCCCGGGATACCGGACGACGATCTGGACGTGAAGACACGCGCGGGGGCGCCGCTGCCCCTGGTGACGAGCCCCATGGCCGCGGTGCGTCCGGGGACGAGCGGCGAGGGGAGCACGCGCGCGCTGGCCCACACCGTCCAGCTGCCGCCGGACAGCGAGCGCGGGATGGCGATCGAGCCGCGCCCGACGGTCACGATGCAGCGGCTCGAAGGTGGCGGCCTCGCGCCGGCGACGCGCGAACCGCCGCCGGAGATCGGGCTGACGCAGCACCACCTGCCCGACGACGCCGCGCCCGATCCGCGGCTCATCCTCCACCTCGAGCCCGACTCCGAGCGCGCGGCGCAGTTCCGCGTGCTGCGCCACCACCTCCTCGAGTGCGGACGGCCGCAGGTCGTGGTGGTGACGAGCCCCAAGGGCGGGGAGGGCAAGACGACGACGGCGGTGAACCTCGCGCTCGCGCTCGCCGAGTGCGGCCGCGCCAAGGTGCTCCTGGCCGAGACCCACCTGCGCCGGCCGCAGCTCGCCGGCGTGTTCCGCTTCGTCCCGCCGTGGTGCTTCGCCGAGCAGCTCGCCGCCCACCGCCACCAGCCGCTCCTGCCGTGGGGCCTGGTCGACATCCCGCAGCTCTGGCTGCACGTCGGCGCGGTGAACCCACGCTCGGAGCAGGCGCAGCTCCTCGACGCGCCGGCGTTCGCGATCGCGATGGAGCGCCTGCGCCTGGGCGGCTACGACCACATCGTCATCGACGCGCCGCCCGTGTTCGGCACCGCCGAGGTGAACCTCCTGCAGGACGCCGCCGACGGCGTCGTGCTGGTCGCGCGGGGCCGCCACACGACGGCGCGCGACATGCGTCGCGCCGTCGACCAGATCACGGCGAGCAAGGTGCTCGGCACCGTCCTCCTCGAGGACTGACGGGAACCGGCGGCGTCGCGTGGACGGGGCGCGCGTGCCTGGCACGTTGCCGGTCCGGCATGCGTATAATATGCTCGAGCGATGGAGAGAATCATCTCGGTGACCGACCTGGTGCGCAATGCGGCCCGCATCGCCCGGGAGATCGAGACCGAGGGGACCGTCTACCGCATCACGCGCGGCGGGCGCGGCAGCATGGTGCTGGTCGATGAGGAGTACTTCGACGGGTGGATGGCGGCGCTCGACGAGATGCGACGGCCAGGCTGGCAGGAGACGCTGGCTGCGACGCGCCGCGATGCGGCTGCGGGTCGTGGACGCGATCTCGAGGTGATCGCGAAGGAGATGGGACTTGAAGGTTCGACTCGTCGCAAGCGCCGAACGTCAGCTGCGCGCACTTCCTCCTCCCGCCGCCGCAAGAGTCGTTGACGCGCTGCGCCTGCTCGGAGCTGCACCTCGCTCGGGCCGGCCGTATCCGTCGGACTCGCCGTTCTTCGGCCTATTCTACAAGACCGTCGTCGTCCGCCGACGCCGGTGGTCGTATCGCGTGACGTACGAGGTCCGCGCGGACGTGTTGATCGTGCACTTCCTGGGGCCGTCCTGGTACCCGCTCACCCACGCGGATCTCCGTACCGTCGACGACGAATGAGTCCCGGCCGCGTCAGGACGCGAGCGTGGCGTCCTCGACGGTGGCGCCGGGGATGGTGGCGGCGAGGGCGCGGTACCAGCGCGTCGTGGAGGCCGTGCGGCCGTCGAGGGTGCGCGTGCCCCAGACGATCGAGAGGAGCGCGCGCGTGCCGGCGTGGGTCTTGGTGCGCTGGGCGTCCTTGACCGGCGTCCCGCACGGGCCGGCGGCGTCGGTGAGCGCGCACAGGCCGCTCGCGTCGATCGTCTGACCCGACGGGTTGAAGACGTAGGTGGTGCCCTCGGGGCAGATGGCGAGCGCGAGCGGGCCGCTGGTGAGGTCGAGATCGACGACGCTGATCGGCAAGCCGCTGTGCAAGGAGACGTGGTTGCAGACGTCGACCGCGGGGTTCACGACGGGGAAGCGGCCCTCGGCGGCGGCCTGGGCCAGGTACTCCGACGCCGGCTTGCCGCGGCCCGACGGCTTGTAGCCGCCGTGGCGGAGGAGGGCGCGCACCGCGGTCTTCACGTCCTCGCCCGGTGTCAGCGCGGGCGGCGGCGTGGCGAGATCACCGGCGGCGGCGGCGGTCCACGCGAGCTCGCCGAGCGGCGCGGCCAGGCGCGTGACGAAGGCGCCGGCGTCGAGGAGCGGGTGGGGCGCGACCGCGATCGTGATCATGGGGAGCCCGACGATGGACCGGCGCCGCGCGCGCGGCAAGCGACGAGCTCGTCGAGCACGCGGTGGCGCGTCACCTCCCAGGCGTCGTCGTCGGTCGGCCACGACGTCCGCTCGCCGCGCTGCGCGGTGCCGAGCGAGCGCGGGACCAGTGCGGCCGCGATCGCGTCGGCGGCGGGGCGGCCGGCGCACGCGGCGAGCGCGTCGAGGAGCGCGCGGTCCTGCGCGCCCCGACGCAGCGCCTTGAGGCGCATCGACGGCAGCGCGCCCGGATAGACGAGGACGCCGTCGAGGTTGCCGTGGTCCTCGCCGTCGTCGAACGTGAGCGGGTCGGCGACGAGATCGTGCGCCGGCGCCTGGTCGCGCCCCTTGTTGTAGCGATCGCGCCAGTACATCGCGTCCCACACGTACCAGAGCGGCGTGTCGTGGCGGAAGCCGATGACGCCCCACGTGCGCACGCCGGGGTCGGCGGCGTCGAGCACCATGGCGCCGGCCCACGGCGGCGTGCCGTTGTACGTCCAGTTGCCGCCGAAGGGCGTGATGTGCACGTCGACGTCGGCGCCCATGAGCCAGCTCGGCTGCTGGGTGACGGCGTAGAGGAAGCGATCGGGGCCGCCGCCGCCGGCGCGCGCACACGCGGCGCGTGCGCGCACGCGGAGCTGATCGCGGAGGCGGCGCGGCTCGTCGATCGGGATCGCGAACGGCGTCTGACCGGAGCCCTGGGTCAGCGCGATCCATCGCCGCACCTCCGCCTGGAGCTCGCCGCAGGCGAGCGGGAGCAGGGCGGGGAAGAAGCGCAGTCCGGCGACCAGCTCGCGGCGCTCGGTCCAGCTCTCGGTCGTGAGCTCGGGCGAGGCGACGGCGCCGTGCGCGCGGAAGAGCGCGGCGTAGCGGCGCTCGGCGTCGAAGGTCGCGGCGCCGGGCGTCAGGCCGTCGGCGCGCGCGATCTCCTTGGCGTCGTAGTAGGCCCACACGCGCGGCGCGGTCGTGATGTCGGCGAGCTCGACGTCCTCGATCACCAGCTCGACGGGGATGTTCGACTCGCCGAGCTCGAGCACGCCCTGGCGTGTGCCCGGCGTCGCGTCCCGCGCGACGGCGAGATCGAAGAAGGCCGCGCGCTCCGCCGCGACCGGCTGCGCGGCGGGGGTCAAGCGGTCGGCGTAGCGGCCACGCCCGCGGCTGCCGCCGTACATCGACGTCGACGGCTTCGAGACGCGCCCGTGATCGACCGCGAACGCGTCGACGCGCACGTCGTCGGCCGCGAGCTCGAGCGAGATCTCCTCGTGGCCAGGGCCTCGCCGCACGACGTGGAGGCCGAGCACCTCGCCGCGCGCCGCCCGCAACCGCACCCGCGCGCCGTCGAAGCTCGCGGTCCGCGCCGGCAACGGATCCTCCCACCGCGGCCGCCCACCCTCCGAGAAGACGGCCAGCGGCGCGCCCGGATCGGCGCGCCCGCCGCAGGCGAGGAGGAACGCGAGCGCGAGGACGAACGGCCGCGTCACGAGGCGACGAGATCGGCCATGGTGACCAGCTCGAAGCCGGCGCCGAGCAGCCCCTCGATCACGAGCGGCAGCGCGGCGAGGGTCCAGTCGTGGCCTTCGTGGAAGAGGAGGACGTCGCCGGGCTGCACCACGTCCGGCGCGCAGCGCGCGGCGAGCTCGGCGGGCGCGGCCTCCTCGTAGTCCTTGCTGTCGAGCGACCACATGCCGATCACGTGACCGCGCGCGAGCATGATCGCTGCCTCGCGCGGGCCCATGGCCCCGTACGGCGGTCGCACCCACAGGCGTCCCTGCGGCACCGGGCCGATCAGCGCCTCGGTGCGCGCCAGCTGGTCGCGCAGCGCGCGCGCCGACAGGGCCGTGAACTTCTGATGGTCGTAGCCGTGCGACCCGATCTGGTGACCTCGTCGCAGGTACTCGTTGATCGCGTCGGGCCGCGCCTCGGTCAGATCTCCCATCACGAAGAACGTCGCCGCCACGCCGTACCGCTCGAGCACCTCGAGGTACCGCGGCGTCCGCTCGTCGGGACCGTCGTCGAACGTCAGGGCGACGCGCTTCACGTCCGGGCGCCCGCGCCAGACGAACCGCTCGCCGGGCAAGCGCTGGAGCGTGTGCTCCATCGTCCGTCTGAGCGGGGCGAGCGCCGACACGAGAACCCGGATAGCATCGCGACCCACGGCTTTACAAGACCCGATCGGGTCCGTACCTTTCGCGCAGTGTCGTCGACCTCCGGGATCATCGCGTTCGCCAAGGACTGGCACGAGGATCCCACCAGCAACCACCACGTCCTGCGCGAGCTGGCGCGGACGCGGCGTGTCCTGTGGCTGAACTCGGTCGGGACGCGGGCGCCCAGGCTGTCGAGCGGCCGCGACCTCGGCAAGATCCGCCGCAAGCTGGGTGAGTTCGCGAAGGGGCCCGTGAACGTCGAGCACGATCTCTGGGTCTTCTCGCCGCTGGTCCTGCCGCTGCCGCACAACCCGGTCGCGCGCGCGCTGAACGCACGCATCCTGCGCGCGACGATCGCGACCCTGCGCTGGCGGCTGGGCCTGCGCGAGTTCGATCTGTGGACGTTCCTGCCCAACGTCGCCGACTACGTGGGCACGCTCGGCGAGCGTCGCGCGATCTACTACTGCGTCGACGAGTGGTCGATGTTCTCGTACCTCGACGCGCACGAGACCCGGCGCGCGGAGACGGCGCTGCTCGGCAAGGTCGACGCGTGCTTCGCGATCAACCACGCGCTCGCCGACCAGAAGCGCCTGGTCTGCGCCGCCACCCACGTCTCGCCGCACGGAGTGGACCACGCGCAGTTCGCGCGCGCGCTCGATCCGGACCTGCCGCTGCCGTCCGACGTGGCCGCGCTGCCGCGGCCCATCATCGGCTTCTACGGCACGATCCAGGACTGGGTCGACCTCGAGCTCATCGCCGCGGTCGCCACGCGCCGCCCGGCGTGGAGCTTCGTCCTCCTCGGGCAGATCATGGTCGACGTCGAGCGGCTGCGCGCCCTGCCCAACGTGCACCTCCTGGGACGCAAGCCCCACGAGCAGCTGCCCGCGTACTGCAAGGCCTTCGACGTCGGGCTCATCCCGTACGTGATCTCCGAGCGCATGACCTACGTGAACCCGATCAAGCTGCGCGAGTACCTCTCGGCCGGCGTGCCGGTGGTGTCGACGGCCGTGCCAGAGGTCGTCCGCCACGCCGAGCTGTGCTCGATCGCGACCACCGCCGAGGAGGTCGAGGCCGCGATCGCCCGCGCGCTCGACGACCGGCCGGCGGCGCGCCAGGCCCGCTCGGACGCGATGAAGCACGAGACCTGGACGGCGCGGGTCGCGAACGTGGCCCGCATCGTCGACGCGCTGCCGCCGCGGCGCACCCGGGGTACCACCGGATGAGCGCGGCCTTGCTCCTGGACCCGAAGATCGCGCGCGCGCGCGCGGTGGTCCGCTCGGGCGCCCTCGGACAGGTCTCCGCTGTGGAGCTGGTCTGCGGCGCGAGCTATCCGCCGTTCGAGGGCGGCCCGTTGCCGCCACGGTACCGCGACGCCGGCCATCCGTTCCGCGACCTCGGCCGGCCGTGCCTCCAGATCATCCAGGACCTGCTCGGGCCGATCGAGGACGTCGAGGCGTCGTGGCGATCGGTCGGCGGCGATCCCGACCTCGCGTACGACGAGTGGCGCGCGCGCGTCCGCTGCCAGCACGGCGAAGGCCAGCTCCTGCTGTCGTGGAACGAGAAGCCGGCGAAGAGTCAGCTCGTCGTCCGCGGCACCCGGGGCGAGCTGCGGCTCGAGCCGCTCGCCCCCCGCCGCGGGCTCTCGGGAGCGTTCCACAAGCTCGTGCGCCGGGACGTGGAGCCGCCGGCGGCCGAGGACGGCGTCGATGCCGACGTCGGCGCGTGGATCGAGAAGGTCGCGCGTGCGGCGGAGGCCGAGCACGCGGCGCAACTCGCGCGCTTCGAGCTGAGCGCCGCGGTGCCGTTCCTGGTGACGGGGGCGTCGGGCGCGCTCGGCGGGGCCACGCTGCGCCGGCTCGTCGCCGATGGCCAGCGCGTGCGCGCGATGGTGCGCCGGGTCCCGGCGCAGCCGGTCCCGGGCGTCGAGTACGCGATCGGCAACCTCGGCGATCCGGCGGCGGTCGATCGCGCGGTGAAGGGCGCGGCGGTCGTGCTCCACGTCGGCGCCGCGACCAGGGGCGGCTGGCCCGAGCACCGCGTCGGCACCCTCCTCGGCACCCGGCACGTGATCGACGCGTGCAAGCAGCACGGCGTGACGCAGCTCGTCTACATTTCGTCGATGTCGGTCATCGACTGGGCCGGCACCGCCCACCAGGGCACTACCGTCGACGAGGCCGCCGCGCTCGAGCCGCGACCGGAGGAGCGCGGCGCGTACACGCGGGCCAAGCTCGAGGCCGAGAAGCTCGTCGTGGCGGCCGCGGCGGCCGGCCTGCCAGCCGTGATCCTGCGGCCGGGGCAGATCTTCGGCGGCGGCATCCAGCTGATCAACGGCGCGGTCGCGCGCCGCGCCGGCGGTCGCTGGCTCGTGCTCGGCGACGGCACGCTCGAGCTGCCGCTCGTCTACATCGACGACGTCGTCGACGCGATCATGGCGGCGGTCGAGAAGCGGCTCACCCGGGGCGAGATCGTCCAGCTCATCGACGGCGAGGCGCTCACCCAGCGCGACGTCCTCGACCTGGCGGGCGGCGGCGTCAAGTCGATCCGCGTCCCTCGCGCGCTCGTATTCGGGCTGGGCAAGCTGTCGGAGCTCCCGCTCGGCGCGTTCGGCCGGCCGTCGCCGATCGGGCTCTACCGCCTGCAGTCGGCGCTCGCGCGGCTGCGCTGGGGCAGGGGCAAGGCCGAGGCGCTCCTCGGCTGGCGCCCGCGGGTCGGCGTGCGTGAGGGGATCCGCCGCGAGCTCTCCAGGAAGTCGTAGTCCACCGATGCCACCGCCTCGCCCCACCTACGCCGTCGCTCGTGTCCGCCCCGCCGCCGCGCGCGACGAGCTCCTGCGCCTCTGGTCCGAGAACCTCCAGCTCGAGCGGTCGCCCGAGGCCAAGTACGCGTGGCTCTACGACGACGCGCCGCAGCGGCCCGACGACGTCTTCCTCCTCCGCGCCAGCCTCGACGGCGCGACGTCGACGGTCGGCACCGCCGGCCTCGGCGTGCGCCGCTTCCAGCTCGGCGACGTCGCGCCCGACGTCACCGCCGGGTTGCTCGCCGATCTCGCCGTCGACAAGGCCCACCGCTCCGTCGGTCCGGCGCTCGCGCTGGTGCGCGAGGTGAAGTCCTTCGCGCTGGCTGGCCACGCGCTGGCCTACGGCTTCCCCAACGCGCTCGCCCAGGGCGTGTTCAAGCGCGTCGGCTACGACGTGCTCGGGACGATCGGACGCTACGCGCGCGTCCTGCGCCACGCCGAGTACGCCGCGCGCGTGCGCGAGCTCGAGCTGTCGCGCGTGCCGTCCACGGCGCGCGAGCTCCTGTACAAGGTCGCGGAGCAGCCGCTCCTGGCGGCGATGGCGGGCGCGGCGGTCGACCTGGCGCAGCTCGCGCGCCGGTCGCCGGCCGCGGTCGAAGCGGCGCGGCGCCTGCGCGTGGAGACCACGGAGGCGCTCGACCCGGCGGCCGTCGACGCGCTGTGGGCGCGGGCGCGAGGCGAGCACGGCGTGATCGCGCACCGGACGGGCGAGGTGCTCGCGTGGCGCTTCCCGACGACGGGCCCGCGGACCTGGTACGCGGCGCACGCGCGCGACGCGACCCGTGGCCTGCGCGCGTACGCGCTCGTCGAGCGCGACGGCGACGGCGTCGCGCACGTGAAGGATCTGTTCGGCCACCGGCCCGACATGATCGGCCTGCTCGACCTCCTGCCGGCGCTCGTCTACCGGACCGGCGCCACCAGCCTGTCGATGCGCTATCTCGGCGCGCCGTGGTTTCGCGAGGCGCTGGTCGAGCGCGGCTTCTCCGAGCGCGAGAGCAAGCGCATGATCGCGGTCGGCGCCGCCGAGGGCACGCGCGACCTCGTCAAGGACCCCGAGCGCTGGCACCTGACCGACTTCGACGAGGACACCTGAGGCGCTCAGCAGCGCAGGTGGAAGTCCTCGCCCATGCCGAACCAGTCGTCGACGACGATCGGTGACAGCCCCTCGGGCTCGAGCCGCCCCGCGAACGTCCCGAACGGGCCGCGGTAGCGGCTCTCGACGACGAGCGCGTTCACGTGCACGTCGCCGGGCACCGTCGGCTCGAAGCGCACGTCGACGCGGCCGTCGCGGTCGCGGAAGAACCACCGCTCGCCCGGCCCGCCGACCTTGACGCGGGTGACCTCGACCGCGGGCAGGACGCCGAGCCGGTCGCCGCGCCACGCGCAGTTCTCGTTGTACCGCGCGGGCTCGCGGCACTGGTTGCGTGTCAGGTTGAACCCGAGCGCCTCGCCGCCCTGCCACGTCGCGCACGTCACCCAGTCCCAGCGCATCACGTACGGGTAGTAACCCTTGTGGTCGTCGAGCAGGGCGAGCGTGTCGTCGGGTCGCAGCGCGACCCGGTCGCCGCCGATCACCAGCTCGCCCTCGACGGGGAACATGCCCTTGTGCGAGTACATGCCGCCCCGGGCGAAGGGCAGGCTCACCACCTGCGACGCGCCGCGATCGGTGTGGAGCGTGAAGGCGCCCGCCACGCGGGGCGCGTCGCGGGTGGCCGCGAGGTCGCAGGCGACCTCGATGCGCCCCTGCGCCACGCGATTCGTGAACGCCAGCGACCCGAGCTCGTCGGCGTGCTGGTTCACCGAGTCGAGGAGCTGATCGGCGATCCGCAGCGAGCGCGGCAGCAGCTTGCGCTCGTGGATGTGCTTCACACCGCGGGCGCGGTCGTAGACCTTGACCTGGCGCAGCTGCATCACGCGGGCGTCGAACAGGGCGAGGTTGGCGAACAGCCGCGGCGACGCGACCTGCACCGCCTGCCACTCCTTGAGCCGCCACCAGCGGAGCAGGCGCGGCCAGCGGCGGTAGGCGGCGTCGATGAGGTTGTTGCGCGCGGCGGGGCCGCCGAAGCGACCGAGGCGCTGGCGACCGTCTTCGACGAGCCTGGGCGGCGGGGGTGCGAGGTCCATCGAGGTGGTCTCACGCCGGCCGGCGGCGCCGCCGCAGGAGGCACCAGCCCAGCACCAGGAGCGTCATGAAGATCGGTGAGCCCGGCGTCGCCTGCGCGCCGCAGCACCCGCTCCGCGCGCTGCGCGGCAACGTGCCCTGCGGCGTGCCGATCGAGCCGTCCTCGCCACCGCCGCCGCCGCCGCCGTCCCCGCCGTCGCGGGCCTCGGCCACGGCCTCGGCGCCGGCGTCGATCGGCCCGTCGGGCGACGGACCGGCGAGCGGCTGGGCCAGCATCCCGTCGGGGATCACCGCGCACGCGCCGTCGAGCTGGAAGATCGCCGGGCGTCCGGTCACCTTGGCGCCGCCGCTGCCGCCGACGGTGACCGCGCAGCCGCCCTTGTCCGCCGTCGCCGACACCATCGCGTCGGGCGCGGCGTCGAGGACGGCGTGGGTGCCGGCCGCCGCGCGGTAGCTGATCGCCTTGGCGCCGCCGACCGCGACGACGAACGTGCCGCCGCCGCGCCTGGCGGTGACGACCGTGACCGCGCCCTGCTTCTCGACCGTGGGCGCCTCCTCACGCTGCCTGGAGCCGGCGACGTCGATCGCGTGCGCGACCTCCATCGTCGGGCCGGGCACGACCATCGTCCACTCGTCGACGGCGAAGCGCGGGATGTCGCAGCCACCGCGGGTCGCCCCCGAGAAGCAATCGCCGCGCTTGCGCGACCGCGCCTCGCCTTTGCCGCCCGACGCCCACAGCGTGCGGATCGCCACCGACGCGCCGCCGCGGTCGCCGACCGCGCCGTTGCCGTCGGCGGTGAGCGACGCCTGCGTGCGGAAGCGCAGGTGCAGCCCGCGCGCGGCCTCGCCCGAGGTGGCGCGGTCGACGATGATCGTCACCGCGTTGCGGCCCCTGTCCCACGGGAACACGACGACGTCGCGCATCGCCGCCGGCACGTCGCTCGGGCGGTGCTGGAACTTGTACTGGTCGGCGTAGTCGCAGCGCGCCGTCACGATGCCGCTCGCGGTCTGGTGCGCCCAGCGGAAGCCGGTCTTCTCGCTCCAGTAGGCCTGCGACGGCTTGTAGTGGTCGGGCAAGTGCTTGCTCTCGACGGTGGGGGCGTTGCTGGTGAGGCTCGACAGCGTGCCGTACGGGCTCGGATCGACGATCACGTCGTCGCTGCCGCGCGAGATGACGAGGTTGCCCGCGTTGGGGTGCATGTGATCGACGTCGACCGTCTTGCTGCACTGGAGCACCGTCCACACCGCGTCGGCGGTCCAGTGCGTGCGCGCGAACATCGTCCCCACGCCGCGCGCGATGTAGTACGTCGGCCATGACTCGCGCGGCACCGGCGCGGGCTTCACCGGGTTGGCGGCGGCGAGCGCGCCGTAGAGGGCGAACTGCTTGGCCATCTGGTCCTCGGTGAGCTTGAGCCGCTGGATCTCGTGAGCGGCCCACGCCTGGCTCTCGGGCGTCGCGTCACCGAGGACGACCGCGGCCAGCGTGAGGAAGTTGGGTGGGAGGTTGGGCTGCTCGTTCTGGGTGTCACCACCGATGAAGACGCCGGCGCCGGGCGAGAGCGCGTGCACGTGGCGGACGAGGATGGCGTCGAGCCAGGCGCGGAGGCCGGGGGGCGGCGAGCCGGCCTGGGTCATCGCGCGCGCGGCGAGCGCGTACTCGGCGACCGAGAGCGGCGCGTACTGCCAGCCCTCGCCCCAGTCACCGCCGTCGAGGACGCCGCCCGGCGCCATGGCCGCCTTCATGTCGCGGCCCCAGAGCTCGTCGCGCACCAGGCGCCAGAGGTCGTTGCCGTACTTGCCGGCCTCGCCGTTCTGGGCGATCGCGATGAAGGTCGCGGCGACGAGGTAGCCCGCGTGGTAGTTCGTGCTCGGGCTGCGCGCGCGGTAACCGCTCGCGAGGTACCAGGTGGTCCACGCCTCGAAGCGCTCGCGGGCGCGGGCCCGCAGCTCCTCGGTCATGCGCGGGTGGTCGTGCAGCCAGTCGTAGGCGAGCGCGGTGTACGGCCCCATCGCGCGGATCGCGAAGCCGCTGTCGCGCCGCGCGGCGTTGTTGCCGCCGCCGCCGTCGCCGACGACGGCGAGGTCGTCGAGCATCGCCGTGAAGTAGCGCATCGCCGTGTCGGCGTACTTGCCGTTGTCGGTCGCGGCCCACGCGACCAGGCAGTTCTGCAGGTAGCCCGCCCAGTCGAGGCCCATGTAGAGGTCGCGCTCGAACTCCTTGGGGTTCGAGCCGATCTGCTTGCAGCGATCGACGGCGCGCGCCACCGGCGAGCCGGCCTGGCTCGCCAGCCGCTTCCACGACGCCTTCAGCTTGTCGTCGAGGAGGATGCGCGGGTGCGGCGGCGTCGGGATGTCGGTCTGGGCGGCGGCGGGCGCCGCGAGGGCGGCGAGGACCCCGAGGGCCACGACGGCGGCCGCGATGGAGGCCGCGACCGAGGCCGCGACGGAGGCGGAGGAACGCATCCGTCGAAGATAGCCCAGAAGCTCAGAACTTCACGGGTGCAGTGAGGGCCTTCACCCGCGCGAGGTCCTCGGGCGTGCGGCGGCGGATGCGATCGATCCGCACCCAGTACGTCACGCCGCGCTTGAGGACCCAGCGCTCGTCGGGTTGACGCAGGTCGTGGCCGCCGAAGCTCGGTCGCTCGCCGGGCAGGTAGAGGTACGCGAACGGCTGGCCGAACGAGTCGTCCCCGACGAGCCAGCCGTCGCCCTCGCCCGTGGGCGCGCGGATGACGCCGAACGTGATGACGCCGCCGTCCTTGCCCTTCGAGATGGGCTTCCACCCCGCCGGCGGTGGGCCGCTCTGGATCGTGTGGCCCGGCGGCGAGGGTGGATCCGGCGGGGCCGGCGGCGCCGGCTCGGCGAGCGGCGCCAGCGACGCGACCTGCCAGTACCACCGGCGCTGGTCGTCGATCGTCCACGCGCCGGTGACCGCGACGCGAGCGCCCTCGGCGGGCGGCTTGGCCCCGGCGATCGCCATGCGGATCGCGAGCGCGCCGTTGCCCTCGGATTCATCGACGAGCCAGCGCACGACGCCGCGCGCGCCGGGCGCGATCGCCTCGCCACCGACGCGACCGGCGATCACGGCCTGCTGCTTGCGCCGGAGGAGATAACGATCGCGATCGACGACGGCCTGCCACACCGGGATCGTGCCCTGCGGGCTCGCCGGCTCGGGTTCATCGACCACCGCCACCCCCGCATCCACGATCTCCGGTTCCGGATCCGAACCCGTGCCCGTGCCCGTGCCCGAATCTCGGAAGCTGCTGCGCTTCCCGCCCGGCTCCGTCTTCGCCTGCAGCGCCTCGCGCTTCGGCTCGCCGCATGCGGCTGCGAGCAGGGTGATGGCCAGGAGCGCGCGCATGGTCAGGCCGGGCCGGGCAGGTCCGACGGGATCCCGCCGGTGAGCTCGAGCAGGCGCCGGTGCAGGCGCACCGACGTGCAATAGGCGCGCGGATCCTCGCGCCGCGCCGCCGTGCGCAGGATGCGCGCGCGCGCCGCGCTCAGCATCACCTGGCGCTGCGAGTCGGCCGGCACGAGCACCTCGCCCGCCGCGAGCGCGAGCAGCGACAGCGCCGCCGGCTCGGCGCGATCCGAGGAGCGTCGGGCCCGCTCGAGCTCCTCGCGCGCCTGCGCGTCGGCACCCCGGCGGGCCACGGCGCGCGCGATGCTGGCGTGCAGCGCCGTGCGGCGGTGATCGACGCCGGCGCGGATCGCCGCCGCCAGCGCCGCGGTCGCGACCTCCTCGGCCGTCCGCGCGTCACCGGCCGCGCCGCGCTCGAGCAGCCAGTACGTCCGCGCGCACGCGACGTCGACCTGCGCCGCCACGCTCAGCGACGTCATGTCGATCTCGGCGAGCGCCGTCGCGGCCCGGTCGAGGTAGCCGGCCTCGCCATCGGCGGACGCCCGCCAGGCCGCCGCCACCGCCGCGACGTCGCGCGCCGCCTCGAGGCGTGCCGCCGCCAGCGCCGCCTCGGCGCACGAGCGCGCCTCCTCGGGAGCGCCCAGGGCGAGGTAGAGCGCGGCCAGCGTGCACGACTGGTCGGCGAGGTCCCGGCCGCGGCCGCTGTCGCGCGCGATGACGCGCGCCTTGATCGTCTGGTTGAGCGCGGCCTCGAGATCGCCCGTCGCCGTCGCGGCAAAGCCCTGCGCGCGCACGGCGTCGTACTGCGCGGTCCGGTGATGGAAGCGCGTCTTCGCCGCCCGCTCGCCGAAGGTGCGCGCGGCGCGTGCGTCGCCACGGCGCAACGCCGCGTGGGCGCCGGCCGCGAGCAGGTTGGCCACCGCGCGGTCGTCACCCTGGGACTCGGCCTCGAGGAGCGCGTCGTCGATCCCTTCGAGCACCGCGCCGACGTGGTCGGCCGGGATGTCCGGACCGTCACCCACGGCGGTCAGCCCGCGGCCAGGGCCCTCGCAGCGTTCAGGGCCCGCGGGAAGCCGAGCGGCGTGGCGCGCAGCTGGAGCACGAGGAAGTCGCCGTCGGTGGAGATGCCGGTCACGTTGACGACCGGCGTGAGCGTCTCGAGCACGCGTCGCACGCGCTCGTTCTGCCGCACCTTGGGGTTGCGCATGACGTCGACGACCATGATGTCGTCCTGGGCCTCGACGAGGACGTCGGGCTTCTTGGGCGCGAACTTGAGCAGGTTGCCGGGCTTCGACAGATCGAGCGCGCCGCTCTTGATGAGCGCCGCGACCGGCGTCGCCGCCTCGCCGAGCACCTTGAGGTCGACGTTCGACAGCCGGATCTTCACCTTCAGCTGCTCGGGCGCGACCTCGAGCTGCTCGATGCGGATCGACGCGTTGGCCCGCACGGTCGTCCCCATGAGATCGATGGTGGCGCCGACCGCGATCGCCGGCGGGCGCGCCATCACGGTCACGTCCTGCGGCGCCTTGCGCGACGGGGGCGTGTTGGCGATGAACCATCGCACCGCATCGAGCGGCACCGCGATCCGCATCCCCAGCGCGTGGCGCGCCATGCTGAGAACCGTCGTGGGATTCGAGACCATGAAGCGGCCAGCGCTACGCAGCGCGGCACGGATGGGGAGCGCCATGTGTCGATCGTATAGCAGCCGGCGCTGGTCCCCGGTCGCCTGCCGGTCACTTAAGATCGATCCGCACGAGCCGGAGGGGTCGGGCCAGGATGGCGGCGACGACGCCGGTGCCGCCGACGGCGGTCGCGAGCACGGGGCTGCGTGGTGCATCGGCGGGCAGGTCGGTGACCAGCCTCACCGCGCCGGAGGGCTCGAGCACGGTGATGCGCGATCCGCCCGGTCCGCTCTGCACGGTCAGGGGCGCACCGTCGACGACCGCCCGCGGGGTGACGCCGAGCCGGCCGCTCCCGGGCAGCGTCGCGGCCGTCCGCATGATGCCATCGGTCGAGAAGGTGGCGAGGACGCCATCGGCGCCGGTGATGTCGGTGCTGGTGGTCGCGGCGTGATCGCCGGTGGCGTCCCATCCCGGGGCGAGCCCGGCGGCGGCCACGGCCACGCCTCGGGTATCGATGAGGTACGCGGTGCCGTCGGTGAGCGTCGCCACGGCGCGGTCGCCCGCGGCGAAGAGGCCGACGAGCACGCCGTTCACGGCCAGCGCGCGGATCGGCCGCATCGCGAGCGTCGACGAGCGAAAGACGACGTGCCCGTGCTCGTAGCTCGCCACCACGACGTCGTCGGCGCGGCGCACCAGCGCGAGCCGCGGGAGCCAGCCGTCGCTCGCGTGCCACGACGCGCGCTCCTCGCCCGTCGCCGGATCGAGGAAGACGGCGCGGGCGCCATCGAGGACGACGATCGTGTCGGCGGCGTCGGGCGTGGAGAACGAGCCCTCGTGGGTCGCGCCGAGACGGCTCGCGGCGAGCACGCCGTCGACGGTGACGCCGTGCCACTCCCAGAGCCGTCGTCCATCGCGGCGATCGACGGCGCGCACGGCGCCGGTGCCGGCGGTCAGCTTGCGCGCGCCGCACACCACGGTGCGCGCCGTGGCGGCGACGGCGATCGCCATCCCCGGCGGGCACGCGTCGGGGGTGTGCCACGCCCACCGACCGCCGCCCGCGGCTCCGAGGTCGAACGCCGCGATGCCGGCGCCCTGCGTCTCGGTCGGACGGTCCTCGAGGACCTGGACGTAGACGCGCGCGGGGTCGGTGCCGTCGACGATCGCGGCCCCCACGGCCCACGCGCCGGCGCCGTCGAGCGCGATGCCCGCGGGCAACGCGGACGGCGGCGGCACGTCGACGCGCGGCGGATCACCGATCATCGTCTCGCCCACGGGCGCGGCCGGCGTCGCGGTCTCGTCGGCGTCGGGCAAGAGGTAGCGCGTGATCCGCGACGCGTGGGTGCGTACGGGCGGCGCCCACGGGCCACCCAGGAGGAAGCGCTCGCCGAGCGCGACCCGCGCCGCGCCGTGCGGCTCGGCCAGCGCCCGCGCGCCGTGTTCGTCGAGGAGCACGAGGCCGCCGTCGCCGCGCGCGACCAGGCGGCGGCCGCCGCGCCGGGCGAGCAGGCGGCCGACGCTCACCGGCTCCAGCGCCCGCGCCGCGCCCAGACGCCGGTCGCGGGCCTCGACGCCGTCGGGCGTCGCGAGCTCGATGCCGTCGCCCACGCGCGCCGGCCAGAAGTCGCGGGCCGGGACGGGCCCACCGACGACGGCGCCCGTCGCCGGGTCGAGCGCGGTCACCGCGCGGGGCTCGCCGCCCACGAACAGGTACGTGTCGCCGCAGGCGTCGGTGCGTGACGGTGCGCTCGACGGGATGGCCCAGCGCACGCGCAGCGCGTCGCCCTCGACCTCCCAGCGCGCGAGCGTCCCGTTGCGGTACGCGTAGGCGTGGAGCGACGGCGTCGCGCATACGGCGATCACCGTGCCCGCGGGCCAGGCGTCGGGAGTGGCCAGGGGGCCGGTCGCGTGGCCGGTCGCGTCATCGACGAAGACCAGGCCGGCGGGCGTCGCGATCGCCACCGTGTGCTGGTCGCGCGCGCGGTAGGCGCCCTCGTGCCGCCAGCGATCGATGCCGGTCTTGCGATCGATCGCGATGGTCACGCTGTCGTTGCCGGAGATCACGACGCCGCCGCCGAACGCGCGCAGCTCCGCTGCGGCGGTCACGTTGCGCCAGCGGATGACGCCGGCGTCGATGTCGACGAGCTCGACGGTGAGCCCCTCGGTCGTCGCGCCGAAGGCCACGGCCTCGGCGGCGCCGTCCTCGGCGGCCAGCAGCTCCTCGACGGCGGCCGGTCCACCCGTGATGCCGGGCTCGCCGACGATCCCCGCCGGGTGGAGCGAGATCGGTGCCACGCCGCGACCGATGTTGCCGCTGGCAGGCGGACGCGGGCCGAGCGCCAGCGTGGCGTCGTAGATCCACGGCTGGGGCTCGGACGACGGGCGCTCGCAGGCGGTCAGCGCTAGCAGCGGTACGAGAACCCGTGCGAGTGCGGCCCCGGACACGGGCACGGGCACGGGCACGGGCACGGGCACGGGGGAACTATACGCGTTCGATGATCGTCGCGATGCCCATGCCGCCACCGATGCACAGGGTGGCCAGCGCGGTCGCCTTGCCCGTGCGCTCGAGCTCGTCGAGCGCGGTGCCGAGCAGGATCGCGCCGGTCGCGCCGAGCGGGTGGCCGAGCGCGATCGCCCCGCCGTTGACGTTCACGCGCTCGCGGTCGATGCCGAGCTTGCGGATCGTCTGCAGCGGCACGACGGCGAACGCCTCGTTGATCTCCCAGAGATCGATGTCACCCGGCTTCATGCCGGCCTTGGCCAGCGCCTTCTCCGAGGCGGGCGCGGGCGCGGTCAGCATGATCACCGGCTCGGCGCCGGCGGTCGCCATCGCGCGGATGCGCGCGCGGGGCTTCAGGCCCGCCTTCGCGCCCCACTCCTTCGAGCCCATGAGGATCGTGGCGGCGCCGTCGACGATGCCGCTCGAGTTGCCCGCGGTGTGGACGTGGTCGATCGCCTTGGTGTCGGGGTACCGCTCGAGCGCCATCGCGTCGAGCGACTTGCCGTCGCGGCCCATGGGCGCGGCGCCCATCTGCAGGAACGCGGGCTGCAGCGCACCGAGCGACTCGAGCGTCGTGTCGGCGCGCGGGTGCTCGTCGCGGGCGAGCGCGACCGAGCCGTCGTCGTTCTTCACCGCGAACATGCCCCGGTCGAAGCGCTTCTCCTCGATCGCGCGCGCGGCCCGCTGCTGGGTCTCGAGCGCGAACCGGTCGACGTCGGCGCGGGTGAAGCCCTCGCGCGTGGCGATGAGGTCGGCCGAGATGCCCTGCGGCACCATGAACAGGCGCGCGCGCAGCTTCTCGTTGAGGCCGTCGATCATGCCGCCGTCCGAGCCGATGGGCACGCGCGACATCGACTCGACGCCGCCGCCGATGCCGCCGTCGATGAAGCCGGCGCCGATCTTGGCGGCGATCGAGTTGACCGCCTCGAGGCCCGAGCCGCAGAAGCGGTTGACGGTGAAGCCGGTGACGTCCTCGGGCCAGTCGGCGGCGATGAGGGCGTTGCGCGCGATGCACGAGCCCTGCTCCTTGACCTGCGAGACGCAGCCCATGGACACGTCCTCGACGAGGTGCTTGTCGAGCTTCAGGCGCGCGGCGAGCGCGTTGAGCGTCTGCGCCAGGAGCTCCTGCGGGTGCAGGTGCGACAGGCCGCCCTTGCCGGCCTTGCCGCGTCCGCGCGGCGTGCGAAGTGCGTCGTAGATGAAGACGTCGGCCATGGGTTTCCTCCGCCGCGGAACATGGCGGGAAACGCGGCCGGAGGCAACCGATGGCGCGCTTACCCGGGCTTGCCGGGCGGATGTGCCCAGCCGAGCTGATCAGGCGGATTGTCCAGGCACCACGTCGGCGCGGGGGCCAAGTGCACGGATGTTCGTGCTGTGGGCGAGGCACGTCGGTTGCTCCTGGATGGTGGCGGCAGCCATGGAGGCTGCTGCGGCCGCGGCGACGTCCTCCCCGACGTCGCCGTGGCCGCGTCGTCCGCGTGCCCGGCCCGATGCGGTATCCTGCGTCCGTGGCGACGCCCGAGCAGGTACGCGCGTTCCTCGACCGGCCGTGGGCGCGCCTGCGTCGCGAGAAGGATCGCCACGTCGCGACGCGGGTGGCGCGCGAAGGCGCCGAGACCGGTCTGCGAATGGCCGAGGGGCTCCGCGCGCACGTCGTGTCGCTCGGGCTCGCGCCGCCCACCGCTGATCGGCGCGCGGATCTCGATGCTGCCGTGAGGCTCAGGAGGCTGCTCGACCGTGCCGGGCGACGTCGGCGACGCGCTCGCTGATCTGGCCCGCGCGTCTCCGCGCTCGGGACCCACGGGTTCGTGATGCGAAACGTCGGCGACGTGTCGACGTTCATCGCCGAGACCCGCGTCGTGCCCGTCGATCACGTGGCATCGAAGCTGCCGGTCGATGTCGTCCTCGCGGGTCCCGGCCTCGAGGAGGAGATGCTCGAGCGGGCTCATCTGCACAAGATCGGGCGCCGGAAGATCCCGTTCATCGACACATCCGATCTCGTGGCGCTGAAGATGCTGGCGGGCCGGCCCAAGGACCTGGAGGACGTGCGCGCGCTGATCCGCGCTCGCGTGCCGGGCCTGTCGATCGCGGTCGCGCGCGAGCGCACCGAGACGCTCGGAGGCCTCGTCGATGACGCGACCCTCGTCGCGACGCTCGATCGCATCATCGCCGAGGAGACCGACGCGCCGGCGCCGGCACCCGTCAAGAGAGCGACGGGCCGACGTGGTAGAGCATCACGTAGACCGCGACGCCGGTGACCGAGACGTAGAGCCAGATCGGGTAGGCGTAGCGGACGACGCGGCGGTGCTGGGCGCGGCGATCCTTGAGCGCTAGCCAGAGCGCGCGCAGGATGAGCGGCACGGCCACGGCGGCCAGGACCGTGTGGGTGCCGAGGAGCACGAGGTAGAACGTCCTGTCGCCGCCGCTGCCCGGGTAGCGGTGCGCGCCCGTGGTCGCGAAGCGCGCGAGGTAGCTGGCCAGGAAGACCGTCGACGCGGTGAACGCGCCGAGCATGCACTGGCGGTGGAGGTCGAGCTTGCGCTTGCGGATCGCGAGGCCGCCGGCGACCAGGAACACCGCCGCCGAGCCGTTGAGCAGCGCGTTCACCGCCGGGTGGATGCGCGTCCACGGCCAGCCGGTCTGCGCCAGCCAGCCGGCGAACGGCACCATCGCGAGCACGATCGCGAGCACGAGCCACGCGAAGGGCTGTCCGAAGAGTGGACGCTTGGCCGGGCCCGAAGGGACGACGTCGGTGGTCACGCGGTCACCGTGTCACAGGCGACCGTCGATGACCATCGCGCCGAACACCACGGGCAGGTACAGGATCGACGCGAGGAACAGCCGGCGCGCCCACCGGGCGTCGCCGCGGAAGAGGCCGCTCGCCGCGTACCCCGCGTAGCCGAGCCCGGTGACCGCGGCGATGACGAGGTAGAGCTCGCCGCACACGCCGAGCGCGTAGAGGAGCAGGCTGCACGCGAGCTGCACGATCGCGTACATCACGATCTCGACGCGCGTGGCCGCGTCGCCGCGCGCGCCCGGCAGGGTCGCCAGCCCGGCGCGCTGGTAGTCGCGCAGGCGGTAGAGCGTGATCGCGTGGAAGTGCGGGATCTGCCAGACGAAGAGCACCGAGAACACCGCGAGCCCGCCGGCGTCGATGCGGCCGGTGACCGCCGTCCAGCCCATGAGCGCGGGCATCGCGCCGGGGATCGCGCCGATCCACGTCGCGACGTGCGAGCGCTGCTTCATCGGCGTGTAGACCATCACGTAGGCGACGAACGCGATCACCGCGCACAGGCCGGTGATCGGGCCGGCGGCGCCGAGGCCGAAGGTGAGGAGCGGGACGGCGACGAACGCCTGCGCGACGCCGAAGCCGAGCGCGACGCGCGGATCGAGGCGTCCGGCCGGCAGCGGGCGGTCCTTGGTGCGGACCATCAGGCAGTCGACCTCGCGCTCGAGGTACATGTTGAGCGTGTTGGCGGCGCCGACGATGCACGCGGTGCCGGCGAGGAGCACCAGCGTGCGCCAGAGCTCGAAGCCGCCGGGCGCGAGGCTCATGCCGCCGGCGGCGGTCACGAGCGTCATGAAGAGGATGCGCGGCTTGACCAGCGCGATCACGTCGGCCGGCGCGACGGCCCTTCGACTCGCCGCGCTTCGCTCGGCGGCGCTCAGGGCAGGGGCGAGGCGAAGGCTCACGGCACCACTCCCGCGAAGCCACGGCGCTTCTCCTCGCCGGAGACCGCGCCGACCATCGAGCGGCGGCCCGAGCCGGTGACGACGAGCGCGCCGATCCAGACGCTCCACAGGAGCATCGCGCCGGCGAAGTGACCGACGGCGACGACGTCCTTGCGCAGCGTGAGCACGGTGAAGATGCCGAGCGCGACCTGCGCCGCCGCCACCACCGGCGCCGCCACCGCCAGCGCGCGCAGGGCCGGCCACGACGCCGCCCGCCGCCACACCTGCACGGCGGCGACGGTCGTAACGATCGCGGTCACGATGCCGAAGCCGCGGTGGATCATGTGGAGCCGCTGCTCGATGAAGGGCGACCACCAGCGGCCGTCGAGCGTGCACTCCGGCATGCCGATGCACGCGAGCGTGGCCTCGAAGTGACGCACCAGCGCGCCGAGCGCGAGCTGGACGAACAGCACGCCCAGGGCGAGCTCGATCCAGCGCCGGCCGCTGCCGAGCGCTTCGAGCCGGGCGCGGTGCCGGTGCTGCTCCTCGGGGAGCGGCCCGACCGCGGGGCGCGTCAGGTACACGATCCAGAGCAGCGTCGCGAAGTACAGCATCCCGAAGAGGAGGTGCGCCGTCGACACGTACCAGGGCAGCTTGAACGCGACGGTGAGCGCGCCGAGCGTGCCCTGCACGCAGACCATGGCGAGCGTGCCCCAGGCCAGCCCGCGCATGTCGCGCCGGCGGATGACGAGGAGCGTGGTCAGGATGATCTGGAGGAAGCCGATGCCCATGCCCCAGAGCCGGTGACCGTGCTCGTAGAGCACGCCGCCCGTCATCTCGGGGAAGAGCTTGCCGCGGCAGAAGAGGGTCGGCTCGGTGCACGCGAGGCTCGCGCCCTTGACGTTCACGGTTCCGCCGATGACGAGCATCAGGAACGTGAAGAGCGCGACCAGCTTGGCGTGCCGATGTTCGAGCATTGCGAGCGAAGCGAGTCAGCAGGTACCACGCCCGCTTGGTCCCGACGCCGCGATCGTACGTCGCTGCGACAAATTGCCGCCACGGCCGGCGTTCACCATGGGGGACGCGGAGTTAGGTGGGCCTCATTTGCCGCACCCGGCCCGGAGGACGTACCATCGTCGCGCGACCTTCGCCGGCGCGAAGGAGCGACGATGACGCCCCCACCCTGGGCGGAGAACACGCAGATCGGGCTACTGCGGGCGGATGACCTGCAGCGGCCGGATCTGGTGTTTCGGTACGGCCGCCACCTGTACCGCACGTGCGGCACGCACCTGGCCGCGGGCGGCATGGGCACGGTCTCGAACATGGAGCGCCGGCTCGACGGGACGGGTGGCGTCGAGGACGTGGTGGGCAAGACCTTCCAGACGACCTACCTGCAGCAGATCCGCTCCGACGACGTCACCCGCCGCGATCACCACATCAACCTGGCGGCGGTCGCGCGCATCGCCGCGCTCTCGCACCCCGGCCTCCTGCCGATGTACGTGGCGGCGCCGATCGCCGACAACTACCTCTTCATCACGCCGCGCATGGGCGGCACGCTGCTCGAGGCGACGACCCGCCACAAGGTGACGGCGCGCGCGCGCGTGCAGCTGCTGATGCAGGCGCTCGACGCGCTCGGCCACCTGCACGACGCCCGGCTCCTCCACCGCGACTTCACGCTCCGCAACGTGCTCCTCGACGACCGCGCCGCGGTCGCCTACCTCTTCGACTTCGACCTCGCGCTCTCGCTCGACGACGTCGTCGGCGGCAGTTACGCGACGCACTACCGCGGCCGCGTCTTCGGCTCGCCCGGCTACTCGGTGCCGCCCGAGACCGTCGATCCCGGGCTCGCCGAGCTGCCGGTGACGACGGCGCTGGACGTGTTCGCGGTCGGCGGCGCGCTCCACGCGCTCTTCACCGACGAGATGCCCTACGGCAAGGCCGACGACATGTGGGGCCTGCTCATGCGCATCGGCGACGGCATCGTGATCGGCGGCAAGTCGAGCGTGCACTACCCCGACAGCGTGCCGCGCCCGCTCTATCCCATCATCGAGCGGTGCCTCGAGCGCGATCCGACCGCGCGGTACCCGCGGGTCGCGTCGATCATCGCCGACCTGCGCGCCGTGCTGCCCGAGCTCGACGATCGCAGCACCGACGCCCGCTTCTACTTCTCGGCGACCATGGGTGCGCCGATCGTCGACCGCGCCCAGCGCCTGCAGTCCGTGTACAACCGCCGCCGCGACGACAGCATCACCAAGGCGCAGGTCGAGCTCGCCGAGGCGGCGGTGACGACCTGGGGCTACGAGGTCCAGAAGTGCCTGGGCAAGGTGAAGGGCCACCCGATCTACGTGGCCGCCCCGCGCGTCGATCTGCTCGCCGCCGGCCAGTTCCCCGACGCGAACACCTTCCCCAAGCTGGTGACGATGATCGATCTGCACCAGCTCCCCGATCCGCGCGGGCTCGTCGACGCGTGGACGCAGGTGTACTGGCCGACGCTCAAGAAGGTGCGGCGCGGGATGATGACCACGCTGCACAAGGTCATCCTCGACACCAACACCGGGTCGCTGCTCCTGTTCAGCGAGTTCATCGACGACCCGCGCTTCGGCAGCCAGCTCGCCGATGTCGACCTGAACGTCGACGGCGCGCTCGCGCTCGGCTTCCTCATCACGCGCCAGGTCGCGCTGCTCCACGAGAACGGGATGGCGCACAACAACATCCACCCCGGCGCGCTGCTCTTCAAGGCGGCGACCGAGACCCGGATGGCGCAGCCGGCGATGATCGGGCTGGTCGAGCCGTCGCTCGCGGCCGAGGCCATGGTCGCCGACACGCGCGCGATGGCCGGCATGGTGCTCTCGTGGCTACGGCCGGCGCGCATCCTCGCGCTCAACGCGCGCACCCGGCCCCACTTCGACGACGTGCGCGCGCGCCTGTCGGCGCTGGCCACCGATCGCACCAGCGAGGCTCGCGTCGACGAGCTGCTCGCCGCGATCTCCGACGGCCTGGCGCTCGTCGACTTCAACTTCTCGGTCCTGCGCGACGCCGGCGGCGATCTCGAGGAGCACGCGCAGCTCGTGCTCTCGCACCGCGCGTACCACCTGCTCTGGCCCGAGCACCGCTGAGGCGCGACGCGGCCGCGGACGCCGGCGTCACTCGGCGACGAGGAGCGCGCTCCGCTGGAGCGCGAAGGCCTGGCCGGGGGTGAGCAGCGTGCCGTCCTCCATCAGGTTGTCCTGCCCGGGCGTCGTGTCGTCGAGCGGGTCGGAGTACGTCTGGCCCGACACGCCGGTGTTCTCGAGGTGCTGCAAGGCGAGGAAGTGCGAGACCTCGTGGGCGACGACGCGGGCGGCCTGCGTCGAGCCGAGGCCGGCGCGCCAGAGCACGCCGTAGTAGTAGCTGCCGCGGAGCGGCGGGCCGGGGGTGCCGAGCGACAGGCCGGCGATCCCGGCGGGCAGCGACTCGACGTAGAAGAGGTCGAGGCCGCCGACGACGTGCGCGCCGACGAGCCCCGGCAGCATCGCGGCCTGGCTGTCGGGCGCCTCCTGCGGCTCGGTCGAGATCGTGATCTGCGCGAGCGCGGTGCCCGACAGTCGCTCCATGTGCGCGACGCGCACCGTGATGCCCGCCTGGGCGAGGATGCGCGAGAGCTCGGTCGTGAACTGGTCGGTCGCCGGCATGGGCAGCGTGTCGGAGACGACGAAGACGTTGAGCGGCAGGACGCGCGCACCGTTCTCCTCGGGCATGATCACGGTCACGCGCACGGGCCCCGGGGTGTCGGACGCGACGCGCAGGCTCGCGACACCGGGGACGAGCGCCTGGTCGGGGCGGTACGGATAGACGTGCGTGAACGTGCCCAGGCGGATCGACTGGAGGAGCCCGCCCGGCATCTGCCCGATCTGCTCGTCGCGGTACATCGCCTGCATCCCCGGGCCGGGGGGGCCGGCCGGCAGCCCGACCTTGTCGACGCCGTCGGCGAACGTGAGCGCGCCGAGCGCATAGAGGGCAGCGGGCGCGCCCTCGACGATGATCGTCACCGAGCGCGTGGTGTCGGGCAGCGTGAACGTCACCCCGGGTGACATGCCCGACGCGTCGACCTGGGTCTCGAGCACCTGCAGCCGAGGCGGTGGCGCCGCGTCCGCGTCGGAAGCGGGCTCGTCTCCACACGCCGCGAGCGTGACGGCGATGACGGGGAGGGCGAGGAGGCGCCGGTGGGGCATGCGAGCTGCACTGTAGTGAACCGCGCCCGCGGCGTCATCCAGGGCGCAAGCCGTGCGCGAATTCACGCCCAGCTTGCTGGCACCGCCCGTGCAGCGTAGCTTGGCATCGTGAGGCGGCCCCTGGTCCTCTTGCTCCTCATCGCCGCGCTGGCCCCGACCAGCGCGATGGCGAGCGACTGGATCCGCTGCCGCGCCGACGGCGAGGCGCGCCGGGCGTGCTGCTGCCCGGCCGACGAACGCGAGGAAGATCCGGCCCGTCCGCCCGAGCTCGCGGCGACGTCGTGCTGCGACGTCGACCGGCTCCCGGGCCGCTCGCTCGACGCCCGGGCGATGCCCGACGTGCCCTCGCTCGCGCTCGCGCCGCCGGTGCGGACCATGGTCCGCGTCGCGCCCGTCGAGCGTTCCGTGATCGCCGTGTCCCCGCAGACGGAGGTCGCGCAGCCGCGCGGGCCGCCGTCCTTGCTCTCACTCGGCTGTCTCCTGCTCGTCTGATCGTCCGGCCGACGTCCGTCGCCTGCGACTGACTCCGGCCGCGCCATGGCTTCGCCGTGGCGCTCGAGAGGACGATCATGAGGAACTCCGCGTCTGCGTCTCCGTCTGCATCTGCGTCTGCGTCTGCGTCCGCGTTCGCGTCTGCGTCCGCGTTCGCGCTTGCGACCGCGATCACCGTCCTCGCGACACCCGCGTGGGCCGACGAGCGCGACCCCTTCGCCGGCGCCGCTCGCCTCGAGCGCGCCGCGCTCGTCGAGGAGGTGCTCGCCCGCAACCCCGACGTCGACGCCGCCGAGGCGGCCGTCGACGCGGCCCGCGCCCGGGCCCGCGCCGCGGGCGCCTGGATGGACCCGATGCTCGGGTACGCGGTGGCGCCGCGCTCGATCGCCGGCGACGCGCCGTTCGGGCACCGGGTCGAGCTGCGGCAGCGCATCGAGTACCCCGGCAAGCGCGGCGCGGCGCGGGCCGTCGCGGACGCCGCGGCCGACGTCGCCGCGGCGGCGCGCGGGAGCGTGCGCCTCGAGCTGGCGCAGCTGGCGTCGGACCTCTACGACGCCTACTACGTCGTGGGACGCGCCCAGGCGATCAACGAGCACCACCGCGCGCTGGTCGCCGAGATGGAGGAGAGCGCGAGCGCGCAGTACGTCGTCGGCCGGGCGTCGGCCCAGGATCCGCTGCAGGCGCGGAGCAAGGCCGCCGTCCTCGCGCGCGAGCAGGTCGAGCTCGCGGCCGAGCGCGAGCAGCTCGCGGCCGAGCTCAACGGCCTCCTGCACCGCGCGCCCGCCGCGCCGCTGCCGCCGCCGCCCGACACGCTGGTCGCCGCGCCCGCGCCGTCCGGCACCACCGACGAGCTGGTGGCGCGCGCCCTCGCGCGTCACCCCGAGCGCGCGGTCGTCGGCGCGCGCATCCGCGGCGCGCGCGCCGAGATCGCGATGGCCCGGCGCGAGCAGTACCCCGACCTCGAGCTGATGGCCTCCTACGACTCGATGTCGCCGATGCCGGAGCACCGCTGGATGGTCGGCGTCATGATCGAGCTGCCGATCGTGCGCGGCCGTCGGCGGGCGGCGATCGACGCGGCGCGCGCCGAGACGCGCCGCATGGAGCGCGAGGACGACCGCCTCGTCGACACGCTCCGCGTCGAGATCGCGCGCGCGCAGAGCCAGGTCGCCGCCGCCGAGCGCCTGCTCGCGCTCGACGACCAGGACGTCATTCCCGCCGCGCAGGCGCGCCTCGAGGCCGCCCGCGCCGGCTTCATCGCCGCCCAGAACGACTTCCTCGTCGTGATCGACGCCGACGAGGCGCTGCGCGACGCCGAGCTCCAGCGCGAACGGACGCGCGCCGAGCTCTCGCGCCGCCGCGCCGCGCTCGCCCGCGCCGTCGGGCTCGTCCCCGGTCTCGCCCAGGGAGAAGCGCCATGAAGCGCCGCCTCGTCCCCGTCATCGTGATCGCCGCGGCGCTCGTCGCCGCCGTCATCTTCCGCGGCGAGCTCGTCGCGTGGTTCAGCCCCGGCGCCGAGCACGGCGACCGCGCCGGCGGGAACCCCCACGCCGGCCACGGTGGCGTGGCGCCGCCCGCGACCCCGGCGACCGCGCCGGCCGAGCAGCCGGTGGCGCCGCCGCCCAGGCCGAGCGAGCCGGTGCTCGGCGCGACGGTCCTGCCCGATCCCAGCGTGTCGGCGCTGCGCACCGCGTTCGGCGCCGTCGAGCGACTGCGGGCCGAGCTGGCGGGCGACCGCCACGACGCGCTGGCCCCGCCGGCGCGCGAGGTCGTGCACGCGCTGCGCGCCGCGAAGGCGGCGCTGCCCGGCGGCGCCGGCGACGTCGCCGCGGTGCTCGCCGATGGCATCGCCGCCGCCGAGACCCTCGCCGGCCCGGGCGCGCACGAGCTCACCGCCGCCCGCGCGGCCTTCGCCGAGCTCAACCGCCAGCTCATCGCGCTCGCCGCCGCCGACCCGCGCCTGCAGGACGGCTGGCACGTCTTCCGCTGTCCGATGGCGGACGGCTTCGAGAAGTGGCTGCAGCGCAGCGACGCGCTCGAGAACCCGTACATGGGGCCGTCGATGCTCGCGTGCGGCAGCTCGTCGACGTGGGGCGTCGCCGCCGCGCCGCCCGTCCCCGCCGGCGCGATGGTCTCGCACGAGGGCCACGGCCACGCGGGCGGCGACGTGTCGCACTACACGTGCTCGATGCACCCGTCGGTGCGGCGCGACGCGCCCGGCGCCTGCCCGATCTGCGGCATGGCCCTCTCGCCGGTCACCTTCGACGAGCTGGAGAGCGGCGTGGTCGTGGTCGACGAGACCCGCCGCAAGGAGATCGGGATCCGCACCGGCAAGGTCGCGCGCGCGCCGATGAAGCGCACGCTGCGCGCGGTCGGCCGCGTCGCCTACGACGAGACCCGCCTGCGCGACGTCACGCTCAAGCTCGGCGGCTGGATCACGAAGCTGCACGTGACCCAGACCGGCCAGCCGGTGCGCAAGGGCCAGCTCCTGTTCCGGCTCTACAGCCCCGAGCTCTTCGCCGCGCAGCAGGAGTACCTGCTCGCGCGCGGCCGGCACGAGGCGCTCGAGCGCGCGGCGGCGAAGAAGCTCGAGCTGTGGGGGCTCACCGCGGCGCAGCTCGCGCAGATCGCGGCGAAGGGCGAGCCGCTCGAGGACGTGCCGTTCTACGCGCCGGCCGGCGGGTACGTCATCGAGAAGCACGTCGTCGAGGGCGCGGCGGTGCAGGCCGGCGAGCGCCTCTTCCGCATCGCGGCGCTCGACAAGGTCTGGGTCGAGGCCGAGCTGTTCGAGGCCGACCTGCCGTCGGTGACGCGCGGCCAGCCCGCGACCGTCGAGCTCAGCTACCTGCCGGGCACGACGTTCGAGGGCAAGGTCGCCTACGTCTATCCCTACCTCGATCCGGTCGCGCGCACCGGCAAGGTCCGCATCGAGCTGGCCAACGCGGATCGCGAGCTCAAGCCCGACATGTACGCGTCGGTCTCGTTCGCGATCGATCTCGGCACGCGGCTGCAGGTCCCGATCGACGCGGTCGTCTACACCGGCACGCGGCGGCTCGTGTTCGTCGATCTCGGCGAGGGCCGCCTGCGGCCGCAGGAGGTCACGCTCGGCGCGCGCACCGACGACATGGTCGAGGTGCTCGCCGGACTCACCGACGGCCAGACCGTCGTGACGTCCGGCAACTTCCTGGTCGCGGCCGAGAGCCGCATTCGCTCGGCGGCCAAGCTGTGGACCGAGGAGCGGGCGGGAGGTGCGCCGTGAGGCCGGCCGCGAGTCGCACCGGGCCCATCGCGCGCGTGATCGAGGGCAGCGCGAAGAACCCGCTGCTCGTGGTCATGCTCGTCGCCTGCCTCGGGGTCTGGGGCTGGCTGTCGCTGCGGAAGGCCCCGCTCGACGCCATCCCCGATCTCTCCGACGCGCAGGTCATCGTCTTCACCGAGTGGATGGGGCGCAGCCCCGATCTGGTCGAGGATCAGATCACGTACCCGATCTCGACGTCGCTCATCGCCGCGCCCCGGGTGACGTCGGTGCGCGGCCAGTCGATGTTCGGCATGTCGTTCGTCTACGTGATCTTCGAGGACGGGACCGACATGTACTGGGCGCGCAGCCGCGTGCTCGAGTACCTGAACGAGGCGCAGGCGCGCCTGCCCGAGGGTGTCAACCCGACGCTCGGTCCCGACGCGACCGGCGTGGGCTGGGTGTTCTCGTACGCGCTGGTCGATCGCACCGGCCAGCACGACCTGGCCCAGCTCCGCGCGATCCAGGACTTCAAGGTGCGCTACGCCGTCGAGAGCGTGCCCGGCGTCGCCGAGGTCGCGTCGGTCGGCGGCTTCGAGAAGCAGTACCAGGTCACCGTCGATCCGGTGAAGCTGCGCGCCCGCGGCGTGACGCTCGAGGACGTGATGCGCGCGGTGCGCCGCTCCAACGAGGACGTCGGCGGCCAGTCGATCGAGATCGCGGGTCACGAGCACGTCGTCCGCGGCCGCGGCTACGTGACCAGCGTGCGCGACCTCGAGCTGGTGCCGGTGAAGCTCGGCATGGGCGGCGTGCCGGTGTTCGTGAAGGACGTCGGCACCGTCAGCCTCGGGCCCGACGCCCGCCGCGGCCTGGCCGAGCTCGACGGCCTGGGCGAGGTGACGGGTGGCATCGTCGTGATGCGCTACGGCGAGAACGCGCTCGACGTCATCGACGCGGTGAAGCGCCGGCTCGCCGAGATCGAGCTGCCCGACGGCGTCGAGGTCGTCGTCACCTACGATCGGTCCGGCCTCATCCTCGAGTCGATCGACACGCTCACCTTCACGCTGCTCGAGGAGATGATCGTGGTGAGCATCATCATCTTCCTCTTCCTCTTGCACGTGCGCAGCGCGCTCGTGCCGATCCTGACCCTGCCGCTCGGGGTGCTGCTCGCCTTCATCCCGATGGGCTTCCAGGGGCTCACCGCGAACATCATGTCGCTCGGCGGCATCGCCGTGGCGATCGGCGCCATGGTCGACGCCTCGATCATCCTCATCGAGAACATCCACAAGAAGCTCGAGGCCTGGGAGGAGGGCGGCAAGCAAGGTGACCGGACCGGCGTGATCGTCCGCGCGATGCAGGAGGTCGGGCCCTCGATCTTCTTCTCGCTCCTGGTGATCACGGTCGCGTTCATCCCGGTCTTCACCCTCGAGGGCACCGAGGGCCGGCTGTTCAAGCCGCTCGCGTTCACCAAGACCTACTCGATGGGCTTCGCCGCGATCCTCGCGGTCACGCTCACGCCGGCGCTCGCGGCGATCTTCATCCGCGGCCGCATCCGCGGCGAGCACACCAACCCGATCAACCGCTGGCTGGTCGCCGCGTACGTCCCCGTCGTGCGCTTCGTCGTGCGCCAGCGCTGGCTCGTGGTCGGCACGGCGGTCGCGGTGATGGCCTTCACCATCCCGGCGTTCCTGCGGCTCGGCAACGAGTTCATGCCGCCGCTCCACGAGGGCGCGATCCTCTACATGCCGACCGCGCCGCCCGGCATGTCCGACGCCGAGGCCTCGCGGGTCCTGCAGGCGATGGACCGCGAGCTGCGCACCTTCCCCGAGGTGGCGAGCGTGTTCGGCAAGATGGGCCGGGCCGAGACCGCGACCGATCCGGCGCCGATCGGCATGGCCGAGACCGTCGTCGTCCTCAAGCCGCGCGACCAGTGGCGCAAGGGCATGACCTACGAGCGCCTGGTCGCGGAGATGGACGAGCAGCTGCAGTACCCGGGCATGCCCAACATCTTCTGGATGCCGATCCAGACCCGCACCGAGATGCTGTCGACCGGCGTGCGCAGCCCGCTCGGCGTCCAGGTGTTCGGCGACTCGCTGGTCGAGATCGAGGAGACCGCGATCGCGATCGAGCGCGCGCTCGGCCAGGTGCCGGGCACGCGCAGCGCGTTCGCCGACCGCTCGACTGGCGGCTTCTACGTCGACATCGTCGTCGACCGCGAGCGGGCGGCGCGCCACGGCCTCACCGTCGCCGACGTCAACGAGGTGGTGCAGGGCGCGATCGGCGGCATGACCGTGTCGCAGACGGTCGAGCGCCGCGAGCGCTTCTCGATCAACGTGCGTTACCCGCGCGAGCTGCGCGACGACCCCGAGCGGCTGGGCGACGTCCTGGTCGCGAACATGCAGGGCACGCAGGTGCCGCTGTCGCAGGTGGCGGACATCCGCACGCTGACCGGCCCGCCGATGATCCGCTCCGAGGGCGGCCGCCTGGTCGGCTTCGTCTTCGTCGACACCGACCGGCCGATCGCCGACTACGTCGCCGACGCGCGCGCGGTCGTCGAGCGCGAGGTGAAGCTGCCGGCCGGCACGCGCATCGAGTGGGTCGGCCAGTTCAAGCACCTCGAGCGCGCGCGCGCGAAGCTCACGATCGTCGTCCCGGTGACGCTCGCGATCGTGTTCTTCCTCCTCTACCTGAGCACGCGGTCGCTGGTGGAGACCGGCATCGTGCTCCTCGCCGTGCCGTTCTCGCTCGTGGGCGCGATCTGGCTGCTCTACCTGCTCGACTACAACATGAGCGTGGCGGTGTGGGTCGGCCTCATCGCGCTTGCCGGCCTCGACGCCGAGACCGGCGTGGTGATGCTGCTCTACCTGACACTCGCCCACAAGCAGCGCCGCGAGGAGGGCCATCTCCAGAGCGAGGCGGATCTCGAGGAGGCGATCGTCGACGGCGCGGCGCGGCGCATCCGGCCCAAGCTCATGACCGTGCTCACCACCATGATCGGCCTCGTGCCGGTCCTGTGGAGCGACGGCACCGGCGCCGACGTCATGAAGCGCATCGCCGCGCCGATGGTCGGCGGCCTCGTCACCTCGTTCTTCCTCGAGCTGACCGTCTATCCCGCCCTCTTCGCCATCTGGAAGCGGCGCGAGCTACGCGCGCAGAAGGCGTTCGCCGTGTAGCGCCCAGGCGCAAGACCTGCGCGCATGGGCGCGTTCGCCCATGAAAGGACTGGGGGTTCTCGTGGTGCAAGCGTTGCACTACGAGGGGCCATGCTGCTGCGACTCCTCGTGATCCTCCTCGCGGTGTCACCCACCGTCGGCTGCTCCCGTGACCAGGCGCCGCCCACGCCGGTGCCAGCCACCGACGTGCTCGCCGCGCCCGCCCCCGCGCGGTCGCTGACACCGGTGTCCGACGCGAGCCAGGTCTGCATGGTCAACAACATGTTCTTTGGGAAGACCCAGATCCCCGTGCCCGTCGACGGCAAGATGTACTGGGGGTGCTGCGAGGGCTGCAAGACCCGCCTCGGCACCGACCCGGCGTCGCGCGTCGCCAACGATCCGGTCACCGGCGAGGTCGTCGACAAGGCGACCGCGGTGATGGCGTACGACCGCACCGGCGCCGTCCTCTACTTCGCGAGCGCCGAGAACCTGAGCCGCTACCAGCTCTGACGGGGGCCTCGACGGCTACTCGCGGACGCCGCCCGGGTTGGGGCGGGCCCGCGTGGTCCTGTCGACGTAGATGATCGCGTCGTAGCGCTTCGACAGCTCCTGCGGGCCGCTCATGTTGGCCTCGTTGATGAAGACCGAGCCGGTGTCGCGCATCGGCCGCGCGTCCGCGAACCAGTCGGCGACCGCGCCGCGCGGCGCCTGGCGGAGATCGACGACGACGATGGGCTTGCCGGTGGCGCGGAACGGCGCGCTCACGTCCGACGCCGGCGGCGGACCGAGCGTGACCGCGGTGACCGCCGTATTCTGCCCCTTGCTCCAGTCGCGCACCTGGAAGGATCCCTCGCCGAAGGCGAAGCCGAAGATCACGTAGTCCTCGCCGTGCCGCTCGCGCAGGTGCTGGCCCTGGTTCTTCATCCCGCCGATGCCGTTCGACACGTGGCCGTTGTGGGCCCACAGCACGACGCGCGAGCGCTTGCCCAGCCGCGCGAGGACGTGGTCGACGTTGTCTGCCATCGCCACGTCGCGGGCCTCGAAGGCGTCCATCCCCTGGGCGCGGAACATCGCCGCGGCCTGCGCGATCACGCGCAGGTCCTCGCGCGCGTCGAGGTACACGTCCCGGCCCGCGCGCTTCGACCACGCCGTGCGCTCGCGATCGAAGCGCGCGTCCAGCGCCGCGAGCGCGTCGAGCGTCACCTTCGCCTCGGCGGCCGGCAGGGCGGCGAACGTCTCCCGCGACTTCTCGGTGCCGAAGACCGCGAGCGGCGCGGCGATCGCGACGGCCTCGGCTGGAACCACGCGCTCCAGGAAGGCCACGACGTTCGCGTGCGCGACCGTGGTCGTCTGCATGTCGTCGCCGTAGAACCGCACCTTCTTGCGGTGGCGCGGATCCGCGTTCCACGCCCGCATCCACTCGATCATCGCCAGCACCTCCTCGGTGTTCCACGTCCAGAAGTAGATGCCGTCGAGCGCCTTTCGCGGATCGCCCTTGCCGTGGAGCACGTAGTCGTTGATCGCGCGGCACTCGGGCAGGTTGGCCTCGATCACGAACGCGTCGAAGCCGTGCTCCGCGACCAGGTACTCGAGGAAGCGGTGCTTGAGCTGGAAGAACTCGCGCGTGCCGTGGGTCGCCTCGCCGAGCGCGACGATGCGCGCCTGGCCGATCATCTTGCCGATCGGCTTCAGGTCCGCGAAGCCGTGACCGGCCTCGGCCGAGGCGAGCGGCACGGCAGCCTTCGCCACCCACGCGCTGACCTCGGCAGGCGGCGGGCCCAGCACGGTGACCTTCACCTCGAGCGAGACCTCGTCGCCGGCGCGCCCGGCCGTGGCGTCGCCGGAGAGCCCCTCGCTGCGGATCTTCGCGTGATAGATCTCGCCGCGCGGCAGCCGCGCCTCGAAGCGCCCGTCGGCGCCGACCGGGATCGCGAAGACGTCGGTCACGTGGTCGCTGTACGGCGCCACCTCCACGTGGCTGCCCGCCGGCAACGCGCTCGCGCTGACCACGCGGCCGCGCACGAGGACGCCACCGCCGCCGATCGCCAGGCGCAGATCGCGGGTGTCGCCGACGAGCTCCCGCGGATCGAAGAAGGCGCCGGTGCCGCTCACGTGATGCGCCGACACGCCCCACGCGCCCGCGGTCGCATCGAGCTCGAAGCGACCCGATGCGTCGGTGGTCACGAACGCGCGCACGTCGCCGTTTGCGGCCATCAGCGTGACCGTGGCGCCGGCGGCGGGCTTGCCCGCCGGATCCACGACGACGCCGGCGAGCGTGATCGGCTTCGCCGGCGGGAGGTCCATGATCTCGAGTCGCAGGTCGTCGAACCACGCCGTGCCGGGCCCGGAGAGCAGCGTGCCGATCACGAGCTGCGCGGCGTCGGCGGGGACGTCGACCTGGGCGTACGCCTCGCGCCAGCCCTCGGTCCCGCTCAGGCCGCGATCGCCCGTGTTGTCGAACGCGCGCTGCTTGCTGCCATCGACGCGGAGCCACACGCCGGCCCATCCCGGCCTGACGACGCCATCGGTCTTGATCCAGGCGTGCAGGCGGACGCGCTTGCCGCGCAGCGGCGTCGCGTCGGTCGAGGTTCCGGCGGCACCGAACGCTCCGGCCGTCGCGCCGTTGGCGCGCAGGCGGAGGCTGGCCGCGCCGCCGTGCGCGTCGCTGTCGATCGCGATCTCGTACTTCCCCTCGCCGCCGCCGATGCCGGACCAGCGATCGGGGCGGTGGTCCGTCGCCGCCTCGAAGCCGAGGTTCAGCGCGTCGACGTACGGATCGACAGGTGGCGGCGTCGTTGGTGCCGGTGGGGTCGCGATCTCGGGCGCGGTGGTCGCCGCGGGCGCGGCGGGCGGTGGCGCTGCGGAGCCGCCGCAGGCGGTGAGGAGCGCGACGAAGAGCGGGAGGCGGAGGGGAGGGCGCACGTCCTCAAGGTCACATCGCCGAGGCGCGGGTTGCGTGACGAAGGGCGGCAGACTTCTGTCGCACCCTGACGCTGGGAGTGTCAGGACACCGAATCATTCCGCAGGGCTGTGAAATGGTCCGGCCTTTGCGACGAAGCCGGCCATGCCCTCGCTCTCCTCCCTCGCCCATAGCGCCCAGCTCCTGGGCGGCCTCGTCGCCGCCGCCGTCGACCGTGACCGTCCGCTCATGGCCAACCTCATCGTCACGCGCCGCTGCAACCTCTCGTGTGGCTACTGCAACGAGTACGACAAGGTGTCGCCGCCGGTGCCGCTCGACGTCCTGAAGGAGCGCATCGATCACCTCGCGCGCCTGCGCACCGTGATCGTGACCCTCACCGGCGGCGAGCCGCTGCTCCACCCGCAGCTCGACGAGGTGATCCGCCACGTGCGCGCGCGCGGCATGACGCCCGCGATGAACTCGAACGCGTTCTTGCTGAGCGAGCCGATCATCCACCGGCTGAACGCCGCCGGCCTCTACGCGCTGCAGGTGAGCGTCGACGGCGTGACCCCGAACGCGGTCACCAAGAAGACCCTCAAGCCGCTCCTGCCCAAGCTGCGCCTGCTCGCAGCCCACGCCCGGTTCCGCGTCCGCATCAACTGTGTCTTCGGCGCGGCGCCCCCCGAGGAGGCGCTCGAGGTGGCGCGCGCGGCGATCGCGCTCGGCTTCGACGCCAAGTGCGCGCTCGCCCGCAACCCCGATGGCACCATGGCGCCGCTCGACGCCCCCGCGCGCGCCGTCTACGATCAGATCGCCAACCTCGAGGGGCGCTCGCTCGGCCTCCTCGGCGAGGACTTCCAGGACAGGCTGCTCCGCGACGGCGCCGTCGACTGGAAGTGCCGCGCCGGCGCACGCTTCTTCCACGTGTGCGAGGACGGGCTCGTGCACCTGTGCGGCCCCCGCTTCGGCTCGAGCCCGACGCCGCTCGCGACGTACACCGTCGACGACATCCGCCGCGCCTTCGACTCGAAGAAGGCGTGCGCGGCGACGTGCCCGGTCGCGTACGCGCACATGGCGAGCAAGGTCGATCGCCTCCGATCGCAGCGCGACGTCGTCGATCCGGCGACAGCGCCGCCACCGGTCACGCGCGAGGACGGCCGCGTCCGCCTGCGCGTGGCCGCCTGAAGCGCGCGATCAGCTCACTGGCCCGTGGCCTGGACGAGCAGGTCGATCTCGTTGCGGATGCGGACGCGCACCGACGAGCCCACGACCGCACCCGCCGGCGTCACCTGCGACGCGCGATCGAGCCGCAGCCGCTCCTCGGTGGCCTCGCCGCCGTTGCTCTTGAGGCCGCCGACCGGCACGGTGTAGCTGCCGGTGTCGGCGATGGCCAGCTCGCCGATCTCCTGGGTCTCGAACTGCGCGATGTCCGCGGCCTCGTCGCGGTCCCAGCGCACCGCGAGCGGTACGGTCGCGTCCACCGCCGCGCCGGGCAGGGGCGCGGTGAAGTGATGGGGCGCGGGGCCGTCGACGCGCACACCCGAGACGCGGTCGTCGCCGGAGGTGACGGAGAGCTCGTACACCTCGTGGTACCCCGACTGCTGACCGACCCAGCGATTCTCGCCGCTGTCGTACACGAGCGCGACCGTGCCGCCGTTCGACGTCAGCGTCACCTCGCCGGTGGTCACCGCGGCGTCGTTCTTGCGGACGGCGACCTGGAAGTGGGTGGAGAAGTCGGCGGCTCGCGACGCGTTGGTGATCGTCGGGGTCGCCTCGACGTCACCGTCGACGAACAGGGTGCTGGTGCCCGTGCCCGGGTCGTTGCCCGAGCCCGGATCGAGATCGCCGCCACAGGCGGCGAGGCAGACGGCTAGCGCCGCCCGCAAGAGTTGCGTGCGCATGGTTCCTCCTCGGCTGCGCGGAAGCTCTGCAGCCGCCGTACCGACGCGCAACCGCGCGAAAGGTCGGTGCGCGGGCGTACGGAAGCCGGACACGCCGGGCGTGCGGCTGTACGCCCGATGCGCAGCGCTCGTCAGGGCGCCGGCGGCGGCGACATGCGGAACGTCGCCGTGACGCCCACCGTTCCCGACCTCGGGCGCGCGAACGTGGCGGTGCGGATCGCCTTCGCGACGCAGCTCGCGACCTCCTCGTTCATGCCGCTCGCGTTCGCCGACGTGACGGCCCCGTCCTCGCCGATCTCGAAGCGCGCCGTCACCGTGCCGGCCAGGCCCGGCTCGACCTGGAGCTGCTTCTCGTAGCAGAACGTGACGCGGGGCTGGTAGCGGCGCACGTAGCGACGCACGATCGCCTTGTCGAGCTCGCCGATCACCTGCGTGACGTCGGTGCGCACGGTCGGCGCCAGCGATCGCCGTCCGCGCATGCCGACGCCGCTGGTGCCGTCGCCCTGACCCGTGCCGCTGCCGTGGCCGAGCGTGCCGAGGCCGATCGTGCCGGAGCCGGAGCCGGAGCCGTCGCCGGGGCCGAAGCCCGAGGCACCGAGTCCGAGGCCGAGGCCGCCTTGTATGTCCCCGGAGTCGCCGAGGAGGCCACCGTAGACATCCTTGTCGTCGAAGCCGCTGGTGATGTCGCCGGCGCCGGTCAGCGAGGCGAACGCGCCGCCCTGCGTGAGCGCGTCCGAGCCGAGGATGCCGACGACGCGGTGCTTGCGCGCTTCCTCCATCGCCCGCTGGCGCGCTTCCTCGGCCTCGCGCTCGCGGCGTTCTTCCCGGGCGGCGGCCTCGGCCTGCTCGGCGGCCTCGATCGCCGCCTGGCGCGCCGCCTCGATCTTGGTCTCGGCGAGCAAGCGCTGGTGATCTCGCTCGAGCGCTGCCTTGTGCTCGGCGATAGCGCGTTGCCGCCGGTCGCCGTCGTGTGCTTCGTCGTCGCCGCCGAGGAGAAGGACGGACACGATCGCGGCCGCGCCCGCGACACCGATGCCGCCCGCGATGATCGGCCATTGCTTCCGTGACATGGCGCGACCCTAACAAAGAGCCGGTCAGTCGTCGCCGGCAATCAACGTCATGGGGTCCTCGGGCCAGGCGTGCTTGGGATAGCGGCGCATGAGCTGGCGGCGCAGCTCCGGGTAGTGGCGCTGCCAGAAACCCGTGAGGTCCTGCGTGACCTGCACCGGGCGCTGGTTCGGCGCGAGGAGGTGCAGGACGAGCGGCACCTGGCCGCCGGCGACGGCGGGCCCGCGCGGCAGGCCGAAGAAGTCCTGCAGGCGGGAGGCGATCCACGGCGGACGATCGAGCTCGTAGTGGACAGGGACACGCCGCCGCGGGAGCTGGACGTGGATCGGCGCCACGCGATCGAGCGCGGCGCGGTGCGTCGCGGTCTGCGCGTCGAGGAGGTCGAGCAACGACGCCTTGCGCAGCTCGGCGAAGGACGTCATGCCCTCGCACGCGCGGGCCAGGAGCGTGGCGAGCGCGTCGTCGCCGGGCGGCGTCAGCTCGGGGAGGTGCGTCGCCGCGAAGGTGATGCGCGCGCGCCAGGCGGCCAGGCGGTCGGCGTCGACGAAGCGCTCGACGCCGGCGGCGAGCGCCTCGCGCGCGAGGACGGCGGCGGCGGCAGGATCGCGGCGGGCGGCGGCGGGGTCGAGCCGCTCGTCGATCGCGAGGCCGTCGAAGGTGGTGCGCTGCGCGCGCTCGACGCGCTCGGCCTCGCGGTTCCAGACGAGCAGGTCGGTCTCGGCCACGCGCTCGGGGTAGAGCTCGAGCAGCCACAGCGGCTCGACCTTGCTGGCGCGGCGGATGCTCACCTTGCCGCGGGCGACCTCGCCCGCGTCGACGGCGACGACGAGCTCGGCGTCGATCACGACCGAGGACGGCGCGAGCGTGCCCGACCCGCCAGCGGCGAACACGATCTCCGCCGAGCGTGCGCGCCTGCGGCCGACGCGGTCGGGGTAGCCGGCGAGGACCGAGATCAGCAAGGCTTCGTCGACGGCGGCGTCGCCGTCGGGGCCCCGGGTCTCGTCGCGGGCGAGGCGCTCGAGCTGGCGCGCGGCGCGATCGACCGCCATCGCGGTGGCGACGTCGAGGCCGAGGTCGCGCAGGCGGTGCGGCTTGAGCCCGCCATGCCGGGCGTCGAGGAGCGCGTCGAGGTCCTCGATGAGATCGGAGTCGGCGGCGATGCGCGCGGCGGCGCCGGGGCCGCGGCGCTCGACGCGCAGCTCGCGCGCGCCCAGGAGCGCGGCGAGGATCGCTCCCTCGCGTGCGACGCCGCGCCGCTCGGCCTCGACGAGGAGCCTGGCCTGGCGCGGGTGGGCCGGGAAGCGCAGCATGCGGCGGCCGAGCGCCGTCACCGCGCCGCGCGCGTCCACCGCGCCGAGGCGGAGCAAGAGCTCGTCGGCGGCCTCGGCGGCGGCGGGTGGCGGCGCCTCGAACCAGGGGAAGTCGGCGAGGCGCGCGAAGCCGGCGGCGTGCAGCTCGAGCGCCGCCTCGGCGAGGTCGGCGCGTGCGACCTCGGGCGCGTCGCGCTCGCGCCGCGTGTCGTGATCGTGCTTCGTGTAGAGGCGGAGCGCGCGGCCCGGGCGGGTGCGGCCGGCGCGGCCCGCGCGCTGGGTCGCGCTCGCCTTCGAGATCGGCTCGACGACGAGGCTGGGCAGCCCCGACCACGGCGCGTGGCGCGCCACGCGCGCGGTGCCGGCGTCGATCACGGCGACGACACCGTCGATCGTCACCGAGGTCTCGGCGACGTTGGTGGCGAGGATGATCTTGCGCCGGTCGGCGCGGGCGACGGCGCGATCCTGCTCGTCGGCGGAGAGCTCGCCGTGCAGCGGCAGGACGAGCAGGTTCGCGCGCGCCGCCAGCTCGGCGAGGTCCTCGGCGGCGCGCCGGATCTCGCCGCCGCCGGGCAGGAACACGAGCACGTCGCCGTCGAGCCCCTCGCCGACGAGCCGGCGGACGGCGCTCGCCACCTGCTTGCCGACGTGGCGATCGTCGGGCGCGGCGGCGTGCTCGACGTCGACCGGGAACGTCCGGCCGAGGGACTCGACCACCGGCGCGTCGAGGAAGGCGGCGACCGGGCCGGGATCGATCGTCGCCGACATCGCGACGATCTTGAGGTCGGGCCGCGGGCCGCGGCGCAGGCGCTGGCACAGCGCGAGCGAGAGATCGCCGGCGAGGTGTCGCTCGTGGAGCTCGTCGAGGATGACCACCCCGGTGCCGCGCAGCGTCGGGTCGTCGAGCAGGCGCCGGGTGAGGATGCCCTCGGTCACGAAGCGGATGCGCGTCGCGCCGCCGACCTTGCGATCGAAGCGCACCTCGTACCCGACCTCGTCGCCGAGGCGCCCGCCGCGCTCGCTCGCCACGCGCGCCGCCGCCAGGCGCGCCGCCAGCCGCCGCGGCTCGAGCACGACGACGTCGGCGTCGCCGGCCAGCCCTGCGTCGAGCAGCGCCCCCGGCACGCGCGTGGTCTTGCCCGCGCCGGGCGGCGCCACCAGCACCGCCGCGCCGCGTTCGCGCACCGCCGCGACGAGCGACGCCAGGACGTCGTCGATGGGCAAGGTGGGCAAGGCGCGCACCGGCGCACCTTACACCGTCGAACACGGGGGTTTCACGAGGCCGGCGCCGGGTCGCCGCCGCCGCGCCGGGCGCTACAGTCGGCGCGATGTCCTCGCGCTCGCCGTTCCCGTCACCGCCCATGCCCGAGCTCGCGCCCGAGCGCGTCGCCACGGCGTCGTTTCCGCTGCGCTACGAGGACATCGCGCAGGACGGCCGCATGATGATGACGGCGCTCCCGCCGGCGATCGGCTGGACCGTCTGGCGTCAGCTCCTCGCCGATCACCCCTCGGCGCGCAGCATGCAGAAGCAAGGGCTGGTCGCGATCCTCTCGCGGCTGACGGTCGACGGCACCGACGAGCCGATCCACGTCAGCCAGCGCGTCGAGGCGACCGGCGGCTACCAGCTGGCGCGTCACGAGCACGACGGGCAGGTCGAGAAGCTGTTCCTCAACATGTGGGTCGAGGTCCGCGGCGCGCGCGGCCGGGTCGTGCCCCCCGAGGGCCCCGGCGAGCCCGTCGTCGCCGGCCGCGTGTTCGCCGAGCACACGTTCACGCGCATCTTCGCGGCGCCCGGTGATCGCAAGGTGACGCGCCTCGAGCTCGAGGGGCTCCCGCCGGTGCCCGAGGCGACCTACGACTTCTCGCCGCCGGGGACCGCCATGGAGCTGCCATCCGGCGCCGATTCGCTCGACGGCGAGTACCTCCCCGACGACGCGGTCACGGTGTTCGGCCTCGATCACACGGACTCCAACCAGCACGTGAACTCGCTGGTCTATCCCCGGCTCTTCGCCGAGGCGGCCTTCCGCCGGCTCGCCGCCCGTGGCCGCGCGCGCCGCGCGCTCGTGCGCTCGCTCGACATCGCGTACCGGAAGCCGAGCTTCGCCGGCGATCGCGTGCGCGTGCACCTCCAGACGTTCACGCTCGGCGACCGCGTGGGCGCCGCCGGCTACCTCGTCGACGCCGACGATCCAGACGCGCGCCCGCGCTGTTGTGCCCGGATCGTCCTCGGCTGACCGGCCGGCTGAAGCGGGTCCGGTACTCGCCGGGGCTGACCCCGAGCTGCCGCCGCACGAGGCGGGCGAGCTCGGCGCCGTCGCGTAGCCCGCAGTGGGCCGCGATCTCCTTGTGGGAGAGCGCCGAGGTGACCAGGAGCGTGCGGGCGCGCTCGAGCCGGAGCTGGGCGACGAGGCGCGCGGGGGTGGTGCCCAGGTGGGTGACGCAGCGGCGGTGGAACGTGCGCGGGCTGGTGCCGGCGCGGCGGGCGAGCGCGGCGACGTCGAGCGACGCACCCACGTTCTCCCGCGCCCACGCCACGACGGCGGCGAGCGGCGCCGAGGCTTCGCGCTGCGCGACGAGCGCGGAGCTCCACTGCGCCTGGAACCCGGGACGGCGGGCGTAGAGCACGAGGCGCGCCGCGATCTCGTCGACCAGCGCGGCGCCGTGATCGGCTTCCACCATCGCCAGCGCCATGTCGATGCCGGTGGTGACGCCAGCCGACGTCCACAGCTTGCCGTCGGTGACGAAGATGGCGTCGCGGTCGACGGTCGCGCGCGGCGCGAACCGCGCCAGGCGCTCGCACGCCGACCAGTGGGTGGCGGCGCGCCGCCCGTCGAGCAGGCCGGCGGCGGCGAGCACGAACGCGCCCGAGCACACCGAGCCGATGCGCTCGACGATCGGCGCCGCCCTGCGCACCCACGCGGCGGCGCGCCCGTCGGCGAGCGCGCCGCGGATCGCCGCGTCGTCGCCACCGGCGACCAGCACGGTGTCGCGCGGCGTCGGCCGCAGCGAGGCCAGCGGGGTCGCGGTCAGCGCGAACCCGGCGCTGGTCGCGACCGGACCGCGGCCGAGCGACGCCACCACCACGTCGTAGCGTCGCCGGCCCGCGTGGCGCGACGCCGCCGCGAACACCTCGGCGGGGCCGGCGACGTCGAGCGTCTGCGCGCCGTCCGGCGCGATGATCACCACGCGGCGCGCGGACTCGGGCATGTGGCAAGAATTGCATGAACGATGTCATACGTGCCAGCGCCGATCCAGGGCACGATCGAGCCATGACGCTCCAGCTCGGCTTCCTCCTCTACCCCGGCCTGACCCAGCTCGACCTCACCGGTCCCTTCGAGGTCCTCTCCCGCTTGCCAGGCGCGACCGTCCATCTCGTCTGGAAGGAGCCCGGCGTGGTCACGGCCGACACCGGGCTCGGGCTGGTCGCGACGCGAGGCTTCGCCGACTGTCCGCCGCTCGATCTCGTCTTCGTGCCCGGCGGCGGCGGGCAGATCGCGCTCATGCAGGACGACGCCGTGCTCGAGTGGATCGCGGCGCGCGGGGCCGAGGCGCGCTGGGTGACCTCGGTGTGCACCGGCGCGCTCGTGCTGGGCGCCGCCGGCCTCCTGCGCGGCTACCGCGCGGCGACGCACTGGGGCTTCCAGCCGCTGCTCGCGCTCTTCGGCGCGACGCCGGTCGCCGAGCGGGTCGTCGTCGATCGCAACCGGATCACGGCGGGCGGGGTCACCGCCGGCATCGACTTCGGCCTGCGCGTGGTCGCCGAGGTCGCGGGCGAGGACGTGGCCAAGACGATCCAGCTCTACCTCGAGTACGACCCGGCGCCGCCGTTCGCGTGCGGTCACCCGCGCAGCGCGCCGGCCGAGCTGGTCGAGCGGGTGCGCGCCGGCTTCGCCGAGCGCTACGCCGTGCGCGAAGAACAGCTGCGCGGGCTCATGGCGCGTGCCGCCGGACGCGGGGACACGGCCCGCTGAGGGTCGGCGCCGCGGCGAGAGCCCGCATCGACGCTCACTCGGCGCCGGCGCCGACGAAGATGTGCGAGACCTTGCCGTCGGTGAACGTGAACATCGTGCCGCCGTAGATCGAGCCGACGGTGATGCCGTCCTCGAGGCTCCACTGCTCGGGCTCGCCGTCCTCGCGGCCCTGGCCGCGGAACTCGCGGTAGGCGGCGTCGACCGCCTCGAAGGTCGCGCCGAGGCCGATGCCGCGCGAGGTCGTGAGCGTCGACGGCGTCTGCAGCGTCATCGACAGGACCGTGAAGCTGCCGGAGGTCTCGCTCATCGCGAACGTGACACCCTGGGCGCCCCAGCTCCACATCGACACGCGGTCGCCGGTCGCGGCCCACTCCTCGACCGGGCCCCGCTCCGACGGCGCGCCGAGCACCGCCTCGACCTTCGCCGCCGGATCGCCGAGCGAGAGGCCGCCGAGCGACTCGCTCGTCGGGTCGGCGAGAGGGTGCGGCGCGGACGGGCCGGGGGCGGGCGTGCCGCTGCCGGCGCTGCTGGACTTGCCGCCGCACGCGCCGAGCCCGACGGCGAGCCCGACGATCATGGCGAACGCGATTCGCTGGAGCATGGCGGCGACGCTATCACGCGGCTCGCTCTATCCTCGGAGCGTTGACGGGTACCTGGCAGCTCTGGATCGACCGCGGTGGCACCTTCACCGACGCGATCGGCTTGCACGGCGCCACCGGCGAGGTGCGCACGGCCAAGGTGCTCTCCGGCGTCGGATCGGTGATGGCGGCGGTGCGCGCGGTGCTCGGCCTCGCCGACGGCGAGGCGCCGCCGCCGCTCGAGCTGCGCCTCGGGACCACGCTCGCGACCAACGCGCTGCTCGAGCGGCGCGGCGCGCGCACCGCGCTCGTCGTCACGCGCGGCTTCGCCGATCTGCTGGCGATCGGCGACCAGACGCGCCCCGACCTGTTCGCGCTCGACATCGTGCGACCGCCGCCCCTGCCCGAGCGCGTCGTCGAGGTCGACGCCTGCGCGGGGCCCGACGGGCACGTGCTCGTCCCGGTCGACGCGGCGGCGGCCCGCGTGGCGTTCGACGACCTGGTCGCGGGCGGCGTGGCGAGCGCGGCGATCGTCGTGAAGCACGGGTGGGCGGCGCCGCACCTCGAGGCCGAGCTGGCGGCGATCGCGCGCGCGGCCGGCCTCGCGCACGTGACGACCTCGGCCGAGGTGGCGGCGGAGCTCGGCCTGCTCGCGCGCGGCGAGACGGCGGCGGTCGACGCGTACCTCACGCCGGTGCTCGCCGCGTACCTGGCCGAGCTGCGCGCCGAGCTGCCTGGCTCGACGGTGCGGCTCATGCAGTCGAGCGGAGGCCTCGCGGACGCGGCGCGGCTCCGCGGGCGCGACGCCGCGCTGTCGGGGCCGGCGGGCGGGGCCATCGCGACGGCGTCGACGGCGCGCGCCGCGGGCGTCGCGCGCGCGATCGGGTTCGACATGGGCGGCACGTCGACCGACGTCGCGTGCGTCGACGGCGAGCTCGATCGCGAGCACGAGACCGTCGTCGCCGGCGTGCGCGTGCGGGCGCCGGCGATCGCGATCCACACCGTCGCCGCCGGCGGCGGTTCGATCTGCCGGTACGACGGCGTGCGCCTCACCGTCGGCCCCGCGTCGGCGGGCGCGTCGCCGGGGCCGCTCTGCTACGGGCGCCCCGAGGCGCGCGAGCTCACGGTGACCGACGTCGATCTCGTGCTCGGCCGGCTCGCCGGTGACCACTTCCCGTGGCCGCTCGAGGTCGACGCCGCGTGGCGGGCGCTCGACGAGGTCGCGGCGCGGCTCGGGGATCGGGATGCGTGCGGGGCGGCGGCGGCGTTCGTCGAGGTCGCCAACGCGAACATGGCCGAGGCCGTGCGCGAGGTGACGATCGCGCGCGGCCGCGACGTGCGCGACTTCGCGCTCGTCGTCTTCGGCGGCGCCGGTGGGATGCACGCCTGCCCGGTGGCGGAGCTGCTCGGCGTGTCGTGCGTGATCGTCCCGAGATTCGCCGGGTTGTTGTCGGCGTGGGGCATGGGGCTCGCGCCGCTCACGTGGCACGCGGAGCTCGACGGTGGGCGCGTGGTGCTCGATGCGGAGGGGCTGGCGGCGGTGAGGGGGAGGATGGAGGCGCTGGAGGCGGAGGGGCGCGCGGTGATGGAGCGGGAGAGGGGAGAGGGAG
>ERZ761602.763-NODE-763-length-64853-cov-6.671302_pt1 | contig 64853 bp, 58 predicted proteins | sample MGYA00512165_ERZ761602 | MGnify/ENA primary metagenome ERZ761602 (study PRJEB28899, sample SAMN02445085) | bioreactor sludge metagenome | biome: EBPR sludge; isolation source: Thorneside wastewater treatment plant | place: Australia: Brisbane, Thorneside Wastewater...
CCTCTCCGCCCCTGGGGGAGAGGTCGGTGAGCGAAGCGAACCGGGTGAGGTGGTCCCCACCCGAAACCCAGAGCTCCGGCCTCCTCAACCGGTTCGGGCTACGCCCTCACCGACTTCTCCTCCAATGGAGGAGAAGTCATGGGAAGGCACTCTGCGCGGGCATGAACCCTCATGAGAGCCCCTACGTCACCTCTCCGCCCCTGGGGGAGAGGTCGGTGAGCGAAGCGAACCGGGTGAGGTGGTCCCCACCCGAAACCCAGAGCTCCGGCCTCCTCAACCGGTTCGGGCTACGCCCTCACCGACTTCTCCTCCAATGGAGGAGAAGTCATAGAAAGAACCCCACGAGTGGATGAGCGGATCACACGAGTGGATAAGCCGAGCACACGAGTGGATGAGCCGATCGCACGAGTGGATGAGCCGATCGCACGAGTGGATGAGCCGATCGCACGAGAGGATGAGCCGATCGCACGAGGGGATGGAGCGACCCCAGCGGCGGCGACTTCGCCGAGGAACCCATGACATCCGGGTAACCTGCGCCCGATGCGCGTCGCTGCGTGGTCGCGCGAGTTGGCGAGCCTCCCTGGGCTCGCAGAAGCGTTCCAAGGTCTCGAGTCGTCGTCGTGCGTTTGGCGCGCGGTTCCGCTGGAGGCCCGTCCGCTCCTGCTCGCCGCCCTCTATCATCGAGCCGAAGGGGCACCCTTCAAAGCCCTCGTCGTCGCCCCGACGTACGAGAAGGCGCTCCAATGGCAGGCTCGGCTGACGCTGTGCGGTGTTCCCGACGGCGCGATCCGACAGCTCCCGAGCGGCATCGCCTCGCTCTTCGAGGACGCCTCCCCCGAGACCCACGCGCTTTCCGATCGGATCGGGGCGCTGCGATTCCTGGTCGGCGAGGAGCCCGGGATCGTGATCGGCTCGCCGCAGGCGATCCTCGAACGGACGCTTCCTCGCGAGGCGCTCGAAGGAGCCTTCTTCGATGTTGGAGTCGGCATCGACCTCGATCTCGGCCAGGCCCTGCGCGCCCTTGAGCGGCTCGGCTACGAGGCGGCCGAACCGGTTCGTGCGCCCGGCCAGTACAGTCAACGCGGGGGCATTCTCGACATCTTCGCGACCGGTCGGACCTTGCCCGTCCGCATCGAGCTCTTCGGCGACACCGTCGAGAGCCTTCGAGAATTCGATCCTTCGAGCCAGCGCTCGATCGGCCCGGTCGGGAGTCTGAGCCTCGCACCGAGCCGGGAGACGCTCTTCCCCACCGTTGACTCCGACTCGCCCGGGCTCGAAACCTTCGCCGAGATGCTCGGGCGCGAGGCCGCTCGCGAGGCGCAAGGGCTCTCGGAAGAAGCGGCCGAGCGCCTGCAGCAGCATATCGCCGCCGACGCGCGCTCCCTCGACCGTCGGGTCTTCTTCGATCGGCTCGATCTCTATCGGCCCCTGATGCACCCCGACAGCAACTGCGCCATCGACCTTCTCGGCGAGACTGCCTGGATCGTGCTCGATGAGCCGTTCGAGTTGGAAGCGATCGCGGCACGGGCCGAAGAGGAATTGGGCGAGGCGCTTTCCGCCCGGGCGGAGCGCGGCGAGATCCTCCGCAGCACGGCCCACGACTTCATGCTCCCGCCCGAGCATCTCGCCGGCCACCGCAGAGTCCTCGCGCTGTGCGGCATCGCCGACCCGCCGGCTTGGGTCGAGACGGCGGCGACGTTCGACCTCAACGGCGCATCCCTGGAGCCGTATCGGGGTCGTCCCGAGACCCTGACCCAAACCCTCACGAACTGGTTGGCCGCCGGCTTCCACGTTCTGGTCGGAACCGACCAGCCGACGCGGGCGCGGGCGGTGCTCAGTCAGGTCGACCTTCACCCCGCCGATCTCGAGACGCCTCACTTCGATCCTGGCTTCTACATCGCGGCGGGAAACCTCGCTGGGGGCTTCGCGCTCCCCGAACTGAAGATCGCGCTTCTGACCGACCAGGAGCTGTTTGGCGTCGGACGCCTCAAGCTCCCGCAGAAACGGTTCAACGAGGGGGCGCCGATCGCGACCGTCCTCGATCTGAAGCCGGGTGACTATGTCGTCCACATCAACTTCGGGATCGGGATCTTTCGTGGTCTCACGACGCGAACGGTGGACGGTGTCGAGAAGGAGTACCTGTTCATCCAGTACCAGGCTCCGGACAAGCTGTTCGTCCCGACCGATCAACTGGACCGGATCCAGAAGTACCTCAATCCGAGTGAAGTCGAGCCGAAGCTCAACCGGCTGACGGGAGGTGAGTGGAAGCGCACGGTGGGAAAAGCCCGGGAGGAGGCCCGGGAGTTCGCTCGGGGACTGATCAAGCTGTACGCGCAGAGGAAGAAGGTTCAGCGCAAGCCGTACGGCGGGGACACGCCGTGGCAGGCAGAGATGGAGGCGACGTTCCCGTGGGTGGAAACCCCGGCCCAGCTTCAGGCGATCGTGGAGACGAAGCAGGACCTGAATCTCGAATGGCCGATGGACCGCCTGATCTGCGGTGACGTCGGCTTCGGCAAGACGGAAGTCGCGATACGGGCGGCGTTCAAAGTCGCTCAGGAGAATCGCCAAGTGGCGGTCCTATGCCCGACGACGATCTTGAGTGAACAACATTTCCGGAACTTCGTGGAGCGCCTCGCGCCCTTTCCGATCCGCCTTGAGATCCTCAACCGCTTTCGCTCCGCAGGCGAACGGAAGGACGTCCTCGACGCGGTCAAGGCCGGCGAGGTCGACATCCTCATCGGCACCCACGCCCTTCTCAGTGCAGAGGTCGACTTCCATGATCTTGGCCTCGTCATCATCGACGAGGAGCAGAAGTTCGGGGTCAAGCAGAAGGAAGCCCTCAAACAACTGAGAGTCTCGGTCGACGTCCTCGCGATGTCGGCGACCCCGATTCCGAGAACCCTCAGCATGGCGCTGATGGACATCCGCCAGATGTCGCTGATCAACGATCCTCCCCCGGGCCGGCTGCCGGTTCGGACGTTCGTCCGAGCGTTCAGTCAGGAAGTGGTCCGGGAGGCCGCCCTCCGCGAGGCCGCCCGAGGGGGCCAGGTCTATTATGTGTACAACCGCGTGCAGGGGATCCAGCACGTCGCCCAGCGACTCCGGAAGCTCCTGCCGAACCTACGGATCGGCGTCGGTCATGGCCAGATGACCGAGCAGGAGCTCGAGCCGGTAATGGTGGCGTTCATCAAGGGGGAAATCGACCTCTTGGTGAGTACGACCATCGTCGAGAACGGACTCGACATCCCGAACGCAAACACCCTGATCGTCGAGAACGCCGACATGTTCGGCCTGTCCCAGCTGTACCAGCTCCGGGGCCGGGTCGGGCGATCAGACCGCCAGGCGTACGCTTACTTGCTCTACCAAACCAATAAGGAACTGGGCGAAAACGCGCTCCATCGGCTTCAGGCGCTCCAAGAGTTTTCCTCGCTCGGCTCGGGCTATTCGCTCGCGTTCCGCGACCTCCAGATTCGAGGTGCCGGTGATCTGCTCGGGGCGAAGCAGCACGGGGCGATGGCGACCGTCGGCTTTGAGCTCTATACGCAGCTGATCAATGAGGAAGTCGCCGTCCTCAAGGCGTTCGCCGACAGCGACGGCAAGAAGAAGGCTCCCGACGCCGACCCCCTCGAAGGTCTGGTTCCACTCCCAACCGTCGATCTCCCGGTTTCTGCCCTGATCCCCAACACGTACATCGGAGATTCGGCTCAAAGGCTCTTCTATTACAAGGAGATCATGAGCTGTCGCACTCTTGACGAACTGGCCGAACGGGCGAAAGAGATCGAGGATCGGTACGGGCGCAAGCCTGCCGAAGTCGAGGCGGCATTCGCAGTCATGCGTCTCCGAATGCGCTCGGATGGACTCGAGATCGAGAAGGTGGACGGCAAGGGCGGGCGCCTCTCGGTGGTCTTCCGAGAGGACGCAGAACTTTCGCCGCGGATGTTTTCGCTGCTTACCAAGCTGAATCGAGAGTGCTATTTCTCGCGGACCCACTTCATCTGGCCGTTCAGCGGGAGTGCGTTGACGGCATGTGACGCGATGCTGACCGCCATCGAATCCGTGCTTGCCGCAATCGAAGCTCAGCGAGCCCAGTTGGAAGCGGCGTCGTCGTAGGGTCAAGGCCCGTCTGGACATTGATGTCGAAAATGACTCGGTCGGTGATCCTCTGGGCCATTGCCTGCCTGATCTTCGTTGCGATCGTTCTGGTCGGCACCCATACCGTGATGCTTCGTGTGTTCCCGAGCCCGAAGCATGGCGGCGAGTATGGCGACATGTTCGGGGTGGCCGACGCGGTCTTCTCCGGACTGACTTTGGTTGCGGCGTTCCTGGCGCTTTGGTTCCAAGGTCGGGAAGTGCGTGCTTCCCTCACCGAGATAGCCCATGCCCAAAAGGAGCATCGGGACGCGATCGAACTTCAAGGGCTCGCGTCACTCATCGACGCGATCGACGGTGCGGTTCAGCGAGGCGAGACGCAATCGTACACTTTCGAAGGCAAAACGCTGAGCCTGACCGAGCTTCGCGCCCTGCTATTGGATCGCCTCATCGGAGATTACGAACAGCTGGGCGGAGGCAGACATCGAGTGAAACGATGAGTTCCAGGACGAGCATTGAACCAGGCCGGAGACGGCAGTCTACAGCAGGCTCGCTCCGGAGGCCGCCGCTCGCGATCCATCGATCAAACGTTTGCGAAGGTCTTCCTCGGTGAAGCGGTCCCGGAGGATCTGACCGATTCGATCGATCGACCTTCGTTGTGCGCGGCTGAGGGGGACGCGCTCACCATCCCTCAGGCCGATGATCGCACCCGCGACGCGAGCCGTCATCGCGGCGTCACCGCTCGCGTCGGCCGAGTCGAGGAAGTGGCTCAGGATCGAAATGCTGATTCGGTACTTCTGCTGGCCGGCAAAGCCGCGCCAACTCAAATCGAGCGCGTCAAACGCGTCTTGGGCGCGACCCGATCGTCGCGCCTCCAGCGACTGCATCATCATGCGTCCGATCTGCGACCACGGCCAATCTTCGCAGGGGATCGCGTCGTACTGCTCCTGGAGCAGACCGATGTCGGCGCGCGGATTTGCATCGGCCCAATTGAGCAGAGCCATCTGAGCCTTGAACGGTTTCCCTTCGTCGAGCGCCATCGAGCGTGCTCGGCGTAAGCATCGGCCCCCCCGATCGAGGTCTTCGGCTTGGATCCAGAAAAGCGCCTCGGCAAACTCGGTGCATGCTCCACCGCATCGGTCCTTCATTCGCGTGATCGCGTCGCGCGCTGAGGCGAGGTCTCCGACCTCGAGATATGCCAGCGTTTCGCGCTCCGCACTCGTCCCCATCAGAGCCTTCAAGCCCTCGCGCTCAGCGAGCACGTACGCCTGGTGGCCGTACTCGGCAGCGAGGGTCGATTGCCCACGGTCCAAGTACACACAACTGATGAGAAGCAAGAGCCGGATCTCTTTGGCAGGGTCGAGTCCGCCGACCTCGAGCGGGATGAGAATATCCACGGCTTCGTCGGATCTGAGCTGACGGAGCGCTCCGCCGCTGGCGAGCGCTATCTCCGCCCCAGCCTTGGGGTCGACCGAAGATGCGTAACGAATCCACCGGGTCGCGGCGTCGGCCGCGGTCGCCGGTACCGAAGCGGTGAGCGGCTGGACGCGGCCCGAGGTGTCGGCGGAAAGAAGCTGCCGGACATCGCGCACCCAGCGATCGTTGGTGCCCCGCATGAAACCCTCGACGGTCCAGGCCTCGCTTTGATCGATTTCGATTCGATCTGGGTTGCGCAAGACGCGCTGCGAATCTGTCACAAGCACGTCGGCACCGAACTCGCGTCGAATCGTGGTGAGGGCTTGCCGGAGGGATGTCCGCCCCTGCATCGGCGGAGAGTCTGGCCAGAAGTTGTGAATGAGGCGGGTTCTCGCCACGCCTTCGTCTTGGGAATGCACGACATAGGCGAGCAGTGACGTAACCTTCTTCTTGGTTGACTTCAACTCGAAGTCGTCGCCGCACAACCGAAAGCCGCCCTCAAAGCGAGCGATGAGTCGCTGGGTTACATCCTGTTCCCGACACATTCGAATGTCCTCGAATCAAGGACGGATTAGGCTGAGGATTGGAGTCAAGTTCGTGACGATGCGGCGATCTACCCGCTGAGCAGTTCTCGGAGGCGGCGCTGCTGTGCGACCGCGCGGAGCTTTTTGATCGCTTGAAGCTCGATCTGGCGGATCCGCTCCCGGGAGAGCTGCAGTTCCTTGACGAGTTCGTCGCGGATGTCGGCGGCGTCCTCGCCTTCGTTCGTCATCTTGAGGCGGTAAGTCATGACGCGACGCTCGCGATCGTTCAGCTCCATGAGGATGTGCTGAAGCTCCTCCGCCATCTCTCCGCTCAGACATTCCGTTTCGGGATTGCCGACGGAGTCGTCTTTGATCACGTTCGCGAGGGTCGCATTGTCGCCGTCCCCGACTTTGGCGTCGAGGCTGAGCATGTCTTGCGAAGCTTGGAGGAGCGCTACGAGGCGCTTGGTGCTGATCCCCATCGCGGCCGCGACCTGCTCCGCGGAAGGTTCCCGCCCGAGTTCACGGACCAACCGAGCCCGTTCGCGCTCGATCTTGCGAAGCGATTGGGAGATGTGAGCGGGGATCCGGATCGCCTTGGCTTTGTTGTCGAGTGCGCGCCCGATCGATTGCTTGATCCAATGGGTGGCGTAGGTCGAGAATCGGAAGCCCTTTTCAGGATCGAAGCGCTCGACCGCATGCATGAGTCCGATCGCTCCTTCTTGGATCAGGTCCTCGATCGGGATCGCCCGGGAACGGTACGACTTGGCGATATTAATCACGAGTCGCATGTTCGACTCGACGAGCCGCTGGCGCGCCTTGGCGTCGCCGGTCTGAGCGGCGCGTGTCAGCACGACCTCCTCGTCCGAGGTCAGCAACGGAGCCTGCGTGAGCCGGCTCAGATAGCTCGGTAACGATTCCTCTTGCTCGGTCCAGTCGTACTGCATGTGTGTTGCCTGTGACATGAATCGGATTCCGGGGTCCTTGCTTAAGAACGCTCCAAACCCGCCAGTCCCGCAAGCTTCATGCCAAAGGACCTATCCTGCCACGATGCGCCGTGCTTCCCTGTACGACGAGATCCGTTCCTATTATGTTTCGTTCCGACGCGGCCGTGCGGGGTTCCGTTCAAGTTTTCACCCACAATCGGTACGGAAACCCATCATTTCTCCCGGCGCAACGAGCCGGGAGCCTGGACGAGGCCCTTGGGAACGTGCCATAATGGGGATTCCGTTCGGACTTGGAGTTCGGGCGACGAGGTTTCAAGATGAAGCAAGGCATCCATCCCCCGACGTATCCCGTGCTGTTCGTGGACGGCGATCACACTTGGACCGGCATTTCGACCCTGAAGACCGCCGAGACGCGGACCGTCGACGGAGTCGAGCACTACGTCGTCAACGTCGAAATCAGCGCGTTCTCTCATCCGTTCTACACCGGCCAGAAGAAGATCATCGACAGCGCGGGCCGGGTCGAGAAGTTCATGCGCCGCTACGCGAATCAGACCGGCAAGAAGTAGCCCTTCTCCTCCAAGAACGCACAAGGGTGGCGGACTATAGTCCGCCACCCTTGTGCGTTCTTCGGGGGGTCTAGAACCGGCGAAGATACTTCAGGGTCGAGTAGAGGGAAAAGAGCAGGGGTCCGATCAGGAGGAGCCCCATCAACCAGGCTGCGGTCGTGCCCGGGAGCCACGGGGCGACGAGGCCAAACGGCAGCGCTGCGAGCATCGCGATGCCGCCCGCGACGATCATGCCGCGACCACTATGCCGGTTGCCCAGGTACCAGGCCCGATCGCTGCTGAGGGTCTTGGAGGTCCGGAATCCGTAGATGCTGTTTCGCCTGACCCGCCCAAGCGCCAAGGGGAACCCGATCAGGGCGATCATCATCCCTCCGAGAAAGAGGGTCAGCGTCAGCATCCAAGTCGTCATGCGGTCCTCACCCAGGATACGCCGCCTGCGCCTTGTGGCCCTGGGCCGAAAGTCCCAGCGCCAAACATCGGGGAACTCGCTCAGACCTCCATCAGTTCCGCGTCCTTCTTCTTCTGAAGGTCGTGGCACTCGGCGATGTACTTGTCCGTCATCTTCTGGATCTTCGCCTCGAACGAGCGCTCGTCGTCCTCGCCGATCTCCTTGTCCTTCATCGCCTTCTTGAGGTGCTCGTTCGCGTCTCGTCGCACGTTCCGGATCGCGACGCAAGCGTTCTCCGTCCTCGCGTTCACCTGCTTGACGAGTTCCTTGCGCCGATCCTCGGTCATCTGAGGGAAGTTCAACCGGATCGCGACCCCGTCGTTCGAAGGGTTGATCCCCAGGTCGCTCTTCATGATCGCCTTCTCGATGGCCGCCACCATCGACTTATCGTAAGGCGTGATCAGGAGCTGCCGTGGCTCGGGGACGCTGATGTTGGCCATTTGGTTCACCGGCGTATCGGTGCCGTAGTAGTCGACGTGGACCCGCTCGAGCACGATCGGGTTGGCCCGGCCGGTACGGTACGTCGAAAAGTCGTGGACCATCGCCTCGACGGCATGCTTCATCCGCTTATCGGCATCAGCGAGAATATCCTCAACCATCCTAATCTCCTCCAACGAGGGTGCCGACGCCGCTCTCGCCCTGTACGGCGCGCTTCATCGCCCCCTCATGGTGCAAGTCTAACACGATGACCGGCAACTTGTGCTCACGGCACATCGTAAACGCCGTCTGGTCCATGACCGCAAGGCGCTTCGCGATCGCTTCCGAGAAGGTCACTCGCTCATAGCGGACCGCGTCGCTGTGCTTCTTCGGGTCCTTATCGTAGACCCCGTCGACCTTCGTCGCCTTCAGGAGGACGTCGGCTTCGATCTCCAGCGCACGGAGCACTGCCGCGGTGTCGGTGGTGAAGTAGGGGTTTCCGGTCCCACCGCCGAAGACGACGACCCGGCCCTTCTCCAAGTGGCGGATCGCCCGACGCCGGATGAACGGCTCGGCAACCTCCGAGACATTGATCGCGCTCTGAACCCTCGTTTGGATTCCCAGCTTCTCGACCGCGGCTTGGAGGGCGAGCGCGTTCATGATCGTCGCGAGCATCCCCATCTGGTCGGCTACGGTCCGGTCGATGTCCCCCTGCTCGCTGAACACTTCGCCTCGAACGAAGTTTCCGCCCCCGACCACGACCGTCGTCTGCACCCCCAGGTGATGGACCGACGCGATCTCGCCGGCGATGTAGTTGATCGTGGCGGCGTCAAGACCAGACCCATCGGGTCCGGCGAGAGCTTCGCCACTGATCTTGAGGAGGACACGGTCGTAGGCGCGCTGGATCGCATTCATGGGCCGACGGGATGATACACCCGCCCCTGCCTCCGACGCCCAAGGCCGAAGAGGTTTTTGACCTCGTGGCCGGACCACCTCACCGATTCGCGTCTCTCACCGACCTCTCCCCTAAGGCGGAGAGGTTCCAGGGCTGCAACTCACCCATCTCCACTTCTCCTCCAGTGGAGGAGAAGTCGGTGAGGGCGCCGCCCGAACCGGTTGAGGAGGCCGGGACTCCCCGGCAAGAGACCACCTCACCCGGTTCGCTCCGCTCACCGACCTCTCCCCCTGAGGCGGAGAGGTTCCAGGGCTGCAACTCACCCATCTCCACTTCTCCTCCACTGGAGGAAAGGTTCCAGGGCCGGCGCATCCTGCGTCCTGTGCGACGAAACTGTCTGCCGGGGACTCAGAACAGGCTGAAAGCCGGTTGGATCAACAGGAAAGCAGCCACGCGGAGCTCCTGCGATGACAAGGCACGCTGAAGGGTCGACAACGCTCGCGTCGATGTGCTCCTCAGCTAGGGAAGCCATCCCAACGGCGGCTGTTGCCACGACGGAAGCTGTCGTTGCCACGATGGAAGCTGTTGTTGGCGGCTTTGACGCAACCGTTGGAGTCTTTGAGGCAACCGCTGGATCCTTTGACGCAACCGTTGGAGGCTTTGACGCAACCGTTGGAGGCTTTGACACAACCGCTGGGTCCTTTGACGCAACCATCGGAGGCTTTGACGCAACCGCTGGATCCTCTGACGCAACCGTCGGAGGCTTTGACGCAACCGCTGGAGCCTTTGACGCAACCGCTGGAGCCTTTGACGCACCACTCAGGCCTCGAACGGGGGCGAAGGGCCTCGGGCACCGCACGCCCCTCGGCGGCATTGCCGCCCGGGCTTCGATCCCGGAAAGATTCGCGGCTACACTGGGCCTATGACGACCCAGGACTTCGAAGACGTCCTCTCGAGGCTTCGGCATTCGTTGGAGCGGGGCTTTGCCTTGCGTCAAGAAGCGATGCACGCCTTGAACGAGCTCGATGGCTACGATTGGTCGGGGATCTATCGCCTCGAGGGCGACACCCTCGTGCTGGACGCTTTCGTCGGGGCCGAGACCGACCACACGCGGATCCCGGTCGGGCGAGGCGTCTGCGGTACCGCCGTCGCCGAGAACCGGAACCAGGTCGTCGAAGACGTTCGTGAACTCACGAACTACCTCGCGTGCAGCACCCAGACGCGCTCAGAGATCGTCGTTCTGATTCGGAGGGGCGACACGATCCTTGGCCAGATCGATGTCGACGGCCACCGTGTCGCGACGTTCGACGAACGACACGAGAGATTCCTCGAGGCCGTCGCGTCGGTGCTCGCCGACCGCTGGGATTAGCCGCGAACGCGCTCGGACTCGACCCGGTTCTTCTCGACGTAGTCTCGCCACTTGGCGGGTACGTCCGTGTCGACGAAGATCGCCGTCACGGGACACTCCGGTTCACAGAGCCCGCAGTCGATGCACTCGTCGGGGTGGATGTAGACCATATCGTCGCCCTCATAAATGCAGTCGACGGGGCAAACGGACATACAGGACTTGTCCTTGACTCCGATACAGGGCTCGGCCACAACATACGGCATACGCCACTAGATTACCGCTTCGGCGTTGCGTCGCGACGCCGCGACGTACATCTCCCGACCAGGGCAAGAGGCCATTCCGTTGCTGAAGTGGAGCCGACTTCCGCCGCGCCGGGGCAAGGGACGGAGCGCCGAGATCCGGGCTTCGCCCGGAGCGAAGGCAAACCGTCCAGGGCGTGGCCTCTGGGCCGGCGCGGCGGGAGTTTTCGGGCAGGGAAATGCTTTCGTGCGTCGAATCCTGATCCCATGTCGCTCTCTCGACGGAATCTCCTCATCGGGGCCGCCAGCCTCGCCGCTGCCGGACCGGTCCATGCTCTTTCCCAAAAGATGCAAAACCGTGAACTCGTGCTGGGCTCGGGATCGAGTCGTTACCTCTGGGTAGGCGACTGGCTCGACATTCCCGATGACTACCGTCTCGGCGATACCCATGGCGTCGCCCAGGACTCACGGGGCCATATCTATCTCGCCCACACCGTCCACCCCTCGAGCAAGAGCAAGGACGCGATCCTCGTTTTCGATGAGGCGGGACGGTTCCTCCGTTCATGGGGCGACCGCTTCCAAGGTGGGGCCCACGGTCTCGACCTGCGCAAAGAGGGCGAGCACGAATACCTCTATCACTGCGACGTCGCCCATCGGGTCGTCGTGAAGACGAAGCTCGACGGCACCGTCGTCTGGGAGAAGAGCACGCCGCCGGAGTTTGGCGAGTACGCATCGAAAAACCTTCCCTACATCCCCACGAATGTCGCCTTCGGCGACCACGGCGAGTTCTATGTCGCCGATGGCTATGGGTCGAACTGGATCCACCGCTACGACCTCGCCGGGAACTACCTCCAGACGTTTGGCGGCCCTGGGAGCGAGCCCGGTAAGGTTCAACAACCCCATGGTCTTTGGGTGGACCGGCGCGGCCCCGAGCCGCTTCTTGCCGTCGCCGATCGCGCCAACCGCCGGATCCAATACTTCTCGCTCGACGGAAAGCACCATTCGTTCGTGAAGAACGGGATGCGCCTTCCGTGCCACTTTTCGATTCAGAACGGGAAGATGCTGGTGCCCGACCTCGAGAGTGTTATCACGATCCTGGATGAACGGAACGACGTGATCACACACCTCGGCGATGGGCATCCGTCGGGCCTCCGCGACCACCCGAGGAACGACTTTGTGCCGACGAAGTTCATCCATCCCCACGACGCCATGTTCCTGCGCAACGGGGATATCTTGGTCGCCGAATGGGTGCCGATCGGTCGGGTGACCCTCCTGCGCAGCCTGAACTAACTCCGACCGAGGATCGCGTCCGCCGCAAGCGCCAACGTCGTTTCGCCATCGACGGCGCAGACCAGTTCGCCTTGAGGACCGACCCCGATCGCGACCGCGTCCTCGCCGGTGGGCAACCGGTAGAGCTTGCCCGGAGTGTCGTCGAAGAGGTCCCAAATCGGATAGAGGGGGTCCCACCGGTCCGGCTCGGGCAAGGAGTCCAGCCGCTGCAAGATCGCCTCGGCGAGCTCGGGAATATCGATTTCGCGTTCGCGGTGTAGCACCAGACTCGTCGCGATCGGTGCCAGCTCGGGCGGGAACTCGCGAATCGCAACATTGACCCCGATCCCCACCACCGGGACCGAGGTGCCGTCAGGTGCCTGAACGAGCTCGGTGAGCACACCCCCGACCTTCTTTCCGTCGAGAAAGAGATCGTTGGGCCAGCGCAGGCGAGCATGGATCGCGCCTGCGACCGCGATCGCCGCGCGCATCCCGACCAACCACGGCCGCGAACTCGCGGCGTACTCGGGGAATGCGATGCTCATCGCCAGCGAGCCCGTTTCCGCTCCGTACCATGAGCGCCCGAATCGGCCCCGTCCCGCCGTCTGGCGATCCGCGAGGACGGCTCTCGGTGCTTCGCCGGCGGCGATAGCCGCCTTCATCCACTCTTGAGTCGAGCCGACTTCGTCGAGACGAACGAGGGTCGTCATCGGTAGGAGTACTGAGGCTCCCACTTTCCGACGCCGCCCTGGAGCAAGTCGAACATCGGCCACACGGCACAAAAGTCATCACCCGGCCCGAAGAACGCCATGCCGGTGCGGATGATGGAGCCATCTTCGAGCTTGGCGAACGCCGAGACGCCTGGCCAATAGCCGTCCGCTTCCTTCCAAAATCCCATGTCCTGGGTGAAGGTGTCGCCAGAGCTGCTGAAGATTTTGAATCGCCAGCCGCGTCCTTCGGCGAACGCCTCGGCGACCGCCGGCTCGTCGGGGCTGACGAGCGCGAACGCCGCCCGGTTTTCGAGGTGGTCGGTGAACCCGTTCAGGCCGTCGGCCCAGAGCGTGCAGTAGACGCAACCCTGCCCCATGTTGTGGATGATCAGGAGCTCGTTGCGATCGCCGAAGAGCTCGCTGAGGTTGACCGTGCCCTTGGACGTGCGGAATTTGTAGTCGCGGACGGGCTCGGGCGGGCGCCCGCTCCTGGCTTCGGCGAGTTTCTTCTTGAGAACGTCGATCTCCTCGTGGATCTTGGCGATCTCCCGGTCGGCCTCGATATGGCTCATCTCCCGATTCTATCCGATCCGGGTCCTTGCCCCTCATCCGGCCCCGGGGTACACTGACGTTTCGTCCGGACCGTTAGCTCAGTTGGCAGAGCAGCTGACTCTTAATCAGCGGGTCGTAGGTTCGAGCCCTACACGGTCCACCAAGATTTAGGTTCAAAAAGCCCCTTCCGAGGGGCTTTTTTTAGTTGGAAGAACGGCCGTCCTGAAGGCAGAGAGAAGTCGAAGGGGGCCATTCCCGATCTCTTGGGAATCGTTCCATACTTATGAAGGGAATGATGAGATGCTGATTGGGAAACGCGAGCGAGTTCAGGATGTCAAGCAAGTCTGGAAGCGAGAGACCGACTTCTCTGACTGGCTCGTGACAGAGGATGGCATCACGCTCCTCGCCGAGGAACTCGGAATCGAAATCGAGAACCTCACCCGCGAATCTCGACCGGGCGACTACCCGTGCGACGTGGTTGGAAACCTGCTCGGAGATGAAAACCATATCGTGGTCATCGAGAACCAGTACGGGAAGACCAACCACGATCACCTGGGCAAGCTGCTCACCTACGCTGCCGTTCATAAGGCCATGACGGGTATCTGGATTTCGGAAACGATCTCAGATGATCATCGCCAAGTGATCGATTGGCTCAATGAGAACACGCCAACGAACGTGAACCTGTACCTCGTCGGCCTCAGGCTGTACCGCATCGGAAACAGTCCGGTCGCTCCTCAACTCGATGTCGTTTGCCGACCAAACCTTGCGGTCAAAGAAACCAAAGGTGGCCTCTCTCAGGCGGACAAAGAGCGCCATGCGTGGCGACGCAGAATGTGGGTCGAAATTCAAGAAGCGATCAAGGCAGGCAAGCCTCCGTTCCGCCTCCAGCGGCCCGGAGACGACCATTGGTCGAGCATCAGTATCGGGAGGGCCGGATTCCATCTCAACATGCTTCTGACTCCAAGAAACGAAAGCATCGGGATCGACCTCTACATCACTGTTCCCTGGAAAGCCGAAGCCTTTGAATCACTTCAATTTCAAAGGGTAGAGATTGAGTCGGAACTTGGAGCGGCTCTCCAATGGCTGCCCCTGCCGGGCAAGAAGACCGCCCGCGTGCTTTTGGAAGCCAAGATTGACCCCCGCAAACCCGAGAACGAGGCTCAAGTTCGAGATTGGTTTGCCGTGAACTCGGTCAAAATGTTCAAAGCGTTCAAGAGTCGAGTCATTGCGTTGGTGGAGCCACCTGAAACCGAAGGCACCCCGGAATTCATTTCTGCGGTACCGCCGGGTGATCGCATCGAGTCCGATGAGACCGACGCTTGACCAAGGCAGAATTCCTAGAAATTGGACTTCTGCGGTATCCCGGTCGGCTAGTGCCGGTCAGGGTCGGCTTGGTTTGGTCAAGCCAACTGATCGGTTTAGCGAAGGACCTTACCGCCGCATTTCCCTTGCCAAGCGCTTCGCGCATTCGCTCGGTCTCTGGCCTTACTCGCAACGGGAGGCCTCGAGGGAGCGGTCCTGGAGGCAGAGGACTAACCCAGCGTGCCAGAGGCGACGGCCCAGAAGAGGATGAAGGTCGCCTCCGCTCGGAAGCCGAGCGGAGGCTGAGGGAGGCTAGTCGCCGCCTAACCCGAAGTTGGCGACGAGGATATCGAAGTCGTCCGAGTCGGTGTTGCCGCTCCCGTCGACGTCACCGGCACCGCTGCCGCCGAAGTTGGCAACGAGGATGTCGAAATCGTCCGAGTCGATGACATTGTTGTTATCGAGGTCTCCGTTGTAATCGAGCGTCGTGGAGACCGTCGCGCCGCCGGAGCCCACTGCAACGCTGGCGATCTTCTTGCGAAGCCACGTGGTGCCCTTGACATACACGTCGTAGTTGCCGTTCGCCACCGACGTCGGGAACGAGTAGCCGTTGGAGCCGTCGAGGTTGAGGGTTTGGGTTTGGACCGTCGTGTTGCTGCCAACGACGAGCTCGAACGTGATCGCTCGGGAGCTCGGGTTACCCACGTAACTCGCAAGGTTGATCGTCCCGCTGATCGTCTTCTGTGCGCTCGAGAAGGTGATGTTGTCGTAGTAGACGCCCGAGGGTTGGTACAGCGTGGCGTTGCTCAGGAATCCAAACTGCAGGATGTGCCCGGTCCAGCCGCTGCCGATCGTGATGTTGATCACGCCCCTTGCCCAGTTCGACGTCGACGCGGTCGTGGTCTCGACGACGGGGAAGGCGACCAGCGCGTAACCGGAATTCGGGTCGAGGACCTTGATGAACGCCATCGTTCGGGTCTGGCCCGAAGGTCCGTTCTGGCTCGAGGCCTTGTAATCGAAGGCGAACTGGTAGGTGGAGCCCAGGTCTCCCGAGGCGATGACTTGCTCCTGGAAGACGTTGGCCTCGATCTTGTTTCCGAAGCCGTGGTCGCCGTTGAGGTAGTCACTGAAGACGTTGAGGTACTGCTGGCCCTGCTCAGCTCCGCCTTCGCCCGTCGCGATGCTCGAGAAGCCACCGGTACCGTTGGGGGCGGCAAAGGGTCCGTATCCGTAAAGGTAGTTGTCTCCACTATCGAAGACATTGCCGAACACCAGCCAGCCGTTGCCCGACAGAGCGGTCGGGGAGGCGATGTCGAGCGTCTCGAAGTCCTGCGAGTAGGGGGTCAGAGCCGCTTGCGAGCCGGCCATCACGGCCATCGCAAGGGCGAGGGTAGCAACGCGTGTAGTCATGAAGTTCATCCGAGGTTCCTCACATTGCGAAACGTTTCGCGAATCGTTTCTCATTATACGACAGGCTCACAGGGAGCAGGGATAGAACCCGTACTAATGCGGGCAGAAATGTGTCTCTTCCGGGTTAGACAGCCCTCAGCGTCGCTTCCGGATCGATCAGTGCGAACGAGTCGAGGCCGCGACGGGGATCCAGTCCGTTGCGACGAATCACGTCGCGATACCACCAGCCCGAGTCCTTGATCGTTCGCTTCTGGGTTTCGAAATCCACATGGACCAGACCGAACCGGTGTCGATAGCCTTCGGCCCACTCGAAGTTGTCCAGGAGCGACCAGTGGAAGTAGCCCTCGATGGGAAACCCCTCGGCATCGGCCCGATGGAGGCTGCGCAGGTAGCGGCTCGTGAAGTCGATGCGCTGCGGATCGTGAACTGCTCCGTCCTCAGAGACCCAGTCGAGTGAGCTCAAGCCGTTCTCCGCAATCATCATGGGCAGCCCATACCGCTCGTGGTGGAATCGAACCGACCAATAGAGCCCTTCCGGCGTGATCGGCCAATCGAAGCCCGTGCGCGGGTCCCCCGGGTTCGCCTGGACAACCGTCGGCTCTCCGTTCTCACCACGCCGGATGATCGGGGCGGAGTAGAAGTTCAAGCCAAGCAAGTCCACGGGCTCAGACATGAGCCGAAGCTCTTCCGGACTCACGGCCGGCCCTCGGTCTGTGAAGACGCGCACACACTCCTCCGGCCATTCGCCCAGCACGACCGGATCGAGGTAGAGGCGTGCAAACCAGTACTTTCGTGACGCGTCCGGGACGCCGAACGTAAACTCGCGGGCTGCTTGAATACTCTCTGGCGACTCATCGGCCGGAATGCCGATGTGGCTGATCGGGACGTACCCAACCTGCGCGGGGGTCTTGCTATGGGCGCGGAGCGCCTGAACGGCGCGTCCGTGGGCCATCAGCGCGTGCTTTGTCGCGATGAAAAACTCGGGCCAATCTAGCTTCGAACCTGGTGCATGAATCCCGTCCATATGACCCAGCCCTAGGAAGCAGGGGGGTTCGTTCAGGGTCCACCAGTTCTGGACTCGATCCGAAAATCTGTCCGTGACGAGCGCCGCATACTCTCCAAACCACTCGACCGAATCGGGGTTGAGCCATCCCCCTCGAAGGAAAAGTTCATAGGGGAAGTCCCAGTGAAAGAGCGTGGCATACGGTGTGATGCCGGACTCGAGAAGGAGGTCGACGAGACGATCATAGAACGCGACTCCATCAGGGTTCACAGCACCGCGTCCGGCGGGGAGCACTCTCGACCATGAGATCGAGAATCGATAGGCCTGAACCTCCAACTCGCGCAGGATGCCGACATCCTCCCGATAACGATGGTAGTGGTCGCAGGCCACTTCCCCGCTCTGCTCGCCAAGAACCGCACCAGGCATACGGGCGAACATGTCCCAGACCGAAGGACCACGCCCGCCGCCGGCTACAGCGCCCTCGATCTGATAGGCGGCGGTCGCCGCTCCCCAAACAAAGTTCTTTCTAAAGGTCATGTTTTTCTATCCAGTTGTTCGATGATCACTTCAGTCCGGTCATCGAGATTCCTTTGACAAAGTAGCGCTGTCCAAGGAAGAAGATCACGATCAAGGGGATGGTCACGAGGATGCTGCCCGCCATCAGCAGGTGCCATTGCTCGGAGCGCAGAGAATTGTAAGTCGCCAATCCTGTCTCCAACGTCTGCAGCTGCGGATCGTTGAGGTAGATCAGCGGGCCCATGAAGTCTCGCCAGTTGTAGATGAAGCAGAAAACTCCCACGGTGGCAAGCGCGGATCCAGACAACGGCATGACGACCCTTGAGTAGATCGTCCAGTGACCGGCACCCTCGATCTTTGCGGCCTCATCGAGCTCCTTGGGAATGCTCATGAAGAACTGTCTCAGCAAAAAGATGTTGAATGCACCCCCGCCAAAGAACGCGGGAACGGTCAAAGGAAGGAACGTGTTAACCCATCGCAGCTCTTTGAACAGGATGTAGGTCGGAATCATCGTGACGATGGCGGGCAGCATCATCGTGCTGAGCATCACCGCGAAGAGGCGATCGCGACCGGAGAATTTCATCTTAGCGAACGCGTACGCGACCAAGCTTGCGCTGATCACGGTCCCGATCGTCGCAAGGGTGGAGATGGTGACCGTGTTCCAAAACAGGCGAAAGAAGTTGACGTTCGGGTTGCTGAGCACCTCATCATAGTTCGCCACCGTCGGGTTTTGGGGCCAACTCCATGCCGCCGTCGTCGCGAGTTCGGACGGAGTCTTGAGCGACATCGCGAAAGACGTGTAGACCGGCATCACGAAGACGACACACCCGATGACGAGCAACCCAACAATGAGCATCCTGCCGAGAAGACCCAGGACTTTCGCTCGCGTGACGCTTCCAGGCTTGCTCATGCGGCTCCCTCGTAGTAAACGTATCGATTCAGTTTCCACTGCAAACGAGTCACGACGAAGATCGCACCGAAGAGCAACCAAGCAAGCGCCGACGCATAGCCCATCCTCAGACTTCCAAAGGACTGGTCGTAGAGGTGCAGCATGTAGAAGCGTGTTGAGTCGTTAGGCCCACCTTGTGTCATCACGAAAGCTTGAGTGAAGACTTGGAAGCTCCCGATCACGCCGGTAATGAGCGTAAAGAACAGCGATGGAGAGACCATGGGGAGCGTCACCGCTTTGAACTTGCTCCAAGGTCCCGCCCCGTCGAGGGTAGCCGCCTCGTAATAGTAGTCGGGGATACCCTGCAACCCGGCCAAGAGAATGACCATTCCACCGCCCACGCCCCAGAGACTCATGATGATCAGCGAGGGCAAGGCGAGACGCTCATCGCCTAACCAGTTGGGCAGCTGACCGTTCGGCGCGAGCCAAGAGGCGAGGCCCAGAAAATCGCCTCGTCCGTCCTTACCGAAGAGTACGAAGTTCAACAAGCCGCCTTCGGGCTGGAAGATCTTACGCCAGATGAGCGCGGAGGCGACTGCGCTCGCCAGCGCCGGAAGGTAGAAGAAGGTTCGATAGACCGGAATGCCCCGTACTTTCGTATTCAACAACAGCGCCAACGCCAGAGCAAAGGCCATCCCCAGCGGTACCGAAACCAACGTGTAGACGCCGGTCACCTTAACCGTAGTCCAGAAGCGTGGGTCCTGGAACAGGGCCTCGCGATAGTTGCCTATCCCCCGATAGTCGGCCGCCTGAATGATGTCCCACTTTGAGAAGCTCATCAGGAAGGAGAAGATCATCGGTCCGATCGCGAAGAGCAAGGCCCCGAGCAGCCAAGGCGCTAAGAACCAAAGGCTTGCACGGTTCTCCATGCGTTGGGCTGTGGTCCGCTTCTTCCGCAGTTCGGGGCCGTAGACCCAACCGAGCACACCCGCAAGGAGGAGAAAGCCGACGATGCAGCCGACTCGCCAGTCGAATCGAGGCAGAGACTCCTCTTTGAGAATCGTCTCGAGGCGTTTCGAAGCGATGGTTTGTCCTTCGGTGAGCGCTTCTTTCGCCGTGGCCGTACCGAGATAGATCGACTCTGTCTTCGAAAACACGAGCCCGCTGATCTCGGTCCAGTAGTCCGCGGTCGGGGGAAAGACGACTTGCTTGGCGGCGATGTCGGTGATGATCCGGTTCGCGGGATACCGCTGCTCGATCGGCGTGTTCGGCCCGGGAATCCAGTCTTCTCCCTGCGCGAGGCGCATGATCGCAGGCTGGGCAATTCCGGCCTTCGCCATCGCTCGCATGCCGGGTTCACCTGCCATCCATTGGGTGAGCAGCCAAGCCTCTTTCGGGTAGCGGGTCGAAGCGAGGATTCCATAGCCGGAACCGCCGGTCGGCGCCGCCCGCGAGATCGTACCGGTGACGGGATCCTTGTAGCCCGGAGCAAGGGTGATGTCCCACTCGAAAAACTCTGGCGAGCCTGGCCGAAGCGCCTTGCGGATTTTCGGGACATCCCAGATACCGCACTGATACATGGCGACTCGCTGGGAGATGAACAGATCGACGGCCGTGGATTGGACGACCGAGGTCAATTCCGCTTGGCTCGGCATCCACTTCCGGTCGGTCGCGAGTTTCGCGACAAAGTCGAATGCGCGGATCACCCTCGGGTCCGTGAAGTTCATGCGGCGAAAGGCTTCCGGATCGTCCACGTACCGTGCCCCTTGGGAGAACACCACGGTGTCCGTGAAGGCTCCGGTCCACGAAGGCGCAAAACCCCACTGAACCACCTTGCCGGTGTTGTCCTTCTTCGTGAGGCGGCTCATGACGTGAGTGAAGCATCCCACGTCCAGTTCGGGGCGCGGTTCGAAATCCCAGGTCCATGAGCCGTCGGGCTCGGCCAACCCCGCTTCGCGGAAAAGCCGCTTGTTGTAGTAGATGAGACCGATCGGGGCGATGTCGCGCGGGAGCACGAAAAGCTTGCCGTCCCACCGATGGACGGCTACGATCGGTTCGTAGTATTCGTCAAGCCGGAACCCGGGCGTCTCGGCAATGAGCGGATCGAGGGGCAAGAGGGCTCCGCGCTTCGCGAACATCTGCATGTTCTGCGGGTCCATCATCGCGACATCGGGAGCCGAGTTCCCCGCGATCTGGGAGAGAAGCCGCTGGAAGAAGTAGCGGTAGTCGACGGCTTCGAGCCGCACCTTGATCCCAGGATGAGCCTGCTCGAAGTCGCGAGTGACCTGCTGAAGGACGCGCAGACTTTCGTCGCCATCCCAAACCACCAACCGAAGCTCGACCGTCGCCCGGGCGAGTGTCGGGAACATCGCTAGCCCTAGCAAGAGGGCAAGGATGGCAAGGTGGAGTGCAAGTCGTCTCATGCTGGGAACCAGGCACGCGCGCTCAGCGGTCGGACGGCGTTCGTGGTGTAGGCTCGGGCGCCGACGGATCGATCTCGCCGTACTTCTTGGTCTGCTCCCGAATCTGCGCTTCGACTTCGGGTGAAAGCCGGCCCTTCAGGTGATCCGGGATCTCTTGCTTGACTTTGATCTTCGGCGCGGGCAGCTCACGAGGCCCCATCGCTCCAAAGATCACGACGAATCCTCCGATCAGAGCGACGGCGGCGATCGAAGCGATGACGGCCCAGGTTGGTATTTCCTTCTTCATGGCGTGGGTGGGGACCTGAAGCGGCATGCAAGCACGCCGCTTCAGAGGGAGTGAGTTACTGCTGGGGCAGCGGGCAGTCGTTGGCCGGCCCGTTTCCCGAGAAGTCGTCGGCATCGAGGCAAACGCCTTTCAGCGTCGGATCGACGGCCTGATTGAAGGCGCGCGACTGGCGATAGCCGGGGAACAGATAGCCGCGCGGGAAGGACTTGACGTGTCCATCTGCGAAGCCAAAGCCTGCCGTCCCCGCGGTCTTGTAGTCGATGCCCGACCAGAACTGATTCACGTTGACGTCTTCGTAGGCAAGGGTGTTCCGCGACCCGGCACCCCAAACCCATTGCTCCCAGAAGGTCGACCAGATCCAGTAGTCGTTCGTGTAGAACTGGGCCTCGTTGCGTTGTTCGGTGAGCAGAATCGAGGAGGCCGGAACCGGGATCGCCGTCGTCGAATACACCTGGACGTTGGTCTCGGTGGTTCCGCCCCAAGTGTTCACTCCGCCGACACCGCGAATCAGATTGCTGGCGACGCGGTAGGAGCGCTTGATCTCGCCGAGGTTTGAAGGCTTCCGTGGAGAACGATCCAAACCGGCTTCAAACAGCTGGTAGCTCTTCTGGTACGGATAGATGAGCTTGTCCCAAGTCGGACAGCCCCATGTATCCGCGCTACAGCTGCCTGTCGTCCAAGATTGCCCGTTGCCGTTCATGGTGCCGCGCTTCATGTACGTATCGTCCGAGTCGATCACGTACAGGTTGACCGCACTGAGGACCTGCTTCATGTTCGAGATCGAGGCGATCTTCTTTGCGGAGGCCTTCGCTTGGGCAAAGACGGGGAAAAGGATCGCCGCCAAGATCGCAATGATCGCGATGACGACGAGCAGCTCGATGAGCGTGAATGCTCCTTGTTTCTTGTTCACTATTTGTGCTCCATTGGACGGGACGTCGAGGCTCTGACGATGAGCTGTGCAGGAAAAATCGGCGACTCTTCGGGCTCGGTATTCTCGATGAGTTGCTTGAGGGCGCGGACTGCGGCAGCCCCAAGATCGCTGATGGGCTGGGCGACCGTCGTAATGGTCGGATAGACGTGCGCGGTGCCGGGCGAATTGTCGAACCCCACGATCGAAATGTCATCGGGGACCTTGCGGTTGCACGCATAGGCCTCCATCAGCGCACCGATCGCCATTTCATCGTTGGCGCAGAAGACCGCGGTCGGAGGCTCGGGCAACGAGAGCAGCGCGTTCATCGCGCGGCGTCCGCCCTCGATCATGAATTGCCCCATGCCCACCCACTCTTCGCGGTACGGAATCCGCTTCGAACGCAAGAAGGCTTGGTAGGATTGGAGGCGTACGATCGCGTCCTGCATATCCAGTCGACCCGCGATATGGGCGATCTTCCGATGCCCCAGATCGTACAAATGCTGCAACGCCATTGCGACGCCGGCTTCGTTGTCGACGCAGAAGGTCAAGACGCCCTCGACCGGGACACCCGAGATGCTGACGCAGGGGGCGTGGGTGCTCATCGCCAGTTCGACCGCCTTCTCGCTGAAATGCGGGGCAATGAAGATCACGCCGTCGACGCGTCCGTCGACCAAGATCGAAGCCATCTCTTCGCGCTCCGTCTCACTGCAGCGCGTGAAGAGCAGGACATCCTGATGCTGCCGCCCGGCCTCGTTGAACACGCCGTTCAGCGCAAGGTGAAGATACGGACTCAGAAAGACGTCCTCGGACACTTCGGGCGGTACGACACCGATGGTGTCGCTTCGGCCGGTCACCATCGCCCGCGCCACCCGGTTCGGGCGGTAGTCGAGCTCCTTCGCCACCGCCAACACGCGAGCGCGAACGTCATCCGGGACCCGGCGCGGCCCGCCGTTGAGCGCGTAGCTCACGGTGCTCACGGAGATATTCAGCCGCTCGGCGATGTCCTTGATCGTGCTTCCCATGATCTTCCGAAACGTTTCGCAAACTCCCTCATCCGCAGTATACGAGACAATTCGCCCGTTTCGTCAATCTTTTTTTGAGATTCTTCTCGGCCACCCACATTTGAACCTGATTCGACCTGTTGACGGACTTGCGACATCAGAGCCCACCTCAAAGCACCGAATGCGTGTTACAATGCGGCCATGATCGCTTCGGGAAACGTTTCGCAACTCGCGGTGCTCGGCGGCGCCATCCTGGGAGCAACCGGCGTCTTCGCCGTCCTTCATGATGCCGCGCCGGACGGCCCCAGCACGGTGAAGCTGACCGGAACACCCGGTCAGTTCGAGCTTACGCGCAACGGGAGGCCCTATTTCATCCGAGGGGTCGGCGGTAACGGATCCCGGACACTTCTCGTGGAAATCGGCGGTAACTCGGTGCGGACCTGGGGTGCCGAGCAATTGGACGAGGCGCTCAGCGAAGCCCAGCGGCACGGCCTGACCGTGACTGCCGGAATCTGGCTCGGACACAACGGGGACTTCAACTACAGCGACCCCACCGCCGTGAAGAAGCAGTTCGAGATGTGCAAGAGCGTGATCCTGAAGTACAAGGATCATCCCGCCCTCTTGATGTGGGCCTTCGGCAACGAGATGGAAGGAAATGGGAAGGACCCCAAAGTCTGGGAAGCCATCGAAGCGATCGCCGCGATGAGCAAGAGCATCGATCCCAATCACCCGACGATGACCGTGATCGCGGAGATCGGCGAAGATAAGGTCAAGTCGATCCAGAAGTACTGCCCAAGCATCGACATCATCGGGATCAACAGCTACGGTGGAGCCCCGACCTTGGCCGAGCGATACGCCAAACAGGGGGGCCGCAAGCCCTATGTCGTCACCGAGTTCGGGCCGTTGGGGCAATGGGAGGTTCCGAAGACGCGCTGGGATGCCCCCATCGAAGCCTCCAGCACCGAGAAGGCCGACTTCTACCGACGATCGTACAAGAGTGCGGTTGCTCAGGCCAAGGGAACGTGCCTGGGCTCCTACGCCTTCCTATGGGGCAACAAACAGGAGGCCACCGCCACCTGGTTCGGCATGCTCCTCCCCGATGGCACCCCCCTCGCAGCCGTGGAAACCGTCTCCGAATTGTGGACCGGCAAACCGCGGGTGAACCTCGCGCCACGCATCGAGGAGCTGTCCGTGCCACAGTCGGACAAACTCAGTCAAGGACAGGTCTTGGAGGCGACGCTCGTGGCCGCCGATCCCGAGAAGCGACCGCTGAAAGTCCGTTGGATCCTTACGGGTGAAGCCGTTGAGCGCCTGACCGCTGGTCGCGACGAACGAGTGCCGCCAATCTACCCGGAGGCCATCCTCGAATCGAATGATCGCATGGCGAAAGTGAAGCTGCCGTCGAAGAGCGGAGGTTACCGCCTGTTCGCGTACGTCCACGACGACGCGGGTCTGGCGGCAGTCGCCAACGTACCACTCTTCGTCGAGGGTCCGTAGCGCGCAAACTTGGGTCTAAGCTCTCTTTCCGTCGGTCCGGATCAACGTGAGGGTACCGGATGAACCGATCAGATACAGGAAGTCCCGCGCCCGGCTGATCCCAACGTACACCAATTCACGCAGTCGGTCGGATTGTGCGATCGCGTCATCCAGCTCGACCAGGATCACCACCGGGCTCTCCAGACCTTTGAACCTGCGGATCGTCGACCAACCGATCTCATCGTCCTCCCGCAGTTCGTAGGCCGACAAGTCCCACTTTCCAACCTGCTGAAGATCGTTCAGGGAGGTCGACCCGACTCCCTTTGGCGTCAGGACAGCGACGTCCTTGGTCGCGATTCGCTGCTCGTCGATCAACCTTCCCAGCACCAGTTCGAGTTGTGCGATCTGAGCATCGGGCGACTCCGCTTCGATCCACGTCGGTGCGACCCCTTCAGGTCCGAGAGCAGTGGGTACCGTCTCACCGCGGAAGAACCGTAGCGCTTCGCGATGGATCGCCTGGGTGTTTCGGACGTTCTCACCAAGATCGATCTCCGCGAACACTCCGTAGCCGTCGGGAACGCCCCGATTGGTGCCATAGAGCAGTTGGTTCGCGTCGGTGAAGACGGTCAGGGACGCGTCTTCTCCAGAGAGGAGTGCTTCGATGACGATCCACCATTCGAGTTCGAAATCTTGGGCCTCATCCACGATCACCGTGTCGAATCGTAAGGAAGGGTCCGAGTCAAGCGCTGCGAGCGCAGCGTCGAGCAGCGCGGTGTAGTAGACGCTCGCATTTTCCGCGGCGGGCGGAGTAAGCGCCATCCCGGCACCCTGAGCGAGCCGCTCACAGAGGCGATGAAAGTTGGTTGCGGTCACCCGCGGGAGGCCCCCCAATTCCTCCTCCAAGAGGTTTCCGAGGAGATTATTGAAGCACACCGTAAGCACCCGCTCCCCTCGCGAGGATCTCTTGGCCGCCAACCGTTTCGCCAGGAACGTCTTCCCGGAGCCGGCGCAGCCCCGGACCAACAAGCGGCGATTCGCCGCCACCATGTCGAGCACGCGGAGTTGGTCATCGGTCAGCCGATCGAACTCGGCATGGTGTTCGACGATCTCCAGGGACATGTTGCGGTAGCCGGCAACGGGATGGCTATGGATGCGCCGGATTGCTCTGAGAACCTCTCCATAGCCCGGGCCCCGCAATTCGACACCGTTCGCCCAGTACTCGAAAGCTTGCTCGATGCTCTGCTCGAGGTGCGACAGGCCGCCTGCGTCGATCGTGGTCCGAGGCGAGGCTGCTCCCGGCAGATCCTCGGGCCGGATCAGACAATGGGGCAGGACGACACCGTGGAAGAGGCGCATCGACCCGCGCTCCGAAACCAACTTCTGGATGCGGGCGACAAGACCGTAACAGGACCGTTTGGCCTGTCCAAACGGATCCGTGATCTTGTTCGTGTACCCACCACGACTCGTGGAGGTCCATCGGCGCTGCTCCGGGTCGAACGCAACGATCCCGCCTTTGACCTCAAGCACGAGGAACCCGTGCTTCGGATGGCCGACCACAAAGTCCGCTTCCCCATCCTGCACCGGTTCGCTCGATACCGGGGCGGCATTCCACTCGACGGAATAGAAGACCGTGTATTCGTCACCGAGTTGCCGCTCGAGCGCATCGTAGACCTCGACTTCGGCAGCGCGCGCAGGATCGCTGCGGATTGCATCCAACAACTGAGCCGGGCTCATTTTCGCCATAGCCGTGTTCGATATTGGCACTCGGCTGCAAGTAACGTGCTCCGTCGAGCACATTTGAGTCAGGACTCGCCCGCATGCGAACCTTATCGTCGGTCTCGTCACGTGACGGATCGCCGGTACGGGAGGACTGGCCGCCCGGGCTGTCGAAACCTCCGAAGGCGTGAAGGCGAGGATCGAATCTTGAGCGTGCGGCTGCCCGCACTTCAATACCGTGGGTTCCGCGAGTTTCTCGTCGGCAGCTTCATTTCGAACCTCGGCAATCAGGTCCAGGCTTGGGCCATCGCCTGGCAGGTCTATCAGCTCACGGACAGTTCCCTCTATGTCGGCCTGCTCGGCATCGCGCGCGTGGTTCCGCTCCTGATCTTCAGCCTGTTCGGCGGTGTGCTCGCCGACCATGCGGATCGCCGCAAAGTGATCCTCGTCGCCCAGTGCGGGCTCGCAGCGGTGGCGGTGGGGGTGGCGATGCTCACCATCACGTCTCGCGTCACCGTGTGGAGTCTCTATGCCCTCGTCGCGCTCGGAGCCGTCGCCCGCGCGTTCGAGGGTCCAGCGCGACAGGCGATGGTCGCCGGGCTCGTCCCGAAGGAGGTCTTCCCCAATGCGGCCAGCCTCAACGGGGTCACATGGCGTCTCAGCGATGTGACCGGCCCGATCGTGGCCGGGCTCCTGATCGGGTGGCAGGGCTGGGCCGGGATCAGCGGCCTCGCCTCCTGCTACCTCGTGAACGCGGTGTCGTTCCTCGCCGTGCTCCTCGCGATCTATCGGCTGCCCCCGCGTCCGCCGGAAGGGGACGTCGGCGACCGCCCGCGCACGGTGCGCGAAGTGTTCCAGCGGATCGGCGAGGGATTCACGTTCGTCAAGGGCACCCCGGTGGTGCGCCACGCGATGTGGATCGACTTCTGGGCGACGTTCTTCTCCGCGGCCGATGCGCTACTGCCGGCGTTTGCCGGGCCGATCCTGAAGCTCGGTCCGACCGGATACGGGCTTCTGGCTGCATCGAGCGGCCTTGGAGCGCTGATCGCCGCACTCGGGCTCGCGTGGCTGCCGACCGTTCACCACCAAGGACGGCTTGTCATTGTCATGATCGCCTGCTACGGACTGTTCACGATCGGGTTCGGGCTCGCGCCGAATCTACCGCTCGCGATGCTGTTTCTCGCGCTGACCGGAGCGAGCGACATGATCAGCACGGTGATGCGCCAGACGATCCGGCAGCTGGCGACCCCGGACGCGATGCGCGGCCGGATGACCGCGACGGGGATGCTCTTCCACATCACCGGCCCCCAGCTCGGCGACTTAGAGGCGGGCGCGGTGGCGAAGTTCACCGGAGAGCGTCTGGCGGTCGTGATCGGTGGCGCGATGAGCCTGCTGGTGGCGGGGCATTGGACGCGGGCCAAAGCGCTCCGCGACTACACCCATCGCTAGGTTCATTAGCCTGCGCCGAGGCGACCGCGCTATACTACCGTTCGAATGACAAACAACCTATCATTTCATCGAGGTGAATCGAGATAGCTGGGTTTCGCAGACCCCCTCAACGTGATGAGGGCCCCCCGGTCAATGAGCGTTGCCTCCGATACCGGGACCTGAGAGTCATCGGTCCGGACGGGCAACAGGTCGGGATCATCCAAAGCCGTCAGGCGCTCCAAATGGCGCGCGATGCCGGCCTCGACCTCGTCATGGTCTCGCCCCAGGCGCAGCCCCCCGTGTGCAAGATTCTGGATTTCGGCAAGTTCAAGTACCTGACCGAGAAGCAGGAGAAGGAGAAGAAGCGCACCAAGCAGGAGCTAAAGGGTATAAAGATGCGTCCGGGTACGGCGGCCAACGACCTGGAGACGCTTGGGCGGAACGCGCGCAAGTTCCTCCTCGAAGGCCACAAGGTCAAAGTGACCTGTCAGTTCCGAGCCCGAGAGATCACCCACCCGGAGATCGGTTTGCGGAAGATGGAGACATTCGCCCAAAAGTTGGGGGACGTCTCCACGATCGAGCGACCGCCGTCTCTCGACGGCAAGCTGATGATCATGATCCTCATGCCGAAACCCGGGGCAGTGGGAAAGAAAGATGCCAAAGATCAAGACAAACAAGACGGCAGCGAAGCGGTTCAAGATCACGGGGTCGGGGAAGATCACCCGGCGGAAGGCGTACAACAACCACATGTTCTATCACAAGAGCACGGGTCAGAAGCGCCGCCTGGAGCAGGAGCCTGAACTTTTCAAGGGCGAGCAGAAGCGCGTGAAGCGGCTGCTCGTTCTGTAACGCTGCGAGCGACATTGAACGGGCCGACCTCTGCCACTACCGCCCACTGAGGCTGGGAACTGGCTCGGCCCCCGGCACTCAGCCGGTGACGAAAGCAAAAACGAGGTGAACCTATGGCACGCGTGAAACGCGGCTTGATGCGCCACAAGCGCCACAAGAAGACAATCGAAAAGGCAGCCGGCTACTGGGGCCGTAAGAAGAGCAACTTCAAACGAGCCAACGAGCAGGTGATGAAGTCGGGGCAGTATGCCTTCCGCGATCGGCGCCAAAAGAAGCGCGACTTCCGCCGACTCTGGATCGCTCGCATCAGCGCTGCCTGTAAGGCCTGCGACGTCCGCTACAGCGACTTCATTCACGGCATGACCTCGAAGGGCATGGCGATCAACCGCAAGATGCTCAGCGAACTCGCGATCGCCGACATGGACGCCTTCAAGAAGGTCGTAACGGAAGCCGTCCCCTGATCCACAATGAAGGGGCCGGGTCCGCTGGGACCCGGCCCCTTCATGCTGAGCGAATGTCTCTCAGAAGCGGAAGCCGATCATGGCCATGAAGCCACCAGGATTCTCGCCCTCGACGTTGTCGATCCACGTGTAGTTCAGCTCGGCGAAGAAGCCCGACGGCGTCTCCACGCCGAGGAATCCCTTTCCGCCGAACACGAACTTGCTCTCGGAGAGACCCGCCACCCGCCAATGGACGGAGTAGCCGCCGAGACCGGCGCCGAGATAGAACCGAGCCGCGTTCTCCTGAGCCTCGCCAAGATAGACCCGGGCATTCAAGCCGAAGCCGAGGTTCGTGAGACGGTTGTCGTCCTTGTCGCGGAACGTCCCGTCGAAGTAGAGCGCCGCGGCCCAGTCGTTGCCCGCCTGGCCCGATTTGCGACGCCAGAAGTCGTACGACAAGCCGAACGCGAAGTGCACATTGTCGGTGATGTCGCGAATCTCCCGATCGCTCGGGAAGAACGCTCCGACGGACAGACGGAAGGGCTTCTCCAACTTCTGGTCGTCAGCCGCAACCGCCGAGCCTGCGACGCCCAGCGCCACGCCAGCCAAGAGCAACGCCTTCATGTTGCTTCGAATCATCTTTTCCTCCTCACACGGGGCGAGCGATCGCATCTCCATCTTGGAGACTCGCCTGAACGAAGCAGAGTGCCCATGTTTCCTCCGACCCGTCGAGCCGCGTTTCGCCGTCCTCCCTCAAGAATTCCACGTTTGCCCTCCGAGTTTCCACCCTGAGGGCGTTCCAGGGCGAAAATAGGCCTTTGGAGCTAGAACTTCCAGGTGTAACGGGCACCGGCGGTGAAGTCGGGGCCGATGTTCGCCCCTTCCGGAAATCGCCCGTTGAACAGGTCTCGATCCTCGCTGAAGAACAGCTCGAGGGTCGCGTACTCCGACAGCTTCCGCCGATATCCGAACGTCACCAGGCGATGGGTCGCGTCGACGGCCGACACGCCCGTGACAGTCGGCGACCGCTCCGACTGCCACTGAGCGATCCACGTGTCCTTCGAGTTCTTTGCCCAAACGAGGGCCATCGCCTCCTGGTCCACCAGGCTGCGACTCCCGCTCACGCGCGTCGCGTTCCCCTGCGCGATCAGCCCGATCTGCCCGTACAGGCTCCATCTGCGCCCGAGCGGCGTCCAGCCCTCGACCGACACGCCGGCGTCGACCGCGCCGCTGCCCAGGAGCCGGCCTGCATCACCGGTCGGGAGTTTGACCGCCGCCGAGACCGCGAATCGCGGACCCAGTCGCTGCGTGATTCCGACCGTGACGTCCCCGACCCCGGTCGCCGACCCGAACGAATACTCCCCCTCGAGCGCGACGACCGACCGACCCCGCTCCGTCGTGATCCGAGCGCGGTCTGACCACCCGAGGACCATCCGATGCCAAGCGTCGATGATCGGATCGAGAAAGCCGCCGGATCGTGAGAGAAGCGCCCCCTCGACCCACACCTCGCGACTTCGCCCGAGCCCCCAGCGATAGGTCACGCCGAGTCGATCGACCTCGGAATCTTCATCGACCTCTAAGCGGCGACGGAAGTCGTTCGCGAGCGTCAAGTCGAGTTCGAGGCGCCCTTCCTTCACGCCAAGCGGCTCACCGGCAAACGGCATCCGCAGGAAGATGAGGCTCATCGGTCGGTGGTTGCGGGTCGCGATCGGCTGCGTATCCGACGACCAAGCCGTAGGTGCGCCGGCAGCGATAGCACAGAGCAGCAATGCACGGACTCCTCTCACGGTCAGCTCCCGATGGTGTGATATTCGAAGCCCGCGGCCTCCGCGATCGCCCGATAGTACAGCCGTCGCCCGTCGAAGAGGATCGGTTGCCGAACGAGGTTGGCCAAGCGGCCGAGATCGAGACGCCGAAACTCGTTCCACTCGGTCACGAGAATCACGGCATCGGCACCCTCGGACGCCTTGTAGGCATCGTCGCAGTAGTTCAAGTCCGGGTGCAGCTCGCGCACATGGGGCATCGCCTGGGGATCGGTGGCGCGGATCGTCGCGCCGGCCGCCTTCAGGCGTTCGATCAGGCTCAGCGACGTCGCATGACGGATGTCGTCGGTGTTGGCCTTGAACGCCAGCCCCAAGAGAGCGATGGTCTTGCCGCTGAAACCGCCCAGCCGCGTTTCGAGCCGGTTCAGAAAATGGAGCGGCTGCTCGTCGTTGATCGCGTCGACCGCGCGCAACAGCTCGAAATCGTAGCCAAGGGTCCGCGCGGTCGCGATCAAACCGTTGACATCCTTCGGAAGGCAGCTCCCGCCCCATCCGAGGCCGGCTTGGAGGAACTGCTTGCCGATGCGGGCATCCGCGCCGATGCCCTTCGCGACCACACCGATGTCGGCTCCGGCAAGTTCGCACAGGCGGCTCAGCGCGTTGATGTAGCTGATCTTCATCGCGAGGAAGCAGTTCGCTCCGTACTTGATCAGCTCGGCGCTCGCCCGGTCGGTGAGAATCATCGACGACTCGAACGGCGCATAGAGCAGGATCAGACGCTCGGCGGCTTCACGGCGCTCGAACCCGATCACGATACGGTCGGGGTGGAGGGTGTCTTCGATCGCGGACCCCTCGCGCAGGAACTCGGGGTTACTGACGACATCGAAGAGGGACGGATCGACGCCCTCGTCGGCCATGATCTTCTCGACCAGGGTCCCCGTGCCGACCGGTACCGTCGACTTGTTCACGATGACGGTGTACTGCCGAATCGAGCGGGCGATCTCACGGGCGACCTGCTCGACCGCGGAGAGGTCGGGGCTTCCATCCGGGTTCGGTGGTGTGCCGACCGCGATGAAGACGACCTCGGCGGACGCCATCGCTTCGGAGATCGACGTCGACACCGAAAGCGTGCCCTTGCGGAGGGCTTGTTGGAGCAGTTCGCTCAGGCCCGGCTCGAAGATCGGCGACTCGCCACGCAAGAGCATTGCGACCTTGGCCTCGTCGCGATCCACGCAGATGACATCGTTGCCGAGATCGGCCAGAACCACCCCCGTCACAAGGCCGACATAGCCTGTGCCAATGACCGCGACTTTCACGAGCGAGGAGTCTACCGCCGGTCTGGGAGCGTCCGCCTGCGACACAATCACGGGGATGAGCGCGCTCCGCCTCGGCTTTCTCGGCATCGCCCACATGCACGCCTACTCGTACGCCTCGTGCGCCCTCCGGCAGGACGGCTGCACCGCGGTCGGAGTCTGGGACCCCGACCTCGAGCGCGCCCAGGCTTTCGCGCAGCGATTCAGTCTGCCCGTGTTCGAGAGCGCCGAAGCCCTCCTCAAGGATGTCGATGCCGTCGTGCTCGCGAGCGAGAACAAGCGGCACGCCGAGATGGGCGCCCAAGCGGCGGGCGCGGGCAAGGCGATCCTCTGCGAGAAGCCCCTCGTCACGAACGAGGCGGAGGCGGCCCAGTTCGCGAGGGCGCTCGCCGAAAGCCCGGTCCCGGTCATGATCGCCTTTCCGTGTCGCTACTCTCCCGCCTTCATCAAAGCGCGCGACCAGCATCGCCAGGGCGACCTCGGGCCGTTGCTGGCCATCTGCGCCACCAATCGCGGCCGCTGCCCGTTCGACTGGTTCGTCGATCCTGAGCGCTCGGGAGGTGGGGCGATGATCGACCATGTCGTCCACGTCGCCGACCTGCTGCGTGCCCTGCTCGGTATCGATCCGGTTCGGGTCCAGGCTCAAGTCGGGAACAACCTGTACGGTCAAGCATGGGAAGACACGGCGATGCTGACCCTCGAATACGCAGACGGACGGTTCGCGACGCTCGATTCGAGTTGGTCACGCCCCCAAAGCTACAAGACCTGGGGCGATGTCACGATGAACCTGATCTACGAGAAGGGAGTCGTCGAACTCGACCTCTTCAACCAGCACCTCGACCGTTTCTCGAACTCGGGGTCGCCGTCGCATGCTTGGTCCGGCTACGGAAGCGATCTCGATGGCGCGCTCCTCGCCGACTTCGTCCGGGCGGTGACCTCCGGAGGACCGACGCCGATCACATTCGAGGATGGGCTGGTCGCGGCCCGGGTCGCGATGGCCGGCTACGCCAGCGTCGCCGCCGGGGGGCAGGCGGTCTCGGTTACCCCGACCGCGGCCTGAGGTCTATTCGAGGTAGAGCCCGTTCACGCTCAGCCCGAATCGATAACCGAAGGTGTCGGCAGCGCGGCGACACATCACCATGCGCGAGAGGAAGATCTCGAAGTACTCCATCACCGTCGCGAAAGCGGTGTCGATCTCAAGGGTCAGTTCGAGCGTCCGCTGCTCTTTGTCCATGTTGACCCTGCTCTTTTGGACGGCGGCGTTGACGCGATCGTGGATGTCGTACGTTTCGAGGATCGGGTTCTGGACCCGGCTGAAGTGGACGTCGCTCTTGTCCGCGACGATGATCGCGGCCGACATCAGGCTCACCGGCGTTCCGGCCGTCTCCTCGTGGTTGCCGATCGCCCCTAGAATCGGAGCGATCTCGATCACGTCCATCCCCATTTCGTTGAGGAGGGTGAAGGCGATACTCGCGCCGGTTTGCGGATGCCCGATTCGGTTGACGACGTTTCCGATATCGTGAAGGTACGCCGCGATCTGGCCAAGCTCGATCTCGCGGGGTGGAGCCTCGACGTTCTCCATGATGTAGCGGGTGATGCTGGAGACCACGCCGACGTGGCGTAGGCCATGCTCCGTGTAACCCATCGCGCGCATGACCTCGTTGGCCCCTTCGATCAGGGACTTCACTTTCGGGTTGCCTTTCACGTCCTTCAGCGTGATCAGGCGGGGGGACTCGGCTCTTACGTCGGTCGACGGCTGCATCGTTCTAGTCTACGCCCAAGAAGATCGCTGCGCTCGCGAAGGGCGGTTCAGGTAAACCGGGCCATGCGCCACATCGCTGCCGCCTTAGGGACGATCCTCATGACATCTTTCGGCGTCGCTGCCCCGAATCTCGACGAATCGAACGTGACTTGGACCACGCCGAGCGCCAACGCCGCCGGGTCGATGCCGATCGGCAACGGCAACCTCGGCGCCAACGTCTGGGTCGAACCGAGTGGAGACGTTCTGCTCCTGCTTGCCCGCACCGACGCATGGAGCGAAGCCTGCCGGCTCCTCAAGCTCGGGCGGTTACGGCTGCGGCTCGACCCCAATCCTCTTCCCTCCGGGCCGTTTCGCCAGGCGGCTGTCCTGCGTGAGGGGCGGATCGACCTGACCCTGGGCGACGCCCATATCCAAGTGTGGGTCGATCCCGATCATGACGTGCTCTGGATCACCGGCAAGAGCGGGACTGCGCGCCGCATCGAGGCCCGGCTCGAGACCTGGAGGACGACGCGTCGGCAATTGGTCGGGGGCGATCTCGACGCCTCGTGGACGATGAAAAACGCGCCGATGGCGGTGTTCGAGTCGGGTGACGTCTACGCCGGCGAGCCCGCCGCCCTCAGTCTTTACCATCGCAACGAATCCTCGATCGTGCCTTTGACGCTCGCCCACCAGAGCCTCGACGCGTTCTCTGCGGTCGTCCACGATCCGCTTCGAAACCGCACCTTCGGGAGTCGCCTTAGTGGAAAGGGCTTTGCCCGGCTCGGCGAGGCGGCGCTCGTCTCGAAGCCGACATCGTCATTCGCGCTTCAGGTCGCAACCGCGTCGACCCAGCCCGATACAGCCGAGGAGTGGCTCCGCGAGGTGCGAAGGGTGGCTCGCGAGAGCCGACTCGTCGATGCCGACGCCCGCCGCGCCGCCTGGTGGAAGCAGTTCTGGTCGCGCAGCTGGATCGAAATCGGCGGCGAGAGCGAGGATGCGAAGCGCATCACCCAAGGCTATGCCCTCCAGCGCTGGATGCTGGCGTGCGGCGGCCGTGGCGACACCCCGATCAAGTTCAACGGATCGATTTTCACCGTGGAGCCGACTGCCCTTGGCGAGAAGTTCGACCCGGACTGGCGTCGGTGGGGTGATTGCTTCTGGTGGCAGAACACGCGCCTGCCGTACGCGCCGATGGTCGCAAGCGGCGACTTCGACCTCATGGAGTCGCTGTGGAAGATGTACGAGCGGTCGATCCCGCTCGCGAAGGAACGGACGCGCAGCTATCACCAAGCCCGTGGCGCCTACTTCCCGGAAACGATGACCATCTTTGGGACGTACTCGAACAACGACTACGGATGGAACCGGACAGGGCACCGACCGAACGAAGTGCTCTGCCCCTGGTGGCAGTGGACCTGGAACCAAGGGCCCGAGCTTCTCCAACTGATGCTCGATCGCTGGGAATGGTCGGGCGAAGACACATTCCTCCGCGGCCGGATCGTCCCGATGGCCCGAGCGGTGCTCGACTACTTCGATTCGCGTTTTCCTCGCACGGCTGACGGCAAACTCAGGCTCACACCGACGCAGGCCGTCGAAACCTATTGGAACGACGTGATCGACGATACTCCGACCGTTGCCGGCCTCCACGCCGTGCTCGATCGCCTTGTCGCGATCCCTGCCGGGAAGGTTCCGCCTTCCGAACAGGCCTTCTGGCGACGACTCCACAGTCAGCTACCGCGGATTCCGGTCCGAAACGGACAGATCCTCCCTGCCGCCGCTTACCGCAACGAGCGCTCGAACGTCGAAAATCCCGAACTCTACGCGCTCTGGCCTTTCCGGATGTACGGTATTGGCCGCCCAAACCTCGAGGTGGCGCGCAAGACCTTCCGTGAGCGCATCGAGCGGGCCAACGCCGGCTGGCAATACGATGGCCAATGCGCGGCGCTGGTCGGACTCACCGAGGACGCCCGCGCGACGCTGATCGCGAAATCCCGGAATTCGAACGCCGCCTACCGGTGGCCTGCGACCTGGGGTCCGAACTACGATTGGCTTCCCGATCAAACCCACGGCGGTAACCTGATGGTGACGCTCCAAACCATGCTCCTGCAGTGCGTGGGAAGCAAGATCTACGTCATCCCCGCCTGGCCCGCGGATTGGGACGTCGCGTTTCGGCTCCATGCCTCCGGCAACACCGTCGTCGAAGTCGAAGTCCGGGGCGGAAAGGCGGTCCGGATCGAGACGGAGCCTAAATCCCGACGCAAGGACGTGATCGTGGGTCAGCCGACGCCCTAATCGGCTTCGACTTCGTCCATGAGCGGCAGCGTCGGCTGATCGACGGCGAGCTTCGGCAGCTGAGACAGGTCGTTCAGGTTGAACTGGTGGAGGAACTGCTGGGTCGTCCCATAGAGCACGGGACGACCCGGCGTCTTCTTGCGCCCAACGTCGCGGATCAGCCGGCGCTCCTGAAGCTGACGCACGCTGTAGTCGCTCTGGACCCCGCGAACCGCATCGACCTCGGCCAAGGTGATCGGCTGGCGATAGGCGACGATCGCGAGCACCTCCATCAGGCTTCGGCTGAGCTTGGGCCGCTCGGGCTTCAGGAAGCGCGAAACGGTGTCCGCATAGGCCGACTGGGTGCAGAGCTGAAAGCCGCCCGCGATGCGAACCAGTTGCAGCGCGCTTCCGTTGAGCAACGCCGCCCCCAGCCGTTCGAGGCCCTGCTCGATCTCCGCTTCCGACACCTCGAGCGCGTGAGCAAGACTGACGACACTGACCGGCTCCTCGGCGACGAAGAGGAGCGCTTCGAGCGAATGAACCAGATTCAGGCGTCCGCCTCCAATTCCCGGACGGGAAGATCGTCCTCGGGCATCCGACGGCGGAACACCACCTCGCCTTCGTCGAGCCGGACCGCGACTTGGCCAAGCCGGATCAGCTCGAGCAAAGCCAAGAACCACCAAACGGCCTCCAGCCGTGTGAACGGGCTCTCGATCAGGCCATCGAGCGGCCGCCAGGTTCGATCCACGACCCGGAGCACAAGTTCCATCTGCTCGGTGAGCGAGCGTCGCGGCTTCCCGAGGGACGGCGGGGGCTCAGGCTGGGCGCGCAGGATCAACCGCTCGAAGGCGCGCGCCAAATCGTCGGCGGTGACCTCGCCGAGATCGAACGGAATCTCGTACCCAAGTTCGCCTTCGCCGGCGCGGAAGAACCGCTGCTCGCGCTCTTGCATCCGTCGACTCAGGAGTTCGATCGCGGGGGCGTATTCGTGGGCCGTCGGCTCGATGAGCTCGGGCGGATCTTCGTACTCTGGCTCCTCTTCGGGAGGCGCCGGGATCAGGAGCCAGGCTTTGCGTTCGACCAGATAGGCGAGCGCCGCGACCGCGGTCGCCGCCGCTTCGAGGTCCTGGCCCGCATGGTCGACCAGATAGAGCGTGTACGCTTCACAGATCGGAAACAGGGGCACGTCGAGCAGGTCGACCTTCTGGCGGCGCAGACAGTCGAACAGCGTCCCGAGCGAGCCGACAAACGCCTCGCATTCGATGTGAATGGAAGGCGGCGCGAAGAGCCCCAAGGGTCCGGTCGGGGCGACCGTTTGAAGTTCGTGCCCGGTACCCACGAAGGGTAGGACGATACCCCGCCCGAAGAGGTCGCGTCAGACCGGTATTCGCTCGCCCAGCGCGAGCCGAGCCCCGTTCACCCAGTCGCGACCCGCCATAGCCCGCTTCCCCGCCGGCTGGACCTCGATCAAGCGCAGAGACCCAACGGAGAACGCCACGATTGGATCGGGATCGAGCGCGAGGAGCGTCCCCGGCTCACCCTCGCGGGAGTCGAGGCGGGCCTGGCGGATTCGCATCGGTCCAGCCGGGAGACTCAGGAACGGCCCTGGCGCGGGCGTGAACGCTCGGAAGCGGTTGTACTCGTCGGGCGCGGCACGCTCGAAGCGCAGTTCTGCCTCCTCCTTGAGCACTTTCGGCGCGAACGTCGCGTGGTCGTGATCCTGGGGCACGCGGGGATAATCGCCCGCTACGATCCGTGGAAGCCACGTGCCCGCCATTTCCGCCGCGATCGCTGCCAGCCGGTCCTGCAGTTCGCCGTAGGTTTCGTCCTCGCCGATCGGGGTGTGCTCGATCGCAATGCAGTCGCCCGAGTCCATTCCCTTGTCCATCTGGATGAGGGTAATCCCGGTCTGGCGCTCCCCCGCGAGGATCGCGCGCTGAATCGGTGCCGCGCCGCGGTAGTGGGGCAGCACCGATCCGTGGAGGTTGATGCCTCCGCGATGGGCGCTCTCGAGCACCGCCACCGAGAGAATCTGCCCATAGGCGGCGACGAGCAGGACATCCAATTCCAAGCTCCGTAGAAACTCGACGAACTCGGGTGTGCGGCACTTTTCGGGGGTTTCGACCGGAAGACCGTGTTCCAGCGCCGCCAGCTTCACCGGCGAGGGCTGCGTTTGGAGACCTCGGCCGGTCGGACGATCGGGCTGGCTGACGACGAGGACGACGTGATCGGCCACAGCGCGAAGCGCGGGGACCGCAAACACAGCCGTCCCAAAGTAAGCAACCCTCATTCGACGTCGTCGTCCGAGCCTTCAGGATGCATCCAGTGGAGCGTGGCCAGGCCGACCTTGTCGATGAAAAGCACCCCGTCCAGATGGTCGACCTCGTGCTGGACGACCCGAGCCGGCAACCCTTCCATTTCGAATGCGACCGGCTTACCTCGACGATCGTACGCCTCTACTTCGATCTTCAAGTGGCGTTCGACGTCTCCGTAAAGCCCGGGGATGCTCAGGCACCCCTCTTGGGCGATCGCGCTTCCCTCGCGAAAGGTGATCGTCGGATTGATGAGGGCGAGCGGCCGCATGCCGTGGGGAGAAATCGTGATGATCCGCTTCAGAATCCCAAGCTGTGGGGCGGCGAGTCCGATCCCATTCGCCTTTCGCATCACCCGCATCATTTCGTCGATGAGCTTCGACTCGGTGCCGCCGACCTTCGTGACCGGCGCGGCGACCTGTCGAAGCACCGGATCGGGGACCTTCACGACCGGACGCTCGGCGTTTCGGACATAGAGGTACTTGTATTCGTCGGGGACGACGATCTCCATCCGCGCAGATTATGGGCGAAATCCTAGGACCCGTACGATACCGGCGTAATCCCTCCACGACTCGATGTGACGCCACCCGGCCGACTCAAACAGGCCGGCGACTGCCGCATCCTGACCCCACCCGATCTCCATCAACAGGGGAGGGCGGGGCTCGATCCGAGCGAGCCGTCGGTAGAAATCCAGCCCATCTACGCCCGCAAAGAGCGCGATCGAGGGCTCATAATCGCGGATTTCCGGCTCGAGCGGGTCGCTGAACCCGACGTAGGGCGGATTCGTGACCACGAGATCCGTCGGCAGCGCCGACTCCAGCCATGCGATGCCGTCGGCTTCCACGAACTCGATCGTGACGCCAAGCGCCTCCGCATTGCGACGGGCGACCGCCAGCGCGGCAGCACTGACATCGATCGCGACGACCGGCAGCGGAAGGCGGTGAGCAACGGATACCGCAATGCAGCCCGAGCCGGTCCCGACATCGACGATGCGGGCCAAGGAGGGGTCCTTGCGGACCCACTGGACCGCAGCCTCGACGAGGAACTCGGTCTCGGGCCGAGGGATCAGCACGGCCGGAGATACCTCGAACATCAGTCCGAAAAACTCGCGCCGACCCAGGAGGTAGGCGATAGGCTCACGCGCCAGCCTACGCTCGAGGAGCGCATCGAGGAGCGCGCGCTCGACGCGCTGATCCCCGCGGGTGAGCACCTCGCTTCGCGACCAACCGAGGACGCCGGAGGCAAGCAGTTGCGCTTCGATGACGGGCGAATCGATGCCGGCTCGCGTCAGGCGCGCGGAGGCCTCGAACAGCCAGTCCGAGAGCCGCAGTTCATCCGCGGACATGCACCGTCCGGATGCTGACCTGACGACCCTTCGGGTCCAGAGCCTCCACCGTGAGCCGGCGCTCTTGGCCGCCGAGCGCGGCGAGGTCGAGGGTGGTCTCCCAGAAGTCCTGCCTCTGTGCGCTCGGAATCACCCGGCCATCCAGGAGAAACCGCACGATCGGCTTGCCTCGATAGTCGGCGAGCCAAGCGGTGACGACGACTTTGCCCTCGAACGACTGCCCGTCTTCGAGCGGCCTCATCCCGAGTTGGGCTGCGAACGCCTCGGTCGTCTTTTCCGCCGCGAGCGGACCCGCCGCCACCGGGCTTGTCGGGGCATCGAGAAAGTACTCCGGCGCGATCGCTTGACGATAAGCGACGAGGACCCGCGGATCGCCGGTGACCGTGTAGTTGTTGTTCTGGCGGTGGGCAAGAAGCAGGTTGTTCGAGTTGAAGTAGTTGATCGCCTTGACCCGCGGATACCGACTCTGGAGGGCCTTGAAGAGCCGGCGAATATTGTCCTCGGCGAACCCGATGACCGGCTTGTTCTCGAGTGCGGAGAAGTGAGTCGTGGCGTACTCGGCGATCATGATCGGTTTGCGATCGGCATAGGCCCTGTAGACCGGATCGAGCAGGTCGGTCGGCTCGACGTGGTGGGCCGGCGTGTCGCGATCCTGATTGAAGTAGGTGACGTTGTACATGTTCACCCCGACCCAATCGACCCACTCGTCACCGGGATAGTAGTCGGGAATCGGGCGAAGTGGCGTCGCGTACGGGCACCAGACCATCGCTACGTTCGTGCACCGCTCTCGAATCACGCGGGTGACGAGACGCCACTTCTCTTTGTACAGCTGGGGGTCGCCGTGGTAGTTGACCCAGGGACCGTTCATCTCCGAAGCAAATCGAAGGAAGATCCTGGCCCCCGACCGCGCCATGTCGTCGGCGAGTTTTCGCAGATAGGCGTCGTCCTTGACGAACCGCAGCCCATCGTTGGGTTCGAGCGCGATGTGAACGTACTTCCCATGCTTGGCGAGATACCGAACCCAGTCCATCGGAAGCGGCCTCCCGTACCCCAGGTAGAAGAAGTACATCGCGTGAGACTTCCCGACAACGAGCTCGAATTCAGAGGGGAGTTTGCGCCGACTGGCGTTCTGGTCGACGAAGACGTTCTTGAGGCTCGGATCGAGCTCGATGTACGCTCCGAGATAGCAGCCCGACTTGGGTTCGAAGAGCGCGGGACCGGCCGTCCGGGGTCGGGCTTCGCGCGCGTCGATCGCAGGCCGTGAAGTCGTCGCTGGGCCGTAGTAGAGTCGGAATTCGGCCCCGATCGCGGCGCCTGCACCGACGATTCCCACCAAGAGAACCACGACGAGGCGCAGCAATGCCGCACCCCCGAGTGAACCAAGCCGAGGGCGGACCGCCGATCGAGCCGGTGAACCCCGCATCCCCCATAGATACCCGTTGGACGACACCGAATCGCACACGATCGGGCAACTTCCGGGCTAAGATAGCCTCAGGGAGTCTCGTGACTCTCCCCTTGAGCTCCTAGCAGGAGATGAAGGGATAGCGAAAGGACAACGAAAGCGATGTGGGATGTCATCAGGGTCAGCTATCTCGCCCAAGGCTTGAGCGACGAAGACGTGGACAAGATCGTCGAAATCGCGCGCGAGCTCACGTTCTCCAACGGTCAGTATGTGGTCCGCGCGGACGACGACAACCACGACCTGTACATTGTTCTCGAAGGCGTGACTTCGATCGAGACCCCGTCGGGCGAGGTCATCGCCAAAGTCGGATCCGGACGCTTGATCGGCGAAGTTGCTCTCATCGACGATAAGCCTCGGTCCGCCACTGTCGTCTCGCTCGGCCGATCGCGTCTCGCCGCACTGCCCGCCGACGACTTGCGTCGACTCATGAGCGAGCGCCCCATCATGGCGGTCGGCATTCTCACCAACATCGCGCGGACCCTCAGCGAGCGGCTCCGGCAGGCCAACCTCCAGATCGAGTCGCTTCTCGATTTGGACTGACAGACGCGTGCTATGATTGACGGCAGCCTCGCAACCCCATTGAAAGACCCTCGTAATCCTGATTGAAGCCATGCTTGCGCTCTACATCGTCACTTCGATCGTTGCCGGCGCGCTTATTGTTCTCTCTGCGGTTCTCGGCCACTCCGAGTCGGGCGGCGACCACGACGTCTCCCACGACACCGATCATGGCGCGGACCATGACACCGACCTCGGTCACGGCACGTGGCTTCCGTTTCTCAGCGTTCGCTTCTGGACGTACGCCCTTGCCACGTTCGGACTCATTGGACTTCTCTTCACCATTTTCGATCTCGCGAACGCGATGACCACGCTGATCACCGCGGTCGGCGTCGGCCTGGGGATGGGGTTCGCGGTCTCGGCCCTGATCCGGCTTATCCGCAATGTCACCGCGGGCGACGGAACGAGCGACGCCGAGCTCCTGGGCATGCCGGCCAAGCTCCTCGTGCCGATCAAGGAGAACCAGCCGGGCAAGATCAGAACGACGATTCGGGGTGAACTGATCGACATGCTCGCGTTCAGCGACGGCGGGAACCCGATCGACAGCGGCGAAGAAGTTATTATTCTTGCAATAGAAAGCGACCGAGCACGCGTCGCCAAGCGCGAAGACGTACTCGGGTGAACCTAAGGAGGTTGAAGCGGTGAACTTGTTGCTCCCTACCGGGATCGGGGCGATCGATCCAGACGAGATTGCGCGAACGCTCATGCAATGGGCACCGATCGCAATCGGGATTCTGGTCGTGTTCCTCGTCCTGATCCTCTGCCTGAAAGCATTCCTCTACATCTGTCCGCCGAACGAAGTCATGATCTTCTCCGGCCGGACGCATCGGCTCCGCCGCAAGTACGCGATCATCGCCGGCGGTCGACGGTTCATTATTCCGGTGGTCGAGCGCGTCGATCGCATGAGTCTAAATCTGATGGAGGTCCCGATCTCGATCCGGAACGCGTACTCACGCGGTGGCATCCCCCTCAACGTCGACGCGGTCGCGAACATCAAGATCTCGAGCAACGAAAGGATCATGTCGAACGCGATCGAGCGGTTCCTTGGCCGGGACATGGGCGAGCTTCGAAGGGTCGCGAAAGAGACGCTCGAGGGGCATGTTCGGGGCGTTCTCGCGACCTTGACACCGGAGGAGATCAACGAGGATCGACTCGCCTTTGCCGAAGCGCTCGGCCGCGAGTCCGAGGAGGATCTGAATAAGTTGGGACTCCACGTCGATACGCTGAAGATCCTCCACGTCACGGACGAGGTCCACTACCTCGACTCGATCGGGCGATCCGCGATCGCGAACGTCATCCGGGAGGCTGAGATTGCCGAAGCGGAGTTCAAGCGAGCGGCGGAGCAGGCCATCGCGGAGAACGAGGGCCGGGCCAACGTCACCCAAGCCAATGTCGAGGCCAACATCGTCAAGATGCGCAACGAGATCCGCAAGATCCAGGCCGACCTCGAGGCGCAGGTGAAGTCGGAAGAGGAGCGCACCCAAGCCGCTGCCCGCGAAGCTCGCGCCAAGGCGGAACAGGAGCTCCAGAAGATCCGGGCGGAACTCGCCGCCGTTCAGCTGCAGGTCGACACCGTCCTGCCGGCGGAAGCGCAGCGCGAAGCCCGCGAGTTTCAAGCCCGGGGTGACGCGGCTCTGATCCGCGAGCGCGGTGTGGCCGTCAGCAAGGCGCTCGACCAACTCAACAACGCGTGGAACGAAGCCGGATCGAGCGCACTCCAGATCGCGTTGATCGAGGACCTTGAGAAGATCCTCGCCGCCGCCTCGCAGGGCGTCACGAAGGTGCAGATCGGCGAACTCCACGTGATCGACAGCGGGCAGGGCAAGGTCCTCCCGAACTACATCGCCGGCTTTCCGGCGATGCTCGACTCGGTGTTCGACGCGGTCGAACGGACGACCGGCATCGACATTCCCAGTTCCGTCGCCGGAAAAGACAAGGAGGAAGCGAAGTGACCGCAGTTCTCGTGATCATCGGCGTCGTCGTCGCGGTCGGCCTCCTGGCCGTGGCTGCGATCAAAAATCTCTATTACAACTGCGCGCCGAACGAGGTCCTGATTTTCAGCGGGGGTCGCCGTCGAGTCGGTGAACGTCTCGTCGGTTATCGACTCGTCAAGGGTGGCGGCGGGCTACGGGTGCCGCTCCTCGAGCGCGTCGATCGGATGGATCTCACCAACATCGTCATCGATCTCGCAGCGCAGAACGCGTACTCGAAGGGTGGTGTCGCGCTCACCGTACTCGGCGTCGCCAACGTCAAGATCGCGGGCCATGAACCGCTTTTGAACAATGCGATCGAGCGCTTTCTTGGAAGAAACCGGGCCGAGATCATGGCGGTGGCAAAAGCCACGCTGGAAGGTTCGCTTCGGGGCATCCTGGCGACCCTGACCCCCGAACAGGTCAATGAGGATCGTAACTTGTTCGCCGAGCGCCTCGTTCAGGAAGTCGAGCAGGACATGACCCAACTTGGCCTCGTGGTCGACACGCTGAAGATCCAGAACGTCTCCGACGATCTCCACTACTTGGACTCGATCGGACGCAAGCGGAATGCCGAATTGATCAGTTCGGCCCGCATCGCGGAATCGATCGCGAAGGCCGACGCGGTCGTCGCGACAGCCCAGAACCGGGAACGGGAGGTGCAATCCCAGATCACGGCCCAGATCGAGGTCGCGAAAGCAGAGGCGAACCGAAGACTGACCGATGCCCTGACCCGCCGCGATGCCCTCGTCGCCGAAGAGCTCTCGACCGTCGCGGCCGCGGTTGCCCGGGCCAAAGCGGAGGTCAACGTACAGAAAGCGAGGACGGAGCAGATCCGCCGCCAGCTCGAGGCGGAAGTCATCGAACCGGCGAAAGCCACCTGCGAGGCTCAGGAAGCGCAGGCCAAAGCGACCTGTGCGCCGATCGTCGAGAACGGGCGCGCTCGGGCCGAGGCATTGCTCACGCTGGCCGAAAGCTGGACGAAGGCGGGTGGGAATGCCAGGGAGATCTTCCTCCTTCAGAAGATCGAGCCGATCATCCGGCAGCTGACGGCGACCATTTCCGATAGTCCTATCCAGAAGGTGACGATCATCGACAGCACCGCATCGGGGGGTGACAACACTCCGGCGAAGCTCTTCGCGCTCAACGAGCAGATCAAGGAGGTCTTCGGCATCGATGTCGCCGAAAAACTGAAAGCGCTTCCCACCGAGCGCCTCGCCGGCCCGCGCTCGGAGCTACGGCCACCAGTCCTCGAAGGCGAGAACTAGCCGCGAAACAGGTCCCCGCCCGATGGCGGGGACCTGTTTGTGCCCGGCCCTCGTCACCCGGTGCAGGCCTCGGTCCCCCCGAAGCTGACGAGTTCGCCGGTGCACCGAGGGGTCGAAGACCATGCCGGCGCTTCCGGATCGAGGAAGCGCCAAGGCAAGTCCTCTCCCTTCCCCGCCGCCAAGCCCACCCGCGTCGTCGCGAGCAGGCGTCCTGGTGACCGACCCGGCTCCAGTCTGAGGTTCGAGCTTCCATCGAGGAGGTCGACCCCGTAGTGTCGATCGTCGATGCCGAGGGCGGCGGACAACTTCCCAGGCCCGGAGAGAAGATCCTCGTCGCGTCTCACCCTGGGTCGCGCCTCACGCATCGCCTCGATCCCGGCGACCGGGACCGCGGCCCGGATCAAGGCGGCGGAGGCGCGATCCGGAGCCAAGAGGACGACATTCATGAGCCAATGGCATCCGTAGTTGAGGTACACGTACGCGTGCCCCGCGGGGCCGAACATGACCTCGTTGCGGGGCGTGCGACCCCGATGGGCATGGCTTCCAGGGTCCTCGATCGAACCGTAGGCTTCGGTCTCGATGATTCGAGCGACCCGCCCACCGTGAACAAGCAGGCACCCGATGAGGGCCTTCGCCCCATCCACGGGACCCCGGGTCAGGTGCTCGCGGAGCGCATCGGGAGACATGGCTCGATTGTTCCCCAGTCCGCCCTCGGCCCGCCGAAGCCGACGAATTCGGGATAATTCGGCCATGACCAAGCGGCGCAAGCGCGGGTGCCTGATCGTGTCGGGAATCCTGTTTGTGGCTCTCGGGTACCTCGGGCTCCGCTTCGGAAAGGACGCCTACAACCTCTACCAAGGCGGCTGGCTCGACGTCGGCGGCGAGAAAACGGTCGTCTACCGCGGCACGAGCATGGAGAACCTGAAGGCGCTCCACACGGCGATGATGCTCTACCACGACAGTGAGGAGCGCTTCCCTGATGCGTCCGGGTGGATGGATGCGCTCAAGCCGTACATCGGTACTCGCGAGCTGCCGGAAGCCGAAGCGATGAAGAAATTCATCGACCCGACGATCCAAGCGGGCAACGGCGCGTTCGGGTACGCCATGAACGACGCGGTCGCAGGAAAGTACAAGGGCGACATCGCCGACCCGGACACGACCCCGCTTCTGTTCTCGAGCAAAGAGACGGGTTGGAACGCCCATGGCGACCCTCAGGCACTCGCCCCGGATCCGCACCGCAAGGGCGGCGACTTGGTCTTGACGGTGTCCGGGACGATTCTCATCGACGGAAAGCCCGCACCTCCGAAGCCCTAGCCGTCACGCGTACTCGAGTGGGGCATCGGTGTCGTCGTCGGGATTCGGAACCCAGCCGATCGGTTCGATCCGCCCATAGATCGCGTGCGGGTGGCCATCGCGGTAAGCCCATCCCTGGTCGCCAAAGCTGTAGTGCCAGTACTCGCTCGGGTAGTTCGTGATCTCGCCGGCAGCGAGAGCGGCCCTCAAGATCTGTCGGTGATCGACTGCGGCCGAACTCAGCTTCGGGGCCGCGAACGGAAATGCGTGCGGGTCGCGTCGCTCGTACGGCGAATAGAAATCGACGACTTCACCGTCTTCGCCGATCAGGGTGACATCGAGCGCGCCACCCGTCGAATGCGGGGGCGGGACCTTCGAGTCCGGCGGGGCCGTGAACCGATTGACGACCCGGCGAAGCTGTACATCCGACCACTCTGGATGCCGCTCCGCAAACCGCCTCCAGCTCCACTCGTACATACGGCGCTGGATGTGAGGCGGACGCCAGCCCTCGAAGATGCCGAGCCGATACCCGTCCGGGACGGCCAACGAAGCGCGGTGGAGCCTTTCGGCGACGCCCAAGCGAAGCAGTGTTTCACGCCGGTACTTGAAAATCGGCGGCATGAAAACGACTTCTGGGCATAATTCCCGGAAGTCGACCAACGGCTCGCCACACTCGACGATCTTGATCCGGCGGAGAGCCGTCACGGGCTCGGCCGCCGAGATGCGTGTACTCACGATTGATTGTAGCTAGTGAGGCGGACTGTTGCGGTCGCTGGCCGCGCCCGGCTTGTGGGTTTGAACGTCGTCCTGGTCGGTCGTGGGTCGCTCCGGCGCGGCGAGTCCATGCTTCAGTTCCTCAGCCGTTCTCATCCGCGCGGTCTTCTTGTCCTTCCGTTCACCGTGTTTCTTGCGAGGATGTGCCATGCCTTGAGCATACGGGATCCCGAGCGGGGGCAAGGTCCCCGGTTTGGGGGACCGGAGGGACGGATTCTTGACGGCCCGATCACCGGCTCGGTACGATGCGGCACCGTCGAGGGAAACACGGAACGGCTCCGATGCGTTAGGATAGAGGACCACCAGCCCATGTCCAAGCTCGTCATCGTCGAATCGCCGGCCAAAGCCAAGACTATCGGCCGCTTCCTAGGTACTGGATACGACGTCCAGGCCAGCTACGGTCATGTCCGGGACCTGCCCGAGCGAGCCGACGAAATCCCGGAGGCCTACAAAAAGCTCAAGTGGGCGAAGCTCGGTGTCAACGTCGAGGGCGACTTCGAGCCGCTCTACATCGTGCCGAGCGACAAGAAGCGGCACGTCGAAGCCCTGAAGAAGGCGAGCAAGGGCGCGACCGAGCTTCTGCTCGCCACGGATGAAGACCGTGAGGGTGAAAGCATCTCGTGGCACATCCTTCAGCTCCTGAAACCGGGGAAGAACACCAAGGTCAGCCGCATCGTTTTCCATGAAATCACGCCGGAAGCGATCCGCGACGCCCTGCGCAACCCGCGCTCCGTCGACGAAGACCTGGTTCGTGCCCAGGAAACCCGACGTATCCTCGACCGCCTTTACGGCTACTCGCTCTCGCCCGTGCTGTGGAAGAAGGTCGCCCCGAAGCTCTCGGCCGGACGTGTGCAGAGTGTCGCCGTTCGCCTCACCGTCGAGCGCGAGCGACAGCGGATCGCCTTCCACGAGGCGGAGTATTGGGACCTCGAAGCGGATCTCGATGCCACCCAAGGGCGCTTCAAGGCGAAGCTCAGTAGGGCGGCCGGTCAGCGCGTAGCGACCGGCAAAAGTTTCGATCCCGATACCGGCCTGCTCAAGGACAAAGCTCTTTGGCTCAAAGCTTCCGATGCCCGTAGCCTCCACCAGCGATTCGAGCCGGCCAAACCCTGGATCGTCACGAAGGTCGAGACCAGCCCGGCTCAGCAGTCGCCACCGCCTCCGTTCATGACGTCGACGCTCCAGCAGGAGGCGAACCGCAAGTTGCGCTTTACGTCGCGTCGCACCATGCAGATCGCCCAAGGACTGTATGAAGGTGTCGACCTCGGCGGTGAGCGGATCGGTCTCATCACCTACATGCGAACGGACAGCTTGAATCTGGCCGAGCGTGCGGTGGAACAGGCTCGCGAAGTGATCCGCGACCTCTACGGGCCCGATTACGTCCCGGACAAGCCGAATCGGTACCGCACGAAGGCCAAGAGCGCCCAAGAGGCACACGAAGCGATCCGGCCCACGGACCTGAGCCTTCGGCCCCAAGACGTTCGCAAGTACCTCGACAACGACCAGTTCGCGCTCTACGACCTGATCTGGAAGCGAACCATCGCCTGCCAGATGCCGCCGGCCAAACTCCTGCGCACGGCGGTCGAGATCGACGTCACCGAGGGCGGCGACACATTGACCTTCGCGGCTTCCGGACGCCAGATTCTCTTCCCGGGCTACTTGCGCGCTTACGTCGAGGGCTCGGACGATCCCGAAGTCGAGCTCGAGGGCCAGGAGTCGATTTTGCCTCCCCTCAAGGAGGGTCAAGAGGTCGGTCTCGTCGAGCTGCGGGCCGAAGAGCACCACACCAAGCCACCCGCCCGGTACACGGAAGCCAGCCTCGTGAAGAAACTCGAGGAGGAGGGCGTGGGTCGCCCGAGCACTTATGCGACGATCATCGGCACGATCCAAGATCGCGGCTATGTGTTCAAGCGTGCGAACGAACTCGTACCCACGTTCACGGCGTTCGCCGTCACCGGCCTGCTCGAGAACCACTTCCGGGAGCTTGTCGACACCAAGTTCACGGCCCGCATGGAGGATCAGCTCGACGACATCGCCGAAGGCAAGCGTGACTGGGTCAAGCACCTCGCGGCCTTCTATCTCGGTGACGGTCCCGCAGCCGGCCTCCAGGGACAAATCGAAACCGAAACTGCCGGCATCCCTTTTCCCTCGATTCCGATCGGCGACGACCCGAACACCGAGGAACCGATCGTCGTGCGTGTGGGCAGGTTCGGAACCTACCTTCAGCGCGGCGAAGGCGGACAAGGCAACACCGCCCCGATACCGGACGATCTCGCTCCTGCCGAACTCACCCTCGAGACCGCGCTCGAGCTGTTGCACCGCAAGCTGGCCGGCGCGGCCGCGGTGGGAGTCGATCCCGATTCGGGCCGCTGCGTGTTCGTGCGAAAGGGACGGTTCGGGAGCTACCTCGAAGTCGAGCCGACGGAAGGCGAAGAAAAGCCCAAGCGCGTGACCATTCCTCCCGACGTGGTGATCGGCGAGCTCGAAGAGGAGGACGTCGCCGACCTTCTCCGATTCCCGAGGACACTCGGCACGCATCCGGATGGAGGCGAAGTGATCGCCACGGTCGGCCAGTATGGCGCCTACATCAAGTGGGACAAGGAGACGCGCAAGCTTGAATCCTGGCGCCAAGCCCTCGCGATCGACCTGAGCCAAGCCCTGGCGATGCTCGCCCAGCCCAGGATCATCGGGCGCGGACGTGGCGCTCCCAAGACCGAGGTCGAGCCGATCAAGGAGTTCGGGACGCTCGAAGGAGCCCAAGGACCGGTGCGACTCTTACCGGGGCGCTACGGTCCATACGTCACGGATGGGAAGACCAACGCGACGTTGCCGAAAGAGATCGAACCCGAGTCGCTGACCCCCGAGAAAGCGATCGAGTTGATTCTCGCTCGGGTCGGTGCCCCCAAGACGAAGCGGAAGACCTTCCGCAAGACTCGCTCACGATAGGCCCTTAGGCCCGGGTCCCTAACGTCCGCGCCCTTGCCGACGTTAGAGAGGATATGAACGGCTACCTTCACAACATTCTCGCCCTTCTCGACCATGATCTGGCCGGAGGAGCGGCGGTCGCCGATTCGCTGAGCGTCAAGCTTCGGCGTTGGTCGATCCGGTGGAGCTGAGCCGCCCGATTTCCTGAGTGGGACCGAAGGCCGCTTCGATATCCTCCTGGTGGAGCGGCCTCCCCTCAGGACCCAATACGTAGAACGACGCGGCGGCTTGCCCGGCCCATTGGCCGACCCGGGCCGCCACCGTGTTCCATCCGCGCGCGGCGATCAGTCGCGACACGCGAAACGCCATCCCCCGCCCGCGCGGGGCCCGTACTTCGAGGATCGCCGGGCTCCCTTCCTGGAAATGATAGCGGGCTAGCTCCTGCATACGATCGGGATCGCGCCCTTTCGACCGGATGAGGTCGTCGACCAAGAGCGACTTGCGGAGCACCGCCTCAAGCGTGGAGACCAGTGTGGCCGCGGTCGCGCGGGGCACCGCTCTGCCACCGAACTTGACCGTAAAGACGTCGATGGCAACCGGACTCGCCTCCTGGGTGGTGCAGGCTCGCAACCCGACTAGCGAAATCTCCAGCGCGTAGAAGACGCCGAGGATCTGACTGAGCAATCCGGCTTCGTCCGGACAGGCGACGATCACATCGGTCGCATCAAGGTCGTCGCGATGGTCGAGTACGACACTCACTTCCCCCTGCTTGGCTCGCTGCGCATACGCGTAGTGGTCCTGGACCGACTCCGGCGACGTCGAAAGGAGATAGTGCGCGGGCAAACTCCCGACGAAGGCACGGATCGCATCCTCGGGAACGTCCCCACCGAGTTTGCGCACCAGCCGCCGCCGGTACACCGCCGCGTCGGGGGGAGCCGGAGTCTCACTCTCCAAAAGGTGAAGCGCTTGTTCGTAGAGGTCCCGGAGATAGGTCTCCTGCACGGAGGTCCAAGTCCCTGGAGCGACGGCGTTGATGTCGGCCCATGTGAGGAGCGTTAACATCACTAGGCGGTCACGGTCCTCGACCTGCCCGACAAACTCACGAACGGTATCCGGATGGTGAACATCCCGAATGCCGATGAAGCGTGCCATCAGCAAGTGCCGGCGGACGAGCCAGACGACGAGTTCGGCGTAGCGTGGCTCGAGCTTCCAACGACCCACAATCTCGGCTGCCATCCGTGCGCCGGTGATGCTGTGCTCCTCGGAGCGATCACTCTTCCCGATATCGTGAAGGAGGGCGGCCAAGTAGAGAGGTCCCGGCTCGTGCAATCCCGCAAGGAGATCGCCGAGGAAGCCGCCATGGTTGCGAAGGCCGTCGAGCATCCGCACGGTTCGGAGCGAGTGCTCGAAGACCGTGAAAGCGTGCGTCGCGTCCCCTGGCATCAGGGTCCGGCAGATGCCGAGTTCGGGCAGGAGAGCTTCGAGGATCCCGCACCGGTCGAGATTTCGCAGGGTCGACTCCCCGGTCGCGATCGCGGCCGCCGCCAGCGGCCCTTGAACCGTCGGCAAGACTGTTGCCTGAATGTCCGCGATTCGAATCCCGAGCCGCGTCGCCACCGCGATCCCCATCGCAGCGTCCCCGCCATCGACTTCGCCGTCGATCCGGGCTTCTCCACGCAGCGCATACACCCGGGGAGCAAGCGTGTAACGGGCCTCCAAGAGGCGATCGCGCGTGCGGAGAAACCGCCGGTGAAGCTCGCCGAGCGCGAGAGAGACTTCGGCCATCCACTGGTTCAGGTCGAGCCCCAGCGCCTCCGTGATCTCTCCCTGCCGAGATCGGCTCAGCCGATCCGTGCGCTTGCCGGCCACGGCATGAAGGACGTTCCGCGCCGTCAGAACTTGCTCGTATTCCGGTGACGTCCGGCGTGCACGTGCGCCAACGGCCATCCCGATCCAATTCGCACTATGAAAGTCGCGCAATCCGCCGGCACCTTCCTTCAGGTCGGGTTCCACGACCAGCGGTGTATCGTTCGTCTTCGCCATCGCCGTGGCCCGTTCGTCGAGCTTCGCGATGAGAAACTCGCCGACCGGCATCGTCTCCCATAGGGCATCCACGAGACGATCGAACGTCCGTCGTGACCCGATCACGAGCCGGGCGTCGAGGAGTCCGGTCCGTGTTTTCGCGTCCAGTCCAGGTGCGTCGCCGATCAGGCGATACGCATAGCCAACTGGAAGCCCGAGTCCTCGGACGATCGTCTCGTCGATGCCGTGGAACAACGCTCGCACCCCCGCATCGAGCGCGGGATCGGTTTCATCGAGGGGCACGACCGTGACGTCGACATCGGAGAACGGGCAAAGCTCGGACCGACCGAAGCCACCGGTGGCGACGATCGACACGTGGGCGAGTCCGGGAAACCGGTCCTGCATCGCCCGATACACCAAACTCAGGGCTTCGTCGACGATCGCAGTATGGCGTGCGCACCACTCGAGTCCGCTCGGTTGAACCCGGAGTTCGCCGATAAGAGCCAAGCGGCGCTCGATCAAGGATGAGAGACGGTCGTTCATCGGTGGATCTGCGCGTGCAACGGCTCATTTTGCGAGATCGCCGCGAGATTCGTGCGCGCTTCCCGGTCGACGAAAACCGCGAGCGGACCGGCGACCACAGCGACGAGGATCCCCGCAACGAACAAACCGGTCCCGAACTCCCGAAGCGCGAAGCCGGCAAGACGGGCGGGTGCGAAGTGCTGGGCAACTCCCCATGCCGGTGCCGTCAGGAGTACCAGACCGAGGACGATGCCGGCCAAGCCGAGAAGGACCGGCGATCCCGGTCCGATCTCGGCCGGCACGCCGAGCCGGTCGAACAGAATGGTCCCGGCCGTGGTCCGCCCGGCCAGATAGACCGTCATCAACGCGAAGAAGGCGACGCCGAGCACGAGGATCGTGAAGCGAAAGAGCGGCCCGAGCTCGCGCGGATCCTGACTTCGCTCGTGCATCGGCTGGAAGGCGAAGAACGCCAGACACAAAGCCGCCCAAATCGCGGGGAGGACGAGTCCGGTCGACCAATAGAGAAGGAGCGCGAGGATCACCCCTGCGGCAGGTGCCACCGGCGTTCGGAACACGTGTTGGAGCGCCGGGGTTCGTTCGACCGCGCGCCCGAACAAGGCCAACCCAAGCCCCATCGCGGCGATCCAGATCGCCCCGCTCGGAATCGAAACCGTGGCCAGAGTGACCAATTTCCACAGCTTTGCCTCAGTCGAAGCATTCTCGGGCTCGACGAGGGCGATCCAGGCGTCGTTGTTCCCAAAGGCCTTGACGGTCCGGTTGGCTTCATCCCGCTTGCCAAGCGCGAGAAGGCGATTCACGAGGGCCTGACGGGCGAGAAGCAGCCGCTTCTGGGATGTCTCGACTTTCAGATTCGTGGGGTAGCACGCAATCTCCACGATATCGACGCCGACCAAGCCCGTCTGCGAAGACTTCGCTCCTGATCGGAGCAGGTCCCCGTTCAACAGGGTCGCGTAACGGAGTTCGAGACCTTCGGCTTCGTCGCGACGCGTAGCGTCGCGAACGAGGCGGGCTTGGCGCAGAATCATGCGAGCTGGCGCCTGGGAGCGCTGGGCATAGGATGCGGCGTAGTGCCATCCGAGTCGAGTACCGGTCTCGGTGCTGAGGCCCTCGACGATCCGTTCGAGGCGCCGGTTCTGGAGATCGTCCCACCGGTTGGCTCGGGAGGCACGCCGCCAGGCCTCGAGGCTCCCCTTCCGGTCGCCGAGCCGCCAAGCAAAGACGGCCTCCATCTGCTTCCAGAAGGCATTCTCCGGGTCCTCGACCGCGCAACGGCGCGCCAAGTTCAAGAGGTTCTTCCAGTCCTTGTCGAGCAGTCGGGTGCGCCGCTGATCAGCCTCAGCCGCGACGAGCATCCAGTAAGCGGCATCGGCCAACGTTCGCGGCTTTTCGAGTGCCGGACTTGGCTGCAGGCGGAGCGGCGTTTCGGCAAAGAACCGCGACGGCCCACCCTGGGTCAACAGGGCGAGATAGAACGGGCGACTGGCGGGGTGGGCGATGAGGACGAGAAGCGCGCCGATCGCGGCTCCGAGAAGCGCCCTCTTCCAAGGGCTCATGGTCGAACCGAGTCGATGCCTCCGCCGAGATCGGGGAATGTCGGCCGATCGGATCGTTGCGCCTCGGTTCCCGGCGTCGAAAGCGGTTTCGGACCCTGGGCGGCGCTGAGAATCTGCAACATCGCCAGGAGTGCGATCGCCGCGACCGCCGCACCGCATAACGCCGGCGTCCAGTATCGGGCGGTCTGCTTCACCGACTGGACGCGCCAGCGGCGGAGAACCCGGCGATCGAAGCTCGGGACGTCCGCCTCCTCGGCCACGGCCAAGCCGCGCAACGCATCGAGCCCCTGCTCCTCGAGCGAATCCTCGATTTCACATTCCGGATTCCGCCCACGGTAGCGTTGGACGAAGCGAAGTTCGCGCGCCGTCAGGGAGCGATCCTGTTCCGCGGCACGAAGGTGGAGGTAACGCGTCTTTCCGAACCGAATCACGAAGTCTCCTTCATGGCATCGATCCAGAGCTTGCGAAAGCGTTCGCGGGCGGTGTGGAGGCGCGACCGCACGGTCCCGAGCGGCACGTGCATGATTTCGGCGACTTCTTCGTAGCTCAACTGCTCGATTTCGCGAAGCACGAGGGTGGTACGCAAGTCGGGAGCGAGCATTCCGAGAAGTTTCTCGACGACGAGCTTGTTCTCGACGGCGGGGCCCGCCGACGGCTCGATACGATCGAACTCCTGCGGCTCGGCGCGGCGCGATCGGAGCCGATCCATGCAAAGTCGGACGCAGATTCGGTAGAGGTAACCCGAAAATGCTCGATCGTCTCGGAGCTTCGGTAGCTCCCGGAACGCCTTGAGGAAGGACTCTTGAGCGACATCCTCGGCCTCATGCCGATCGCGAAGGATATTGGTGGCCGTGCGAATGAGGCGCGCTCGATGCTTGGCGATCATCACGCCGAGTGCGGTCTCGTCGCCCGTTCGGCAACGATGCACCCAGTGCAGCTCTTCGTGCACTGCCTCAGTCAAATGGGTGCTCTTCAGGGTCGCCTCAGCCATGTCCACGCCTCCATCTTACATGACGAAAGTCCCATTCTCCAAAGTTCGGTCGACTTTCGCAGGGATCTTCGGGTAGGGCGGACCTAATCGTCGTCCCGATCGCCCGTCTGCATCAAGCCGCGCGCTTTGAGCCCGCGGCCGTGGGGACCGGCCCATTCGGCCGGGTAAGGCGTTTCGATCCCCTTCACGGTGTGCCACAGGATGCGATTCATCGCGTCGTCGTCGACGCGATCCGGCATCGTCAAATCCTGCTGCTCGCTGAGCCGCGCGAGTTCCAGTTTTTTGCCACTCAAAGCGCTCTTGGAAGGGTTCAACTCGTCGAGCGGAACGTTGGCAGGAATCGCCTGGTACGGTCGGGTGTCCGGCTTGTCCGTGAAGCAATCGGTCATCGGATCGGTCAGGGCCACCATCGCGTTGAGGGGTGCAATCCCAAGAATCCGACAGATCGTGTGGAGCACCGACGTCTGGTTGTGGAAACTCGACACAAGGGCCCCGCGTCGCGCGTACGGACTGATCACGAGACAGATCGATCGGTGCCCATCGACGTGATCGAAGCCGTTCTGGGGGTCGTCTTCGATCACGAAGATCGCCATCTTCTCCCAGAACGGCGACTTCGACAGAGCCTCGACGACCCGCCCGAGGGCGAGGTCGTTGTCGGCGACGTGGGCCCTCGGCGTCGGCATGCCTGCCGACGATCCGCTCGTATGATCCTGGGGAAGATAGAGCGTCACCAGGTTCGGGAACACTTTCATGCCTTTGAGTTCACGCAAGAAGGCGTCCGCTCGCACCTGATCGGGGATCGTCATGTTCCAGCCCGGGAACTCCGGATTCGTATAGCCTCGAAGTCGCTCTACGCCGATCGACTGTTTGAAGGTTGCCTTGTTCGCGCCGCTCTTCCAATCGTCGTAGATCGCCTTGAACCCTTTGATGTTGACCGGCTCAGCGTTGTCGAACTCGCCGTAGTTCCGGAAGCTCAAACCCGCCGCGAGCACGTGATCCCACAAGAATCCGGTCGTCGTCACGCTCAAGGGATCATCGCCGAACGGGTAGCTCCGCGTGAATCCTCCGAACGACTTCTCCAGATAGCTCCCCGCATTGCCTTCAATCGTCCACGCGTGCCCATCGGCCGAGTTGACGCCGTTGCAGTAGTAGTTGTCGAGTTGGACGAACGTCTCCGCGAGCGCATAGTGGTTCGGTGCGACTTCGCGGTCGAACATGCAGAGGCTCGGGTCGTTGTCGCCCCGCGCCATCTTGCCGAAGACCTGGTCGTACGTCCGGTTCTCCTTGATGATATAGACCACGTGCTCGATCGTCGAGGGCTCACCGGCTCGATGCGGGATGGGAACGGGCTTCTTCCCGGATCCCGCCTTCTCGATCGCCCGAAGGACTTGAGGCACCTGCGCATCTTCGCGGGCCTGGCGGGTCCATTCGCGCAGTTTTCGCGCATCAGGGATCGGGACGCAGCTGATCGAACCGGTGAAGTTGTACACGCTGTACTTGCCGGGGCTCGTCTCCCGACGCGAGCCGGTTCCCTTCACGTTCGCAACAACCAGTTCGCGATCCGCGAAGAGCAAGGCGCCCGGATACCAGCCCGCCGGGATGAAGCCCTCCAGGGTCGGCTTTTCGCCAAGTGCGACGACGGCGACCGCGTTGTTCCCGCCGTTGGCGACATAGAGCCGACGCCCATCCAGCGCGACGGCATTCGGTGCCGAACCGAACGGGAGACTCGGGTCCGGTTTCACCGAGATCTTCGTCGCGATCGCGCCGGTCGCCGCATCCAGAATCGCGACCTCGTCCGCGTTCGCGCACGGCACGATCAGTTGTCGCTTCTCGCGATCGTAGAGGATTTGCGACGGCTGAAGGCCCACCGCGGTTCGCCAGAGGATGCGCCCGGTATCGGTACGGACGGCGACGACGGTCGCGCTCTTCGCGACGCCACGCTCATCGACCTCGATCGGCGTGCCTGAGGCCGACTGGGTTCTTCCCTTCGCCGGGATGGGGCCGCCCCAGCACGACACGAACGCGACTCGTCCGTCTGGGGCGAGTTCCACGTCGAACGGAGCGGCGTCGACTTCGAACGTCTCGACGACCTTTCGCGCCTCGAAGTCGACGACGGCGAGCCGATTTGCTCGGGAAAGTGCCACATAGCCGCGCTTGCCGCCCGGTTCGATACGAAGGCCACACGGGTACGACTCGCCGCCGACGGCGGCCTTGCCGCAGTCGATCTCACCATCGAACGTCCACTTGCCCTCCTTGGGAACCGCACGACGAAGGAACGACCCGGCGTTCGAGAGCCATACCGTGTCGTCGGGTGCCACCGCGATCCCGTGGAGCGAACTTCCCCCCGCCATCGCCAGTTCCTGGACGACGCGCTTGCTTGCGACGTCGACGACCACCAACCCGCGATGGTCCTTCACGAACAGCGTGGTGCGGTCTGGCGAGATGGCGAGATCGACGGGCCTTCCGTTGAACGCGACGACGGTGCCCACGGGGCGCACGAATTGGCCTGTCGGGACCAGGATCGACCCGTCTGACTGGGTCCCAACCTTCTTGGTGCCGATGCACCCTCCAAGGAGGAGAGACCCGATGACCACCATCGCCCACACGCGCATGGGACCCTCTTCGCGCCGCCCGCGCAGTGCTCCTTCTTGCCTGGATTAAGCAGCGATGAAGACCGCGTCGGGCCGGAATCGGACCTCTCTTGCGCTATCCTGAAAGGGTGATCGCCACGCTTTGTGTTGCCTTCGTCGCGCTTCAGGCGCCCGCGGCCCTCGCTCCGAGTGCCGACAACTTTCGCCAGTGGAGCCAGTTCATTCGGCCGAGCGAGAAGGAGTCGGCCTATCGCCGGATCGCGTGGCGCACGAAGTTCTGGCCCGCCGTCGAAGAAGCGCGCAAGCTCGGACGCCCGCTTCTTCTCTGGACAATGAACGGCCATCCCCTCGGCTGCACGTGAAACAACGGCGTCCGCGGACGCCAATTGGTCTGGTCAGACCCCGAAATCGCCCGTCTCAGCAGAGAGTTCGTGACCGTCGCGGACGAAGTTTACATGTTGTATCCCGAGGATCAATGGAACCTCGATCGCGTCAAAAACAACCCCGATCACCTGCTCTTCAAGAAGTTTGGCGAGCAGGTCCCGAAGAACGAGTGGCACCACCCCGGCACGAAGCAGGGAACGTACATGATGGGCCCGAACGGCGAGTACCTCGAGGCGAAGTTCGCATCCTCGACCGCGCCGGACATCCTCGCGCGCATGCGTCGCGCGCTCGACCGCTGGGAGACCCTCCGCAAAGAGAAGGGCTACGCCAACGAGCCGGTGCCGACGGCGAAGGCCTCGCTCCCGCCCGAGGTCGCGGGCAAAGCATTGGTGTTCCAGGTTTCGCTGCGCGATCTGCCCCGGGGTCCCAGCAGCACAAGCGGCGCTCGATTCGAGCAGGTGCCGAACGGCGACCGGGCGTGGATGGACTTCGTGAAGTGGGCGTGGAATCAGAATTGGATCGGGTTCGACGAGCCGTCCGCGTGGGCGACCGACTCCGCCGAGCCCGTGCCGGTCGTGCCCTTTACTCGCCTCGCCCGGGAGGTCCTCGTGGACAACGTGCGCGGTCAAGGCGGACCCTGGAAACCGGCGGATGTCAAGGTCGCGGACCTCTCGATGCGCCGCATCGCCGTGAAGGACGGGCTTTGGAGCGTCGAGTATCGCGGCCGTGCGGAGATGGACGCGGGCGTCCCCACCTATCGGTGCACGCTCTACGGGCAAGCGCTCTGGGACCCTCGGACGCGCGCGTTCCGAGAGTTCGAACTCGTTGCGACCGGGATGCGCTCGGGTGCCTGGCGTTTCAATCAGCGTGAGAACGACCCGGGGCCGGCGCCGCTCGGGATCGTGGTGACGCTCCCCCGTCCCTAGGAGTCGTTTCGTCCCGAAGATCTCCCATCGGAGGGTGGGCTCCGCTCCACGCTCAGAGCCTTTCGGCGGTCACCCGGAGCACGTCTCCGTCAAGTTCTCGAAAGAAGCACGACCGATAGCCTTCATGGCACGCGGCTCCGATCTGCTCCACTGCGAGCAGGAGCGTGTCTTGGTCACAATCGACCCGAATTGAGCGGATGTGCTGGAGATGGCCGCTCGATTCCCCTTTCACCCAATACTGCCCACGCGACCGGCTCCAGTACGTCGCCAGGCCGGTTTCGAGCGTCCGCCGGAGCGACTCCTCGTTCATCCACGCCATCATCAGGACCTCGCCGCTGGCGTGGTCCTGAGCGATGGCGGGAATCAATCCGTCTGCGTTGTATTTGAGTCCTTCGATCGCGGACATGATCAGCCTTTGGTGATCTTGACGACTTCGAGATCGAACACGAGCGCCGAGCGCGGAGGGATCACGGGCGGTCGCCCTTCTTCGCCGTAAGCAAGGGCGTAGGGGATCGTCACCTTACGCCGGCCGCCCTCCTTCATCCCGGTCAAGCCCAGTTCGAAACCCTTGATGATGCCGGTCTTGCCCAGTACGACCTTAAAGGTCTGGTTGCGATCGCGGCTGGAGTCGAACTTTTGGCCGTTCACAAAGGTTCCTGTGTAGTGGACTTCGAGGGTGTCGCCCGCTTTGGCACCGTCGCCGGTACCGGGGGCCAGTTCTTCGATTTCGATCATCGGTTGAGCTCCTTGTCGGTCGACGCGCAGCAGCTCGACCTCGAAAATGAGAGTGGATTTGGCCGGAATCGGGCCGACCGCCTGATCCCCGTAGCCGAACTCAGGAGGCAGACTCAGCACGCGCTTCCCACCGACCTTCATGCCGACCACGCCTTCGTCCCAGCCCTTGATCACCTCTCCCTTGCCGAGGACGAACGAAAACGGGGGTTTCCCCTTCGTCTCATCGAAGACGGTTCCGTCGAGCAGGTTTCCACGGTAGTTCACGGTGACGACGTCGCCCTTGGTGGCGGTGGCACCCTTGCCGAGAATGGTGTCGATCGACTTCAACTCCGGAGCCGGGGCTAGGGCGATCGCCATCGCGAGGAGAGGGGCGGTGAGCATGTTCTGCAGGATACCGCCGCGCGCAGGGGGCCAAAATGCTCTCCGTGGGACGTCACTGGCCCCTGATTCTCGTTTGCGCCCTCGTCGGGATCTTCGCGACGTGCTACGCCGCCGTCACTCCATACCGACAGGGCGGCGTACTCCTTGGGGCGAGAAACGCCGACGGGAGTCCGCTTCGCGTTCCGGACATCGGGGCTCCAGACGAGCGTCAGCACGCGAACTACATCGCCCACCTCCTCGAGGGAAAGGGCTTTCCAGTCCTCGACCCAAAGGACCCCAACCTCGGCGAGAACTACCAGAGCCACCAGCCGCCGCTCTACTACATCCTCGCAGCCGGCTGGGCGAGGCTCAGCGGTGCAGACCCCCGGGACCCGGACACGGGCGGACGGATTCGGTGGTTGGGCGTGCTGTTCGGCATCGCCACGGTCGTAGGGACGGCCGCCGCGGCGTCGATCGCGTTCGGACGGCCCTCGCTCGGGTGGACCGCGGGCGCGTGGGTCGGCCTCCTCCCGATGTTCCTCGCACTGAACGGGGCGGTCAGCAACGATCCCCTCCTGTTTGCACTTAGCGCCTGGTTCCTTGCGATCGCGGCTCTGGGCATCCAGCGCGGCTGGACGCTCGCAAGGGCGGCGATGCTCGGACTCGTGACTGGGCTCGCGCTCCTCACGAAGACCTCAGCGCTCGCACTCTTCCTCGCCATCCCGCTCGCGACTTGGCCCGCGGTTGCCGACACCGAGGGCAAGAAGGACCTCAAGCCGTTGCTGGTCGCGTTTGGGCTCGCACTGGTTCTCGTGCTTCCCTGGTGGCTTCGCAACCAGAACCTTTACGGAGATGTGCTCGGATTGCGGGCATTCAATGCCGCGTTCGTCGGCTCGCCGAAGGCCGAGATGTTCATCCAGGGTCTCGGCGCCAAGGCGTACTGGCTCGACATGGTCGGCTGGTGGACCCTCAGGAGCTTCTTCGGCGCGTTCGGATACATGGACCACTTTCTGCCCGACGTGCTCTACCGTGTCGCCGCCGCGCTCGTGTTGGCGGTGGCGGTGGCCGGGATCGGATTCCGTCGGCGAGACGAGGCCACCTCAGAGGAGGCGCAGCGCCGATTTCTCCTCGTCGGCGGATTCGTGATCTTGGTCGTCGCGCTTCAGTTCTTGAACTTCAACGCCCAGTACTTCCAAGGCCAGGCTCGGTATCTGTTCCCGGCGCTCCCACCGATCGCGATCTTGCTCGCGCTTGGGATCGACCGGCTATTTGGCGGTCGTTCGTGGAGTTGGGCGGTTCCGGCGGTTTTGCTCACGGTCCTGAACCTGTATGTCCTCTTGTGGCTGCCAGGCTCGTTTTCACGGTCTCAACTGAGGGGCAATCCGCCCGAGGCCAAATTGCTGAACGAAATGCGGGTCGCGGTGCATCCTGACTTGTGATAGGATGCAATCGGTGCTTTTTCGCGCCATCCAGAGGAGAACTCCATGCATGAACTCTTTGGACGCGGTTCTGTAGCCGCGTCGCTTTCCCAGACCAGCGGGACGATGTCGCGAAAGGTCGCCTTCGGGCTGGCCATCGCCGCCACCCTCGCTGCTTGGGGTGTGCTTTCGTCGTCGCTGCGCGCGACACCGCCGACCGGTCCCGGATTCGATACAACTCCCGCTTTTGCCGGAATGGAAGGCAAGATGTGGCAGGCGGAGCGAGCGCCAAAGAACGGCCTTGGACTACCGCCATACGACCCGAACGTCGTCCTCGTCGCGTTCCACGCCAACGTCTCGAACGGGCAGCGCGCCAACATCGCAGCCCTGAACGGACTTGAGGTCGACGAGACGTGCAAGAGCCCGTACTTCTATCGGCTGCAGATCACCCCCGCCGCGAAGGCCTCGGGCGTCACGGTCGAGTCGGCCCTCAAGTCGCTGCTCACGAACCCCGCAGTCCGGATCGCCGAGCGCGATTGGATCGTGTCGATTCAGCAAAACATCCCGAACGACGCCAAGTTCAGCCAGCTTTGGGGCATGCGCAACACCGGCCAGACCGGCGGCACCCCCGGTGCCGACATCGACGCCACCCTTGCCTGGCAGACGATCACCGGCAGCAACACGGTCAAGGTCGCCGTCATCGACACCGGAACGGACTACACCCACCCGGACTTGGCTGCGAATGCCTGGATCAACCCCGGCGAGATTCCCGGCAACCTCGTCGACGACGACGGCAACGGGTATGTGGATGACGTCCGCGGCTACGACTTCGTGAACAACGACGGCGATCCGATGGACGACAACGCCCACGGCACCCACTGCTTCGGGACGATCGGAGGCGTCGGCAACAACGGTATCGGCGTGGCCGGCGTCTGCTGGAACGTCAAGGTGATCGGCGTCAAGTTCCTCAGCGCCGGCGGAAGTGGATCGACCAGCAACGCGATCCTCTCCGTCGATTACGCTCGGATTGCCGGCGCGAACATCATGAGCAACTCGTGGGGCGGCGGCGGCTTCAGCCAGCTCCTGCTCGACGCCATTCTCCGTGCCCGCACCGCGGGAATCATGTTCGTGGCCGCAGCGGGCAACAACGGCTCCAACAACGACGGCGGCAGCTTCTACCCTGCCAACTACAACTCGCAAGCCGATAACGTGGTGTCGGTGGCCGCGACGACCCACAACGACGTCAAGGCCGGCTTCTCCAACTACGGCGCCAACTCGGTCGACATCGCCGCCCCGGGTGAGTCGATCGTCAGCACCGTCCCCCCCGGCTTGGACAGTGACGGCACCCCTGACGGTTATGAGTCTTACAGTGGAACGTCGATGGCGTGCCCCCACATTTCCGGTGCCGCGGCCCTGACGCTCGCCCGTTTCCCGGGAAGCACCTACCTTCAGATCAAGTCCCGTCTGATGAACACGGCGGAGCGGATTCCCGCGCTCAGCGGCCTCACCAAGTCGGGTCGGCTCAACGTGTTCAATGCGTTCGACAACGACTCGGTCGCGCCCGGTACCCCGACCGGCCTCGTGGGCATCAAGCGATCCGCCTCGACGATCCGCGTCCGCTGGACGGCCTCGGGTGACGATGGCGCCGTCGGCTCCGCGAGCAGCTACGAGCTCCGGTACAGCAAGAGCCCAATCAACGCCGGCAACTTCGCCTCGGCGACCTTGGTTACGACCGTCCCCGCACCGGCGGTGTCCGGCTCCCAGCAAGATGCCGCGATCAGCGGGCTCTTCCCGGGTGACAGCTACTACGTCGCGCTCCGTGCGCTCGACAACGTCGGCAACATGTCCGGCATCGTGACCGCAGGACCGTACACGACGATGGCGGCAGTCTTTACCGACCGGATGGAAGGCGCCCCCGGCTTCACCGCCCAGGGCGGCTCGACGTGGGCCCTGACGACCAGCCAGAGCCTGAGTCCGACCAAGAGCTGGACCGACAGCCCCGCCGGTAACTACCTCGACAACAGCGACACATGGCTCGAAATGACGAACCCGATCAACGTCACCCAGGCGATGGCGCTCGGATTCTTCTGCAAGTACACGCTGGAGACCGGCTACGACTATCTCTATGTCGAGATCTCGAACAACAACGGAGCGAGTTGGACGCGGGCCTTGACCCTCAACGGCTCATCCGAGTGGAAGGGCTACTCGGTGTCGCTCGCCGGGTACGTCGGCCAAACCGTCCGTGTGCGGTTCCGATTGACGACCGACTCCAGTGTCGTCTACGATGGCGTCTACATCGATGACGTGACGCTGATCCCGCAGGTGCGGTTCGCGATCGACAACGTGGAAGGCGCTCCCCAATACGTCGGCGACGCTCCGTGGGCGATCACGAACGCGAAGTCCGCGAGCCCGACCCGAAGCTGGACCGACAGCCCGGCCGGCGACTACGTCGACAACGTGTCCATCAACCTCACCCAGACCGGGAACACCGCGATCCCGGCGTACGAGAACGTTCAGGTGGTCTTCAACGCCGAGTTGAACCTGGAGACGGGTTACGACTACCTCGAAGTCTGGGTCTCGGGAGACAACGGTGCGACCTACACCCAGGGCGGCCGATGGACCGGAACGCGGGCATGGTCGGCCTACTCCGCCCCCACCACGGGTGCGAGCCAAGCGAAGATCCGCTTCAAAATGACGAGCGACTACAGCATCGTCCTTGATGGGGTCTATGTTGACGACATCGCGCTCGTCGGAGAGCCTTGCGAGGCGATCACGACCACGCTCCCGGTCAGCGGGACCGTGACCCTCCAGAACCTGCTCCCCAGCCCGAACGGCCAAGCGGTCGTTTTCGAGCTGCGCAACGTCGGAAGCGGTACGGCACTCGAGACGATCAACGGATCGCTGAACGGATCGGGCGGCTACACGATCAACATCGCCTCCGGCGCGGGCACGTACGACCTGTATGCCAAGGGCTCACACTGGCTCCGCCGGCGAGTGGGCAGCGTCGTCATTACCGGGAGCGGCGCGGTTGGGGTGAATTTCTCGCTCGTCAATGGCGACATCGACGGCAACAACCTCATCGACTCGGACGACTTCGACATCCTCGTCGCCAACTTCGGCGGTACGGGGCAAGGCGATCTCGACGAGAACGGCACCGTGGATTCGGACGACTTCGACATCCTGGTTGCCGCCTTCGGTCAATTCGGAGACAACTAGATCGGTCCGGGCTTCGGCCCGGACCGATCCAAGAAAACAGGCCCGGTGCCAAT